>Ga0307478_10001804_pt1 | contig 17870 bp, 15 predicted proteins | sample atmos_gasesECM4C_2_FD_203713 | JGI IMG/M metagenome (GOLD analysis project Ga0307478, IMG submission 203713) | Hardwood forest soil microbial communities from Morgan-Monroe State Forest, Indiana, United States - atmos_gasesECM4C_05 | ecosystem: Environmental > Terrestrial > Soil > Temperate... | reverse complement strand
GCCGGGTTCTCGAACGTGTCAACGGACCAGCACACTCTCGGACCCGATCACGAAGCCTGAGTTCGACCCGGCTCCATCAGCCTTCGCTGCCGGGTTGTCGATCGCCGCCCATGCTCCGTGCCCCAACTCCTGCAACATAAAGGGTGCACTGGCCTGACAGAAGGCGCTGGAGCACAGAAGAGCGGACATAACGGCTGCGGCTAAAGCGGATATGGGGAGTTGCATAAAGGCCATGGTATTACAGCTGCGTTCCGCATTGGATCTGGGGGAGCACATTGCGGTGCGTTCGAAGGCAAGCCGGTGGGGTCGGTTGGACCATAGGTGTGCGACTGTGGAAGAGCGCCGAAGTCGACAATGAAATAGCGGCGAGAGGAGCTTGGATGAGCGATTTTCAAAGGGACGACTGATCTTGAAGGATTGCGCTTCATCGCTGCGCACCTCATTGAAGCAGAAAGGTAAGTTGAAGTCGGCAAGTATTTACAAACGAGCTTCGGATCATGCTTTTTTGGGGCTGTCGCTCGCCTCCTAGTGGGTCCAGGCAATCCGGAACCTTCCCTACCAAGCTAAATCTCTCTGACGATCCTCTTCGAGTCTTTGTCATCGCGACGCGCAACGAATTTCGTGTGTCTCAAAATGGTCGGCACCAGTTCACTCCAGAAATGCTATTTGAGCCACGGCCTCTGGCTTCAGCCACAATGTCGAATGCCGGACTATGTCGCATGCATTTTGGGCACACGATTTCGGAAGCAGTTTGATGGCGATCTGCACTAGGTGGTCCTGAGTTTTCGTGGCATAGTCCGTTCCTTAAAGGTCTCGCAGAAATGACAGTACCTGATCGTGCTGATTGATTTCAGTCCCGTGTAGTAGCACAGTTGGATACCGGTGCTGTTTCTCTGGTCGTTTCAGATTCTGCCCGGATTACTCCCTGAAAGTCGGCGGTGTTCAGCCATTCATCCAGTTGACAGAGGGTCGCGGCCGACGTAGATGCGGACCATCCACATTTGCGGTCCGCGACGGATGATCTGGCCAGTCTTGCGAGCCATATTGCCCTCCTTAAATAAAAAGAGCGGCACACGCGGCCGCTGCTGAGGGTTGGTTTTGTTAGTGATTGAGCGAAGGGAGAACTGACGGGTTCAGCACCTGCTGTTTGGCCCACGGGTTGTCCACCGTTCTGACAGGCGTCCATTTACCTCGCCGAATGGCGCGGGGTTGTACATAAGTCAGAGCAGTCTTGCCTTCTTATTCTTCGAAGATCACTGTGGATCGATAGGTGAATCCATCTCAACTGGTGCCTCGTGCTTGGCGAATGCGTAAATGCCCTTAGTAAGATTGGAGACGTTAAACTTGGCCGAAAAAGTGTAAGCAATTTCGCCGCTTCTTCTATACATGATTGAACTTTCAGGGGAGATTCGCAGATAGTAATCGGCCATACCGCGATTGTTGGTTGAAGCCAATGCAGCTGGACACTTTGTCTTCACTTCAACCGACACGGCCTGCGCGTTCTCGCTTTCGTGAGAGAAGCACGAGCCTTGGAGATCACAGTGAACCGAATCCCCGATGCCTGCAGTTGTACGCTCCTCAACATAAACGCGTTGGATGGGTCCCGCGGGCGTCATCTGCTGATCTGACTGGTCTTGGGGCACAGGGAGCCCAAAAAGTGTGAAGGACGAAAACCAGAATGCCACGAAGGTACGTTTCGAAAACATGGTTCTTGTGCCTCCATTCGCGCTCTGATCTGCCGATGCTCGCCTAAAATGATACGCCGCTCTTCCGAAGTATCGGAGTGTCTATGCCTACGTCCTTTGTCGTAGACCGTCCTTCTAACCGTCGGCAGGACGAAATTTAACCTAAACAAAATAATATCCTCCTTTCTCAGTCAAATTGATTCCGGCTCCTGGCCTTGTTCTTCCAGGGACAGATCAAACGCAGCCTGTTCGTGCTTTGCCTCTCGGACCTTTAATAACTGTTCGCCGTCCGTGTGTTTGGGTACATAGCAGTTATTCGCGAAAGACCCGGCTGATGGGGGCTCTGCGGACATGACGCTTCTGCAGCTGATCGAGATGAACTCGCAGGCATTTTTGGAGCGCTTCTGTCGTAATTTTGTAAGCGACACCTTTCTTCTTGTTGCTTCGACCCACCCCCTGCGCAATCCAGTATTTGATCTCTTCACCGCGTACGTGCATCTCGGTGGCGAGAGAGTGGATCAAAAAAAGTCGCAACGGACCTCGCGTAATCGAATCCCTTTACGTTTGCACATGCAACGTACTGCTTCGGCGGCCGAGCTTGGCTGCAATTGCGTCGGACGTCAAAGAGAGTGCCAATTCCTCACCTGATCAACCTCATCACCAGTCCAGATCTGGGGACGCCCAGTACTGGCAATTTGGCGGAGGAGAAATTGAGCACAGTCCCGCGCCGTCGTCCTGACTTCCGCTGGAGTCTGCGTATCAGAGCTTCAAACTTGAGCGCATTTGCCGCTTTGGCTTGTCTTGCGAGTTCGTAAGCTTCTGGCGGCCAGGTTGGATTGGGCTCCGGAAGCGAGCCTTCTGTTTTGTCCGCGAAATAGTCGGACTGCGAGACGGGCTGATTTTTCATCCAACTACCCTCCAAAAAAGAGCCCTTTATATATAAAGGGAGTAGAAAAATAAGAAATCGGACACATGAGGCTAAAAAAAGTTCGCCGAGGTTGATTTTTCTTTGTAAACGTGAGCCGTAAGCGTCGATGGCCGGTCGCATTATGTAAAACCGACAACTCCTTCGGCTACCGTTGTGACTTCAGCAAGCAGGCGAGCGCCTTATCCGTTCTCGCTCGACTTTGAAGTTCTGTTCGGTCTAAAGTTTAAGCGTCTCAAGATTGCATTCTGGCGGTACCGCCTTTGGGCGATAGGCTGCTATGCGAAAATCGGAACTTCACCTCATTAGCGATAACGGAGACACGGTCACGCCAGAGATTGCAGGAGCCGTAGAGGCGGCACATCATTGGGCTGTGTCCATGTTTACTAATATTGATACTGCCCTCCTTGCCAATGCGGCGGAGCGCTTGGCCAAGAACATGGAAGCCCGTAAGAGGGATCTAGAATCACCACGCCGTTACGCTTACGCGGCTATGCACAGCAAAGTTCGTGACTTGCAGAAAACCAGAGCCGCGAACGAATCTTCTATGCCCCCGCATGAACTCGACCAACTTGGGGTAACTGCGAAATCGTTTCAAAACGATATAGAACGGTCGATATTATTCCAGCAGCTTCGAACGAAATTGAGCGATCGCGATCGGTTCATATTGATCCTTCTTACCGAACTTGATGCAGGGCCGAAAAACGTAGCCCACGCTCTGGGAATCAGCACCGAAGCCGCCACGAAGGCCATTCAACGGGTGCGGCAGCTCAGCGGTTGAAAGTGCACTACTCGATCAGCTCATCTTATCAGCATTCATTTGGATCAGCATTTCGCGCAGTCGCATCAAGGTTGGAGGTACCTATCGCCTGGTCCTCCCCGTGCCTCTTATCAGAGCTGGCGAGGACGCAAGCGCGATGGTGATTGCAGGAACTTTTTTTCGCAATTCTCCTGGACCGCATCACTGTACGACAAGGCGGTTACACAGACAAGTGGTTGTGTTAAGAAGATGGAACGACCAGCGCAGCTCAATGAATGAGTTGTCCTGTTATCGCCATTCGACGAGGGCCGGCCCCGATTTTCAGAACTTATTCCGAGTCCTCAGGCGGGCTTCATCGAAAAGGCCGTTTCTCAAAAGGAGGTGCGCCACCACATCGGTGAGCCGGGCTTTTTGAAACCATCACGGAGCATGGTGCACCTCGGGGGTGACCGGCTGTCGCTATTTATGGGGACTACGAAAACATAAGAATCAACTTGGTTAATCAAAGCGTCGCTCTCGCAACTTTCCCAGCAAGAGCGCCCCTCCAGGCAGACTGAGCGGCGAACGTAGTGATCGTCCGGCCTTTCCCATGGTCTTGAGGCACCAGTAGGTCATAGTGGCCCCCGACAGGTCGAGAAGCTCATCGTGGAATTCACCGAAGGCACCGTAAGACGACTTGCTGCGGAGCGAAGTGCAACGGATTTGTACAAGTGGGGTCGACATGTTGGTCCTCCTTAGCCTATCGCTTCGAGTCGATCGAAACGGGCAGATCTCCAGGCGTATTCTGAAGATGACTCATCGGTTCCTCGTCCGGAGGTTTTTGATGATGGAAGACATTCTTCTGCATATCAATAACGCGTCGTTCCACGTTCGCACATCAGGCGACGATTCCCTGCTTTCAGTTCTGCGTAATGACCTTCACCTTTACGGCACCAAATACGGCTGCGGAGAAGGCCAATGCGGCGCTTGTACTGTACTGGTCGACGGCGTAGCCAGACGATCATGCCGGATGCGGGTCTCATCCGCGGCCAATGCAGAGATCACAACTATTGAAGGACTCGAAAGCAACGGCGCGCTACACCCCGTGCAGCAGGCGTTTCTGGAAGAGGAAGCATTTCAGTGCGGCTACTGCACTTCGGGGATGATACTTTCCGCTGCCAATTTGCTGCGCGACCATCCTCGGCCAACCGATCAGCAAATCATCGAATACATGAATGGCAATATTTGCCGCTGTGGGACATATCCGCGCATTGTGGCCGCCATTCAACGCGCCGCCGAACTGGAAGCGAAGGGAGGCGCGGGTCATGCCAACCGATGAAATGGTAGCTCGGCTTCACTGGTTTCGGCTTGACCGCCGTGAATTTCTAAGGTTGTGCGGCGGCGGCCTGCTGGTTTGCCTCACTGGCGTCCGGGACGAAGCGCAGGAAAGTGGACGGGGTTCTCGCGATCAGGTATTGCCGCAGGAGATCGGCGCATGGCTGCACATTGATGAAGGCAGCAGGATCACAGTGTTTACCGGCAAGGTTGAGGTCGGGCAGAATATCCGCACCTCCCTGGCGCAGCTCGTGGCTGACGAGATTCGCGCGTCATTCGACTCGATCACCATGGTGATGGGAGACACAGACCTTGTGCCTTGGGATATGGGCACTTTCGGCAGCCGCTCCATGCCTATCATGGGGCCTCAGTTGCGCAACATGGCAGCGGCTGCGCGACAGTTGTTGGTAGATACCGCGGCGCAACGATGGAAGGTCGACCCTGCCGCACTCACAGCAGCGAACGGCAAGGTCGTCAATCCAAAAACGGGACACTCATTGGCGTATGGAGAAATTACGCGCGGCGAGAAGCTGACGCAGACCGTCGCAAACGACCCGCATCTTACTCCAGTAATCGAATGGAAGATTGCCGGCAAAGCCATCCCGAAAGTCGACGGCCGCGAATTTGTAACGGGGAAACACCACTACCCCTCGGACATTGTTCGGCCTGGCATGATGTCTGGCAAAGTGCTGCGGCCCTCGGGGTTCAACGCAACGCTTGTATCGGTTGATACAAGCGCCGCAGATAAGATGCCGGGCGTGCGAGCGGTGCGGGATGGCGATTTTATCGGCCTAGTCGCTCCGGATGACCGGACGGCGGAGCAGGCGATCTCCGCAATACAAGCCAAGTGGAACGTGCCTTCGCAAATCTCGAATCAGGAGTTGTTTGACTATCTTCGCAAGCATCCTGAAGGCGAAGAACGTGGTGAACCGAACGAGACGGGTTCCGTACAGCGGGCTATGGCCACAGCGGATGTGAAGTTGGAGCAGCACTACACGCTGCAGTACATTGCTCACGCTCCGCTGGAGCCGCGCGCCGCTGTTGCTGAATGGAACGGGGACAAGCTTACGGTCTGGACAGGGACACAGCGTCCTTTTGGCGTTCGTGACGAGTTGGCTGCGGCGTTTCGTATTTCGGCCGCAAAGGTCCGCGTCATTATGCCGGACATGGGTAGTGGATACGGAGGCAAGCATACCGGGGAATGCGCGGTGGAAGCTGCGCGTCTGGCCAAGGCGGCAGACAAGCCAGTCAGAGTTGTCTGGACGCGCGAAGAAGAATTCACATGGGCCTATTTTCGCCCTGCGGGATGGATCGGGATTCGCAGTGGGGCAAAGCGGGATGGCACGCTTGTGGCGTGGGAACACCACAATTACAACTCAGGCCCGGGGGGCATCAACACGCCATACAACGTGGTGAGCCCGATTACACAATTTCATCCCGCAACATCTCCGTTGCGGCAAGGTTCATATCGCGCGCTGGCCGCCACAGCAAACCATTTTGCGCGCGAAGTGCACATGGATGAGCTGGCACATGCTGTCGGCATGGATCCTCTGGAGTTTCGCCTGAAGAACCTCACCGACCCGAGATTGCGCGCGGTTTTTCAGGCCGCGGCGGAGCGATTTGACTGGGGCAAGCGGAAGCCCGCGCCGAGTCATGGCTTCGGTATTGCCGGTGGACTGGAAAAGGGCGGCTACGTTGCAACTTGCGTCGACGTCGAAATGGATTCTGCAAACAAGCGCGTGCGTCTCCACCACGTGGTGGAAGCGTGGGAGTCAGGCGCAATTGTGAATCCCGAGGGTCTGCGAAACCAGATCTTGGGCTCAGTGGTGCAGGCGATTGGAGGCGCGCTGTTTGAGGAAATTCACTTTAAGGACGGAAGGATCCTGAACCCGCATTTTGCGCAATATCGCGTTCCTCGTTTCAGCGACATGCCGGAAATTGACATGGTGTTGATTGACAGAAAAGATTTGCCATCGACAGGCGCGGGCGAGACACCGATCGTAGGCCTGGCCCCCGCAGTGAGCAATGCCATCTTTACCGTGACCGGAAAGCGGCTGCGCGATATGCCCATGGCAGCAAATGCAGAATTAGCAAGTTAGCGACTCGTGTACGCAAAGTCGGATGATGCATCGTGCCGCGTGCGACCGTAGGTGAGATGCTGGCTGGGTTGGGTCCTGAGTTGGGATTAGTGGTGGCCCGGGCAGGAGTCCCTCTTTCGGTCAGGCTCTTCCCACCCTCGACGCGGTCCCAACGGAATACAACCATGAAGTGAATGCCACCCCAGACCCCGTCGCGAAGACTTCGCAACATTCCCACAAACGTGGCCGCCCACGCGACCCACGCCCAGGCAGATCGTTATCTGGGGAATTGAGTGCAACATCGTAGGTTGTTACGAAACGTGGAAGTGAAGCAGGAATACCGGAAGACGCCACGCGAAACTGCTCGCGGTCCCAATACACAGAAGCCTTCCGCTAGATATTCAGAATTCGGCTTAGCGGAGGGAGCGCGTCAGCGTCTATTTCTCTGCTTCCGTTGATTCGCCGGCTCGATTATCTCGAAGTCGGAGACACGTCTCGGGTGCTCTTCATGCAGCTCATGGTGCAACTCGTCGACCAGGGTCTCTGCCTTCTTGAGAGCTTTTCTCCCGGCTGCGGTGATTTTGTAAAATCTGCGTCTCCGTCCCGTAATGTTCCTCAGCTCCGATTTGAGCAGCCCATCACGCTCCATTCCGTGGAGGAGTGGATAGAGCGTTCCGGGGCCGATGCGATAGCCATGATGCTTCAGCTCCTCCATCATGGCGAGCCCGAACAGGAATTCGTGCTCGGCGTGGACCAAAACGTGGATGCGAATCAGACCTGTAAAGATTTCCCGTTGTTGTCTTGACACAGCCAAAGGATACCCCGATTCAGCGCCTTCATCATATTATCGAAATTCGATGCTATGATTTCCAATCATTGGCAGATCCAGTTCGTGTTCAGAATTAGGCCTCCTCGGCCAAGTGAGCGAAGATCGCAGCACAGACTGCCGAACTCTCCCACAAGAACTAGACTCATTACAGTGTTGCCATGTGGCTTCCACAGACCACATGTGAATTGGCTGGATGCTGTTACTTCTTCCGGCCCGCTACGATTCACAACTCTCCCAGCAAGAACGTCCTTCCTGACAGACGGAGCTGTGGACATAGTGATCGTCCGGTCCTGCTTTTCCCATCGTCTTCAGGCACCAATAGGTTGTTGTTGCTCCTGCCAGATCGAGAAGCTCGTCGTGGAATTCACCGAAGGCACCATACGAGGACTTACTGCGGAGCGAGGCGCAACGAATTTGTACAAGTTGAGTAGACATCTGGTCCTCCTTAACCGACGGAGCTTGGGTCACGCTGCATCTGTCCCGCCGCAAGCAGTACCGTCCGATAGATTGCAGTCTCAAAGAGCTGTGTCTTGTAGCCGTTCTGCGAAAGTGGTGTTGCGTACAGCATCGCGGCCTTCCCGGCGGCGCGTGCTGTGGCTTCATCGATAGTTTTGCCGATGAGGACAGCTTCAGCTTCCTTCGAACGAATTGGCGTAGGCGCGGCCACTCCAAGCACCACAGAAGCCTTGCGGCAACGTGCGCCATCCACTACCAGGACTACACCAGCATCTGCGATCGGCCAGTCGAAACTCTCTTTTTCGCCATACTTCTGGTAGGCGGAGCGCGTGCCTGGTTCGGGTGCCGGAACAAAGATGCTCGTGATCAGTTCTCCCGGCTGGACGACGGTTTCGTTCACGACGCTCTTCTCCGGTGGCACATAAAACTCACCCATCGCGACCATGCGTTTGCCGCGCTTCGAGGTGAGCTCCACTTGTGCATCCATGCCGAGCAACGGTACCGCCGTCGATGACGGGTGCACCATCGCGCAGGTGCTGTTGTTCATGATGGCGTGATATTGGTTCTCGCCATTATGCGCATGGCATTCGTCGCTGCCTCCGCCCTTCTTCTTACAGTCGAAGTCGCTCGAGCGGAAGTACCAGCAACGCGGACGCTGCATGATGTTGCCGCCGAGTGTGGCCATGTTGCGTACCTGCGGTGTAGCTGCGTGCCCAGCAGCATCGGCCAGAGCAGAGTAGCTCCGCTGAATCTCAGGATGACTGGCGATCTCGCTCAATGTCGACAGTGGTCCCAGGTGCAGGCCAGCGGTCGATATCGTTATGCCGCGCAGGCTATCAACATTGCGGATATTGACAAGCCTCGGCGGAGAAATAATGCCCTCTTTCATCAGGTCCAGCAGATCGATGCCGCCCGCCTTGACCATGGCCCCATCGCCGAGTTGCCCGAGAGCCTGATCCACCGTTTTGCAATCAACGAATGCGAACTTGTTCATGCCTGCACCTCTTCCTGCACTTTACCGAGCGCGGTGAGTACGCCTGCCGGAGTCATCGGAATTCTTCGCATGCGCACGCCGGTGGCATTGTAGAAGGCGTTGCCGATGGCCGCGGCCAGCGTGATGATGCCGGCAGACTCGCCAATGCCCGCGGCATCGGTGGAACTCTGTGCGATGTAGTTCTCCACCAGCACCACTTCGATCTCAGGCACTTCGCGCGCACCCAGGATTTTGTAGTTTTCGAGGTTTGCGTTCAACATGTAACCGGCATTGCGATCCATAATGCGCTGTTCAAACAACGCATAGGAAATGCCCTGCAACATGCCGCCATTGATCTGGCTGATGACACCGGTAGGGTTGATGGGACGGCCGCAATCGTGCGCGCCGAAGACCTTCTCGACATGCACACGGCCCGTCTCGGTGTCGACGGCAAGTTCGACATAATCCACGCCGCCGTATGTAAGACGTTCTTTCGAGTATTCTGGAACACGCGTTGCGCGAGCCGAAATTTCGTTCGTAGGCAGTTTTGCTGCGACTTGCTTCAGGCTATACGTCTTTGACGTGTCATTCCTGAAGACCACGCGACCATTTTGCACGATAAGATTGTCCGCGGTTGTGCCAAAGGACGGGGCAACGGCAGCAAATAACTTCTGCTTGACCTGGTATGCGGCATTCCGTACGGCAGGCGTAATGGAACCGGCTGTGACGCTGCCGCCGGAATTCGGGCCGATAGGAAAGCGCGTATCGCCGATACGGATGACAACCATAGCCGGCGGTATGCCGAACTCCTCAGCCACGACCTGAGCGAGAATCGTCTTCGTGCCGCCACCGATATCCTGCACAGCTGACATCAGCTCAACGGAGCCATCGCGCGAAACGCGAACTTCGCACGAAGAATCCATATCGATAAAGCGATACCAGACCGACTGCGCAATGCCCATGCCGCGTTTGATGGGACCGGTATCGGACCCATCAGGTTTGCGATTGCGCCAGTTCGTGCGTTCCAGAATCAGCTGGCGCTCAGCCTTACGTGCCGGGCTCTCGTCGATCTTCTCGCGGAGTGCGAGTGGGTCCATTTTCAATTTGACGGCAAGTTCGTCGATGGCCTGTTCAAACGCGAAGCATCCTTGCGGATGCCCAGGTGCGCGGAAGGCTGCACCCGGACCAGCATTGATAAAGACGTCGTATTCTTCCGTCAAAAGATTCGGGCACTTATACAGATTCGTTGCCGGGCCCGCAGTACCTGCGCCGGTTCCCACTCCGGCTGTGCCGTAGCTGGTGAGTTGGATGGCCGTCAGCGTACCGTCGCTCTTTGCGCCTATCTTGAGCTTCTGATGCGAGTCGGGCCGGTTGCTGACGATGTGCTCCTGCCGGCGATCGAGCATCAGCTTTACCGGCGCATCGGCCTTACGCGAAAGGTTCGCGGCAACCACACCCTCGTTGCCTGCTCCGAACTTCGCGCCAAAGCCGCCGCCCATGTATTCGGTGATAACGCGCACCTTGCTCTTCGGCAGCTTGAAGACATCCGCGAACTCATCGCGGACGCTCGCGGTCCCCTGCGTGGAGGCGTAGACCGTGATTTCGTCCGGTTTCCAGTCAACCACGAAGCCATGCGTCTCAAGCGCAGAGTGCGTTTGCACTTGTGTAAAGTACTCGCTTTGGACGACAACATCGGCGTCAGCGAAACCCTTGTCCATATCGCCGTTCAGGCGACGCTTTGGCCCGTGCACGTTTCCCTTCTGCGGCACGTCGGTAGGACCGCCACCGCCGCCTGCACTTCCCGCAGCATCGGCGGGCCCAGGAAAGACGACGGGAGCATCATCTTCGCGCGCCTCTGCTCGATCGACAACAAACGGCTTGGTGTCGTATTGCACCTTTACAAGCTTTGCAGCGTCATCCGCGATCTGCTGCGTCATGGCAGCAACGCCCGCAATTGGCTGGCCCGCATAGCGGATGGTCGGGTAACGCGAAGGGGTTTCCAGCTTTGGATCGCGCAGCTCCGCGACTCCATATACGTGTTCGATGACATGCACAGCGCGAACGCCGGGTAGCTTCTCGGCCTCGCTTGTGTCGATCGACACAATACGGCCATGGGGAATCGTTGCATCCACCATCCGCGCGTAAAGCATGCCCGGAAGCTGTATATCGGCTGTGTATTTTCCCTTGCCCATAGCTTTCGCCGGGCCATCGTAACGCTGCGTTGGCTTGCCGATATATGTCAGTTCCGAATTTGCCGGCAGCGGTGGTGGCTCATCCAGCGGCACCTCTCGCTGCTTCTGCTGCAGACCGTTTTGCGGAATACCAAAGACGAAATTCTCAGTCCGTTTGGGCTCTTGCGGCTTTTCTTGCGTTCCGCCTGCCTGTTGCTCTTCAAGGAGGAAGGTTTCCGGCGTCATGCTAGGCCTCCCTTCCTGTGTCCAGGTTAACCAGACCTGAAGCCTGCGCACGTTGCTGTGCTGCGTCCAGCGTTGCGGCAAAGACTTTCGGATAGGTTCCGCAGCGACACAGATTTCCACTTACGGCGTGCTTCACATCGTCCAACTTCGGGGTCGGGTTGCGCTCTAGTAGAGCGGCGCAACTCATCACCATACCGGGCGTGCAGAAACCGCACTGCATGGCATCGTGTTTCACAAATGCCGCTTGTACCGAATGCATGGTATCGCCGTGCGACAAGCCTTCAATCGTCGTAATCTCGCGTCCAACGGCATCGACCGCGAGGGTCATACACGCCAGCGCCGGCACATTGTCGATCCACACCGTGCAGGCCGAACACGATCCGCGATCACACACCACCTTGGTACCGGTAAGGCCAAGATTGTCACGCAAAGTCTCGGCGAGCGTGTAGCGAGGCTCGACCGAGACTGCAAGTTCGCGGCCATTGATGTGCAACTTGATAGGCAGCGCGTCCGGACCGATCGTTTGAGCGCCATGCAGCGCGCCCTTCGCATCGCGTGCGAACGCATTTGCGGATTCGATTACACCGGTCGCGGCGGTGATGCCGGCGCCTTTCAAGAATCCTCGGCGGGAAATTTCTATTTTAGGAGTATCTGCCATAAACAGCCTTTCCGATCGGGAACTGAATGCAAGCGATCACGCGGCTTGAATAGACTTTGATGGATTAACTTTAAATCGCGCAGCACGCGCTAGGCCAGCGAACGGCTTAGATTTGCCCTCTGTTTTTAATTGCAATTGGTGACCGATATTCAGGATATGAAAGGGCGAGCGTTCCCACTTCACGAACAGTCCGGGCCAGCCCCTTTGGAATGAGCGGAGTTCGCCGGCATCTGAGAACTGATCGAACGGCCCAGAAACCGATTCATATCACAATCTGGATCATGTGTGTTTATGTCTGCGGCCCCAACGGGCGAGTTCTTCAAGTGCAGGACGCAGCGTCCTTCCATAACCAGTCAGTGAATATTGTGTGCGCAGAATCGTCTCGTGGAAGACAGCACGTCCAACCAGTCCATCCCGCTCTAATTGTCGAAGTTGCGATGTCAACACCTTCTGTGACGCCTCCGGAATACGACGTTGCAATTGTCCAAAGCGCAAACTCACGCCGGATTTAAGCTCGCGCAAGATCAGGGGCTTCCATTTTCCGGCTATGACACGTAGAGCAACTGACACTGGGCATTCATCTCGAAGCATGGCAACAGGATACGACTCAAAGACTGGTCATGCACCAGGTACAAATTTGTACCTAATTGCAGCAATGATCTTATGAAGCGAAGATGGTGCCATGAAGATTTGTGTACTGGGGTTTGGTCATGTGGGCTCGCAACTGGCACGGCTCTGGACCGCAGCGGGCCACAGGTTGCTGGCTAGTTTACGCACTTGTAGCAAGCACATCGATGCCGCGCAGAAACTAGGCATAGAAATATTGGAGCCACGTCTCGCTATTCAAGATGCTGAAGTGATTGCATTGGCATTGCCTTGGCAGTCTGTGGACGTGGCACTTCATTCCCTAGGTCCGCTCAATGGACAGATTCTGATCGATGCAACGAATCCGATAAATAGCGACCTCAACGTTATCGTCCCCGGCCCGGGTAGTGGAGGACAACAGATCGCGGCATGGTTTCCGAAAGCAAGAGTTGTAAAAGCATTCAACACAATCGGCGCAACCTACTTGGGAAACACCGCTTTCGACATCTACTACTGCAGCGATGATCCGGAGGCCGCAGGAGTTACACACCATCTCATCGAGGACACCCAGATGCGACCTGTAAATGTCGGGCCGTTGAAGAATGCTGCTTATCTTGAGCAGATGGCCGGATTGTGGATTGATCTCGCAGTCAAAGGGCGAATACAGGGACCTTTCGGCTTCAACCTAGTGAGGGAACATGGTCGTTGAATATATCCGCTATAACGTCTCCGGCAAAGAGAGGCGCGATGAACTGGTAGGGGCATATCATCATGCGGCGATGGCTCTGGATCAAGCTCCTGAGTGTCTTGCGTATGAATTGAGTGTTTGTGAGAAAGACGAAACCAGCGCCATCTTGCGTATCGAGTGGAAGTCGACTGAAGCCCACTTGCAGGGCTTTCGGAAGAGCGCTGTATTTGGAGAGTTCTTCCGTGCCATCAGCGGCTTCGTGAAAGAGATCGCAGAGATGCGCCATTATCAATTGTCGGACGTCGCTAAAAGAAAATAGAGATCGCGCGCCGAATTAGATTTCAGCTGTTCAATTTACCCTATTCGGTCTCTTCTTTAGTGGTAACGACAGTTGTCCGAGGTGCCGACTTTTCGGCGTGGCTCACATTCTGATGTCGATGAACGCATGGGCGATGATGCACCAGTTGACAAGGTTTCAGGGAATTCCGATCGGTCGTTTGCGCGACCTGCTGAGGAATGTCACCACTCAAATTGATTTCGCTACATGAGTTGTTTCAGCTTCGTCCCGAAGGCGAGGCATCGAGCAGCGGCCCGTTCTCGGAAGTCTGGTGCATGAAGAAGTCGGGAACGGCGGTAGATCGCCGTTCCATTGTGCTTTCGGACCATAGACTATATACACGTCCCACGCATTGCCACGCCAGCCAAGCACCCGCCTGTATTGTTCTGCTTTGAATTGCAAACGGCCACCCGTAACCGCCGTCGACAGTGCGGTGCTAATCCTCAAAGTGGATTGCCAAAGTTGGATCAGGCGATCCCTGGAACAAGTCTGTATTAGCTGTTTCCGCAATCGTCGCCTTTGGTGATCGATATCTCACGGCGAGCTGTCTGTCAGACGGACGGAGCGATGTGCAACACACCTTGGTGTCCCGATCAGGATGCCTCGCGGCATTCTCAGTCGCCGAAGCGACACGGAACAGATCTCCCGGGGTGAGATCAATCGCCTTCTGCGCACAGTCGCCGGATCTCCGCCGCGTACTTGATGGATATGGGCTTCGCGGTAAGTTGCCCGCTCGCCCTACGCTCGCGCCTTGTATCCGGTTCTTGTCCATCGACTCGCACCTTTGCTCCACGCTTCCTCAGATCTCGCCTTACGGCGGTAGCCCTTGCGTCATTGCTAACACCCTACCTCCACCAGGTCGGGTAGAGGACTTGCACCTCCAAGCGGTTGAACATGCCCGGCACACAACGAAGCCGCAGCAGCAGCTTGGTTCATGTGCATTTGCATTGTTCGGAGCTTCCAGGTTTGGATTCCACGAATTCTTGCGCACACTCTAAAAAATCAGCAGGAATGCCTGGAATAAATCTGCGCAAACCTAGTTAACGAGTACATCGACATCTGTCTGGTTTAAGAAAGATCAGCCACGCACACGGTCGCATGCCTGATTGCCGACATTCGCATGCCAGGCATGTCTGGTATCGAGCTTCAGGCGAACCTTAAGACGTTGCAGCAGAATCTCGTCAATCATCGCGAGGCTGCCGAATGTGCCTTCTTAGTTGCCCGATATGAATCTTTGACGCCCAGAGAGCGAGAGGCGCTGCCGCTGCTGGCAAGCGGTCTACTAAACAAACAAGTGGCATTTGAGTTGGGGATCACCGAGTGGACCGTTCAGTTGCATCGAGGACATATTATGCGAAAGATGCAAGCCGACTCTTTTGCATGCTTAGTCAGGATGGCGGAAAAACTCAGCCCTGATCGCACTCAGTCCTCCCTGGTTGGCGCGTTGACGTCGACATAGCGGTAGGTCCCCGCAATACTCTTCCCGATCCCATCGTTTATTCCGTTCCAAATCCACAGGACGCAGGAAATGTCTCTCAAGCGGACACTTTATCCGCTGCGCACTCCGTAATCGAGCATAAGCGAAGCTAACTATATATATAGGGGTAACGATGAGTGGATGTCCGAAACTATCAACATATTGAAAATAAACTAGATAGTCACTGTACCATATTCGTACCGAGAGATCGCTTCGGACACTTCCCTTCCCTACAAGATATTGCAAATAAATGAGTTATGTGGTGCCGGGAGGGGGTCGAACCCCCACGGGCCGAAGCCCGGCGGATTTGAGTCTGATTTTAGGCGTTTTGCAGGGTGTTGCAGCGTAACGCATAAGATCGCATCAAGCGTATTATTTACATATAGATACAAGCATTATTGTGCTTGCAATGCAACGCACCCAAAAGCAGAAAAGTTGGGAACGAACAGCCATCAAAACAGCCACTGGCTGTTTCGGAGGATTTCCTCCAATGCGTGTCTCAGGATCGGACCGATCATCAAAATCCGGTTCTACCGGATGGCTGTTTAGTAGCTGTTTTCGCGCCTCGCGGGGTTGATGGCTGTAGCATTCTCTTTGGCAGTAGCACTGATGCAAATGGAGATGAGATGGACGAACCGAAATCTCTGGACAGTCTTTTTAAGGAGAAAATCTTCCGCATTCCCGACTACCAGCGCGGTTATGCGTGGCGACATGAACAATTGAAGGATTTCTGGGAAGACCTCATGAATCTGGCTGAGGGGCGCTCCCATTACACCGGCGTGCTCACGCTCAAGGAAATTCCGAGCCGACAAATCAAGCAGAACGATAAGGAGTTCTGGCTGATTGAGGATTACTCCTACAAGCTCTACCACATTGTTGATGGCCAGCAGCGGCTCACTACGTTCGTGATCTTCCTTCAGTCGTTCGTAGAGCTCTTTAAGGGGCTTCCCGAAAATAACGGCAAAACGGATCAAGCTATCTATCTGACAGAGACCTTGAATATTTCAGCGGTGCAGGAGAAGTATCTTTTCCGAGTCAAGCCCGCCGGCGATCACTTCCGGACCTATAAGTTCGGTTACACAGTCGATAATCCGAGCTATGAATACCTGCGGTACAGGATTTTAAATGAACCCGGCAAAGGGTCATTGCAAGAGACCTTTTACACGCTGAACTTGTCCAACGCCAAGGATTATTTTTCTACCCAGCTTTGCGACCTCTATGAGCGAGAGGGAAAACAGGCTCTACAAGACGTTTATGCGCGACTAACAAAGCGCTTCCTGTTCAATGAGTACATCATCAAAGATGAATTCGACGTATTTGTCGCCTTCGAGACGATGAACAACCGCGGCAAAAAGCTGTCGGACCTAGAGCTACTAAAGAACAGATTAATCTATCTGACCACGCTCTACGGTGACAGAGAGCTTGATCCAGCTGAGCGTGCAAGTCTGCGAGCCAGAGTCAATGAATCCTGGAAAGAGGTCTATTACCAACTCGGCAGAAATAAGAATAAGCCCCTAAACGATGACGACTTTCTTCGAGCTCATTGGACGATGTATTTCAAGTACTCTCGGCAGACTGGGCAGGACTACATTCACTTTCTTTTAGATGAGCAGTTCACACCTCAAAAGGTGCATAAGAAGGTGGAGCACGAGGTGATTTTGGAGGAGGCAGAAGAGCAGCGCGCTGAACTGGATACAGAAGCCATAGAAGATGAGAATGGCGAGGAACCAGAGAAGCGACCGCAAGCAAAGATAGCGCAACTTCGACCAAAAGAGATCCGAGACTATGTTCTAAGCTTGAAGCAATGCGCCGTCCATTGGTTCAACACGTTCTACCCGGCGCTTGCTGATGGGCTCACTCCGAAGGAAAGGGAGTGGATCGACCGTATCAACCGGGTGGGAATGGGGTATTTTCGTCCTTTAGTCATGACCATTCTTAAACAGGATCAGACGCCAGCGAGTCGGATACGACTGTTCAAGAAAATCGAAAGGTTCGTTTTTATCGCTTTTCGGCTGAGTGCTTCCAGAGCTAATTATCGGAGTAGTGAGTTCTACAATGCAGCGCGTGCACTGGATCGTGGTGAGATTAGCTTTGAAGACGTTGAGCAGAGGCTCGATCACGACCTTGGATACACACTGAACGAGGACGGATCATTTCGTATCGAGGAGTTTTATAATTTCCTCTTTAAAAAATTCAAAAGCGGCTCGGGATATTACGGATGGGCCGGACTTCGCTACTTCCTATATGAATACGAGCTGAGCCTAATGGAAGCCTCGGTCCAGCAAAAGGTGAGTTGGGACGATCTTCTGAAAACAGACACAGACAAGATTTCCATCGAACATATCTATCCTCAGACCGAGACATCTGAGTGGGCGAAGTTGTTCAAGGGAATCAATAAGAAAACGAGGACAGCGTATAGCGGTAGTCTGGGAAATCTGCTTCTGTTGTCTAAGGCGATTAACTCCGCACTACAAAACGACGCCTTTCACATTAAGAAGACAGCGAAAACTGGACCAAGTGGCCAAAAATTGCGCCATGGCTACTACGACGGTTCTCATTCTGAGATTGAGGTTGCTCAATATGACGAATGGGGTCCCGAGCAGATTCGTGAGCGCGGCACTGCTCTGCTGAAATTCATGGAATCTCGTTGGGGGCTCTCACTTCGTGACGAGGACCGCTCAAGGCTGC
>Ga0307478_10001803_pt1 | contig 17876 bp, 13 predicted proteins | sample atmos_gasesECM4C_2_FD_203713 | JGI IMG/M metagenome (GOLD analysis project Ga0307478, IMG submission 203713) | Hardwood forest soil microbial communities from Morgan-Monroe State Forest, Indiana, United States - atmos_gasesECM4C_05 | ecosystem: Environmental > Terrestrial > Soil > Temperate... | reverse complement strand
TGACGCAGCAGGTTTTTGAAAAACTGGTCGAAGAAAAAACGTTTGATCCGCTGTTCGTGACGCATTGCCCGAAGGAACTGGTGCCGCTGGCGAAACAAAACGCCGAGGACGATTCGCTGGTGGACGTTTACGAACTCATCATCAACGGCCAGGAAATTTCCCCCGGCTATTCCGAGCTGAACGATCCAACCGTGCAACGGCAGCGTTTGCTCGAACAGGCGGGCGAAGAAACCCAACAGCTCGACGAAGAATTCCTCCTCGCTCTCGAACACGGCATGCCGTCGGCGGGCGGGTTTGGTCTTGGGATCGACCGGCTGGTAATGCTGTTGACCGGCGCGGAATCGATTCGCGACGTGATCCTGTTCCCGCTCCTCAAGCCGAAGCGTTAGGCGAGAGAACGGTCAATCACGACTGATATTGTTCGTCGCTGACCTTCTCCATCCAGGCGACGACCTTGCCGTCGAGCGCTTCCTGAATGGCGATATGCGTCACGGCCGTCGTCGGCGCGGCGCCATGCCAATGCTTCTCGTCAGGCGCGAAAGAAACCACGTCGCCGGAACGGATCTCCTCGACCGGGCCGCCTTCGCGCTGAGCCCGGCCGCAACCAGCGGTGACAATCAAAGTCTGGCCAAGCGGATGGGTGTGCCACGCGGTGCGTGCACCCGGCTCGAACGTGACGGTCGCGCCGGCCGTCCGAGCTGGAGCGTTGGCCTGGAACAGCGGATCGATCCGCACCGCGCCGGTGAACCAGTCGGCCGGTCCTTTGCTTGACGGTTGTGAACCACTTCTCCTGATTTCCATATTATCTCGTCTCTTTGATGTTTACGCGCCGCGCGTTGCCGCTCAGCGACCGGTCATTTGCTCCAGCTTTTCCGGATAACGCGCACCTTGCACCGTGATTTTCGAGGAATTGATTACCTGGGCAAAGTCATCGGGCGGCGGGCACAAGTGCGCGCGCGGCGGAAATTGGGCGGGGCTCGGTACGAAAACGCCTGTAGATCTGATTCAGCCACGCAATCGGGACCCCAAAGACATAGAGGACGAGAATCGAGAAATAGACGGCGGTTGTGCGATAGCGGCCGCATTTTTCAAACGTCCTGGGATCGCTCACGATCGTCCCGCACACTTGAACCATGCGTCCGATCCGACTGATTCGACGATAGAGCTCGGCATCTTCAAGAATGGGTACGAGCGGGTATCCGCCAGCGCGAAGGAACGCAGAGCGCCGGCAGAAAATTCCGTGGTCGCCGAGCGCGAAGCCAAACACCGTTACTCCCGGATTGCCGAGCGAATCGCTGACACGATAGATCCACTCGGGTCGCGGATAACGGAGACGGAAACAGCCGCCGGCCACGTCCGCGTCGGCCAGGGCGGCCGTGATTTGGGCGATGGAGTTCCGCGGCGCCTTTAGGTCGGCGTGGAGAAACCAAAGCGCTTCGCCGCGCGCGATCCCGGCGCCCGCATTCATCTGTGAGGCGCGGCCGCGCACCGCGGTGATGACGCGATCCGCGAAGCGTTCGGCGATCAATACGCTTCGATCCGAACTTCCGCCATCAACAACGATGATCTCCAACCCTGGCCCGATGTCGCGCAGATACTGGAGAAACTCGCCCAACAATGACGCTTCGTTCAAAACCGGCACGATGACGGAGAGAAATGGCGCTTCAGAATTCATCCGACGCGAAGCATTCGAAATTCGAATTTAGAAATTGCGCGTTGTTACCGCCTGGCCGCGGCCCCGTTTCCGTTTCCGACGGCGGGCGAACTCATCCGTTCCAAGACTCGCTGCAGGCCCGCGAGATCGATGGGTTTCGCGAAATACATGTCGAACCCGGCTTCGTTTCCGCGCTGCTGATCGGCGGCGGTGAAGTAGGCGCTCACGGCGATCGCGGTCAGGTTCGGCGTGCGTTGCCGCGCTTCGGCGATGAAATCGTATCCGTTCCGGTCCGGCAGGCCGATATCGCTCAAGACAACGTCCACTTCATTGTTATCGAGAAAGTTGAGACCGCCGGCCACGCAATCGCTCGTCGAAACGGTGTGTCCCCAGCTTTTGAGGATCGCCGCGAAAGCTCGCTGAGTATCGAGGTGGTCCTCGACGAGAAGAATGGAGCACATTGGACGGGCAATCAGCGATCGCTCACTAATTCTTTCGGAAGTCGAATGGTCGCTGGCCGGGTCTTTTCCCGAGGGCAGCGTCGGGATTTTCCTGATCTAGACCATCTCGACCGGGAAATACCGGAAGCGAAGGAGAACGATTGGTTACGCGCAGTTCAGTGGCGTCGAGCGAATTTCAGTTAGGAGCGACGAGCATGATCGATCCATCCCACGACAAGAAATCGAGCGCGGAGAAAGCACACGATGCGTTGATCGCGAGGCTGGCGCAGCTCGATCGCAAACCGATTCGCGTCCGGCCGCCGAAGTCATTGCAGCCGACGCCGGAAGCGGCCAAGACCCGCGTCAACCGGCTTCGGAAGAAGCGCCTTCTCATTCAACGATCGCAACGGGCCGTCCGTTCTCATCCGCTCTCTTCTTGACTGAATGCGCGGCAATCGGGTTCGCCGCGAAGTTAGTCGCTCCAAATCGTGGCTTCGCGGGAGACGAAGTTTCGGAAGCCAACCATCTCCGAGTGAATGGTGCCTGGTGATAGGTGGATGGACGAACGCGACAACCTTTCACCCGTCACTGATCACCATTCACGAGAGATTTTCAGACCAGATCGCACGCGTCGGCGGGCATCCAATGCGCGTCGCGGCCTTCCCATTTCACATTGCAGCCAATCGGGTTGGTGACTGGGACGCTGATCGGCTCGCCGGCAAGATGCTCCTCCAACGCACGCTCGAGATCGTGCGTCTTCGCTCTCTCGGTCTGGCGCGGATTGTCGAGCGCGCGGCCGGTGTAGATGAGCTTTCGCTCCCGATCGAAAACATAAAAGTGCGGTGTGCGTAACGCGCCGTAGGCGCGCGCCACATCCTGGGTCGCGTCGTGAAGATAAATCCACGGAAACTTCTCCTCGCGCATCCGCTCCACCATGTGAGGAAAATCATCTTCGGCGTAGGTGTTCGGGCTATTCGAATTGATGGCGACGAAACGGACGCCGCGCGGCGAAAACTTTTCCACCGTCCTGCGCGTCGATTCATCCGAACCGGTCACATACGGGCAATGATTGCAGGTGAAGAAAACCACGAGCACTGGATCGCTTGCGAAATCATCGAGCCCGCAGGGTTTTCCATCGGTTGCCGGCAGCCGGAAATCCGGCGCGCGCTGGCCGATTTGCAGGGTGAAGCTCATGCCATTTCTTAGCGCCGCGAAGAGCGAATGCAAACCGCGCGGCGCATGCTAGGTTCCCGCATGGATACGCCCAAGATCACTGCCTACCTCAAGACCACCTGCGGCTGGAGCGCCGGCGTTCGCGCTGTGCTCGCCAAATACAATCTCCCTTACACCGAGAAAGACATCATCCAGAACCCCGCTTTCCGCTGGGAAATGGAAACCAAGAGCGGCCAGCCGCTGTCGCCCTGCGTCGAGATCAACGACAAAATGCTCGCGGACATAAGCGGCGACGAGGTCGAGGAATATCTCATCGAGAACAGACTGGTGGAGGCGAACGCCGCCGACGCGGGCGTGCCGACGAATGCTCCCTGCGCCAACGAGCAGCCCGCCAGCGCCGTCCAGATGCGGCTCTAAGAGCGGTTAAATTGTTAAAAAGGTTACAACGTTAAAGTGGTGGAACGGTCAAACCGATTTAACCATTTAACGACTTAACTTTTTTAACGATGAAGCTTCTCGCTCGCGCTTCGCCGAACAAACGCGGACGAAAATTCCGCATCTCCTGGACGCTCGCGCTCCTGGGGTTGCCGATCGTCGCGGTCTTCGGCGTCGTTTTTTTCTACGCAATCTGGGCGCAGACCTACGACCTGAAGAAGGTCGGCGACATGCCGGAGCGCAACACGGTCTTCGACGTGGACGGCAAAATCTACAGCCGTCTCGCGGGCGCGAACCGCGTCAAGGTCGCGCTCAACGAAGTGTCGCCGTTCTTCGTCGATGCGCTGCTCGCGCGCGAGGACACGCGTTTCTTCGAGCATGGCGGCATCGATTGGCGCGGCATCGCTCGCGCGCTCGTGCGCGATATTATGAGCGGCTCGGCCAAGGAAGGCGCGAGCAGCATTACCCAGCAGCTCGCCCGCAACAGCCTGCCGCTCGGCGGCCGCACCCTCAGTCGCAAGGTTCTCGAAGCAATGGTGGCGTTGCGCATCGAAAAGGATTTCACGAAGCAGCAGATCCTCGAGGCTTACGTGAACCGGATTTATTTCGGCGCCGGATGCTACGGCGTGCAAACAGCGTCGCTCGCCTACTTCGGCAAGGACGCGGCGAAGTTGAATCTGTCCGAGTCCGCGATCCTCGCTGGGTTAATTCGGAGCCCGAACCGCTTTTCGCCGTTGAAAAATCCGGAAGGCGCCGCGCTCCAGCGCGACACCGTGCTCGATCGCCTCGTCGAACTGAAGAAGATCAGCCCTGCGCAAGCCCAGGAAGCGAAGCTCACCAAGGTCGCGTCCCATCCGAAACGAATGCCGCTGATCCAGGAGAATTACGCGATGGACGCGGTGCAGCGCGACCTGAACCTGTTGCTCACGCCCGACCAGATCGATCAGGGCGGGCTCTTCATTTACACGACGCTCGATCCCACGGTCCAGCTCGCCGCGACCCAGGCGATCGAAACCCAGCTCTCGAAGATCGAGCATCAATCGAACTTCAAGCATCCGCTGAAAGCGAATTATCGGCCGCCGGAAGAAGGCGAAGATTCGTCGATGCCTTATCTCCAAGGGGCGCTCGTCGCGATCGATAACGAGAGCGGCGGAATCCGGGCGCTCGTCGGCGGACGCGATTACGCCCAGAGCAAATTCAATCGGGCCCTCGCGCCGGCAAATCGCCAGGTCGGCTCGTCGTTCAAGCCTTTCGTTTACACGGTCGCGTTCATGCACGGGTTGCTGCCGGGCGCGGCGGTCAGCGATGGGCCGATCGAACCCGGCGAGATTGAGGGCGCGGGAAATTGGGCGCCCGGAAATTCCGACGGCACCTTTGGCGGTGTTCAACCGGTTTCCTATGGGCTGATTCATTCGCGGAACACGATGAGTGTGCGCGTGGGCCAGATCGCCGGTCTGGACGAAGTCCAGAAAATCGCCACCACGCTCGGGCTCGCTCAAAATGTACCGCACGGCCCGGCGATTTACATCGGCTCGTTCGAGACCGACCTCAAAGATCTGACCGCGGCCTACACGGTTTTTCCAAACGCCGGCACCCGCAAACAAGCTTACATCATCGAACGGATCGACGACGCGGATCACAATCCGATTTATCGGGCGGCGCACGTGAGCGTGCCCGCGCTCGATCCCAGCGCAGCGTGGATGACGTCGGAATTGATGGAACAGGTGCTCGTCAGCGGGACGGCCGCGAGCGCGAAGTCGTTAGGCTTCAAACTTCCCGCTGCTGGAAAAACCGGGACGACGAACGATTACAAGGACGCCTGGTTCGTTGGTTACACAAACGCGATCACCTGCGGCGTCTGGGTCGGATTCGATCAGCCCCAGACGATCATTCCGCACGGCTACGGCGCCGCGCTCGCGCTGCCGGTTTGGACCCAGGTGATGACAAAGGCCGCGCAACGATACCCGGCGCGTCCGTTGGAAGCAACGATGCCGCTCTCTCGCGCGACGGTTTGCTCCATCTCGAACCATCTGGCGACAACCGGCTGTAACGCGGCGGGCACCGCCTACGAAATCACGTTGCCGGACGACAAGGTGCCGACGGTGACGTGTGAAATTCACGGCGGCACGCAGACGGAGTTCGCGCAGAAGCTCCAGGACCTGGGGCAAAAAGCGACGACGCTCCCGAATCGGCTCTTTCAATCGTTCCGGAAATTTTTCGGAGGGAAATGAGCCGGGTCGCGCTGTTCCGGATCGCAGCCGCGCTTTGTTTCCTCGCGGTCGCGCTCGGCGCTTTTGGTGCGCACGCCTTGAAGGCGGCGCTGCAAGCCAGCGGCATGCTCGAGGTCTGGAACAAAGCGGTGCTCTACCATTTCCTGCACGGAGTCGCTCTGGTTGCGCTCGCGTTGCACGGCGCGGGTAATCGCGCGGCTTACTTTCTTCTCGCCGCCGGCATCCTGCTTTTCAGCGGCAGTCTTTACACGATGGCGTTGACTAATGTCCGCTGGCTCGGCGCCGTCACGCCGCTCGGCGGCCTGTGTTTTCTCGCCGGCTGGGCGTGGCTGGTTATCGCTCCCAAGCTGTAATTATTCCCCTTCCTGCTCATGAACTTGATCCTGGTCTTGATCTGTCCGCATCCGAGGCGAAGCCCGGCAGATTAAGATCAGGAGCATGAGCAAGAATGGCCCATTCAACCTGACGCGACGGCACTTGTCGCCATCGGCTCCAGGCTGATATTCTGCCTTTGCCGATGTTGCATTTCCTCGAAGACCAGAAGCCCCTGATCACGATATTCATTTTCTTCGCGGCCTATTTCGCCGCGCTCACCATCGGCCGTCTTCTCAAGCGCCGGGCGGGCGTGCGCCTCGGCCTTCTCTTCCAGCTCTTCTGTCTGACGCTCGCGTTTTACGCCGCCACTACTTTCTACGGAGTGCAGGCGAGCTGGCGCAACCACGTCGGCGCCGCCGTCTTTCTTCTTAGCACCGCTTTCCTCGTCGCGCTCCTCGATCGCTACCTCTGGGAGGGTTACTGGGAAAAAAAGCGGCGCACGACCATTCCCCATTTTCTCCGCCAGGTGGTGGCGCTCTTTATTTACCTGATCGCGCTGCTCCTTGTCTTGAGCGTCGGATATCACGCTCAGGCCGAGCTCCGCGGTTTGCTCGCCGGCTCTGGGATCGCCGCGATCGTCCTGGGCTTCGCCACCCAGGATCTTTTTGGCGGAATCATTTCCGGCATCGCCCTCCAAATTGGCAAGCCCTACAAGGTCGGGGACTGGCTCCAGATCCATGAACGGTTCGCCGAAGTCATGGAGATCAACTGGCGGTCGACCCGGCTCCGCACCAATGACGGCATCTACCTCGACATCCCCAATTACCAGATCGCGCGCAACCCGATCATCAATCTTCATTACCCGACCCAGGTCCACGCGATGCGAATTCGAGTGGGCGCCGACTATGAGGTGCCGCCGAATCGCGTGAAGGACGCCCTCTATCGCGCCGCGTCGACTGCGGAAGGCGTGGTGTCCGATCCGCCTACTCGAGTCTTCGTGGTCGATTTCGCCGAGTCGGCGGTGATCTACGAGATCAAGTTTTCCATGGGCAATCATCGCGCTTTTAACGAAGTCAGCGACGCCATCCGGACCAACATCTGGTACGAGTTCAAGCGCCAGCAGATCGCCATCCCGTTCCCGATCCGGACCCTGCATTTGCAGCGCGGCCCCAAGCGCACCGGCGACGCGCAAGCCGAAGCGCGCGCGATCCTGCGCAGCGAAGCGCTCTTCGATTGCATGAACGACACCCAGCTCGAGAACGTGCTGAAGAACGCGCAGATTCATCGCTACGGCCGCGGCGAACGCCTCATCCGGGAAGGCGACGCGAGCGATTCGATGTTTGTGATGCTTCGCGGGACGGCAGCGGTTTCCGTGGCAAAAAACGGGACCCACGTGCGCGTCGGGGCCATGCGCCAGGGCGATTGCTTCGGCGAATTCGCGTTGCTCACTGGCGAACCGCGCTCGGCCACGGTACGCGCCGAGAACGATTGCGAAGTTCTCGAAATCAGCAAGCCGGTGATGGCGGAAGTGCTGCGCGAATCACCTGAGTATTTGACTGCCCTCAGCGCGCTGCTGGCGAAACGGAAACTCGAAGGCGAAGGAATCATGAAAGACACCGCCGTGCCCCAGGAGCAGGAGAAAAAGGAATCGGAGTATCGTTCCTCGTTCCTGCGGCGTTTGCGGACCGTTTTCGAGCTTTGATGTAATCGTGCTGTAGCCGCTTCGCTATGCGAAGCGGCGATTTAGGCACGGATCGATCCAACGCCGCCCACAGTGCGGCGGCTACAGCGCCGATTTACCCGTTGCCAGTCCGGCAAACCTAACTAGAGTCCCCCACTTTCAACGGAGCCGTCATGATTTTTCTCGCCCTCGATATTCTCAAATCCGGTGTGCCCCTCTCGATGATTTGTGCCGGTTTGGGTCTGCTCTTCGCCTTCTTTCTCATCAAGGCGGTCATCCGGCTCTCCCCTGGCAATGACAGAATGCGGCAGATCGCCGGCGCGGTCGAAGAAGGCGCGAAAGCTTATCTGAAACGGCAGGTGGTCACCATCAGTGTGATCGCAGTCCTCATCTTCGTGCTTCTGTTTATCTTTCGCGACCGCTTCACCGCCATCGGTTTCGTGATCGGCGCTTTCTGCTCACTCGCCGCCGGCTACATCGGCATGCGCATCGCGGTGCTCGCGAACACGCGCACGGCCCAGGCGGCCAGCCAGTCGCGGTCTGCTGCCATGCGGGTCGCGTTCAACGGCGGTGCGGTGACCGGCCTTCTCGTGGTCGGCCTCGCCCTGTTGTCGGTCGGAATTTTTTACACACTGGCGAAACATTGGCTCGGTCCTGACCTGGCGGTGAAAAGTCTGGTCGGCCTCGCGCTTGGCGCGAGTTTGATCAGCGTGTTCGCGCGTCTCGGCGGCGGCATTTATACAAAGGCGGCAGACGTCGGCGCGGATTTGGTCGGCAAGATCGAGAGCAACCTCGAGGAGGATGATCCGCGGAACCCCGCCACGATCGCCGATAACGTGGGCGACAACGTCGGCGATTGCGCCGGAATGGCGGCTGACGTGTTCGAGACCTACGCGGTGAGTTTGATCGGCGCGATCCTGGTGGGCGCCCTCACGCTCGGCAATGTGCCGGCTGCGATCATTTACCCATTCGTGCTCGGCGGCATTTCCGTGCTGGGGGCCGTCATCGGAATTTTGTTTGTGAACATCAGCGGCGGCCGGCCCGGAACCGTCTTGATGGGCGCGGTCGGCGCCAGCGGCGTGGTTTCAGGTATTTTATATTGGCCCGCGACGCATCTGCTTTTCCCAGCCGCAATCACCATCGGCGGAATCGACCGCTCGGCCACGGACCTTTATCTCGCTTCGCTCGTCGGCCTTCTCATGACCGGCGTCGTTGTGCTCATCACGAATTACTACACCTCGACCCGGTATGCGCCCGTCCGCAGAATCGCCAAGGCGTCCGAAACGGGACACGCCACCAATATTATCGCCGGGCTCGCCATCGGTCAGCACGCCACGGCATTGCCGGTCGGCTTCATCGGCATCGCGATCCTGCTCAGTTTTCATTTCGCCGGTCTCTACGGGATCGCTGTCGCCGTCATGAGCATGCTCTCGATGGCCGGGATTATTATTTCGCTCGATGCCTTCGGCCCGATCACCGACAACGCGGGCGGCATCGCCGTCATGAGCAATCTGCCCAAGGAAATTCGCGGGATCACCGACGAGCTTGACGCGGTCGGTAACACCATGAAGGCGGTAACGAAAGGTTACGCGATCGCGTCAGCCGGTCTGGCGGCGCTGGTCCTGTTCGGTTCCTACGTCGAGGAATTAAAGGCGCACTTTGGGGCAAGCCATCGGACCTACTCATTCGATTTCTCGTTGAACGATCCAAAGGTCATCATCGGATTGTTCATCGGCGGCTTGCTGCCGTTTGTTTTCACCGCGTTCAGCATGGACGCGGTCGGCAAGGCGGCCGGCGCGGTCGTGCGCGAAGTGCGCCGGCAACTGACGGCCAAACCTGGAATCCTGACCGGCGAAGAAGTCCCAGATTATGGGACGTGCGTCGACATCGTCACCAAAGCCGCGCTCCGCGAAATGATCGTACCCGCGCTCCTGCCGGTCGTGTTCGTTCTCGCTGTCGCCATGATCAAACCGCTCGGGCCTGTCGTTCTCGGCGGTCTGCTCGTGGGAACGATCGTCACCGGCCTTTTCGTCGCCATCGCGATGACTTCGAGCGGTGGCGCGTGGGACAACGCCAAGAAATACATCGAGGAAGGAAACCTCGGCGGCAAAGGCTCCTTCGCTCACCAGGCCTCCGTTACCGGCGACACCGTCGGCGATCCTTACAAGGACACCGCCGGTCCTGCGATCAATCCCATGATCAAGGTCGTGAACATCGTCGCGATCCTGATCATCCCGATTTTCTTTTAGGCGGTCGCTTCTGTAGCCGCCGCCCTATGGGCGGCGTGATTGCAGCGAAGCTTCCGCTAACGCTTCGCATAGCGAAGCGCCTCCAGCAAGAACAGCGGAACCGGCTTGCCGCTGCCTCCGCAGATTCTCCATTGTCGCTGCGACATAGCGCGTGTCGGTCGCATTGCTGACTCGTTTCGGAGCAGGTCCGTGGCTGAAAAGGCCGTTAGCGGGAAGCTTGGTTGGCGAGAACAGCTGATGGAGTGGGTGGACCTTCAGTTGCAATGCCCGGATGGATAAGAGCTTCGCACGGTCACCATGCCCGGCACAGCTCAAGAAGCCGCTACGCGACCTTCATTTAAACGCTTCGCTGGCCTCAAGCCTGCGTCGGTTGCCTCATTTTCTCTCGCCAACACCAGCCTTGCGCGTGGTTGCTGCTGTTATTTCCTCAATATTAAGACCGCCTTGCGGGGTTACTTCCCCTGCTTAGCCTTCTGGCCGGCGTCGTAAAGCCGGGACGCAACTCTCTTCCAGTACTCATATCTTTCATCATCACGATGTGTCCGCTCGCGACCTTCATGGTTTGTAGCGTAAAACCACGCTAACTTCCTCGCAGCTCCGTAATCACCTTCTGCCGCCCTCTTTGCGCAAAGTCTTCTCTGCCGCGCCGAAAGATAAAATGCGTTTGCCGGCGTTATAGCGGCCTTCACCTCCGCAGGTGTCAAGGATACTTGTTCCGGCGTGTCCTCTGGATAGATCTTTTTATTCGGGCGCGAGCGTTCCGGACCGGTTGCGCACCCGACTAAGCCGCTACAACAAATGAAGGCTAGCACAATCAATGCATCGTAGGTATAGCGCTCCGGCAGATTGCCCACGGAGTCGGTGACGTGGGAGGTATTCCCGAGGCTGTCCTGGTAATAGAAGTAACCCATCTTCACGTTCTCGATGATCTGGTCGCCGGATTCTAACTCACGGTAATGATTCGCTTGAGCCGATCATGCGAGATTGGAGATGTAATCCTCCAATGACCGTAGTGTTTTTCTACCTGGAAGTAGTCCGACTCGTCACCCACTCTCAGCCAACGACCCGTGTAGACAGTGGCACGGTCAGCGCGATGTTCGTCAGTCGTGATTTGCCAAACAGGCCGCTTGATGTCACGCCTGGCTGCAACCAACAACTTGATCTGCTGAATATCATCGGAAGAAAGTAGGGGCGAGAAATACTCCGGGTGTTTTTCGGCGTCGATCGCTACACCTGCACATCCAGCGAATAGGAACAAAACGGCTAAGGCCAAGTTGGTTTTCACACAACGCTTCGCGCTAAGCATACGGTCAATGGCAACTTGCGATATGCGGATTGGATGCTGGTTCATAGCTTGCCGTTACCGACGTTCACTGCCTCCCATCCGAGGGTCGGAACTCGCGTCGCTAACTACCGATTAATATGTCTTCAGCCTTCAATCGATCACGCCGTATAGCGGACCTAATTTTCCACCGCCCATTGCGTTTTTCTACGTAGAAATAGTCAGACTCGTCCCCTGGTTTCATCCACGAACCTGAGCTCACTCGTGCGCGGCCGGGACGGCGTTCCTCGGTCGCAATTTCCCAAACGGGCTGTTTGATGTCACGCCTGGCTGCAACCAACACCTTGATCTGCTGAATATCATCGGAAGAAAGTAGGGGCGAGAAATACTCCGGGTGTTTTTCGGCGTTGAGCGCTACACCCGCACATCCAGCGAATAGGAACAAAACGGCTAAGGCCAAGTTGGTTTTCACGCAACGCTTCGCGCTAAGCATACGGTCAATGGCAACTTGCGATATGCGGATTGGATGCTGGTTCATAGCTTGCCGTTGACGAAATTCACCGCTTCAGCCCATACGCTAAGAACTCCTGTTGCTTGATGATGCGCATCAATATCGCCAGCTGTCGGTCCAGTGGAGCTAGTGCTCGGCGAAATCTCCACAGGCGGAAGCGGATCGCTTGGTTTGGCCAAATGGCCAAATTGCTAGGCCGGTCATCTTTGAAAGTTATACCGAACAATTTTCAACTGCGGAATTGATACGATATAAGTCATATCCGGGCCATAGATACTGCCGCCTCCGGTTCTCGGATGCGGAGGAGGGTTCCGTTCTGGTTCGTCGGCAATGAAGGCAATTTGCAATTCGTTTCGACGCCGCGTCAATTCAATCTCGTAGTGTTTGAGATCAATAGTCCGGTTCAGTTGCTTAAAATGCGCTATTGCTACATTAGCCGCCGCGAGTTCCTGCGCTCTAATTGTGGCCATTTCTGCGCCGGTTGCCACTTGAGCAAACAGTGCTGACCCGACGACTAGGAGTTTAAGACAAAAGAGACCGCCAATATAACGAATTATCATTGTCGTATTACGTTAATGAAAGGTGATTTTCCGGAAGGCGTGTATAAGCGCTCCAGCAGGGTGCCCACTGAATTAGTAACGGGCAGTCGTTGCCGATGTCCACAAACCAGCCGGTTGTCGCCTTCTGTTATCGTACGCCGATCGATTCGTATGTCATTTCGTTAAATTGGAGGTCGACATAAAATTGAGCCGTGAATTTCTTAAGCCTTCGCACAGTAGCCGGATCGGCATGATCGAGTTTGTGAGGCCGATCCTTCATCCACCCGACGAGGCAATGTGGTGGAAGCTTCGCTAACTGATATTCGAGTCGTCGAATATCAAGGCCGGGAGTGCGTCGGGCATCGAAGCTGTCGATAAAGCGATGTTCTTCACTGCCCGTGTTGTTTGCTAGCAAGGCGAACCGACGTGTGCCGTTGGTGCCCATCCATGAGAATAAAGCGTACTTTGATCGCAAATCATGCGTAACAGGAAGACTCCTCCGAGAAGCTTCGCTGGCCCTGCTCGTACCGGTAAATAATGATCCAAGAAGCAACGCAGCTATTGCGATATAAGATACTTTCATTTGATTCCAATCGAACCTTGCCTTCCAAGTTCTCGCTTTGCGAAACGTGGCGGGGCCCCCCGATCTTAGGTCAATCTTCATCGCGGTCCTCTGGGATGGAAACCTTCTCCGGCATTGTTATTAATTGAAAAATCGAGAACCATCTGCCAGCTCTTGTCGACCGAGCTGGCGCTAAGGTCCGACGAGTCGGTTTTGCCATCATCCGATCCTCCGCTGCCGCCGTAAGTTCCCTCGGACTGCGCCGAATAGACCGAAGACCGATCTGTTCCGGGAAGCTTAGGAGGTCGCTCCCGCTCCCAGCTCTGCGTACGATCACTCCAGGTTTGCCTTACACCACCTTGGTGACGCGCGGCTCTAGCTGGATCCTCGTCGGGAACCCAGCGTTGGAGCTGCTGGCCCTTCACGTAGACTGGCTCGTGACGGTTATCACCGGCCACACGATCCTCCCCGCTTAAGGGGGTTCCGTTCGGGTGGTTATGGCCCGATGCCAGCCGCGTCGAACCTTCGGGCGGGTACGGGGGCGCAGACCGTAGTTTCCCGGATCTGTCCCTCCAGCCAATCGTGGGATCGCTCAATGATAGCGTTCCCTGCTTATTCCGGAACACTGCAACGTTCCGTTCCATATCGGTTCTTGTAGTGGCGGTCTTGTAAAGGCGCTCTGCTTCAAGGGCTGACGATCGGCCGTAGAAATCAACCTCTGGCGAAATATTCATCGGCTCTAATCCCATCGGATCAATTCGGTTGACCGCATTGTTGTTACAAAAGCGGTAGATATTGGCCGCATCGCCTTTGAACCCGATCGGGTCTGGCTGGAGAAAGACGCCCATCACCGGTAGTTCGACGCGATTCCGATAATCGTTCAATCCCGTCTCCTGGGTCCAGAGCTGGCCTTGGAAGAGGTGGCGGATGCCGTAGGCAGAAGTTGAGAGTTGAGTGTTGTTAGCTGAGAAAAACGTCGGTGTGCCGAAGGCGCTGTAGGTGTAACGCTCCAGCAGGTTCCCCACCGCGTCGGTAACGTGAGACGTGTTGCCGAGACTGTCCTGGTAATAGAAGTAGCCCATGGTCACGTTCTCGATGATTTGGTCGCCGGCGTAAAGATAGACCGCGATCGGCGTTGTGCTAGTTGCGGTGTTCGTCGTAGTCATGCTCATCGTTCTGGGTCGAACGCCCCTTATCGCAGAGGAACGTTTGGCCGGCGTAACATAGCTGGCCGGCCGGTAATCCGAGGCAGGCTCGTTATTTCGCAACATCCGCGCTCTCCGCTTGTTCACTTCCACCGGCCGGGCGCCCCCATTTGATAGCGTGTCAGATGACGTAAGCCCCGGGTCCTGGCCACACTGGGGCGTCGTGACGGGGTAGCAAGGGTCCGGCGGGACATAGGGCGTCGGCGTGGCGGTCGCGGTTGCCGTGGCGGTGGCGGTCGCCGTGGCGGTCGCCGTGGCTGTTGCAGTCGCTGTCGCCGTGGCTGTTGCAGTTGCCGTCGCGGTGGCTGTTGCTGTGGCGGTCGCGGTCGCGGTCGGCGTTGGGGTCGGAGCCGGCGGGGGCGAATACGGCCCGGCATATTCCTCGATCAGGTTCCAGGCGTCGTAAACGTTGATGGTCACGGCTCCATTCAAGTTGTGCGTGATTTGCCGGCTCAAACCGTCATACCAGAATTGCTCCACCAGGGTCGCTCCCTGTTTGACCGTCTTGAGCCGGTTTTGCGCGTCGTAGGTGTAGCTCCAACCATTGTACGAGCTCAGGTTCCCATTGCCATTATAGGTCGCCCCGATTCCGGCGAAGACGGTGTATTGGTTCAGATTGTTGCTCGCGTAACTGCCGCCGCCGTTCGTGCTCGTCCGGTTCCCGTTGTTGTCGTAGGCCATCGTGACGGCGCTGCCGTTGGTCACCGTCTGGGTGAGCTGCTGGGTAGCGTCGTAGGCCTGCGGCTCGGGCGTGCCGCCGTCGCGCTGGATCGAGGTCCGGTTACTCATCCAATCGAACTGGTAGTCGAGACTCTTGATATTGGCCGCGGCGCTGAACCTGTGCTCCAGATGGGCGACGCGGTTGAGTTGGTCGCGCTGGGAAGCGTCGGTGACTACCCAGTTGTTGCCAACGTACCGGGTGGTCATGTTCCCCGCCTTGTCGTAAACAAAAGCCGCCTGGTAAATCCCGGAAGCGTTGTCGAGCACATACCAGAGCTGGTTCCGTGGGGTGTAACCGTAGCTGTAGCTCTTGCCCGAAGGGTAAGTGATGTTCGACCGGTTCCCGTCGTCGTCGTAGGCATACGTCACCGTGCGGTGCACGTTGTCGTTGTAATCCGGGGTCCATTCCTCCTGGCTCAGGAGGGTGTTATCGTCCCGGTAAGTGTCGTTGATCGTCGCGTCCGCGTTCGCTATCTGGGTGACGCGAGAAGCCGCGTCGTAGGCCGTAGTCTGATAAGATGTCAGGTTATCATTCCAGTCGAAGCGAATCTGGCGGTTCCGATTGTCGTACTGGAAAGTCTGAATGTTTCCGGCCCGGTTCGTGTAAGTCGCCAGATTCCCAGCCGCGTCGTAACCGTGGCGTTCCGTCGCGCCGTTGGGATAGGTCATAATCGTCCGGCGGCTGAGCAGATCGTAGATGTAGGAATAATGGTTGCCGCTGCCGTCGTTGTTCCAGGCCAGGTTGCCCGCGGAATCGTATCCCATCGTGGTCGTCACGTTTCTTTCATCGATCTGACGCGTGCACCGATTCATCGGATCGTGGTCGGGATATTGAATGATCACAGGGACAAGGCCGTCGGACCGGCTCACGCGGAGCTTATTGCCGGCAGCATCGTAATCGGTGGTGGTGGTGTGATTGAGCGCGTCCGTCACGGTCGTCTGGCGGTTGCGACTGTCGTAACCGAACGTTGTCGCATTAAACCGCGGATCGGTCACCTTGGTGAGATTGCCAACCGCATCGTATTCGTAAAGGGTCCAGGCCTGGTGGGCCGTCTGGTTTGGATCGTTCTGGTCCGCGGCGAGCGCAACGACCTGGTCGATCTTGCGGCGATTGGCGTCGTAATCGAAGACGGTGTTCTTGCCCGACGGAGAGATTACGTATTTCGGGTTATTGGTCGTGTGCCACAGTGGCTGGGACCAGGTCGGATCAATCGCATAATTGGTGGTGGTAATTTTTCCCAGCGGATTAGTGACCGTGAGCACTCGCCTGTATTCGTCGTAGGTGTAACTGGTGGTGTGGCCCAGTTCGTCGGCGCTCCAGGCCAGGGTGCCATCATCGTTATAACCGCTCTGGATAAACGAGCCGCCCGGATGCGTCACCTTCGTCACCTGCCCGCGCTGATTGTATTCGTAAGTCGTGGTGTTGTTTCGCGGGTCGGTCGCCTGCCAGAGCCGGTCCGTGTTCACTCCGCCCGAGTAGTACGCATAATGGGTGACGTTGCCCAGCGGGTCGGTATGGCTTGTCTTCAGACCGCGCGCCGGAAGATTTTCATCGTAGCGAAACGATTCGGTTCCACCCTCTGTCATGCGATGGTCGAGGACCTGGCCGAAACTGTTGTAGGTAAATGTCTCGGAGGCGCCGTCGGGATAATCGGTCCGGGTGATCCGGTTGCTCGCGTCCCGGGTATAGGTGGTCGTATGTCCAAGCTCGTCGGTTTTCGAGGCGACGTAGAATTTAGTGGCGGGGTCCGAGTAGGTGTAGTGAATCTGCGAATTGTCGGGATGGGTCACCGTCAGAACGGCGCCGGTCCCATCCTCTTCGGTAACAGTGGAGTTGCCCCGCGCATCGGTCCAGATCTTGAACAGACCACCGTTGGTCGGCGTGCTATAGGCAATCGAGGTAGGCTGGTTCTTGAAATCGGTATAGCTTTGCAGCTCAGCCGCCTGATATACCCCAGCTCCGCCGTACTGGAAAGATCGAGTGGTGCCGTCAGGCCGCCGCTCCGTTCTTTGCCAGTAGCTGGGAGCAATCACACCCGGACTAAAGCACTGGGCCGGGTAAATTATTTCAGAGATTGCCTGGTTGTTGAGATTCTTCTCCCGCTTCACCACCCCGAAGGGAGCTTGCCCGCCGCCGTTCTCGGCGTCCGTCAGGTATTCGTATTGAATCTGGCTCATGGGACCGTCGAAACGCGCGTCATTGCAACTCTTGATCCGGGCGGAAAAGGTCTGACCATTCATGGCCACCGTGTAACTGGGGTAGTAGGTGTAACTGGCGTGGGCGCCGTCGTCGTAATCTACCCGCGTCAGGTTGTACCACTGCACGACGCTGTCCTCCGTCTGCACGGCTTCCGCGGTGTAGGTGTAAGTGACAGTTTCGATCAGGTTCCCCGAGCTGCCATAGCCCTGGACGCTGCCGATCACATCGGTGTGGGCGTGATAAACCCCGGCCGCCATCTGGACGTCGTAATAAAAAGTGGTCCAATTGATCTGGAGGTAGCGCCCACCCGGCTCCGTCACCTGCCATAAGCGTCCGGCGCCATCGTAGCTTAGGACAGTGGCTTGACCGTAGGGATCGACGATCTGGGTGGGCCGAAGGTCGTAGCCCGAAGTCGATCCAGCGGGATGAGTGAATCTCACCGTGCCGCCGTCGCGCAAAATCAGATCGTAATTTCCATCGCCCGCCGGGGAAAGCCAGTCGGCTCCCTTGTAGTCAACGATCGGATCGTAGTTCACATTATCCTGGCTCTGGAGATCCACGCTGCGCCCGTCCGGATAAAGAATCCCTCCCTGCGGTCCTTCATAGAACGAGCCTGTGTAACCGGCTGGGGGCGTGCGCATGAGCCATAATCCCCACTGGTAGCTGTGAGCCCACTGGC
>Ga0307478_10001802_pt1 | contig 17885 bp, 17 predicted proteins | sample atmos_gasesECM4C_2_FD_203713 | JGI IMG/M metagenome (GOLD analysis project Ga0307478, IMG submission 203713) | Hardwood forest soil microbial communities from Morgan-Monroe State Forest, Indiana, United States - atmos_gasesECM4C_05 | ecosystem: Environmental > Terrestrial > Soil > Temperate... | reverse complement strand
TCTCGTGGTATGCCATTGGACAAACACGAGGTGTCGCGAACGATTTTTCCGCAAAAGGGTCGCCTCGCGAACTAGAGCCCTTGGCGCAGCAGACCTGGGTACACGGTCTCGCGCCGGTGCTTCCAACGGTATCTGTGAGCCAGCTCCCGGTCATGTTTGTCTTTCAGCTTGCGCATAGCTTCTCGCCAGTCTCTCGCACCTACTATGGCCTTGGCCCATGGTTCGTTCGCGACCGCTGCAGCGAGCATCTGCCGGTCGGTGATTGCCAAGGCGTCCTTCCATAACTTCTTCGCGAATGCAAGCTGCCTTCGACCGGCGCCTAAGCGGAACACACGTCTGATGCCGCTGTCAGCTCGGAGATAATCCAGCATTGCCCGTTCCGGCCCTGGCAAGTCAAGGCCTGCCAGGCGGTAAAGTTGGATCCGGTTTAGAGCAGCATGTGAACTCAACATTGACTGAAAACTGCAGCTTACATGAGCCCGGCCCCGGTTGCGCGGATGTTTCCGCCATCGCTTTTCTAAACGCGAAACGGCATCCTGATCCAAAGGCGGGCCATAGTAGGCGAACAGCCACCTGACAGTCCAAAGCGGTGTGATTGTTTGGCATACCGAAGAGTCGGGGATAGTTACGCTATCCATGCTACTTTGGTATGCCAACGTACTGGGAGCCACACCCGATGGTACAAGTTCGACTCTCGCTTCCAACAGAAAATCGGCTCCGGAGTACCTGATGATCCGCCGGTCGGCTTTGCGGCGTGGATTCGTCGAGGACAGCAAATGGTCCCAACGGAAGCCCGCCACTCTTGTGAATGACTTCGCGGCAGCGATCATGTCTCTGGTTGAGCTCCCGTCCTCTGCATCTGTCGGTCCGGTGGTCAATACGATGATCTGACACTGCGGCTCGACCCCCGACCGCGCATGGTGGCGCTCGATCCTCTCGGCAATGGCCCTCAGCCATCCTGGGACATACGGCTGGCCTGCCCAGCGACCGGCCCGCGCGTGCCCGCGCACCGTGCAGCGAGCAGGATCTTGGCATACACCATGATGCGGATGAGCGACGTCGTAGCAAACATGTCGCCGCCTTGCATAACGCAATGCCTTTCGGGCAACGTGCGCGGCAGCCTTTTGGGCGCCGATGATGGGGGGAAAAGCAAACCTTGTCAAATTCAAATCGAATCTCGAAGTGACTTCAGCCACAACATCATCAGGCAGCGAACGATAGTGTTCTCGAACAAAGCGTTCGAGTGTCTCTACGGTGATGGGATCCGAGCCGTAGACGAACTTTTCGATGTCGTCCGCGAAGCTCATGCCTTGCCCCGACATTGCTGTCCTTGCTGGGCGGGTGTTCACTCTTCCTCATCCACAAAGTTTTGGAACCTCGGCACGATTTGCGGTGTGGCGCGGCGCCAAGCAGCACAGGTTTGCACGGACGGGCCGCGGGGCAAGCGATGGACTACCGTGCTGATGCTGATCGGGACCGGACTTCCGACAGGAATCGGTTCAGTTCGGTGGGATCAAACAGTAATCGTCTGCATATCCGAACTGGGCGAAGCCTACTTTGCCGCACCCAGGCTCTGACCGTGTGGGTCGAGACGCAGAGCGCCTTTGCGACATCCAGAAGTGTGAGCAATTGTGGAACTGTCTCTGGCATTTACGCGCCCCTCTGCTTGAGTCGCGCTTCGATTGCATTCGCAGGAATGCGCCACTGCCTGCCGACCTTTCTCCCCAGCAACTTCCCCGTCCACAATAGTGAGTAGAGGTAGTCCAGACCTACGCCCAACCTGCGAGCAGCTTCAACTGCGCTGAATTCCTTCTCTTTGATCATGTTCAGAGTTTCTCCTTGACACCCCTAATCCTAGTGCTTACGCTATTTCTAGTGAAACGTGATCGTAACAATACCGTAACAGTGTTAATTCCATGCAAGGAATCCGAAAAGCAGGGCCTTGCGACCTTCCTCCCTGAGTTTGGAGATGCGCAACCTGTTCGTGCTGTTACAGCCGCCGATCTACGGCCCACGGCACAGAAGCATCAAGAAGCGGTGAACGAGATGCGGAATTACGAAAGAGAACAGATGATCGCGGTCACTGCACTGTTGAAAGAATTGCAATCAAGAGATCGTCTCGCGGTTACGGGCGCCCGCGAACGCCTACGACACGCAATGGAACTCAAGCGGCGAGCAGACGCAAAGAGTGGTGCAGTACCGGCACGTGACTCGGAGTTCGAGCGCTATTTGATTTCCGTATTCGGTCTGAGACCGGGTCAAGAGGAAGAGGCACTAGCTAGATGGTACGGGTACGGGCACGGGCCAAAAGCGGAGAAGGACGAAAAATGGCTCCTTTCGCAATTGATCTCCGAAGCGCTTCGTCCTGTTCAGGTCGTGCTTTGGTGGACGGGCCGTGAATTCAAACCCGCACTGTACTGTCCCGAAGTCAAGTTAGCTCTCTATGCAGCTCTGCTTATGAGAGTCGCGGGGGGGGGACGTTGGGGGGTTTGTCCGAAGTGTGGGGAGTTCTTCGAACAGAAGCGCTTAAACCAGAACTATTGTTCAATTGCTCATCGTGAAGCTCATCGTGTTGCGAGATGGAGAGCAACGAAGAAGTCGAAACTGTCAAAAGGTGGAAGAAAGGGAGGAAGGAATGGCGCTCGTAAAACGCGGTAAGACTTGGCACACGCACTTTTTCGTGGACGGCCAGCGATTCCGGCAATCGCTTGAGACTAGCGACTGGCGCGAGGCGCAGCAGAAGGAAAAAACGCTAATCGCGCAGGCGTCTCAAGGAAAACTTGCGCCTTCGTCCCAACCGTTTTCAAAACTGTCTTTTAAAGAAGCAGCAGAAAAAAACCTGGCAGAGCGCATCGCCCACCTGGCTCCGCGAAGCGTTCAGACTGAGCGCGAACGGCTGAAGCCGCTTTGTTCCGTGTTTGGACCAGTCAAGGTGCACCGCATCACAGTCGAAATAGTCCGGGCATACGTGGCGGATCGGAAAGCCGCTAACGTTGCCAACAAGACGGTTAACTTGGAACTCGGAGTCTTGCGAGGTGTTATGAAACGCGCAAAGCTCTGGCATCATTTCTCGGATGAAATTAAGCCGCTGCCGGTTCACACCCAGATTGGCCGGGCAATGACACTGGATGAAAAACTCCGTCTGGCCAAAACTGCCGCGATGAAGCCGGAATGGCAGAACGCACGATTGGCGATGGTGCTTGCCCTCAATACCACCATGCGAGCGTGTGAGATCAAGGCGCTGAACTGGTATGACGTAGATTTCCTCGCCGGCACGGTCACGATTCGGAAGAGCAAGACTGAGGCAGGACAGCGCGTAATTCCGCTCAACGAAGACGCCTTAAGCGCTATGCGGGAGCTATATCGTCGGGCTTCCGCGATAGGAGGTGCGCAACCGGATGACTACGTCTTCCCCGCGTGTGAGAACGGGCGCTTCGATCCCAAGACTCCACAGAAGAGCTGGCGTTCGGCATGGAGAAGCCTACGGAAGGTCGCAGGGATCGCCACGTTGCGCTTTCACGACCTCAGGCATCACGCAATCACCGAATTGGCTGAGTCCCAAGCCAGTGACGCGACCATCATGGCGATCGCCGGTCACGTGTCCCGGCAGATGCTGGAGCACTACTCCCATGTTCGTCTTGATCTCAAGCGAAAAGCATTGGATGCGCTCTCGACCAATAGAAGCGGTTTGGAGGGCAAGCGAGCCGGTTACGACACAAACTACGACACAACGCACCCTCGAACGATAAACAACCACGATGTAAGTTACGGGAAAGATTGGTCGGGGAGAGAGGATTTGAACCTCCGACCCCCTGGTCCCGAACCAGGTGCTCTACCAGGCTGAGCCACTCCCCGACGGTGCGACCGGCGCGACGGAGTGTCGCGCAATTGCAAGCAGGAAACTGCCTGATCGCACCGAAATTATATCATTCTGAACTGATGCCCGACCCCGAATTGCTGCCGCGACTGGCATCGCCTGCAATCTCTTTGCGGCTAGGTCCCTGTTGCTCCGAACGTGAGTCTCGATCGGACTTGTAAGATCTCCTACCGTTCCTCCAGTTGTGCCTATGACGCGCGGCGATTACGATAAAACGTCGCTTGCAGGTTTGGCATTCATGAAGACCGTCTTCACCGCATCCCGCCTCTACACTCCGATCGAGGAGATCGACCATCCGTTGCTCTTCACCGAAGACGGGCAGATTTGCGACATTTCGTCTCGCGCTCAAAAGGAAGTTGGATCGAATACCCGACTCTTGGACTTCGGCAATTCGGTCCTCGCGCCCGGATTTCTTGATATCCATATTCATGGTGGCGCTGGGTTAGATCTCATGCGCGCGTCTGTCTCCGAGTTGCCGGAATTAGGTTGGTTCCTCGCGAGCCATGGCGTGACGGGATACTTCCCGACCACGGTCGCAGCTCCGTTGGACTCCACTTGTGCGGCGCTCGAGCGCTTGGCGGACGCCATCGAATCAGTTCCTTCAAACGGCGGCGCGGTGCAGGCAAGACCGCTAGGCATCCATCTCGAGGGACCGTTCTTAAGCCACAAGCGCCGTGGCGTGCATCCCCCCGAGAATCTGGTAGCGCCCACGGTCCCCATCTTCGATCGCTTATGGCAAGCTTCCCGCGGCCACGTTCGCATGATTACGATTGCACCGGAAATTCCCGGAGCCATGGAGGTGATCGCGGAAGCCGCCCGGCGGAAGGTATTGGTTAGTATCGGCCACTCGGATGCAGAAATGCCGATCGCCCAGCAAGCGGTGACATCCGGGGCACGGCATGCAACGCACACTTTCAATGCCATGCGTCCGCTGGATCATCGGGATCCGGGTATTGTCGGCGAGGTGCTCACAGACGACCGCTTGACGGCCGACATCATCGTCGATGGGATCCACGTGCTGCCGCCAGTCGTGCAGTTATTTCTGCGCGCGAAAGGCACCGAGCGCGCGGTGCTCATTACCGACGCGATTTCTGCTACCGGCATGCCGGACGGCCGCTATCAACTCGGCCCTATCCAGGTCGATGTGAAAGACGGTAAGTGCACCTCGGGAGGCAGCCTTGCCGGCAGCGTGCTCACCATGGATCGCGCCGTGCGTAATGTCGTGCAATTTGCTCGCTGGCCTCTGAAGGATGCTGTGCGGGCAGCGTCTCTGAACCCTGCGCGGGCCGTGGGTTTTGACGATCGGCGAGGAGTTCTGGCCTCCGGCGCGGAGGCGGATTTCGTGGTGCTGGATCCAGCCGGCCAAATCCTGAAGACAATTGTTCACGGACAAGGATACTAAGCCCTTGTGCAGTTCAGTTCTGGCGTGGACTTTGCTGATCTGCGCCGATAATTCAGGTTGACTTAGTTCGGCTTGCGCTGCTTGTTTTCGGCGAGATGGCGGAGCAGCATCATTTCATCTGCGCGGGAAAGCTGATCCACAAAACGGCTCTCTGGTTTCGGATTGTCGTCACTTGCGGTCTTCGCCGAGGCAGATTGGCGTAACTTATCGCCAAATTCAGGCTCGTTGCTCATCACCTGCGAATAGAACCACAGGAAGTGGCGCATCTGGTCGAGGGCCACGCGCAGAGTTTCGATCGGCTCCGTTTCCGAAAACGAATTGAGCGCCTCCATTAATTCCGGATCGCTGGGCGCCTGCATGGCGGCGCAGTTCAGCTCCTGCTGGATCGTCCGCAGGTCTTCGGTAACGCGAGCTATCCGTAGATGAAGATCGTCCATATCTTCTTGAGCCATCGCTTTGATGTCCCAACATCTCATCGGCAAACCAGCGGGAGTAGATGTCCCACGGGCATGCGCCTTTGGTAATTCTCACATTACTTTGGTCCGCTCAAGAGTCACCATCCCCAATGCCTTGAGTGGCGCGGGTTTCAGACGCTCGCCTTCCAGATGTCGTGTACAGATACCACACGTATTCCGCGCGGTGGATCTGCACAGCAACCGTTAGTGCGGCAATCATCTGTTCCAAAGTCACTATCCCCCACCCGTGGCGCGTCCCGTCCATTCAGAGATTCCGCCGTTTGTGATACAAACTCGCCGTGAGCGAAACCGCTACGCAGGCCGCTTCGAGCGAGGGATTGGTTCGCGCCATCGGGCGCTGGAGCCTCGCCGCGCTCACGGTGAATTGCATCATCGGCAGCGGCGTCTTTGGACTGCCCTCCGCTCTGGCGGCGAAAGCGGGAAGAGGCAGCATTCTAGGCGTGCTGCTTGCCGGAGCCGCGGTCGGGGTCGTGATGGGATGCTTTGCCGAAGTCGCTTCCCGCTTCACTGAGACCGGCGGACCTTATCTCTACGCGCGCGAAGCCTTCGGCCGATTCATGGGAATTCAAGTCGCATGGCTCGTTTGGTTTGTTCGGATGACAGCTTGCGCCGCGAACGCCGATCTTTTTGTTACATATCTCGGAGAATTCTGGCCGCGCTCCACCCAGCCTCTACCGAAAATGATGATTCTTTCAGTCCTGATCGGGGTGCTCGCCCTCATAAATTTCTTCGGCGTACGGGCCGGGACGCACGTCAGCACGGCGTTCACGCTCGGAAAACTGGCGTCTCTTGGGTTCGTGTGCGTGGCTGGAGCGCTTTATCTGATTTCTACGCACCGGCTCGTACCCATCGAAAGCAGCCCATCCCAGGCTCATTCATGGGTACAAGCCATCGTCCTCCTCATCTTTGCCTATGGAGGATTTGAGGCCGCTCTGATCTCTACCGGTGAAGCACAAGATCCCCGTCGTGACGTACCGTTTGGACTCTTCGCCGCCCTCGTTACCTGCACATTTATTTATGCGCTGATTCAATGGGTCGTGGTCGGTGTGCTCCCGGATCCGGCACACAGCGAGCGCCCACTGGCCGAGGTGGCGCGAATCGTGATCGGCCAGGGTGGGGCCGCAGTCATCGCCATCGGAGCATTGTTATCTGTCTACGGATATCTCAGCGGAAACATCCTGGCAACGCCCCGCATCACTTTCGCGCTCGCGGAACGCGGAGACTTTCCTTCTGTTTTCGCACTCGTGCATCGCCGCTTTCGCACGCCTTACTTCTCTATCCTTGGGTTTGCCCTGCTGGTCTGGTTACTGGCGCTGATCGGAAACTTTACGTGGAACGTGACCCTTTCCGCAGGCTCGCGTCTTTTCTACTACGGAGTCGTGTGCGCGGCTCTGCCGGCTCTGCGAAGGAAAAGTAGTTCTCCGGCGCTATTCCGCCTTCCTGGCGGGAACGTGATCGCATTTGTGGGTGTCGCGATCTGCGCAAGCTTGCTCACCCAAATCGACTACAGCAAATCGCTTATGATCCTGGCTGCCGCAGCGGTAGCCTCGCTCAACTGGTTGCTGGCGCGACGAACCGCATCGTAGAGACGCTGCTTGCAACGTCTTGCCTCGTCTCGGACCTGGCCCGCAAGAGGCATGGCAACATCTCTACGAATGCTGCTCCATCGCGAGCAGAGCTTTTTTCCGTTCGATACCCCAGCGATAGCCGCCCATGCTGCCGTCTCCGCGAACGACGCGATGGCAAGGAATCGCGACCGCAACCGGGTTCGTGGCACAAGCCCGAGCCACCGCCCGGGAAGCCGTCGGCTGCCCGATACCCTTCGCAACCTCGTTGTACGATCGAGTCGCCCCAAACGGAATAGACTGCAGATACCTCCAGACCCGCCTCTGGAACACAGTAGCGCGAATATCGAGCGGCAAGGCCGCATCCAGTTCTTTGCCGCGCATCTGCCGCAACAACGTGCTCACCCATGACCGTAATCCTCGATCATCGGATTTGCGGGCCGCGAATGGAAATTCACGCCGCAAGCCTTCCAGCAGCTCTCCATCGCTCCGGGCAAACTGGATCGCGCAGATCCCGCGGTCGGTGGCGGCAATCAACATGCGCCCCAGCGGAGAATCCACCAGCGTGTATTTGATAGTAGCCGCGATCGCGCCACGGCGGTACTTATCCGGTGTCATGCCAAGCTGCGAGGCTGTGCGTTCATACAGGCGGCTGCTGGATCCGTAGCCTGCGTCGTACATGGCACGCGTGACCGAGTCGCCAGCCTGCAGATTTCGCTTGAGCGAGCGCAGCCGGCACGAGTCCGCATATTCTCGTGGCGTAATGCCGAGAGCAGACTTAAAGCGCCGTTGCAGGTGAAAGGGGCTTTGCCCGAACTCCTTGCCCAGCCGCTCGAGGGTGAGCGGTTCGTCCAGATGCTGTTCGATATAGCGGCAGATAGCTTTAATATTATCGGCGCGTCTGTTTCCGCTTGCCGCTTTAGGACGGCAACGCAGGCAGGCACGAAATCCGGCTTGTTCTGCCTGATTGGGTTGAAGGAAGAATTGGACGTTTTCCCGACGCGGCCGCCGAGCCGCACACGAAGGCCGGCAATATACGCCGGTGGTGGACACCGCAAAGACGAATTGTCCGTCACGCGACGCATCCCGCGCCACGACCGCGGCCCAGCGCATCTCATCCGGAGTTGCGGGAACCGATTGCTCTGGCGTCGGGGTCGGCTGAGAGGAAGGCATGGTTTGTATGCTTTCTGTCGTGAGTATCGCACTGGTTGTCATAACGAGAAAAGCTTACGGCGAACGCTTCGCAACGGACTATCCGAATCTTGCTACCAAACCGAAATACCTTTTCTGCGGCTCAATTTGCCTCAAACAGTTAGAAAGATTAGATTTCCGTTGGGTATTCTTCGATTCTCGAAACGAGGGCACATTCTCATGAAAAACCTTGCAATTCTCGGGTGCTTGCTGCTTACGATGCTCTTGTCGGCCGTGGCCCAGCAACCCACAAAACACGTTCTCAGCACCGACGAGCTGAAAAAAGCTGTTCCGGCGGAATATTTCTTTCGCGGCCAGAAGGCCCCGGTGCAGCTGCGCAATGCCGTGGGATTCCAGCTGGCGGACGGCAAAATGACCATCGCCGCCCTGGTCGACGCCTCCGGTTATTCCACAGCCATTCAGCAGAAATACCAAGGCATGTTGATAACTGAGACCAAGCTCAATATCGGCGGATCTACCTTGCCTCCCGGACAATATGGTTTCGGGTTCATCGCCGATGGCAAAGCTTTGGTGATGGACGTTGCCAACACTGACGTGCTCAGTGTCAGCTCGCAGACAGACCAGGCGTTGCAGCGTCCGGTTCCCTTGAAGCTGGTGGAGGATGGCGCGGGATACAAGCTTTACGCAGGAAAGAAGTGGGTCAGTATCAAGCCGGAGTAGTTCAGTCAGCCGGAGTAGTTCAGTCCGCGAGAGGCTGGAACGGTCCCATCAACGAGTTCATCCCTGCCCGCTTGCGAATTTCTCCTAACAGGGCGTTGGCGGCGTTCTCATAAGTCTTGCCGGGGTCGGAAGGATCGGCCCACACGGCGTCGTAGATGATCTGCGCCCCTTCCTTCGGATCCAGATGCAGGGCTGCTTCGCAGACGTCGAGGCGTTCCTGCAGCCGCTCATAGCAGGCTTTGCACACCACGGCTCCAGCTTCATCCGCTGCATGATGGTCTCCGAGGGCGCAAATCGAGCCCGATCTGTTCGCAACTTCAGAGTGGGCCACCATCAGCTGAGACTTGAATTGCCGCAGGAATTCCTCGCGCTCCTGCTCAACGGCGGCGCTGTCCGGTACCGGTTCCGTAAGTGCTTCGGCCCGCTTCGGAGGAATCTTCGGCACGACCGGTGAAACACGCTCATGGTGATGGCAAGTTGGGCAGATATCGAGGTCGGCGGGATAGTACAGCCGGCACTTCGCACACGGTAATCCATATCCGGAGGGCTTGGCGCCAGAGTCATTCACCGGCTCAGCGAGCGACCCTGCTTGCAACGGATCTATGCGGCGAGTTCCCGCATCTTGCGTCAAGGCCGCGTGATTCTTGTTGCCGGTACCGGAATGCTGGGTTCGCGTCGCGTTTGTGGCCATGATTGATCTCCGCCTACTGGGTCTTCGTGTCCTTCATGAGCTTCAAGAGTTCTTCCCGCCGCGCCCGGTACAGGGTCTGAGAAGGATCGATCCTCGCCGCAGTTTCCAACTCTGCCAGCGCTTCATCGTACCGATCCATGGTCGTCAGGCAGGCCGCCAGTGCGTAGTGATTGTCCGCCGATCCATTCAGGCGCAGTGCCTCGCGAAATTCAGCCTCGGCTCCATGCGGATCTTGCTGTTGGAATAGCGCGGTGCCCAGCAGATGGTGCGCTAGTTCGGAGTCGGGATTGAAAGAAACCGCCAGCCGCAGCTCGTGCACGGCCTCATCCGGCTGGTCGTTGAGCAACAGCGCTTGCCCAAGAATGCGGTGCTCGGCTGACCCGCTCGGATTCAAGCGTACTGCCAGCCTGAGTTCTTCCACTGCGGCGCCGAAGTTCTTTTTCGCCATGTAGGCGCTGGCCAGGCAAGCATGTCCCTGCTGCCATTCTGGATGCTGCTGGTACAGTTCGCGGAACTCGCTCATCGCAGCGTCGTAATTAGCCTGGTCGCAATAGGTATTACCCAGGTTGTTCCGGACCGAGGCCTCCCCCGGTGCAAGCCGCTTCGCTTCCCGATACTCAGCCACGGCATGAGCCAGGTCCCCTTGCTCATGCAGGATCAGCCCCAGGTTCGAGTGGGCTTCCCAAAAGGCAGGCCGCAGCCGGATGGCATGCTGGTAAGCCGCAACGGCGCCTGGCAGGTTGCCGGCGGCATGCAAAGCGATGCCCATGTCGTAGTAGGTATCGACATTCTCTGGGTCCCGGACCAGCGACTCCGCGTAGGCATGGACCGCGGCGCCATACTGCCCAACCGAATAATGTCCCAGCCCCAGAAACTGATATCCCTCAGCGTTTTTCGGGTCGAGACTCAAAGCCGTCCGCGCTTCGGCGATCGCGTTGGGCCCGTCGTCGATGCGATAGAACAGGTACGACAGGGCATTGTGATTCTCGGGCAGCTCCGGCATCAGCCGTGTCGCTTCGGCCAGTTCGTCAAAAGCGGCATCCCATTGCTCTTGCTGGCGAAGCGTGGTTCCAAGAGCCAGATGCAACGCCGAATTCTCTGCGCCACCGCTGAGCAGACCGCGCAGTTCAATTTCAGCTTCGTGCCAATTTTTGCGATGAGCTGCGACTGCAGCTTTGCTCAGGGCCTCGGGAATAGGGGCGCCGGTCTGAGCCGACTCCGCTTTGCCCGAGCTCAGGGCATGTATTAGTTCTTTCCCAGCTCCAATCGCCTCCAGTTCCCGCAGCTCCGCCTTTGTAGGAAGAGTCGCGAGCCCATGCTCCTCGACAAGGCCCGCCAGCCGTTTCTGGGCTACTCCAGCGGTCAGCCACGCGGCCAGCTGGGTCGTACTCACAGGTTGATTTTCGGCGGAATAGGCGACTGTCGCCGCCAGGATGAATCTCAGAAGAATTAACGCAGCCCTGACTCTCACAGAACTCCCCAACCCATGATTTGGCTTGCTGGTGGCGGCTTTGACGGGCGATTGCGACATGTCGATCGCCCTCGTACTTCTCTCAGAAACATAGCCCGGCACCAGTTCCGTCGGTAAGGTCACGAAAGTAATGTTCGGAGGCATGGCCCAAAAGAAGGACTTTCGCTGAACTTGTGATCGAAATCACGACCGGCTGTGGCGGAATTCACCGAACGGCATCGTCCCATGGTGTAAAACATTGGAAAAGCTCGGGGAATCCTAGGGTTTGGTGGCTCCTTTCCCTCAAGGCTTCCCCTGGCGTATGATCTCGACAGTGGTTGTGCCCGGAGGTTTTCGATGTTGGAAGGTCTATTTCAACCGATGCATCTGCTGGTGATCTTCTTTATTGCCTTGCTGGTGTTCGGTCCCAAGAAATTGCCTGAACTCGGCAAAGGCCTGGGGGAGGGGATTCGTGCCCTGAAAGACGGCATGAAAGATAACCCTACGCAGGCATCAAACGAGCAGAGCAAGAATACTGAAACCAAGGGCTGACCAAGTTCCCGTCATGCGGGCACTATCTTCTGGTTTTGATTTTTCCTGGTTTCTGATTCCGCCGCTTTGTCTCTGTTTTCAACCACAAAAACTCTAGAGTCGGGAATCGGGCACAGAGGCCTCTTAGCGATTTTCAATCAAGCTTCCAGCCTGACCTGCCTCATAGTTCGGGCCCAAGTCATTCCAAAATCAAAAACCTGAGTCTGGAGGTAGGCAGTGTTGCGTAAGTTTTCGGTACTTCTCGTTGCCCTTCTTGGAGTCTCCACCCTGTGTTTAGCCGATCAGGTCACCCTCAAGAATGGTGACCGCTTGACCGGCACGGTAGTGAAATCGGACGGCAAGACCCTGGTTCTGCATACCGACGCCGCAGGGGACGTCACGCTTCAATTCGCTGCCATTCAAGACATCAAGACCGATCAGGAGTTACATGTCAGCCTCAAAGGCGGTAAGACCGCCGTTGGCCCCGTTTCAACGACAGATGGGAAAATCGAAATCGCGACCAAGACTTCGGGGACCGTTGAAGCTCCGGCGGCGGATGTGACTTTGATCCGCAACGATGCCGAGCAGGCCGCCTATGACAAATCGCTCCACCCAGGCCTGATGCACGGCTGGGATGGCGGCACGAATGTAGGCTTCTCTGTCGCTCGCGGTAATAGCCAGACCGAGAACCTCGCCCTGGCGTTCAATGCTGCACATCCCACCCTGAATGACAAGATCACGATCTACGAGAGCTCCATCTACACAAAGAATGATCTTGCCAGCCCCAGCACCGTCGCCAACCTGGTGCAAGGCGGCCTGCGCTACGATCGCAATTTGAATCCCCGCCTGTTTGTTTTTGTCGGCGCGGATTTCATGAGCAATGCCCTGCAATTCCTCGATCTGCGGGGTGTTTACGGCGGCGGCCTCGGACTCCACGTGATCAAGTCTGATGCGACGACGCTTAACGTTTTTGGCGGCCTCAACTACACGCACGAAACCTACTCCAATGGGCCCGCCATCGCAGGAACCGGCGCCTTCGTCTCCTACGGCGTGACCAACCGCTTCGCCGCGCTAACCCTCGGGGAAGAACTCACTCATAATCTGGGCAAGAGCACGCTCATCACGCAAAACCTTGGCTTCTTCCCTAATCTTCAGGACACCGGCCAGTACCGCTTCACGTTCAACTTCGGTTCTGTGACCAAGATCAGCAAATGGCTGGGCTGGCAGAATCAGTTCGGAGACATCTATGTTTCGAACCCGCCTATCGGCGCAAAGAAAAATGATGTCTTGTTGACCACAGGTCTGAACGTCGCGTTTACCCACTAATCCTGATTCGCGACATTGCTAGAGCCCCATTTCTCGCGCGATTTGCGTAAGAAGTGGGGCTTTTGTCTTTGGAATCGATCGCCAATACGACTTCCTGACATTCCCATTCCTGGCGCTCGGACTTGGCAATGACCCGCCTGAAGCCGTAGAGTACTGTGGTTTCGTTTTCCTGCAAGTTTTCAGCTCCATCCATAGGAGTCCGCACGCATGCGTCACGCTGTGATTGTGCTTGTGGTTGTGTCCTGCCTGGGTATTTTCGCTCAGGCCCAGACTGCCGACGAATTGGTCAGCCAAAACATCCAGGCCAAAGGCGGCATCGAGAAAATAAAAGCGATCAAGTCCGCTCGCATGTCGGGCAAACTCTATGTGCAAGGTATTACCGCGAATATGGGCCAAGAAAACATGCGCCCGAACTTGGTGCGGGAGACTACCTCTCTCCAGGGTATGACCGCCATCATCGCTTACGACGGCACGACTGGCTGGCAGATCCAGCCGTTTCAAGGTCACAAAGATCCGGAACTGATGGGAGAAGACGATCTACGCGATCTGCTGCTGGATGCTGACTTCGATGGCCCCCTGGTCGATTACAAAGAGAAAGGGAATACCGTCGAATACCTGGGCCACGACATAGTCGATGGCGACGACGCCCTGCGCCTGAAGGTGACACTGAAAAACGGTGACGTCATCTACTTCTACCTGGATCCTGACACGTTCCTGGAGATTCGCAAAGACGTCCAGGAGTTCATCCGCGGCTCCATCCGCGAGACCGTGTTCGAGATGGGCTCCTACAAACCGGTAGCGGGCGTGATGTATCCCTACTCGATCGCCCAGGGGACCAAGGCGAATCCAGGCTCGCAAACCACGACGATCGAAAAGATTGAAGTAAACGTGCCGATCGCCGCGTCTGACTTTGCGCTGCCAGCTTCGCTGAAACAGGCGCCGAGGGCCGAAACCGAGAAGAAGTAGAACATTCAAGCGGCCGTCCCGTACGAAATCTTACGCATAAAAAGGAATTGAGAATGAAGACACACTCCGGTTGCTGGAGTTTCCTGCCAAAGTTGAGTCTGTGGTCAACAACAGGCCTGCTGGCTTGCGCAGTTGGCGCATCGGCGCAGAGCACCCTCAAATTCGACGCCGCTACAGTTTCGGGGCTTCCCGCCCGGAATATTGGTTCGGCCACAATGAGCGGACGCATCGCCGCCGTCGACGCCGTCGACCAGGATGGACGTATTACTGCCTTCGTCGGAGCGGCCAGTGGTGGCGTTTGGAAGTCGGTCAATGGCGGGACTACCTACAAATCTGTCTTCGAACGCGAGAGTGTTCAGTCCATCGGCGCAATTGCGATCGATCCCTCAAACACAAAGACGGTCTGGGTCGGCACCGGCGAAGCATGGGTTCGCAACAGCGTTTCGGTCGGCGACGGAGTCTACAAATCCACCGACAATGGCGAGAACTGGACCAATGTTGGCCTCAAAGATAGCGAGCATATAGCCAAAATTCTTATCGACCCGAATGACGGCAACAATGTCCTCGTCTGCGCCACGGGCCATCTTTGGAACGACAATGACGAACGCGGGGTTTACAAAACAACCGACGGCGGGAAAAACTGGAAGAAGGTTCTGTCCGGAGCCAATGGATCCTCCGGATGCGCGCTGCTGGCCATGAGCCGTCAGGAACCGAAAACAATCTACGCGTCCATGTGGGATTTCCGACGGCAGGGCTGGACCTTTCGCTCCGGCGGCCCCGGCAGCGGACTCTTCAAGTCCACCGATGCCGGCGATCACTGGAATGAAATCAACGACGGCAACTCCAAGGGACTTCCACCCAAGCCGTGGGGCCGAGTTGCCATCGCGGCAGCGCCCGCAAAGCCGAACGTCGTTTACGCGAACATCGAGGCTGAGAAAGGCCGCGGTCTTTATCGCTCTGATGACGGCGGATCCAACTGGACCAAGCTCGACGCCAGCAACTACATGGTCTGGCGGCCGTTTTATTTCGGAAACTTAATTGTTGATCCAAAAGACGAAAACAAGCTTTTCAAACCAGATCTCATTCTTCTCTACAGCACCGACGGCGGCAAAAGCTTCAACATGGTTTCGGGCAGCGATCACGGAGACTTTCACGATGTGTGGATCGATCCCAAGAATCCCAGCATCGTGATTGCGGGCGACGACGGCGGCTTGTGGCGCAGCGACGACGGCGGAAACCGCTGGCGACATCAGATGAACCTGCCCGTCTCGCAGTTCTATCACGTCAGTACCGATAACGCTGACCCCTACCACGTCTACGGCGGACTGCAGGACAACAGTTCCTGGGTCGGCGACTCCTCGTACCCCGGCGGTGTAACCAATTCGCGATGGGAAAACATGTTCGGCGGCGACGGATTCTGGATGTTTGAAGATACATCTGATCCTGCCTACATCTACGCAGAAGCGCAAGGCGGAGAAATAGGCCGCGTCAACCGTTACACGCACGAGATTCGCGGCATCAAGCCTCTGCCCAACTACGGCGAGAAGAAGCTGCGTTTCAACTGGAACACTCCCATTCACATGAGCCCCAATGAAAAAGGAACGATCTACATCGGAGCTCAATTTCTGTTCCGCTCGCGGGATCACGGACAAACCTGGGACCGCATCTCGCCCGATCTGACCACGAACGATCCCGAGAAGCAGAAGCAGGAAGAGTCGGGCGGCGTCACCATCGACAATTCGTCAGCGGAAATGCACACCACGATTTACTCGATTTCCGAGTCGCCCAAGAACGGGCAGATCATCTGGGCCGGCACCGACGATGGCAACCTTCAGATGACCCGCGATGGCGCAAAGACCTGGACGAACGTGGTCGGCAATATCAGCGGCTTGGGAAAGAATTCATGGGTATCGACGGTGGAAGCCAGCCGCTTCGATGAGAGCACGGCCTATGCGACGTTTGATCGTCACACCTTTGGCGACATGAAGCCCTATGCCTTCAAGACGACTGATTACGGACAGACCTGGACCGCTCTTCCACTCTCGGAAAGCGGCGTGCGCGGATACGCCCACGTCATCAAAGAAGATTCCGTCAATCCGAAGCTGCTGTTCCTGGGAACGGAGTTCGGACTCTGGATCTCTGTCGATGGAGGTCAACGATGGGCGCAGTATAGAGGCAGCAATTTCCCAGCGGCGGCGGTGCGAGACATTGCCGTGCAGCCCCGCGAGAGCGACCTTGTGCTGGCCACTCATGGCCGAGGCATCTGGATCATTGATGACATCTCATCGTTACGCATGCTAACCCCTGATTTGATGACCAAAGAAGCCGTGCTCATCCCCGGCAAGGCAGTCCAGTACTTCAACGACTTTGGCGGGTGGCCGGAAGGTGATGAAACCTTCAACGGCCGCGGCCGGCCGTCGGACGCGCAGATTACCTACTACCAGAAGGGCCGGCACATCTTCGGCGATTTAAAGATTGAAATACTCGACCACGACGGGAAGGTCCTCGACAGCGTCGCCGGCAGCAAGCATCGCGGCTTGAACCGCGCTGGATGGTCGATGCGCCTGAAGGCCCCTGCGGTTCCACCTGCGGCCACGGCCCTTTTTGAAGCGGCACAAGGTCCGCGAGTACTGCCGGGCACTTACACCGTAAGGATGACCAAAGGAGACAATGTCTATACCGAACAGCTGAACGTGACCCTCGATCCGCGTGCCAAGTTTTCCCTCGACGACCGTGCGGCACAGTTCGATTTGGTTATGAAGATCTATCACACAATGGAACATATGACGTTCGCGGTCGAATCCATTGAAGGTGTGCGCGATGCGGCCAACCAGCGAGTATCTAAGTTGCAGGACAAGGATCCGCTCAAGAAGCAACTGCAGGATATCGCGATCCGGTGCGATCAACTGCGCTCGAAGATTGTGGCGACGAAGGAAGGCGGCATGATCACCGGCGAAGAACGCATCCGTGAACTCCTGGGCCAACTCTATGGGACGGTCAATGGGTACGAGGGACGTCCGTCGCAATATCAGACCGCGCGCGAAGATTCTCTCTCCCATGAACTGGAAGACGTCATCGGCGATTTCCAGAAGGTGACGCAAAAGGACCTCGCCGCCGCCAATGCGGGATTGAAGAAGAAGAAAGCGGAGCCCATTCCTGTACTCAGCGAATCGGACTGGCAAAAGAAACGTGCCAGCGATGGCGGTTCCGGCGCGGGCGTTGCAATGCGACTGTTCGCGCACGGGATGCAGGATTCCGACTAGTGCGGATAATTTCAAAAATGACGTTCAGCCCCGCCATGAAGGGCGAATTTCTATCTTTGCGTCTGACATGGCGATTTTCTGCGCTGAATTGATTCCCATCGCCGAGGCGGAGTAGATTGATCTGTCCCAAAAGAACCGTAGAGAATTCAGGAGATTTCCCCATGTTGAAACGTTTTACGATCTGGATTTTCTTGTTTGCCGCTATCCCTACTCTCTTGTTCGCTTCCGATGAAAACGCCTGCAAGGGCGATCCTGACAAATGGCAACAGCTGTTCAATGGCAAGGACTTAACTGGCTGGAAGCACGTTGGCCCCGGTGGAGACACCGTGGAAGACGGCCTCATTCGCACGCACAGTGGCATGGGTTTGCTGTATTGGACCGGAGGCAAGATCGGCAACTGCATCATCCATGTCGTCTACAAAATGCGTGATGAGAACGATAATTCCGGGGTCTTTATCCGCATTCC
>Ga0307478_10001801_pt1 | contig 17887 bp, 17 predicted proteins | sample atmos_gasesECM4C_2_FD_203713 | JGI IMG/M metagenome (GOLD analysis project Ga0307478, IMG submission 203713) | Hardwood forest soil microbial communities from Morgan-Monroe State Forest, Indiana, United States - atmos_gasesECM4C_05 | ecosystem: Environmental > Terrestrial > Soil > Temperate... | reverse complement strand
AGTCGCATCCTTTCAATTTACATCCAGTGATATTGTTCCGCCACGATTCGATGTGTACAGCAAATCGGCGGCGTATATTCCCGCTTGTGCCGCATCTACCGTAATGTTGAACCACTCTCCGGGTTCGGTCCAGCCGACATAGAGAAGGTCTGCAGGAGGAACAACCTTGTCGAAGGGGTTATCGTCAACTGGATCCGGCTTACGGTTGAATTTCGTGTAGGAAGTATCCACTCCCTCGTGGATACGAAATTCGTTGAGGTAGGTCCCATCGGCCGGGTTCAATTCCCCGCTACCGTGATTCTGTGGATCGCTATCGTGATAGGCGACCCCTTCGCCACCCAGGTCATAGTAAGCACACAAAACGCGTCCCGGTATTTTTTGCGCGCCGTCCTGATAGCGGGTGTCGTGATACGGCAGACCTTTATACTGGCTCAAGAAGGATTGGGAAAAGGCGATGGCCGGTAGCACTGCTGCGGCTACGAAGAATAAGGAAAATGCTCTCCGGCTCATCGTGCCTCCGTGTTGGGCACTTCAGACCTGGAAAAGGTCGATTCCCTGCGCTTTTCCGAGATTGCGCGAGTACTTCTTGTCCGTGCCATTGTTCCAGTGTTCGTGTACGCCAAGGCTGCGGCAGCGGACGCCGTCGCGTTCAGGATCATAGACAGTCTTCGAGGGCGGGTCATTCGCCAAGGCGGATTCGCGCAGGTAATTATCGGCGTTCTTGATGTCCGGAAGATCGGGCCATTCCGAAGTGAGAAAATCGAAGCCGACGGAATCGATCGCCACGCCGTCAAGCGACATGAAAATGCTATTCGGCCAAGCGTCATTGAACGGCGGCATCTTCCACTTGCGATGCGGCGGGCCGTCCACGTTGTCGTTTCCATAGAGCCCGTCAATAATAAACAGCATGGTTTTCTCGCCGAGATCTTTATGGCCCAAATAATCGGTGAAGGCGGAGTAACTTGCTGAACCATCGGCGTTGTGATGGAAACCGTCGTGCGCGTTCTTGCGCCAGTCCGGGTTGATGCTCGTAGCGCCGAAGAGATTCTTCGCGCAAAGCGTGACGCCTGAACTCACGTGCGCTCGCAACACAGCGGCATCAATCAAGTAGGCGGACTCAACCACGGTGGTATCGAGTCCCTTCGCGTTCTTACTTTCCACTGAGAAAGGAATCGCGTCGGGTTTGAACTCGGCCTTTATTCGTCCATCCCCGCCGATATGGTCCACAAACGTGACGCCGGGAAATTCATGGTGAATCTTGTCGTAGAGATTGCCCGGGATGAACCGGCTGGAATCGAAGATGATGATGGATGATTGCGGCACGCGTCCCGGGCCGGTCAACTGTCGGACGAGCGAGAGGATCAAATGGGGCGAGGAGTTCAGGCGTTCGATGGTGCCATGGTCCGTGGTGTTGTTCAGGTTCGCCTTGATCGCAATCTTCTCGCCTGCGGCATAGCCGGCTTTGCCGCGACCATGCGTGCGATTGAAGTATTCAAAGATGGAATTCCATGCGTGGGCGTCGCTTTTTTGATTTGTAAGACCGCAGATGGAGCGAGAAACCATGCGGTCAATCACAGACTGGTCATTGTGGGCATCGGTCCACCACGAACCTGTGCCATCCCAGGTGACAGCCACCGGATCGTGCGCCCAAGTGACCCGGCCGGGAACGACGCCGCGAGGAACTCCTAACGGGGAAAGCGGCTCGAACAAGGAGGGCCGCAGGTAGGTGGCAGCGGCAAGAGCCAGGGTGAATTCTCGGCGTGTTATGTCCATGTTGACTTGCTCCTCTCGCACAAAATCGTGCGGTTCCGTGGATCATATTGCCTGAAAGCACAAAAACTACTGCAGACTCTTCACGGACAGCACGGTCTTAGGTTGGACACCGCCAGTTGCAGGGCGGAAACCTTGAGCTGCCCGCTGAATTGTACCCGACGGCGGAGGTAGAGTCCTCACCCAGGATGTCGAAAGGTAAGAGCTCGTTCATCGTCGTAACAGCCCTACACATGAACCGCTCTTGCACGCGCACAGGCGGCAGCAAGCTTCCGCACTCCTAGAGTGGGCGGCCAGGTTCGCGGCGGATTCACTTTTGTTTGAAGCGCAGGCCTTTGCGGTATAGGTTGTCGCTGCCGACGTCGAAGACGCGATTGTTTCGCGCGCGAAAGTTTTCAAGCGCGGCGGTGGCGGCAAGTTCGATCAATTGCTCTTCGGAAAAGTGGCGGCGCAGTTCGGCGTAGAGTTCATCGCTTACATTCGAGGGCGTGTCAGCCATGGCATCGGCCATGCGTAGCAAAGCTGCTTCAGGCGGCGCAAAACCTTCGATGTGGCCTTCGCGGATTGCCGCTACTTCGTCGTCGCTCAAACCGTACATTCTGCCTCCGGCAGAATTCGCATCAATTCAAAAAGGACAGCCGACGCGGGCGGCGGTCCGCAGCGTTAATAGCATGCGCTGACGTTGCGGAACGGCGGCTTTCTGTCCCAAGAGCCATTCCGCCAGGGCGCTTACCCAGAACACGCGCGGGACGCGGGCAGCGATTTTTTGCGGGGTGAGGTCGCGGCCGAGCATCTTGCGGACCTTTTTGAAGACTTGGCGGATGAAGAATGGAGCATGCCTGGGATCAATGCCTTCGACTCTTGCCATGATGTACTCCTTGGATCGTCACAGTTACATTTTACCGTTGTGACCGCATTTAGTGGGACGAGTGAAAGCGAGATTTTGTTGCCAGGAACAACGGTGGAGATGGCCTTGAGCGGCGCCTCACAAGCGACGCTGCTTCCTGGCAATAAAACGGTCGGGTCACCGCTATTGGCAACTGGCACCACGGGTGGCGCTGCTTCGAGAGGAGCTTCTGAGTTGACCGGCATGGCGCGGCGGTGGGCGCGGTCGAAGGCTTGAATCGCGAATGGGGTGGCGACCGTTGCCGCGGTGCTGATCAAATACACGAGGAATAGAGTCCGTATGCGCATTTCCGGTTAGCACACTCCGTCGTCTTTTCCCGCTGCCCAGTCAGCGGCGGACTGCTTTGGCCTGAGATTCCACGAGTAGAGTGCCGAGGACGGCGAAAAACAGGAAAAACGTTGCGATTATCTTATGCAGAAGCGACTGCCCGCGCCACAGGACCAAAACGATATCCAAAATGAGAGCGATTGCGCATAACGGACGTCCCGCCAGCACTACGATGAACCAACAGAGAGAGAAGAAGTTCTGTAGGGAGAGCATGGAAGGCAAAGCGCGGGCGGTTTGCGGGGAAATGATTTTCGATAGACTCCAAAGGGCGCCGTACAACGTTGCTGGGGCGCAGGTCAGGATGACGAATGTTAATAGCACGATTCCAGGTGCGCTGTTGGCCCTTGCCGAATTCGCGTTGGTCATCGCAGTCGATTCACTCCCAATCATTAGCCACCCAAGTACAGAAGGACTGACTTATTTCGGGAGGTTGCCGCAGATTCTGGCGTCACATTTGCCGCCACAATTGTTCGCGGTGCACGAGAATCGCAAGGCCGATTTGCGCGAGCGTGGTGTAGGCCAGGACGCCGAAGAAGACGGAAATCAGCAGGCCAACGTCTTGCGTGCGCGTAGGGGAATTACGCCACGAGAGGTATGCGAGGACGAGCACCAGCAAACCGACAGAAGCGAGGGTGGCGAGCTTCGGCAGTTCGGTGCGAACTCGCGAGTCGGTGAGGAACCACGAGGTGAGAACCTGCACGAAGCCGGCAGCCATGGCCAGAGCCAGGCCCGCGCGATCCGGCACTCGCCACGTACGGAGCAAGGCGATCACGTAGGGCAATGCGCTGACCAAAAAAGCAAGCGTGGCGTTCAAGAACAGATATCGCCCATATCTGGTTGTTAGACGATAGGGACCGGCGGGCCCTAGATAAATGAAAACGAGAACCAGCATGGCAATGAGCGCGATGCGCAGCCGCAAGAGTGCTGCGCCAACGTGACTTGGCACGATGGTCGTTTGGAGGTGGGCGGGCGCGTTTAGAAAAAGATCGGGATGAGTGGCGCGGGAGATTGGCGCGGTGGCACTGTGGGGTGCGGGCGTAAAGTATCGCGTCGATTGGGCCGGCGAGACGAGCGCTTTTACGGTGATGCTGACAAAGCTGACGAATCCCGCGAGGAAAGCTACCGCGGCCAAGAAGAAACAGAAAACATAGAAGCCTTGGTATTGGGGGGAGCCTCCGCCCCACACCCCGTGGCCGACCTCGATGCACGATGGGTAGCCAACGATTACTCCGAAGACAAGAAGGAACAGCGCCTGTTGCCAGGTTGGGAATCGGCGTTTCGTGGCCGCGCTCATGAGATGGGTCGTTCCTGGGCCAATCCGCGATTAGGGCGCCGTCACAACGACTTTCCGATGTTGCACCGATATCTTCGCCTAAGAACACTCGACAGACGGCGAGTCCAATGCAAATACAGAATGCCTTTAGAGATAAGTATAGATTTAGGCCGTGGATCGCTCTTTGTTTTTTCTTGGGAATGCGCGCGGGGAGCGGCGAATCAGCCAACCTGTGCGCCGATCGGAAGACACGACACCGCTCGTGGCCGTTCGGCGCGCCGCCTCCGGATTTCCCTCGGGAGATTGAGCTGCTACGCGCGAGCTTGGAAGATACCGGCGAAGGCTTGGTAGTGTTTGGCGAAAAGTATGAACCAGCAGATGGTGCAGATTACGCCACCGCCTATGCCGATGGGGAACATCAGAATGTGGAAGAGCAGGATGTTGACGATTACAGGGCCGATCAGCGTGAGAGCCAGGGGGATGTAGCGGTTGATCAGGAAGAGAATGCCGCAGGCGAGCTGGACCGCGAAAATCGGGATCGTGTAGTGGGAGGCGGCGAGCACAGTGACGTATTGGGTGGCGAGCGTGGGCATGTTGCCATTGGGGAGGAAGTGCAGGAAGCCGTTGAGGCCGAAGACGATGAAGGCGACGGCGAGAAGGTAACGGGAGATGGCGGCGGCAATTTTCATCGGGAGCTCCTTGAGTTGTGGAGTGACTGGCGCGTCAATCAAATCATAAGATGATTCGTTGCGCCAATGGTTGTGGAGGCGAGTGGGCGAGTTGAAATCGTGGCAAGTAGGGGCGCGGCGCGACAAGTAACGCCCGTCACCCTTACACGAGGCTTGGTTGCCGCGCGCCCTTTGCCAACCCCGCAAGGGGATACGGCACGCGGCGAAGTCAGTTGGCGTTTTGTAACTTTTGCTGCACGGCTGCTACGGCCGGCAGCGGGCGCCAGAGGACCGTCATTTCCTGAATCAATCCTTCTTTGTTGAGGCGCCAGTAGTCCATCGCTTCGAGATGGAGCGATCCAACCGTGATTTCGAAGAACTCGGAGACATGTTCCGGGCCCTGCAACGTTTCGCGAAAATCGAATTTATCTACCACGGCTAGAAGGGCTGTGACTACCGGCCTTATTGCCGCCTTACCTTTGTAAGGCTCGGCTGCGAGTGGAGTTTTGAGGATGATGTCGTCCGTCATGTGGGTGAGCATAGCCTCCAGGTCTTTGCGTTCCATTGCGGCGGTGAAAGCATTGACGTGCGTAAGATTCATGCAGCGCTCCTATTAGGTGCACATAAATCGGCCGCGGATCGGGGTGCGACCGTGCGATTAATTCTCTGCCGTGGCGACGCGTTTTGTAAAGTGTGTGCCGGGCGCGAAAAGGTGGCGGGCATCGCAGACATCGTGGCAAGTTGGGAGCAGGAAGCAGCGCCCCTACGGAACGGGGCGGGAGCGGAGGTTCGCAGAAGCGGAACTGCCACTGCCAAGGCGGCAATGTAGGTCGCCCTACTGTCTGCTCCTGATTGCACTTACGGGCACCTTCGCCCGTCACCGATCCGTGCCCGGGACTGTACCTTAGTACCATCGGGCCATTCCACGCGCCGCTCGCCTTCGCTAGTCTTCGGCGATATCTTCTCGATCGCTTGGGAAAAGCATGAACTTCCAGGATTTGCGGGGCTACCTTCGCCACCACTCGCAGCCCGCGCGATGGTCCGCGAAGCTGCGCCTGCGCACCAAATTCTTGCTGTCGGTGATCGCGATCATCGCGGGCCTCACTTCCGCTACGCTTTGGATCGTCGGCCACGCCGCCGAAGAACAAGTACAAAAATCGGTCGAGCAGGACACGCGCAACTCCGTGCTCACTTTCCAGAATCTGCGCGCCGAGCGCCAGATCGAACTGAATCGCAGCGCCGAGTTGTTCGCCACGCTTCCCGCCGTGAAGCAATTGATGGCCGACGAAAAACTCGGCAACATCCAGGATGCTTCCGAGGTAATCTGGCGCTCGGGCGACTCCCAACTTTTCGCTTTGGCCGACTGGAAAGGCCAGATTCTTGCGTTGCATACAGTGACTCCCGGATTTCCGCGCAGCGCGGCGCAGCAAATGATGTCCACTGGAACCGGCCCCGGCGACGGCGGCGGCTGGTGGTTCGGCGCGGGACATCTATATCAGGTGTCATCGCGCGCGATTCACTTGGGCGCAGCATCTTCGCAATTGCGTCTGGGGACCGTGGTGGTGGGGCGCGAAATTGATTCGGGCGTGGCGCGCGAAGTGGGGCGGATTGCGCTGTGCCAGGTCGCGTTCCGCTATGGCGATCAGCCGGTGGTGACTTCGCTTCCGACTCTTGACGATGCGATGGTCGCGAGCGCGTTGACCAGCCCGGCCACGCGCGGAAAAATTCAAATCGCCAACAAGACATTTTTCGCCAGCTCCGTGAACCTAACTCCCGGCGCGACGCCGCAGCTGACGCTTACCGTGCTGAAGCCGTTGGACGACGCGATGGCGTACCTCACGCGCTTGAACAACACGCTTATCACGCTGGGCTTCTGCGCGGTTTTCGCCGGAGCGATTCTGGTGTTTCTGATTTCGCGCACGATCACGCATCCGCTCGATAATCTGGTGCAAGGCGTGCGCGCCCTGGAACAAGGCAACTACCACTATCCTCTCGGCCCTGGCACTGGCGATGAAGTTTCCGAAGTCACGGCCGCATTCGATCGCATGCGCGTCACGCTGCAAGCCAACGAAGAACAAAACAAGCAGTTGGAACACCAGTTGCGGCAATCCCAGAAAATGGAAGCGGTGGGGCGGCTTGCCGGCGGCATCGCGCACGATTTCAATAACCTGCTCACCGTGATCAAAGGCCACAGCGATCTACTCGAATTGAAGCTCGGCACGCTGAGTCCCGCGCAAGCGAGCATCGCGCAAGTGCGCAAGGCCGCGGACCGCGCTACCGCGCTCACTCGTCAGCTGCTGGCTTTCAGCCGCATGCAGGTCTTGCAGCCGCGTGTCCTCGATTTGAACGCGCTGATCGCGGACCTCAATAAGATGTTACCGATGCTGATTGGCGAAGAAATTGAATACACGTTCCGTCCCGGCGATTCGCTCGCGCGGGTGAAAGCGGATCCTTCGCAGATCGAACAGGTGCTGGTGAATCTCGCCGTCAATGCGCGCGACGCGATGCCCAAGGGCGGCAAGCTCACGATCAACACGCGGAATATTTTGCTGGACGCAGAGTATGCGCGCAGCCACCCGCCGGTTGTCGCGGGGCGCTACGTGCTGCTCACCGTCGCGGACAGTGGCTGCGGCATGGACGAGCAAACCAGAGCGAAAATCTTCGAGCCGTTTTTCACGACGAAAGAACTCGGCAAAGGCACGGGCTTGGGCCTTTCGACCGTTTACGGCGTGGTGAAGCAGAGCGGCGGGTACATCTGGGTGGACAGCACGCCGCACCTGGGCACGCGCTTTGAAATTTTCCTGCCGCAGAGCAACGAAGCGGTGCAGCTGCCTTCCGAGCACGAGCCCACCGCGAAATATTCGCCCGCCAAAGGCACCGTGTTGCTTGCGGAAGATGAAGAAGCGGTGCGCGAACTGGCCGGAGAATTTCTGCGTTCAAGCGGTTACAAAGTGATTGAAGGCAAAGACGGGCTCGAGGCACTCGAAAAAGCCGAGCAGGAATCCGGGCCGATTGACGTGCTGGTGACGGACGTCGTCATGCCCCGCATGCGCGGCACCGAGCTCGCGCAACGGTTGAAACGCGTTTATCCGGCAATCAAGATCGTATATATGTCCGGATATCTCGAGCACAACGGCGAAGACGGCTTCATCGCCGACGCCGCGCAACTGCAAAAACCCTTCTCGCGCGATTCCCTGCTGGAAAAACTCCGCGACGCCACGGGCGAGCCCGCGAAACAGCGGCTGCATTCCGTTTAGCGCGCGGCAGCTCTCAACTTCCCGCCGGCAATTCAGATTTCGCCTTCCTCAACGATGGGTCGCTAGCGCATAAATCAACATCACGATAAAGGCAGTTGCACCCAGCAGAACAGACGCGAAAATTATTGCGAGAGGCCAGAAAACCCAAGACCATGGTTGTCTTTTTCTGATGTTCTGTATGGAGTTGAACAATGAGAAACCGGTAGCCAATGCGCCAAACGGAGTAAGAAAGAACGCGGGCATGAAAGCATCGCCCTCTGGTCCTCTGCATCCATGCCGGAAACAGTAATCAGCAGGCGACACGATCAATAAGACGTAAACGATCGCAACGAAATACGAAATTGCGAGACCTAGCCTGCGTAGAATCAGTTCTGTCCTCAAATCTTATTGTTCTTGGCGCACGGATAGGCCCCGTTAGCACAGTACCTCAGGTGTTCCGCGAAGCGCGGGGCGGAGCGATGTGTCGCTGCCTATGCTGCATATACTGATAGGGCAAACGCGCTTGTTTCGGCGCGATTGCGGGTTGCTGGGCGGGTATTCTGGGATTTCGAGTGCGCCGGGGCCGGGGAAACGGGGTGTTCCCCGGGGTACGCGTCGCTCGAATTCGGCGGCCAATTTTTCAAATTGCTTCAAGCAGGCTTGGTCCCGAGTGCGTGAGCGAGGTAGCAAAGATGGGCAAGAGCTTTCGTTTTACGATGGCAGTTTGCATTTTTGCGCTGGCGATTCCCTTCTTGGCCGGCCGTGCGGCGGCACAGGCCGACTACACCGTCATCAATGTGGAGAATGGCGGCGCAATCGCCGGCGTAGTGAAATGGTCGGGGCCCGTTCCTAAAATTCCCAAGCTGGCGATCACCAAGAATCCCGAGGTCTGCGATCCTGACTCGCTAAAGACGCGCGACCTGGAGCGCCTCCTGATTAATCCCGATGGAAACGGCGTCGCGAATACGGTGGTGTATCTGCGCGGGATCACCAAGGGCAAAGCGATGGACCTGCCCGAAGCGCGCGAAACGTTGAACCAGAAAACTTGCCGCTACGTGCCGCATATCATGCTCGTCCCGCAAGACAAACCGCTGCGGATTGAGAGTAGCGATCCCGTGCTGCACACCGTGCAGATGTTTGGCGCTTCCACCAACAATATTCCCTTCCCTTTCCAGAACCAGTTCATCCCGGTGATGATGACGCATAACGGCGTGGTGGAATTGAAGTGCAACGCGGGACACGTGTGGATGAACGCGAACGTGCTGGTGGTGAAGCATCCTTATTATGCTGTGACCGATGATCACGGAGCGTACAAGCTATCTGATGTGCCGCCGGGAGAATACGAGATCGTGGCATGGCACGAGGGTTGGCAGGTGCAGTCCGAGGCTAAAGTGCTGGACGTGGGCGCACAAGTGGAAGTGAAGCGGCCGATCTACAGCACGCCCGCGACCTGGGCCAAGAAAGTAACGGTAAAGCCGGGCGAACACACCGTCGTGGAATTCACAATTTCCGAGAAGAAAGAATAGTCAGGGCGCGAATCCGAGAGTACGCGGTTCACAATGCTATTCTGGATCGCTAGAGGCGGATTGCAGAGCCGTCGTTGTCACTCATAGGCTAATCGCATAAACGTACTCCTTCCTGGCCTCGTTTCACACTCCTGAAATTATTTCCGTGCTATATCGTATTACTTGGGTAGGAGAGGCTGATGCTGCCGGTGCCGTTTGTTGGTCCGCACATCTACGACGTGATTTTCATCGCCTCGTATGCATTGTGGCTGCTGTTTGAGTTCGTGGCGGGGAGCTCGCGGAAATCGCGCGACCCTAAACGGGTGCGGGACCGCGGCTCGTTTTATTTTCTGATTGCGATGATCTGGGTGGGGATCGGGCTGGAGTTTGCGTGCGTCTTTCGATTCCAGCAGGCGGCGATTCCGTGGCTACGCACGGAAATTTTCTTTCTAGGGATTGCGCTAATGTGGGCGGGGATTGCGTTTCGCTATTACGCGATGCGCGTGCTGGGACGATACTTCACGTTTCAGGTGGATGTGCATTCGGGACAGAGGGTGATTGAGGCAGGGCCCTACCGGTATGTGCGGCATCCGTCTTATTCCGGTGCGCTGATTACGGTGATTGGGTTCGGATTGAGTTTGGGAAATTGGGCGGGGCTGCTTGCGCTGATTACGTGCGTGGGGATTGGTTACGCGTATCGAATCCGCGTGGAAGAAGCGGCGCTGGTTGCGGCGCTCGGCGAACCTTACAAGGAATACATGGGACGCACGCAGCGGCTGGTGCCGTTCGTGCTTTAATCGGCGTCCGGTTGCTTCGATTTATCTTTCGCGGAATCGAGCGGCGACCGGAACGTGGAGAAGTTTCCAGGCCCTTTGATTAGAGACATGCTGCCGACTTTCGGCAATTTCTCACTGCGCAGCTTCTGCTTGCGTGGCTTCCCAGGACGCATCGTGGATTCTTTCTCCGTGGCCGTCGCTCCGCGTCCCCGCGAAGCGTGACAATATTCAACAACAGCTTGTTGCGTTTAGGCAAGACCGAATCGAGGCGCGAGGTTCGAACACTTGCTCCGTTTGTTGCCCGGAACGTAGCGGAATCTTGTGGCGGCGGTCTTTGGTGACTTCATGATCGGGTCGGAGCTGAATTTGCGCGCAACGCCGGGTCACGCGGCGGTGCCGGTCAGGCGTGGGATGAGCAGGCGGAAGAACTTTTCTGGATCCACGCCTACGGCTACTTTTGCGTTGGGCTTGAATGGGTCTTCGGGCGCAGCAGGACCGGGTAAGCTGGTATCCATGGGCGGTGATTTGCGCACGGGCGCGTGGCCGTCGTAGCCGACGGTTTGACCCGCAGTCCATTCGCCTTCGGTTTCCACTTCGACGCAATAATCCTTCAGGGAAATCACTTCGGGGTCAATCAGCGACGCGACCGTCAACGGATCGTGCATGGTGATTGCCGTCACTTCTCCGCCCTGCTTCAAGCGATCGAACGTGGCGCGCATGACTTTGCCGGCCGTCTGGCTGACTGGATTCTGCGCGGCTTCGAGCTGCTGGATTTGCTGTTCGCTGAGCTGGCATTTGCGTGTGACGTCCAGTCCGACCATGGTGAGCGGGATGTGCGCGTCGAAGACGATGCGTGCCGCTTCCGGGTCCACGTACAAATTGAATTCGGCTGCGGGTGTCATGTTGCCGCCGGAAAGTGAGCCGCCCATGATGGCGATCTGGGGAATCATCGCGGCGATTTCGGGATCGCTGCGCAGGGCGAGCGCGACGTTGGTCAACGGGCCGACCGCGACGATAGTGATTTCGCCGGGATTTTCGCGGACGATGCGACGAATGATTTCAGGCGCGGTTTCGCGGACCGGCTTTGTTTTTGGCTCGGGGAAATCCACTCCGGCGAGGCCGTTCGCGCCATGAACGTGGCCGGCGGTGACGAGCCGGCGCAGCAGAGGATGGCTCGCGCCGGCGGCAACCGGGACGTCGGTGCGACCGGCGATTTCCACCAGGCGTAGCGCATTGGGCAGAGTGAATTCGAGTGGGACGTTGCCGCAGACCGCCGTGATGGCTTCGACTTTCAGTTCGGGCGAGCGCAGAGCGAGGAAGATCGCCATCATGTCGTCGATGCCGGGATCGGTGTCCAGGATGATGCGGCGTGGTTTGGCGGGAGGAGTGGGGCGCGTCGCGGGATTCGCGGCATTTGAGGTGACGCGCGCGGAGGATTTGCGCGCGGAAGGATGCGTGGTTTCGTTGGACGCAGGTCCGTGCGCGGATGCCGGAAGTTGTGTTGCGAGTCCGCCAATGGCGCCGGCGAGCGCGAGACCCGTGGAATTCGCGAGGAATTTGCGGCGAGTCCAGGGATCCGGCGTTTGGCCCGCGGGCACTGAGCCATTGGCATTTTCGCTTGTGCGCGAATTGTTTTCAGGTTGCTGGTTGCGATTCATGGCGATCATTCCCCCGAGTGTGAAAAACAGTGCGCCGGGATTCTAGCGCGACGTCGAAAACGATAGATAGGGATAAGTGATTCTGCAAGGGGTGTATTATCGGCGTCGAACCAGCGAGTTATTTCGACGCGATTCGCCAGGGTTGATTGGCGCGAGGGTTATTCACGTGTCAGATGGGCACAATCCATGGGCGCAACACGGGGCGGCGGGGCTGCCTGACGTTTGGACTGTGATCGCGATTGCGATTGCGGCCACGGTTTCTGCCGCTTTGATTCACGAGGGACTGGGGCACGGTGGCGCTTGCGTGCTGACGGGCGGGCATGCGCTGGGGATTTCGAGCGTTTATTTTGATTGCGATCGCGATACGCGGATCGTGGCCGCGAGCGGCACGATTGCCAACTTCATCGCGGGAGTTTTGTGTTTTGGCGCTTCGCGAATGGTACGCCGGGCGCCGCGGCTACGTTATTTTCTGTGGCTTTTGATGACGATCAATTTACTGGACGCGGGCGGGTACTTTCTTTTCTCGGGAGTGGGAAATATTGGAGATTGGGCTCGGGTCATTCAGGGATTGCGGCCGTCTTGGGCGTGGCATCTTGGATTGATTGTGGCCGGCGCAATTTCGTACTGGTTTTTTGTGTGTTTTGTGCTGCTGGAGCTGCGGCCGTTTCTCGGGGCAGAAGGCGAGATGCGGTTGCGGCGGGCGCGACGATTGACGCTGGTTCCCTACTTCACCGATGGGATTGTGTCTTGCATTGCGGGCTTGTTCAACCCCGTGGGGATGCTGTGGGTGGCGATTTCAGCGGCTGCGGCGTCGTTTGGAGGGGCGTCGGGGCTCGCGTGGATGGGGATGTTGTTGCGGGGGCCGCGGGTGCGCAGCACGGAATTTCAGATGCCGGAAATTACGCGGAGTTGGGGATGGATTGTAGTTGCGGGCATTCTTGCGGTCTTGTTCATTACGGTGCTGGGCCCCGGATTCAAGTGGCATGCGCAGAGGTGAGGCGTGGGGAGAAACCTCACTGCACCGTGGCGGTAAGATCTGTTGGGGGGGCCGGCCCGGTCGAGCCGGATCCACCCGCGTAGCACGCATCTGCGTCAAAAGCTGTCAGAAATCCGTTGCTCTGGGCAGAATTTTTATAGCAGAGTTGCGCCGGAATCTCGGCTGCGTGACTTGCCGTGTTTGCGATACAGTTTGTGCTGCAGGTGACGTCCGGACCAATGGGAGGCCATATCGGCGTTCCCCACGTGGTCGTCCACCATGGCGGCTGGTTAGACAAGTACAAAGAGTTCGGCAGCGTTATGCTGGGACTGCTCAATCCGGGAAATGTCGGGTCGTCGCCGGCCGTTTCCGATACTTTGCAAGCAGCGTTGTAAGCGTCTACTCCTGGGCTTCCGGTTCCGCTTCCAGTGCACCAGCGCGTGCCGTGGGATGAGCCGCTGGCGGCATAAGTCTGGGCATCCCAGTTACCCCAGCGCACCAGGCTACTTTCGGCAACGGTATCGTAGTTCGTCAGGCTTCCGTTCACACAATCATCGGTATACCCCAAGTCATAGATGTAGTTGTCCTGGCCCTGATGATTGACGCTATCGCATTCATAAGTGCCGTAAAAACCGCCGGCTAGACCAAGCACGTTGCCCACAATGTTGATATACCGCTGGTCGGCGTTGACAGAGATGGGCGTACGGTAGTTTACCGAATTGGGTTCGTCACCCTGGGCGTAATTGCGGAAAGCCGTGTTCATCGAACTGGATCCCCACACATTGTCCCAGTCTATAATCGCCGACTCTACGTTGCCCTCGTATAACACATCGTAAACATGAGACCGGTGGGTATCCAAAGCTGGAAAAGCATTGTCAGCCGCCGTTCTTAATGTGTAGTTGTAAGCAACGACGTTGCCATAGGCGGATTCCGTGATGAGGGGAGTAGTGACCCCAAATTCGATGTTGTTCTCAATTCTGGACATGAAACAACGGTCACACTCAATCCCATATTCGGTGGGAGCTCCTGCGCCGTTGGATGCGGAGAGATAATTGCTTTGTATCACATCCTGAAAGCTCAGGAACGAGTAGATTCCGGTGCGATGAACGTTCACTACGGTCACGTTCTTGACCCAGCAGTCGTTGCAGAACACGAGGGCCACGGCGAAATTCGAAGTCGTGGACGTACCCGCGTCCACCTTCATATCCTCGACACCGTTGTAACTGTAAACGCCGGTGGTGCTCCAGTAGAAGATCTGCGGCGTAAGCGATGGGGAATATGACTTCGACAATCCAGGCGCCGCAATCGTAACCTGGTTCGAGCCACTGTTCACGCTCGCGATCCGAACCCACTCCATCTGTGATCGGGTGCTGCAGCCAAAAAAATTCACAGGGCTGCTGCATCTGGTTGCGTTTTCGTTGCCCGCATTGCCGGTGGGGTTTACGTAGGTATCGTTCAGTTCATCAATTTCTACTACCTGCCCGGCGGACAATCCTGATGTGCTGCCAACCGTCAGAACTGTGCTTCCCTCCGTTAATGTGCTAAGAGAAGTCGTCCCCAAACCGCCCGGAGGAGTACCTTGATTTCCACTTCCATTGCCCATGAGAATGTTATGACCGTTGAGAATGATTGTCGTTTGAGTAGGTCCGGCGCCTCTTAGTACTACATGGTTGGTGTTGCAGGCGATGGATCCGCTGAGAGCATAGGCGCCTGCGGGGATGCGAACGACTGTATCGCTTGGTGCTGACGCGCACGCCGAGTTAATGTTTGCTGCTGTTGGATTGGAGTAAGCCGTGTTGCACGCCGTCGTCGCGCAGTTTGACCAGCCTGCGTCAGGAATGCCGCCCGGAATGCCTGTATTTGACCAGTCGATGGCGCGCGAAGGGGCCAGTATGCCAGACCATGCCTGCCCAAACGATGGTCCGGAACACAGTAGCAGTAGCGAGAAGAGCGCGAATAGATGCGAAAAGCGTCTCATTTTTCGTAGGGACCGACGAGGCGGATTGCGCCGCCGATAATGGAATGTTAGAAGGGGGACGGCTTAGCCGCAACTGGCCCTCGGTACAGTTCCGTGACAGGGCACGCAGTTACACTGGTACTCACCTGCCGGTCCAGAAGTCGGGTCGTTCCAACGTATTGACAGCGCTACATTGCTACAGCAGGCTCCGAGTGGCATCTTCGTTACCATCCGATGGGCGGTGCGATTCCGCAGCTCGGCCAAAGCGGAGTCTCTCTGCGGCGCCAACTCGGATTTTCCCAATGGGTCGGTCAGCTGGCCGGGGATTCTCCGGTTGGTTTTCCAGGCCGGCCCAAATCGGGTGTCACACTATTTTCGATAGGTAAATTGATCCAGAACCTTCGAAACGAACTCCGGGCCGTTGTCCGAGTGCGGGGCACGCCCACCGAAGACGTCAGGTGCCCAAGTACACTAACACCCAAATGAAGCATAGCGCGAGGCGGGGCGTCGGGGCTCGCGTGGATCGGGATGTTGTTGCGGGGGCCGCGGGTGCGCAGCACGGAATTTCAGATGCCGGAAATTACGCGGAGTTGGGGATGGATCATTGTCGGCGGCATCCTCACGGTTCTCTTTATCGCTGTGCGGGGTCCTGGCTTCGACTGGTCCGCGCATCACTAGCCAAACATTCTCGCTACGAAGGGGCGCTCCACCCGACCTCGTGTTGAACATTTTTGTGCGTAGCTGCGTACTTCTTGCCAGGAGGCTGGAGCGATGCGGTGCGCGTTGCTGATTTGTGCCATGAGTGCGGCGATATTTGCCGCCGCGGCTAGCCCACAAAATGGCGCAGTAAAGCGTTTGGACGGCAGTACGATCACACCGGCTGAAATTGATGCCGAGGTCACGCGGGTGATGCGCGGCGCGGAAGTTCCTGGCGCGGCGATTGCTATTTTCAACGACGGGAAGGTGGTGTACCTGAAGACTTACGGAGTGCGCGACAAGGACAACAATTTGCCGCTCACTCCGGATTCGGTGATGACGGCCGCCTCGTGGAGCAAGGTCGCGTTCGCGTATATGGTGATGCAGCTTGTTCAAGAGGGCCAGCTGGACCTGGACAAGCCGGTTTACGAATACCTGCCGAAACCTTTGCCGGAATATCCGAACTACACCGATCTGGCAGGCGACACGCGCTACAAGAGGATTACGGCGCGGATGCTGCTGGATCATTCCAGCGGTTTTCCGAACTGGCGTTGGGCCAATAAGGACCGCGAGCTGAACCTCAATTTCGAGCCGGGAGCGCGATTTGCGTATTCAGGCGAAGGAATTGATTTGCTCCAATTGGTAGTGGAGACGATCACAAACACATCGCTGGAAGAATTGATGCAGAAGCGAGTGTTTCAGCCGCTGGGTATGACGCGCACAAGCATGATTTGGCAGAGCCGCTTCGATTCGGACTTCGCAAACGGATACGATGAGTATGGCCGGTCGCTGGGCGCGGAAAAGCGCAAGACGGTGGATGCGGCGGGCTCGATGCTGACGACTCCGGCGGATTTCGCGCGGTTTATGGAAGCGGTGATGCAGGACAAGGCGCCTGGTGGACAAGGTCTGCTATCGCGCCGGATGCGTGAATTGATGCTCAGCTCGCAGATTCAAATTTATTCGAAGCACGAGTTCCCTTCCCTGGATAGCGAAACGACGGATGAGAACAAAACGATTCGCTTGAGCTACGGGCTCGCTTGGGGGCTCTACTGGACTCCTAATGGGAAAGCTTTTTTCAAGGAAGGACACGACGAAGGCTGGCGGAACTATACGGTGTGTCTCGACGAGAAAAAGACGGGCATGTTTATCATGACGAACAGCTCGAACGGCGAGGGGATTTACAAGGATTTGCTCGAGACCCTGCTTGAGAATCCTTATACACCCATCGAATGGGAGGGATTCACTCCGTACGATAAGTTGCCGCCGCGGCCGGCGTTGAAGCAGCACACGGTGATTGTGGTTGACGCGAAAGTGCTGGACGGCTACGTGGGTCGCTACGGTCTGCCGCCGAATATCGTGCTGACAATTACGCGCAGCGGCGATCATCTGGCGGTGCAGGAAAATGACGAGCCGGTGCAGCAATTGCTTGCGGAAGGGCCGCGTGCGTTCTTTTCCGAAGCGGCCGACGATGAGTACACGTTCGAGGTGGACGCTCAGGGTCGCGCTACGGTGATGACTTTGCATACCGACGGCCGGGATATTCCGATCAAGCGCATTCAGTAAAGCTGCTGCTTGCCATGTCTGCACTGGTCAGACATGCGTAATCAGCTCCCACGCCGACGACGCTCTTCTGTGATCCGTGGGCAACAGTTGCTCAAAAACGGCTTCCACTTGTTTTCTGGTCAGCGGGGCGCGGATGCTTCTTTGCAGGATCATTAAAAATCTTCCGTGCATTTTTGCCGATATGCCGGCGATACCGTCGGATAGTTCTTTGTAACCGTACTTCACGATTCTTCCGTCGGTGGAGATCGCGATCCAGGTGTCTTCTCTCATGTTTGGCCTACCCTCATAAAGGCTTGGAAAGGGCAAACGGAAGGCCGTCGGACTATGCCGGCCTCCCGTCTGTGTTGCAGTTGAAGGTTTGTTTCGGTTTCGTCAACTCCATGCGATCCAGGAAGCAATCGACTCTGGGCACTTGGGATCCTTACGGAGTGACGGTGAGCGGCACCGATACCACCGCCAGTTCATTTTCCGCCGCGGAGCGGGATAGTTCTTTCTCGCGACGTGACTCGACGAGCTTCAATCCCGGACCGTTTCCGCCCCAAATTTCGGACAGGAAACATTCGCGCTGATCGTTG
>Ga0307478_10001800_pt1 | contig 17887 bp, 15 predicted proteins | sample atmos_gasesECM4C_2_FD_203713 | JGI IMG/M metagenome (GOLD analysis project Ga0307478, IMG submission 203713) | Hardwood forest soil microbial communities from Morgan-Monroe State Forest, Indiana, United States - atmos_gasesECM4C_05 | ecosystem: Environmental > Terrestrial > Soil > Temperate... | reverse complement strand
TTGATCTGGGTTCGAAGCTAGCACGAATGCGGTCGCGGCAACAAGCCGCGATCGCCGCTTTCAGCTGTCAGCTATCGGCTATCAGCTTCTGAATCAAACTCGCCAGCATAGGTTTGACTTCTATCACTTCCTTTAAGAGCCGTTCGAACTGAGCTGATTTGAGAATTGACAGATCGTGAGCCAACAGTAGCTCATACTCGAGTTCGCTTGCGGAACCCATTGCAATTTGCAGAAATCGCCTAAATTCAGGATCCCCCTGTCGACAGCAACCTTCCGCGATATTCGCTCCGATCGACACTGAGGCCCTCCGAATCTGACTGGTTAACCCGTACATCTCTTCGCGTGGGAAATCGAAGCTCGAATAGTAAACGTCCAAGGTCAGATGATGCGCTTTCTGCCAAACCCTCAAATTTCTAAAATCCTGCATGAAAATCTCGCTTTACTGATAGCTGAAGGCTGATTGCTGACAGCGATTTTAGAAGCTCTTCACAAAATTCTTCCCCGGCAATTGCCTCACTTTTCCCGCGAGTTCCAGTTCGAACAGGGCCGCGAAGATCTCGGACGACGACATCCCGGCCTCGAGCCGCTCTACGATTTCATCAATCTGGGTGGCTTCGTCCGCCTTGAGCAGGGCGAGAATCTTGCGCTCGTGCGGGCTCAGAGGATTGTCGTCGCTTGGGAATAGAGATGCGGTCTCCCCGGCCGGCGATTCATCGCCCTTGGCGGGAGCGAGCGCAAGTCGAACATTCTCGGGGAGTTCCTCCCAAACGTCCTCCCAGGTGGCGACCAGCTTGGCGCCTTGCTTGATGAGCGTGTTCGGGCCCCAGGAATTCTTATTGGTCACATTGCCGGGGACGGCGAAGACCTCGCGGTTCTGTTCCAGCGCGCAACGGGCGGTGATGCGGGTGCCGCTGTATTCCGCCGCCTCGACCACCAGCACGCCCATCGACATGCCGCTGATGATGCGATTGCGAATGGGGAAGTTTTGGGGAGCGGGAAAGGTTTGTATCGGGAATTCAGAGATCAGAGCTCCGCCGAGTCCCACAATCTGATCGGCAAGACGGGTGTTTTCCTTGGGATAAGGCACATCGACGCCCGTGCCGAATACAGCGACCGTCTTGCCTTTCGCGGCAATCGCCCCGCGATGGGCAGAGCTATCCACGCCGCGCGCCATGCCGCTAATAATGATGAGTCCACGGGCCGCTAAATCGATGGCCAGGCGCTCGGCCATACCCGAACCGTAGGGGGTGGGATGTCGGGTACCCACCACTGCAATGCCGGGTTGCGAGAGTACTTGGACGTTCCCGCGCACGTAGAGCACCAGAGGCGGATCATAGATTTCCTTCAGGCGCGCCGGGTAGGCGGGATCGTCGAGAGAGACGATCACGACCCCCGCTGCCGCGGTCTTCGCCAATTCTTCCTGAGCCAATTCGAGCGATTTCCCCGTGCCCAGCGACTGCCCGGAAACTGCGAGCAGCCCCTTGGCCTCCAACTCGGTAAGCGACGCTCGGAAAACCGCTGCGACGCTGCCAAAATGCTCCACCAGCCTGCGGGCTCTACTGGGGCCGAGCCCAGGGGTCAATCCCAGAGCCAGCCACTGCAATGTCTGCTCGCCCGTTGGGCGATCGGCTACGGAAGTCAATGTAGACACGGATACCTCCATCTTCCGGTCTACGTCGGGTGAACAAATGCTGTCAAGGGAGAGCCGCACAGGCCTTTGTTAGAATCGAACATACAGATGAGCCGGCTGCGTATTTCCGCGATTTCCTTCCTGAATACCGTGCCGCTGATGTGGGATTTCGAACATGGAGCGGCCGGTGCGAGTTTCGATATCTCCTACACGCTACCATCGCAGTGCGCCGCGGAATTGCAGGCGGGAACGGCGGACATCGGCATTATTCCGGCGGCCGCCTACGCAAACATTCCCGATCTCGTGATTATTCCTGATATCGCGATTGCGGCTCGCAGGCCCGTGCGCTCAATTCTGGTGTTGAGCAAAGTTCCCATTGAGAAAATACGGACCGTGGCGCTCGACACTTCGTCGATGACATCGGTTGCGCTCACGAAGATCCTGTTCGAGCGCTGGCTGGGCGGTGGACGAACCTTCACGGCGATGGCGCCGGAGGTTGATGCCATGCTGCGCGATCACGATGCTTGTCTCGTGATCGGCGATACGGCGCTCCAGGTCGATCGACGCAAGTACTTCGCGCTCGACCTGGCGGAGGAATGGATTCGCTTTACGGGCAAGCCCTTCGTGTTCGCATTTTGGGCAATTCGACGAGCCGCGTTAACCAACGCTCCCGCTGATCTGGCTGCGATTTTTCAGACATCACGCGACCATGGGGTGGTGCCGGAAAGTGTCACGTTAATCGCGAAGGACTGGGCCGTGCGACTGGGCCTCTCCGAACAGGATGTTCGTTCTTACCTGACAGAGAACATCCACTACCACCTCGACCCGGGTTGTTTGGATGGACTGCAGTTGTTTTATCGCTATGCGGCGGAGTGTGGAGTCCTGCCGTCCGCACCGGCACTCCAGTTCCTGGAGGTTGCCAGATTCGCGACCACGTAGCGGTTCGTGCCAGTGTGGTCCCGACTCAATTGGCCTCCCCATGAGCAACACGCTCGGGCTTTTTCTCGTATCGAAGCTGTGGATCTGGATTCGCAACCAGGGCGGTCCTGGTCTGCTGTTGCTGGGCATCGCGGACAATTCCATTATCCCGATGCCGGGCAGCATGGACGTGCTGACCATCTGGTTTGCTGTCCATCATCGCAAGGAGTGGTACTACTTCGCCCTGATGGCCACGGCGGGATCGCTGCTGGGCGGCTACATTACCTATCGACTGGCACGCAAGGGCGGCAAGAAGGCACTACAAAGCCGGTTAGGACCTGGGCGCACCAAGTCGTTCTCGCAACGTTTTGAGCATTGGGGATTTTGGGGAATCGTCGTACCAGCCCTTTTACCGCCCCCTTTCCCGTTCGTTCCATTTCTGCTGGCGGCGGGCGCGCTCCAATATTCACGCAAGAGGTTTCTAGCAGCGCTGGCCGTGGGCCGCGGTTTGCGTTATACGATTCTTGCCTACCTGGGCGTCGTGTACGGGCGCCATTTCCTGCGCTTTTTCAATAAGTACACCAAACCCACGCTGTATGTGCTGATCGGCTTCTCGGTGATCGCTGGAATCCTCGCGCTGGTCACCTATCTGCGTTATCGAAACCAAATTGACAGCGCCGACGTCCCCATCGGCGCTTCGCGGCAGCACGCGGGCTGATAGGGCTGAGCAATTTTTTGATTAATACCCTTGAATCAATCAGTTAGGAAACATTCACTACATTTTTACTAGCCTTTTCCGGACTCGTTCGATCTAATAAAGTATGCAAAAAATTCCGTCCGTAAAGCACTATATATTTGCCAGTGATTTTGACCAGACACTGAGCTACAACGACTCAGGCTACGTGCTGAGCGAGTTGCTGGGCATTCCTACGAAAGAATTTGAGCGCAAGGCCCAGGGCATGGCCAAGCTCAATCTCGTGCAGCAGGGAGGAGAGTTGGCGTACCTGCTACTGCATGATCCGCAGTTTCACGACCGGGTGCGTCCCGAGCACCTGCGCGAAGTGGGCAAGCGCATTCGCCTGAAGGAGAATATCGACTTCCTGCATCGGGTTCTGGACAAAGGGATCGCGGGACACCGCTTCGAGTTTTATGTGGTGTCGGCGGCGCCGGTGGAAGTGATTCAGTCGGCGCTGGAGAACATTGTTCCCGAGGATCACATATTCGGGACGCAGTTCCGCTATCACCCTTCGGGCGAGATTGCGGCCATCGAGCAGGTGACAGCGGGATACGGCAAAGTCGCGGCTCTTGACCGCCTGCAGGCCGATCTGCAGATCAGTTCGGACCGTATCGTCTATGTGGGCGACGGCAGTTCCGATGTGCACGTCATGCTGCACGTTAACCGGCGCGACGGCTTCACGATTGCAGTCTCGGAGAACAAGCACCTCGCGCCGATCGCGAAGCGCACGGTGCTGAGTTCGAATGCGCTGGGAGTGTTGATTCCCATTCTCGAGGAAATTGTGGGCTGGGAACGGGTGCAGATTCGCGCCTTCCTGGAAGGGCAGGGATTCGTTATTCAGGAGTGGGATAAGGTTTCGACCGACGTTGTCACGATTCGCGACAGCAGTCCGGCGGAACTGGAAATTCCGATTTCGCGAGCGGAGGTGGCGGGTGTCTGAGTGGATTGGCTGGCTGGCGACGGCGATCTTCGCCACGTCCTACTTCTTTCGCAACCCTGTGACCATGCGCTGGGTGCAAGCGGGGGCGGCGGTCTGCTGGATTCTTTACGGGATCCTGCTTCATGCCATGCCGGTGATTGGCGCCAATCTGATCGTGGTAACACTGGCTGTCTTGACGGCGTGGCGAGCCGCGGCGGTGCCGGCTCCTGTGAAGGAGTAGTTTTCTGGCGGTTTGGAGGGTGGAACCGGCTAACGTTAAAATGAGTATGCTTGCTCTGAGCATAGGCGAAGGAATCGGCCGTGATGCGAGGTAGATTCCTCCGCCGCGTTCGGCGTCGGAATGACAAGAACGGGCAATATTGGGTGGCATCAAGCGAAATATGGCGTTGACCAAAGAACAAGCCATTGAGATGTTCCGGTCCGATGATCTCATCGGCATTGGGATGGAAGCGGATGCGGTGCGGCGCAAGCTGCATCCCGAGGGCGTGGTCACCTACATTATCGACCGCAACATCAATTACACGAACTTCTGCACGGAGTACTGCACCTTTTGCGCGTTCTACCGGCCATTGAAAGGACCGGCCGCCAAGGAAGGCTACATCCTCGAGTTCGAAACGATTTATGACAAGATCCGCGAAACCGTGGAGTTGGGCGGCACAGGCGTTCTGATGCAGGGCGGCCTGCATCCGGATTTGAAAATCGAGTGGCACGAGAAGATGCTGCGCGGGATTCGCGAGCGCTTTCCGAAAGTGCATCTGCACTGCTACTCGGCGTCGGAGATTCTGGCGATTGCGGAATACAGCAACCTCAGCCTGCGGGATACGATCATGCGGCTGCGAGATGCCGGGCTCGATTCGATTCCGGGTGGCGGCGCGGAGATTCTGGATGACGAGGTGCGTTACAAGATTGCCCGCTTGAAATGCCTGACCGAAGACTGGATCAGCGTGCACCGCACGGCGCACCAGCTCGGCATGCGCACGACCGCGACTATGATGTTCGGGGTGGGCGAGAGCTTTGAACATCGCGTGAACCACTTTCAACGCCTGTACGAATTGCAGGAGGAGACGGGCGGCTTCACCGCGTTCATTCCCTGGAGTTTCCAGCCTGCCAACACTGCGCTCGGCGGCCGCCATTGGGATGAGGCCACTGCCGTCGAGTATTTGAAAGTGCTGGCGATCTCGCGGCTGTATCTCTCGAACTTCCTGAACGTGCAGTCCAGTTGGGTAACCCAGGGCCTGAAAGTCTGCCAGATGGGATTGCGGTTTGGCGGAAATGATGTTGGCTCGGTCATGCTCGAAGAAAACGTGGTGCGCGCGGCAGGCGTAACGAACTGCACCACCGAAGAAGAATTGCGCCGGATCATCCGCGATGCGGGCTTCCGGCCGGCTCAGCGCGATACGCTGTATCGGACGTACTTCCTGAATTAAACCCTCCCTGCCGTAAAATCAGATTTCGCTTGTAGCTCGTGGCTGGTAGCTGGTAGCTCAACCGGTCGCGATCCCTGGCCGCAAATGAGATACGTTTTCATCCTTATCTGCTTTCTCGCGCTCGCGGGTCGAGTGTCCGCGCAAGACGTGGCGGCTGCGAAGGAGACTGGCAAGGCGTCGCTCGAGGGCAGAATCATTAAAGAGCCCGGCGGCGAGCCTCTCAAGAAGGCCATCGTTGAACTGATCGCCGAGAATCAGGAGGAGGGCGGGAATTTCACCGCGACTTCCAATCAGGATGGACATTTTGAGATTCGCGGGATTCAACCCGGTCGCTACCGAATGTTTGCCGAACGAACGGGTTTCATCGAAGTTGACCACAGGCGACGCCGCTCGCAAGGTATTTCGCTATCGTTCGACCCAGGGCAGGAAGTGAACGACCAAACCTTGCACATGCTGGCCGCTGCTGTCCTTATTGGTCGTGTGCAGGATGAAGACGGCGACCCCATGACGGATGCCGAGGTGAAGGTATTCCGGCGCAGATTTGGGTCGGGAGGGGTCAAATTCGAGCCGGTTGGCGGCACGCAGACGAATGACCTGGGCGAATTCCGCATGGGCGGGCTGCTGGCTGATAAGTATTTTGTGTCGGTGACCCCGCCAGTGAACTTCCAGAGCGTGGTTGACTTCAGGATGGGCGCTCGAGAGAAGGGCACGCCACGAGCACAAACCGCCTACGTTACCACTTTCTATCCCAACGCAACGGACCGCGCACAGGCGGCCGCCATCGAGTTGCATCCGGGAGAGGAGACCCCGGTGGAATTCTCCCTGATGCGCATCCACACCGTGCGGGTCCGTGGGTCGGTGGAGGGTCTCGACGCCGGCGCAGACACTGTGGTGATGCTTCGAGCTCATGATTCGAACGCGATGGTTCTGGCTGGTGAAGTGGATAAGCAAGGAAAGTTCGAAATCCCTCGCGTAGCACCAGGCCTGTACACGATTGTAGCCACGACTCCGATGGCCGATCGGCCGCAGAGCGCTGCGCGCAACATCGAAGTGGCTGATGCAGACATCGATGGCATAGTCCTGGCCCCGCTCGCGGGAACAACAATCCGAGGCAAACTTCATTTCGGCAGCAAAGTGAAGCTTGGGTCGGCGGGACAGTATGTGGAGGTGCACCGCATAGACGGGGGCGATGAGTTTAAGGATCTCGTGCCGTACGCCTTCGACGGAGTCGGCACACTGCCGCCCCTCGGACCGGTGAAGCCTGACGGCAGCTTCGAACTGAAAGATGTGCCTCCCGGACTGTATGAAATCGAATTCTCCAGCGACTCGAAAAGCCTGGGGGGTTATTTCGTCGACTCAGTCATGGTAGGAACAAAGGACGTGACGGAAACCGGACTCAGGGCGAACGGGGGCACGCTTGGAGTGGACGTAATGCTGAGCGATGGGGCGACGGAGGTGAATGGAGTCACGCAAAACGATAAGAGTGAGCCGATCGCGAACGCGACAGTCGTCGCCGTACCAGAAGAGAAGTACCGAAAGCGGGAAAACCATTACAAGAAGAGCACCACAGACCAGCGGGGCCGATTCAGCCTGGCTGGCCTCCGTCCCGGAAAGTACACGCTCTACGCATGGGAAGTTCTCGAGGGCGATGACTACCTCGATACTGACTTCCTGAAGCAGTTCGAAAGCCAGGGGACTGCGATCAAAGCGGAGAAAGGCGGCCGCCAGACTGTCGCGCTGAAGGTCATTCCCACTGCAGCAGACCAGCCGTAGCTTTCATAGGTTCATCGTATTCATGGCTCACCAGTCCTTCGGATACAATGATAAGTTTACGAGCACGCCGGAGAGCACTCCTGAGAAAGCATGCCTCTGCATAAGATCCTGCTGACGAACCTGGCATCGTTTGTTGCCCTCTATGCGAACAAGGGGTTCGTTTCCTATTTTCGACAGCACTTTCTGGATCGGACGTTCCAGGGGCTTTATCACGCGAACGCGTTCGACATTGCACTGCTGATTCCTTACTTCGTGGTATTGATCCTCCTGGCGTCCTACGGCTTGCATCGATACATCCTGGTATACCTCTATTACAAGAACCGCAAGAACCATACCAGCGAACCAGCAGCGCGATTTGAAGACCTGCCGCGCGTCACCGTGCAGTTGCCGATATTCAACGAGCAGTTTGTGGCCGAGCGCCTGATTGAGAGTATCTGCAAGCTGAAATATCCGAGCGAGAAGCTGGATATTCAGGTGCTCGATGATTCGACGGATGAGACGGTCGAGGTGGTAAGAAGTCTCGTAGAGCGATATGCAGCGCTGGGACATCCCATCACGTACCACCACCGCACGAAGCGCGAGGGGTTTAAGGCGGGAGCGCTCGCCGAGGGCATGAAGACGGCAATGGGCGAGTTCATCGCCATCTTCGACGCGGACTTCACGCCGCCGGAAGATTTTCTGCTAAAGGTCATTCACCACTTCACCGATCCGAAAATCGGCATGGTGCAGACCCGCTGGACGCACATCAACCGCAATTATTCGTTCCTGACCGAGGTGGAAGCCATCCTGCTCGATGGGCATTTTGTGCTGGAGCACTCTGGCCGGGCGCGCAGCGGAGTGTTTTTCAATTTCAACGGCACGGCGGGAATGTGGCTCAGGCGGGCGATCGAGGAAGCGGGCGGGTGGCAGCACGACACGCTCACCGAGGACACGGACCTGTCCTACCGCGCGCAGTTGAATGGATGGAAGTTCATTTACCTGCAAGACGTCGAGTGTCCTGCCGAGCTTCCGGTGGAGATGACCGCCTTCAAGACGCAGCAGGCGCGCTGGGCAAAAGGACTGATTCAGACGGGCAAGAAAATTCTGCCGCGCGTCATGAAAAGCGATGCGCCCCTGCACACCAAGATCGAAGCCTGGTATCACCTGACCGCGAATCTCAGCTACCCGCTGATGGTGGTGCTGTCGGTGCTGTTGCTGCCGGCGATGATCATCCGCTTCTACCAGGGCTGGTTTCAGATGCTGTACATCGACCTGCCGCTGTTCATGGCTTCGACGTTCTCGATTTCGAGCTTCTATCTTGTTTCGCAGCGCGAGCTTTTTCCGAAGACCTGGCCGCGGGCTTTGCTCTATTTGCCCTTCCTCATGGCGCTGGGAATCGGGCTCACCATTACCAATACGAAAGCCGTACTGGAGGCGCTGATCGGGCAGCAGAGCCCGTTTGCGCGCACGCCGAAATACGGAGTTGAATCGAAGAAACAGAAAGTTGGAGCGAAATCGAAATACCGGCGACGTCTTGGATGGATTCCGTGGGCCGAACTGCTGATCGGGTCCTACTTCGCGCTGACGGTTTACTACGCGCTCGACAACGAGAACTACATTACGGTACCTTTCCTGCTGCTTTTCGTCATCGGCTACTGGTACACCGGGTTGATGTCGCTGCTGCAAGGACGCCTGACTGGCCTGTCACTGGGCGCGGAGACGCATACCAAGCCATTCCCCGTCGGGGTCTGAGATTTACTGACATTCCAAATGCTCTCGAGCGCGGGCTTTAGTTTGCGCCGCGAAATGAGGCCACGATGAAGAAGCTCTCGATCGTGCTGTTCCTGCTTTTCAGTGTTCTCAGCGCGTGGACGCTGGAGCGCCAATCGAATGCCGACTATCGCGCGCGCCGCGAGGCACTGTCGAAGAAAACGCCGGGATCGGCTGTGCTGCTGTTTGCGCCCATGGAGGCGGAGGGTCCAAACGCGGTTTACGGTTTTCGGCAGGATGACAATTTCTATTACCTGACCGGCTGGACCGAGCCCGGTGCAGTGTTATTGATCGTGCCCGCCCTCGAAGCTTCCGGCGAAAAGCCGGCACGCCCCTACACCGAAATTCTTTTTCTGGCCGCCAATAATAAGGTGGAAGAAAAGTGGACTGGTCCAAAATTGAATGCCAGTGACCCGCAGGCTTCGAAGGTCACCGGCTTCGACCGGGTGGAAGTCCTCGACAAGTTGCGCGACGAAATCAACCGGCTTCTGCCGGAGCGGCCGAAGGTGTACACCGATTTGCCTGAGTATGGACACGATTCGCCGTCCAGCAGTGGCCTCGACTGGCTGAAGCGGACGAACGCTTTCATCCCGTTCGCGACCTATCAGGACGTAAAACCCCTGCTCTCTTCCCTGCGGACGACGAAGGATGCGGGTGAGATTGAACTCATTCGCAAGGCGACGAATGCGAGCCTCGCGGCGCAACTTGCGGCCATGCACGCGATGAAGCCGGGCATCAGCGAGCGCGAAGTCTCCGCGCTCCTGCAGTACGAGTGGGGGAAACGTGGTTGCGAGCGCCCCTCCTATGCCCCGATCGTGGGCTCGGGATTTAACTCCACGGTCCTGCACTATTCCGAGGACGATGCCACTATCCAGGCAGGAGATGTGGTGGTCATCGACGCGGCCGGCGAATATTCGATGTACGCCTCCGACATCACGCGCACGCTTCCAGCGAATGGAAAATTCACGGCGCGGCAGCGCGAGGTCTATGAAATAGTGCTGGGCGCGCAGCAGGCCGCAATCGCCGCGTTTGAGTCCGGGAAATCCATGCTGCACAAAGAAGATCCGAACTCGCTCTACAAAGTCGCCTACGACTACATCAATTCCCACGGCAAGGATCTCCACGGCGAGCCTCTGGGGAAATACTTCATTCATGGACTTGGACATTATGTGGGTCTGGCAGTGCATGATCCGGACGATTACAACGTTCCCTTGGGACCGGGAGCGGTGTTCACGATCGAGCCGGGAATTTACATTCCTGAGGAGAAGCTGGGCGCGCGCATCGAAGATACGCTGTATGTGGACACAAATGGCAAGCTGATCAACCTGGGAGCAGCGCTGCCGCATACCGCGGACGAAGTCGAGCGTGCCATAGCGGGAAAGTAGTTTCCCGCTGCGAGGATCGTCACGGCGCTCGGAACTTCCTTTTGATATCCTAAGGCATCGTGCGGATGACCTGGTGGTTCATCATCCTGGGATGTAGTGCCCTGGTGGTGGTGTGTGTGGCAATTGCGCTTTATCTGCGGGTGCGCCGCCACCTGAACGCGTCGAAGTCCGGTCCGCACGATTCCTGACGCGGTCGAACCTAATAGCGCGGATTCGGTTTAATCGTTACGCAGTAAGAAGCGAGGCACTTATGGCGAAGCTGGCAACGCAAGCCTTCCATCTCCCGCAAGAAAGGGCCGCCGAGTGGGCCAAACAAATTGCGCTCGTCGTCGGGGCGAGCCTGTTTGTGGCGCTCTGCGCCCGTGTCACCGTTCCCTTGCCGTTCACACCAGTTCCTCTGACGTTGCAGAATTGCGGCGTACTGATCGTTGGCCTGCTGCTGGGAAGCCGTCGCGGGTTTGCCGCGCTGGCGTTGTATTTGGCTGAAGGCGCGATGGGTTTTCCTGTGTTCAATCCGACGGGTCTGGGAGGCATCGCGCAATTGCTCGGCCCGACGGGCGGCTTTTTGATGGCGTACCCTTTCGTCGCCGGGTTGGCCGGATTCGTGATGGAACGTGGCCGCAAGACATTCGTAAGAGCGGCGGTCGCGGGTTTGCTGGCCGAGGTACTGCTTTTCATGAGCGGGCTTTCCTGGCTGGCGATCTGGACAGGCTCGATCAAGAGAGCCGTGCAATTCGGCCTGTACTGGTTCCTGTTCGCGGAAGTCATCAAGATTCTGATGGCCGCTGGGGTTGCGGTTCGGCTTCGGCGGGCTCCCAAGGTGCAGGCATGACGCCGGCGGGCACCTCTGAAAAATTGACTGGGCCGGCTTCGGGTGAAACGGCGACTCGCGAAATCACCGTAGCGCACAGTCCCGACTCGGATGACGCTTTCATGTTTTACGGGCTCGCGACGCATAAAGTGCGCGTGCCGGGCCTGCGTTTCACGCACACGCTTTGCGACATCGAGACGCTCAACCGAAAAGCACAGGAGGGCGTGTACGACGTAACCGCGATCTCGTTCCACGCTTACCCTTATATTCAGGACCACTATGCCTTACTGGCGAGCGGCGGCAGTGTCGGTGAGGGCTATGGCCCCATGATTGTCGCCCCTCGTGCTTTCTCGGGGGCAGACGTGAAGCGGAAGCGCATCGCGGTTCCGGGCAAGCTGACAACCGCTTATCTCGCCCTGAAGCTTTTCGCGCCCGGCATCGAGGTGGAAGTCGTGCCCTTCGATCAGATCATTCCACAAGTGCTCGAAGGCAAGTACGAGGCCGGGCTCATCATCCATGAAGGCCAGCTCTCTTATTCCAAAGCAGGGTTGTACAGGATTGTCGACCTTGGCAGATGGTGGCAGAAGGTGACTGGGCTGCCGCTGCCTTTAGGGGGAAACGCAATCCGGCGCGAACTGGGTGCGGAACTCATGCAGAGCGTGGGTACGGCGTTGCGCAACAGCATCCAGTATGCGCTGGATCACCGTGAGGAAGCACTTGCGTATGCGATGCAGTTTGCCCGCGATCTCGATTCGCAGCTGGCGGACAAGTTCGTGGGAATGTACGTGAACGAGCGCACGCTGGACTATGGACCAGATGGACGCGAAGCCGTGCGGCGCCTGCTGGACATGGGGCACAAGGCGGGGATCATCCCGCATGCGGCGAATGTGGAGTTTGTGGGTTAGATGGAAAATCCCCATCCTAGCCTCGCAAAGAGCGCGAGGCTAGGATGGGGCACCCGTAGTCTCTAGAGTGCGGTAGCTCTACTTCACGACGCGTTTAAACGAAAACACGGGATCGACGTCAACTGGGAACTCCGCGGTTTTCGTCTTCAGGATGGCCTTCAAGTCGGCGGGCATGGCGCCATACTTCTGAAACCAGTTTTCGGCTCTCTGGCGATCCCCGGTCGCTTCGATTTCGAGTAACTCCTTCGCCAAGTCGGCCATCGCGTCCGGAATCTTGTCGTAGTCGATGGCGTAACGCCAGGAAGCGTCGCGCCGAATCGCTCCTCGGGAACTCAGGTAATTGAACTCCATCATCTCGGCCTGGCCGTGGGCCTCGGCCACTCCGAAGCGAACGGTTCGGAAGATTCCACCCACATAGGACGCGTAGAACTCTTCCATCTTCTCCTTCGGAAGGGCGCCGTGATCCACCAGCCACTTCAACCCGAACATGCCGGTCACATCCGCCTTGGCTTCTTCCAGGCCTGAGAAAGTCGGGCCGATGGATTCGCGGATGCTGACCTTGCCGGCGGAAGTCCGCGCAAATGTGGGGCCGAGTCCGTGCGCGATTTCATGCATGATTGTCGACATCGAGTAGCCATCGGCGGTGACCTTTGCCGCCTGGTCGGGGCGCAACATCTGGCGCGCGACCGGGACGATCACGTAATTCACGCGCGCGTCCATAAAATTCTCAAAGAAAATTTTCTTGCTGCCCTTCTGCTCGTGAACACGGGGATCGTTGGGCAGGTTGTCGGCCACGGACTGGTAACCGTGCGTCAGATCGGCCGAGCGAAAAGGCGCGTCCATGACCTCCATTGGCGTCTCGAGCCCTTGCTTGGAGGGACGATCCTCCGCGGCCAGCGGCAAGGCGTCCTGTATCTGGGGAACGTACTGCCGGAACATATCGAGCTTGCGGCTCTCCTTCTCGTTGCGGATCAGGACAGCCGCGCCATAGGTCGCCTTCACGCCCAGCAGGTCGTCGTTGTAGGTCTCGTACGGCGCAAAGATCAGGTCGAACTTCGGATTATTCAGGTCCAGCCAGGCTAGATCGCTGGGGAAGTAATCGTCGGTCAGAAGCGCATCCGCTCGGAGACGCAGGTAATTCGCGAATGCAGGATCGGCGCTCAGCTCCGCGGCCTCTTTCAGCGCTTTGGAAGCGGGTTCCAAATAAGGTCGGTACACGATGTGATAGGGAATCGCTTCCAGTTGATCGCCATTCCACCGGACGATCGTGATCGGGCTATAGATTCCGGCCTTCGTTTCCGGATGATCCGCGACATACTTTTCGACCTTCTCGCGGGTTAGACCCTGCGGATAGAAGCCACGGCCGGGAGACATTGGTTCCTTGCCGACGAAGGGCTTGTTTTCATCGATGAGGTCGAAGCGTGAGGCGTTGATCCAGAGATAGCGGCGCAGCTGTGCATCGCGCGGATGCTTGCTGTCTTCCAGCGATTGGTACAGCGAAAGCGCATCAGGGTCGATCTGGCGCCAGTAAATGCTGTCGAGATACTGGCAGGCGTCGACGAGTTTCCCAACCATTTTCTGCTCGTTCGCGGTCAAGTCCTTCGGGAGCGGCATGTCCACCTGGCGAAAGCGGGCGACGCGCTTGGCGATGTCCGGCACCACTTTCACATTCGCGGGCTCGGCCGCTTTGGCAGCGGTGCCAACCAGCAATCCACGATTCTTCTGGTTCTGGGCGGAAGTCGAGGTCGACATAACGGTCACAGCAAAAAACAAGGAAAATGCAATGAGCACATGAGTTCGGGTCACCATGAATGTGTATTGATCTTAGCAGACCATGCGGTCCGATTTTCTGAACTGCGCCGCTCGCGAATTGCGGAAACAAAACGTTATGATTGTACTTATGGGGATGGCTTCCAACGGGGCGCAGACGTTGTTCATCGATGCCGATGACACGCTGTGGGAGAACAACATCTACTTCGAGCGCGCCATCGGGCGCTTTATCTCATTCCTGAATCATCAGGAATATTCGCCGGAGCAGGTGCGCGAAATTCTGAATGAGGTCGAGCGGGAAAACATTGTGACCCACGGTTACGGGTTGCACAGTTTTGCGCACGCGCTGGTGAGTTGCTTTGAACGGCTCTCCGCCGATCCAGTTACTCCGGAGTTGCACGCCACCATTCAAAGCTTTGCCCATGCCATCGCGGATCACCCTGTGGAGATCCTTCCTGATGTTCCGGCGACACTCGATTACCTGGGGAGCCGCCATCATTTGATCTTGATGACCAAGGGAGCCTTCGCCGAGCAATCGGGCAAGGTGGAACGTTCGGGGCTGAAAGAGTACTTCGACGCAGTGGAAATTGTTCCGGAGAAGGATGAAGCGGTATACCGTTCCGTGGTCGCCAAGTACGAACTTGCGAACGACACTACCTGGATGATTGGAAACAGCCCGAAATCTGACATCAATCCGGCGCTGTCGGCCGGTATCAATGCGGTGTTTGTCCCGCACGGCGCCACATGGATTCTGGAACATGATGAAGTAGCCGAACCGACTCCGCCCAGCCGGCTGATTACGGTGGAAAGCTTCGCGAAGCTGCGCGAGCATTTTTAAATCAGGGCTCAGGGATCACGCTTCAGCCTTCAGCGATCAGCTACCAGCAAACAGCGGCTCTTTCCGCATCAAACGAACCAACAATGTCTATCGCCCGCATTTTTGCTGCATGGTACATTCATACTGCTCTGGTTTTTCGCTGCCTGAACGCTTGGCGGTGCAAAACACTAATTTCCGGCGGCTGTTGCGCACGGTGGAAACGCTTTCCGACCTGGGCCCTGAGCTGACGGCGGAGCGCGAATTTCCCCAGACGGCGCAACTCATGCTCGCGGCGCTCATGGAAGCGGCTGGCGCGCGCGAGGGTGCGCTGTTTACGTTCAGCGACAAGCCTTCCCTGCTCAGTTCCGCTGCCTCCCGGGGATTCGCGCTCCTGCCCGATCCCGCGGTGATTCCCCTGCTTCCGAAACATGTTCATGCGTTGACCGCCGCTCGCGGTCCGGTCGTGCTCAATGAGACCACCTACGACGTGTTCTTCAGTTCAAACGGCAACGTCGCTCCGGAATTGTTCAAATGCGTCGCGCCGCTCAAGGTCGGAGGAAAACTGGCCGGCCTGCTCGCCCTGGGGCGCCGCGAGGGCGATGCGCTCTACGATGACGACGAACTCGACGCGCTGAGCCTGCTGTCGAGCTATGTGGCGCTCGCTGTGCACAATCACACGCTGGCGCAGACTCTGTCGCAGCGCGTGTCAGAGAATCTGCGGCTACTGGCGTCGTTGCATGGATTTTATGACAATGCGCTGGAGGCGTTCGCGGCGGCCATCGACGTCAAACACGTCAACATTCACGGGCACTCTCTGCGGGTGGCGCGCTACGCTGCCGCAATCGGTGAGGCCCTGGGCCTCGATCCGCCGGAAGTGGCCGCGCTGCGTTCGGCGGGATACCTGCACGATATCGGCAAGGTCGCAGTCGATAAGCATCTTTTCGGCAAACCCACGGCACTCGATCCTGACGAATTCCGCGCCATGGCCGATCACACCACGGTCGGGCACCAGATCGTCGCCGGGATCCAGTTTCCCTGGCCAATGATTCCCGAGGTCGTGCGCTGGCATCACGAGCGGGGGGACGGCTCCGGCTATCCGGACGGGTTGCAGATGGACGACGTGCCCATGCCGGCGCGCATCATCGCCCTCGCCGATACGTTCGATGCCATGACCAGCATGCGTCCTTATCGCGATCCCATGTCGGTGGGGGGCACGCTGAGCGAACTGGTGCGGCTGGCTCCTCAGAAGTATGATCCGAACGCATTGCAGGCCTTGCTGATTCAGGTGCGGCGCGATGCCGTCGGCAGCAGCCGCGTTCCGCTACTCGACGACCGCATCGCACCCAACATCGCGCCTGGCGACATCGACCAACTGGCCGCCAGCCTGCAGCACAAAACCAGCCGCAACCGGCTATTCCTCACCCCGCCGACATCATCGTAACCACTTTATTATCAGCGATATTACTCCGGTATCCGGCGCGTTCTTACAACTTTTCCTGTACCTTGGGTTCATATCAAAGACGGCATCTCTGCTCGTGGGGTAAGTCCATGCCATCTCCGCATCCTCGTCGCACTCTGATCGCTGCTTCGCTCGCCCTCGCCTGCATCACGATATTGGCGTTTGGCAAGAAGAAGGATCAGAAAGTCGCGACACAAATGCCCGAGCCGAAGCGCGCTCTGCATGCCTTGCAGCGTTTGACTTTTGGTCCCCGACCCGGAGAAGTGGACCGGGTTGCAGCGATGGGCGTGGACAAGTGGATCGATCTGCAACTGAATCCGAACAAGATTGACGACTCAAACCTCGATGCGCGGCTTGCGCCGTTCCGAACCCTGCGGATGGACACCCGCGAGATCGTGGAAAATTTCCCGCCGCAACCCGTAATCAAGGCTGTCATGGATGGCCGCCAACAGATGCCATCGGATCCGGTGAAACGGGCCGTGTATGAGGCGCAGATCGAACGCTTGCAGGAGAAGCGCGAGCGCAAGCAGGAGGCGGCGGCCAACACGAGCGGCGAGCAGAGTAATGGCGAACAGGCAGCATCCTCGACTGGTGTCGACAACCCGTCCGCGAGTAAGCCAACTCCCCAGGACGAACCGGGCGACAAGCGTCGGGAGGACCGACTGTACGCGGACCTCAAGGCTCAGGAACTGCTGGAGTTGCCGCCAGATCAGCGAATGAAACACGTTCTCGAGATGCCACCGGAAGAGCAACGCGCGCTTTCCGCATCGCTCAAAGGTCCAAAGGGCGATCAGTTTCTCGAGGGCATGGATCCCAAGCAGAAGGAAGCCCTCAAAGCGCTGAGCAATCCCGAGCAGGTCGTCGGCGACGAACTGATGCAGGCGAAGCTGCTGCGCGCAATTTACAGTGAGCGTCAACTCGATGAAGTGATGACCGATTTCTGGTTCAACCACTTCAATGTGTTCATCGGGAAGGGGGCGGACCGGTACCTGGTGACGAGTTATGAACGCGATGTGATCCGCCCGCACGCTCTTGGCAAGTTCGAAGATCTACTCGTAGCCACCGCGAAAAGTCCCGCCATGTTGTTCTACCTTGATAATTGGCTGAGCGTGGGACCGCAGTCGGACGTGGCGCTCGGCATTCGCAGGAACCCTTATCCGCGGCCTCGTTATCGACGTTTTCCGCCGCCACCCAATCCGGCAAAAGCTAAAGGAAAGCGGAATAGCGGACTCAACGAGAACTATGGGCGAGAACTGATGGAATTGCACACGCTGGGCGTAAACGGCGGCTATACCCAGAGGGATGTCACCGAGGTCGCGCGCGTGTTGACCGGGTGGACCATCGATCAGCCGCAGAAGGGCGGAGGCTTCAAGTTCGAAGAGAAGATGCACGAGCCGGGCACCAAGATGGTGCTGGGCCACAAGATCAAGCAGCACGGCGAGAAGGAAGGCATGGAGGTGCTGCACCTTCTGGCGCACCACCCTTCGACCGCTCACTTCATCTGTACGAAGCTCGCGATGCGTTTTGTCTCGGACGATCCGCCGCCTGCGTTGGTGGATGAAATGGC
>Ga0307478_10001798_pt1 | contig 17898 bp, 18 predicted proteins | sample atmos_gasesECM4C_2_FD_203713 | JGI IMG/M metagenome (GOLD analysis project Ga0307478, IMG submission 203713) | Hardwood forest soil microbial communities from Morgan-Monroe State Forest, Indiana, United States - atmos_gasesECM4C_05 | ecosystem: Environmental > Terrestrial > Soil > Temperate... | reverse complement strand
TTTGGAGCGAGGATTTCCGAACTCTCGTGTCGTGGGCCGGGCGGAGAACCGCAACCGGAGAGGACAATCATGCTCACCACCGCGGCCAGATATGAATATCGAAGTGAGTTCACGGTCGTCCTTCTCCATGTGGCGAAATAATTCCCGGAGCTTCCACTCCTGCACGCATGGCGAATGGGAGGTTCTCGCGGGTCAACATGCGAGACTGGCGCACGACGACCAACCCTGCAACCACCCCAAAGGCAACCTGTGAAGCCACAAACCAGTACCAGTCGATGCGGCTTGCTAGTAGCGGATTGAGCAGGCCGAGCATCGTGTAAATCAGGCCAGACCACAACGCGGGGGCGATCAATCCGCCGAGCACGATCGGCCGCCGCGCAAACATTGGGAGCATTGCGCCATAAAGCAAGCCCACGGTGACGGACATTAAAACGTGCAGGCCGAAAGCGATTGCAAAACTATCGGCATGGAATGAGTAGAGTTGGCTTGGGCCGAGCTTCAGCGATTCTGCATACGCCGTCGCAGCAAGGAGATTGATCGGATACCAGATGCTCCCAGCCTTCAGCACGCCGTAAGCACAGGCCAGTACGGCCATCGCTACGCTTCCCGCCAATCCACCCTTCACGCCTGCAGAAACGGGATAGGTGTGAATGGGCAGCCATGCGCGTACCTGTTCTGCCGCGACTGGCAGCCGATCCACCACGCGGCGCTTAGTCGATGCACGGAAATCATCTGGAAGCACCGGCACAGCTACTTCGTGCTCGCGTGGGAAAACTTCGCGGAACCAGCCGACGCATCCTGCCACGGCGAGTACAGCACCGAGGGCCGTTACCGACATGCTCGTTACCAGTCCTGAAAACAGCAAAGTGAACCCAAACGCCAGAATCAAAGGCCACGTAGTCGGCGCAGGTGATTCAATCTCACGTGGAGTTCCGGAATCATGGTCGAGTTGTTCTGTCGCGAGTAACGTCTCCATTTCTTTCCTCAACGTCCGACAATGTAAGCCACAGTGAAAACTACGACCCAAACGGCATCGACAAAGTGCCAGTACAGGGCAAGCACATCGATGCGGCGGGCCTGATCTTCGTGCACCCTTCCGGCCAAAGCAAAAATAAGGACGACAGTGAGCATGATCAATCCTGCGCTGACGTGAAACGCGTGCAGGCCAACCAGTGAGTAATAGGTCGTTCCGAAGAGATTGGTCGAGATCGTCAGCCCATGTTCGTAGATGAGTCGGTGCCATTCCGTGCCGGTGCCAAATAGAAAGAGGCCGCCGAGAATAATCGTGAGCGACCACAAAGCAAGAAACGCGGGGTGATTATTGCGTTCCAGAGATTTGCCAGCGAAGTGGACCGTGATACTGCTGGACAGCAAACAGATTGTGAAAAAGATCGGTGTCTCCAGTACCTCTCTCGGAGTTGGCCCCGTCAGGCTCTTGCCTAAATAGAAGAGGTAGGCAACTAGAAAAATGGTGAAGATCGCGGATTCGGCGATTATGAGGCAGGCCATCGCGACCTTACCCCGATACGGAAGAGTCCAGGTCTTCGGCATTTCGACTACTGAGATCGCAGCTGCGCTCATTGCTTTGTTCCTTTAGTCATACAGGCTGTCTGGATCTTCAGGGTGCTTCAAATCCCACAAGGGACGCCGGCTGGCAACCACCGGAACAGTTGCAAAGTTGTAGGCCGGCGGAGGTGAACTTGTAGACCACTCAAGCGTCCACGCATCCCAGGGATCGTTCCCTGCCTTGGCTCCGTTGAAGTAAGAACTAATGAGGTTCCATATGAAGACCAGGATGGCAATCGCCTGAATGAATGCACCGATCGAGACAATCAGGTTCAGCGTGTCCCAATCGCGCCCGGGTTCGTAGGTGTAGATGCGACGCGGCATACCGAGCAGTCCCGGAATGTGCATGACGTCGAACGTTAGGTGGAAACCGATCAGGAAGAGCCAGAAGTGCCACTTGCCGAGGCGCTCACTCAGCATGCGGCCGGTGATCTTGGGATACCAGTAATAAAAGGCGGCAAAAAGAGCAAACAATATCCCGCCCACAATCACATAATGAAAATGCGCGACCACAAAATACGAGAGGCTTAGTTGCCAATCGAAGGGCGCAGCGGCCATCATGATTCCGGTCAGGCCGGCAATGAGGAATTGGAACAGAAATCCGATGCTGAACAGCATCGGTGTTTTGAACTGAATCCGCCCGCCCCACATCGTGCCGATCCAGTTAAAAATCTTGATTCCGGTGGGAATACCGACAGCCATCGTTGTAATCGTGAAGAAGCTATTGGCATAAGAGTTCATTCCGACGGTAAACATGTGGTGAGCCCAGACGCTCAGGCTCACAAAAGCAATGCAAACCGTTGCCGCAACCATAACCGGATACCCGAAGATCGGTTTTCGCGAAAAAACCGGAATGATTTCCGACATAAAGGCGAAGCACGGAATGATCAGCACGTATACTTCAGGGTGGCCAAATATCCAAAAGAAGTGCATCCAGAGCACGGCTGAGCCACCGGCCTGCGCGTCGAAGAAATGCCCTCCAAAATACCGATCGATCAGCAGCATAATCTGCGCAGCGGATAACGGCGTGATCGCAATCAGAAGCATGCCTGCCATGACGAGGTTGAGCCACACCAGCAGAGGCATGCGGTTGAGCTTCATGCCCGGGCATCGCAGGCACAGAATAGTTGCAATAATATTGATTGCGGTTCCAATGCTGCCAAATCCGGAAACCAGCAGCGCCAACGTCCAATAATCAGTGCTGTGGCCTGGCGAAAACGCTCGCGCGGTTAGGGGCGCATACGCCCACCATCCAACATCTGGCGCGTTACCCGCGCCATAGAGCCCATTTGCGCCGACGAGGCTGAAGTAGAGGAGAAATCCGCCTAGCGCCGACAGCCAGAAGCTGAAGGCATTCAGGCGCGGGAAAGCCATGTCGCGCGCACCGATCATCAATGGGACGAGGTAGTTGGCAAATCCGAACAGGATGGGCATGGCCACGAAAAAGATCATGGTCGTGCCATGCATGGTGAACATGCGATTGAACAGTTGCGGAGAGACAAAATTGTTGTGCGAATGCATCAACTGGATGCGAATGATTAGAGCTTCAATACCGCCCAACAGAAGAAAGACCAGCGCGTAAAGGATGTAGAGAACCCCGAGCCGCTTGTGATCGACGGTAGTGACCCACTGATGTAGGCTGTCGACCCAAGGCTTCTCTTCAACCTCCAGCCCTTGAATTGTGATCGCGTTCGATGACATAGTGTCTTCAGAATTCTCTAGCGAAGCGTCTCCATGTACTTCACGACCGCGTCCAAATCCGCGTCGCCTAATTTCATAGCCGGCATCAGCGAACCAGGCTTGATCTTGTCTGGGTTTTGGATCCACAGCCGAAGATTTTCCGGCGTATTCTCAGCCGCACCGGCAGCTATTGTCGTGCGACTCATCAAGTGCGTCAGGTCGGGGCCAAAGCGCCCATCGGCCGGAGTGCCCGAAACCGTGTGGCAGTTGATGCAGGCGGTGTGCTCGAACACCTGCCTGCCTGTCATAGCGCTCGGGTCCTGAACTGCGAGTTGTTGTTGGCCGCGAACCCAAGCCTCGAAGTCTTGCGGACTATCGACCGATACGCGTAGAAGCATCTTCGCGTGCTGGGCCCCGCAATACTGCGCGCATTGGCCGAGAAAAATTCCTGTGCGGTGCGGGTCCATCCACATCCGGTTCGGATGATTGGGAATAAGGTCTGTCTTGCCCGCAAGCTCCGGAATCCAGAAACTATGGTCCGTGTCAGCCGAAAGCAACTGCAGGAAAGTTGGCGTGGGACGACTCGGGTCGCTTACCGGAACGTGTAACTCGTTCGCAGCGACGATGCCGAGCTTCGGATAGCGAAACTCCCACCAGTATTGATGTCCGATCGTCGTGACCTCGACAGCACCCACCGGCTCTGGTGCATCTTGAATCGCGTGGATCACCCGCGCGGTAGCCAGAAACAAAACGACCACGATCAGAATGGGAATAATCGTCCAGGCCATCTCAATCTGGTTGCTTCCGTAAACCTGGGCCGGCTCACGGTCCGCATTCGCGGAGTTCGCGCGAAATTTTAAAATCGAATAAACCAGCAAAGTAAAAACAACGACGAATATGATTCCGGTAATCGACAGCACGAAGATCGATAAATCAAAGATCGATTTAGCCGGAGTGGATTCGGGAGAAAAGACACTGGTTAAGGGCGAATGAGAGTGTTCGGCAACTGCCCTTGGCGGCAACAAAACGGATGACAAAGCGAACATCGCGAGTTGCCTCGCTCGAATTGCCATCGAGTTTATTGTGGGTCGCATTTGCCTAAACTCGTCTACGCTGATCACCGGGGCTTCCGTCCTGCGATGAACTGGGCCGCCAACTCCGCCACACGCTTTCCCTGAAAGCGCGCTGACGCAAGAGCGGTTTCATCCGGTTTAAGCGCGCCATTATTGCTGGTGAATGATGCTCCGTACGGATTGCCTGACTTGAATTGAATTGGGTCGGCGTAACCTGGCCCGACAATAATTGCGCCCCAGTGATAAAAGGTGGTGTTGAGGTTGACGATGGTCGTCTCCTGGCCACCATGGGCAGTACCGGAACTGGTGAAGCCAGAGCAGATTTTATTAACCAGGGCCCCTTTCACCCAGAGTGGACCGGTGGTGTCGAGGAACTGTTTCAGCTGTGCCGTTGGCAGACCGTATCGTGTCGGTGTTCCAAAGACGACCGCTTCGGCCCAGGCCAGATCGTCAAGAGTGGCTTCCGCGACATGTTGCGACTCGAGTCGATGGGCAGCCCATCCTTGATTCGACGCGATGGCTTCCTCTGGCGCGAGTTCATGCACCTTGCGTAACCTTACCTCCGCGCCCGCCTCTTTTGCGCCTTGCTCTATTGCACGGGCCAACTGATACGTGGTGCCCGTAGCGCTGTAGTAAATGATGGCAACTTTTATTGCCATTCAATTCCTCCTGTAAAACGTCTGACTCTCGACTACATTGCCCGCCTGAACTATGTTCCGCGGCGGTTGCACCTATGGGTTAATCACCGGAGCTTGCGCCAACTGGAGATTGATCATGAGGTCGAGCCGCCAGTCGATCTGGTAGAAGAGCGCTGCTTCCCGGCCGGTTAGCACTTTGCGAAACTTCGGCAGATAGTCGAGCCGCACTTGCATCATGTCTTGTTCCACTGCGGCGCGCCGGCGTAAATAACTTTCTGCCTGATCCCCAGACATGGTTTGATAGTTCTCAAGGTATTCTTGAAGGAGGGCAATTTTTGTGTCGTAGACTTTCGCCGTATCCGCTGAGTAGCGGTCATAGACCGGCCAAAACTTCTCCGCCTCTGTATCGGTCAGGTCCATGTTTGCAGCAACAATCTGCTTCTTTTGCGATCGTAAGTCCTTCTTCAATAGTTGCGCGTCTTCGTCCGCAGACCACTGCGTATCCTGGTAGACGGGAGTGGGTGCCTTCAGCTGCTTCGCAGTCGCCGCTTGTTGCGCGGACAACGGCCGACTGGTGGAGACTGCCAGAGCGATAACCCCAAACAAAAAGAGCTTTGCTGCCTTAGTTTGCATTCAACCTCCTGCCACGATTCTTGCGACACCCACTATTCAAGTGGCTGTTCAACGGTAGTTGTGCATTCAAGGTTCCAGCGAACGTGCGAGGCAAAAATGGGCGCAAATCAAACAATTGCAAAGAGTTCGAAACGGCGGGATGCGCAATCCTCAAGCGCAGCATGCAGGTGTAGTGACGGCAGTCTGGCAGGTGACAAACCACTCGATTGCTTCGGACCTTTTTTCAATTCTCGGTGAGCCATTTTCGTTTGGAGATGGAAGTGCAAATGCGAAGTCCAAGCGTTCGCCAGACCGCCTGTGGATGGGGATGATGACGTTTGCTCGCCAAGCCGGCATCGCGGTTTTTTTGGTTACGCTCACGCTCTGGATGCAGTGCGTCGGGATCGCTGTGCTTATCCGGTGGGCGAGGACCAGCATTGAGCGCGGCGTGTCCCGCCTGAGCTCATTACATGCCGCTATCCTGATGATTCGGTTTTCGACCTTGATGGTCGTTCTACATTTCTTGCAGATTTTCTTCTGGTCAGTGTTTTACCGGTGGTATTGTCTTTCGTCCTGGGAGTCCTCGTTTTACTTTTCCGCCAGCAGCTATTCGACAGTCGGCTATGGCGATGTAGTCCTGCCCCGAGTTTGGCGCCTTCTCGGACCGGTTGAGAGCGTCACCGGCGTTCTGATGTGTGGCATCTCGGTAAGCTGCCTCTTCGCCCTGGCAACGAGGCTAATCGAACGCGAGTCTGGCGCTCCACCGATACCGGATGTAAATGGTTTGGACGGGGGTTCAAACGCTCAGTTGGAGAACGTCTTATAAGAACGTCGCAAATTTAACCTGGGAAATCGTTTGCTCTAGCGCGATCAACTGCAAGACAGAGTCGGCGTAAATGTTATTGGGTGTTTCGGTTCGGATTCTGGCCCAGGTAAGGCCAGTAGTGGACAACGTACTCCTGGGGTGGATGTTATTCTTCGATGGTCTAAGATGCCGATCTAAGATCGAGACGCCGCAAGCGGCATCGATTCGTTTCCCACTTGAGTGACCGCCGATACACCCGAACGCTTCGAAGTCTCCGTCGACTTCCGCAGCCATTCGAACGTTGAATGCGACAACAGGTCTTCGCGGCACCGCCAGCTCCAATTTCCACCTGGCCGACCCGGCACATTCATGCGACTTTCTGCTCCGAGGTTGAGCACATCCTGTAGTGGAGCAACGGCCAGCGCCGCCTTCGACGACCATGCCAGATCCATCAGTGCAGGCGCCGCATCAGGGCCTGCGCCTGGCGCTCGGTTGAGGTAATTCCATAGGTTCTGGCGCTGATAGTCAGGCAGTTCTTCATACCACTCTCGAGTTGGCGCGTTGTCATGCGTGCCGGTGTAGACCACAGTGTTGCTCACGAAGTTGTGAGGCAAGTATGGATTATCGGAATGACCGTCGAAAGCAAACTGCAAAACACGTGTTCCCGGAAGTTGAAATTGGTCACGCAACGACCGGACATCTGGAGTAATGATTCCGAGATCTTCGGCGATGAATGGCAAGCCGCCCAACTCCCCGGATACAGCCTGGAAAAAATCCGCACCCGGACCTTGCACCCACTGGCCTGTCTGAGCCGTTGGCGCACCTGCGGGCACGTGCCAGGCGGCGGCAAATCCGCGAAAGTGGTCCAGGCGAATCGCATCCACATGAGCAAGCAAAGCACGTACTCTGTCAATCGACCACCGATAGCCGCTCGCTCGAAGTGCATCCCAGTTGTAAACAGGGTTTCCCCACAATTGTCCTTGTGCGCTGAAATAATCAGGCGGGACTCCGGCGACAAATCGTGGCCGATGGTGCTCATCGAGAAGAAATAACTCTGGATTCGCCCAGACATCACTGGAATCCGGGGAAACGAAGAACGGCAAATCACCAATCAGTTTCACACCCTTTGAATGTGCATACTTCTTGAGTTGATCTCCCTGGCGGAAGAGTAAGAACTGTGCGAAGCAGGCCTGCTCAATTTCATCCCCTAATTCGCGGCGCGCGTTCGCCAAAGCCTCCGGTCGACGCTGAACTACCTCTTCGGGCCAGTCGAGGTAATATGCTCCGTCGTACTTCGCCTTCAACGCTCGGAACAGCGCGTAATCGTTCAGCCAATGTTCGTGCTTATTTTGGAACTCGTCAAATTCCGCGCGCATTTCCGTGCGGTTTCCAGACTTGAAATGCTTCCACGCAATTTGGAGAAGGCGGGCTTTGAAAGGAATCACAGCATCGTAGTCAACGAAGTCGGAAGAAAAGTTAGATTCGCAATCCTTCTCGGCTAGCAATCCGTCTTCTATCAGGCTCTCAGGGCTGATCAGCAGAGCGTTTCCGGCAAATGACGACATCGGCTGATATGGCGAATTCCCATAACCCGTTGGTCCGAACGGAAGGGATTGCCACCAACCCTGGCGAGCATCATGGAGACGATCGACCCACGAATACGCCGACGACCCGAGATCGCCGATGCCGAAAGGGGACGGAAGAGACGTAACATGCAAAAGCAAGCCGGAAGCGCGGTACTCGGAGGGAAACGGTGGAACGTTCATTGGTTCCCCATTGCCGTTCATTGGGCGGCTCCAGCACCAAGCGCGTTATTCACAATCTCTTCAGCCTCAGTCAAAATTGCCTTCAGGTGTTTTTCGCTCTGAAAACTCTCCGCATAAATCTTGTAGATGTTTTCCGTGCCGGACGGCCTTGCAGCAAACCAGCCGTTTTTCGCCATAACTTTCAGCCCGCCAATCGGAGCCTGATTGCCCGGGGCCTTAGTCAGTTTGGCAGTGATGGGTTCGCCCGCCAGATCTGATTCCTTCACAGCATCCGGCGTCAGTTTCTGCAATTTCGCCTTCTGTTCCGGAGTGGCCGGCGCATCAATGCGTGTGTAATACGGCTTGCCGAATTCTGCCGTCAGTTCGCGATAATGTTCGCCAGGGTCCTTCCCTGTCGTGGCCGTAATTTCGGCCGCGAGCAGCACCATAATCAGCCCATCTTTGTCCGTTGCCCAAGCAGTCCCATCGTGGCGAAGGAAGCTTGCTCCCGCGCTTTCTTCTCCGCCGAAACAGAACGAACCATCGACAAGTCCTGGGACAAACCATTTGAAACCGACGGGCACCTCGGACAGGCGGCGCCCAAGCTTATTGACGACACGGTCAATCATGCTGCTGCTCACAAGCGTCTTTCCTACAATGAGATCATTGCGCCACTGCGACCGATGCGTGAGCAAGTATCGGATCGCTACCGCTAAATAATGATTGGGATTCATCAATCCCGCAGTTGGACTGACAATGCCGTGCCGGTCGGCGTCAGTATCGTTGCCAAAGGCCAGCTGGAACTGATCTTTCAATCCAACCAGTCTGGCCATGGCGTAAGGACTGGAACAATCCATACGGATTTTGCCATCGTGATCTACCGTCATGAATGAGAAGGTCGGATCGATCTTTCTATTCACGACTTCCACTTCCAGGCCATAAATCGAATTGATCGGATCCCAATATGGCAGCGACGCTCCGCCTAGAGGATCCACTCCAAGTTTCAGGTGGGCACCGCGGATCGCATCCATATCCACCACGTTCTTGAGGTCGCGAACGAACGGCATGACGAAATCTTCCTGATGCATAGTGGTCGCCCGAATAGCCTTTTCCAAAGGAACGCGCTTTACATCTTTGTTGCCCGATCGCAGTAGATCATTGGCGCGATTTTGCACCCATCCGGTTACGTCCGTGTCGGCAGGGCCACCATTGGGCGGGTTGTACTTGAACCCTCCGTCCTCGGGGGGATTATGCGACGGCGTAATTACGATGCCGTCGGCGAAGTGTTCCTTCCGTCCGCGGTTGTAGACGAGAATTGCGTGGGAGATGACGGGCGTCGGGGTTACGCCGTCATTTTCCTGAATGATGGTCTCGACCCCATTCGCCGTCAGCACTTCGAGGGCAGTCCGCTGTGCGGGCTCTGAAACCGCGTGGGTATCTTTCCCCATATATAAAGGACCATCAATTCCCTGCCCTTTGCGGTATTCGCAGATGGCCTGCGTAATTGCCAGAATGTGTGCCTCGTTAAACGTGCCGCGAAACGCTGAGCCGCGATGCCCGCTGGTGCCAAAGGCGACTAGTTGGTTGGGATCGTTCACTTCGGGCTTGCGCTCGTAATAATCTCGTTGTAAGCGCGCTGGGTCGATCAGTAGTTCCTTCGGCGCGGGTTTCCCCGCGAGAGGGGAAATCGCCGGGCCTTCTGCGACGGATTGTTTTTCTAAAGTATGGGGCATGGTTCCGCCTTCCAGATTTCGGTTGTATATTCGTGAATGGTGCGGTCGCTCGAAAACTTTCCTGAGCTGGCTACGTTCAGGATAGCTTTTCGCGCCCACTCGGCGCGATTGGCATAAAGATCCCCCAGCCGATCCTGCGCCTGAACATAAGAGGTAAGGTCTGCCAGGTGCATGTAATGATCGCCGTTAGTGAGCAGAGTATCGCGAATTGGAGCAAAGGTCCCGGGCTCGTTACGGCTGAAGTAATCAGAAGAGATCAGGTCCAGCGCAGCACGCGTCTCGGGTTCGTGTTCATAGTGCCAATGCGGGTTGTACCAGGCCTGGCTGTTTTGAACTTGTTCCACTGTAAGACCGAACAGAAACAGGTTCTCTTTTCCTGCTTCCTCGGCCATTTCAATAGTAGCGCCGTCAAGAGTGCCCACGGTCAGAGCTCCATTCATCATGAACTTCATGTTGCTGGTGCCGCTCGCTTCGTAACCCGCAGTCGAAATCTGGTTGGAAACATCGCTCGCAGGGATCAAACGTTCCGCCAGTGATACATTGTATTCCGGTAGGAAGACCACCTTCATCCGACCCCGCACAATTGGGTCTCCATCGATCGTGCCCGCCAGATTGTTGATGAACTTGACGATGAGTTTGGCCAGCCGATAAGCAGGCGCAGCTTTCCCGGCAAAGAAGAACGTGCGCGGCGCCATCTCGAGCTTAGGATTTTCCCGCAAGCGGTTGTAGCAAACGATGATTCGCAGCGCGTTCAGCAGTTGCCGTTTGTATTCGTGGATGCGCTTGATCTGGGAATCGAAAATTGTGTCAGGATCGACAATTTGTCCAGATGTCTTCTTGAGCCAATCAGTGAATTTTATTTTCGCCTCGCGCTTTGAGGTATGGAACGCCTCCTGAAGACCCGGGTCACCCGCCAGCGCTTTTAGCTGCCTTAGCTGATTCAGGTCGGTGATCCACTCGTCACCGATCGCTTCCGTGATAGCTCCCGAGAGGCCGGGATTGGCCTCCAGCAGCCAGCGCCGTGGTGTAACGCCGTTAGTCTTATTGTTGAATCGCTCGGGAAACATTTCGGCCAGATCCTTAACAGTTGTCGTGCGTAACAATTTCGAGTGAACGGCGGCAACCCCATTCGTGCTATGCGAACCAACGATGGCGAGATTTGCCATGCGAATCTTGCGGGAAGGTTTTTCTTCCACCAGGCTGATGCGCTCAATCCGGCCCTCATCTCCAGGAAATCGAACTCGGACCTCATCGAGCAGCCGGCGATTGACCTCGTAGATAATCTCCAGTTGGCGCGGAAGAAGCACTTCGAACCACGCCGCCGGCCACTTCTCGAGGGCCTCGGGCAGTAATGTGTGGTTCGTATATGCCAGTGTTTTCCTGGTAAGGTCCCACGCTTCGTCCCATTCGAGGTGTGCATCGTCGAGCAAGATGCGCATCAATTCGGCGACTGCCATGGAAGGATGTGTGTCATTCAGTTGGATGGCGGCCTTCTCCGGCAATTTCTCCCAATCAGTGTTGTGCCGCAGAAAACGACGTATCAAATCGGCCAGGGAACAGGCAACCAGAAAATATTCCTGCATGAACCGCAACTCTTGCCCCGCCATCGTAGAGTCATCCGGATAGAGCACCCGGGTCAGCGAGTCCGCTTCGAGGGTTCCAGCCAGTGCACCGATGAAATCTCCCGTCCCGAATTCCTGGAAGTCGAAATAGTCTTGAGCGGAAGCGGCCCAGAGGCGGAGAGTGTTGACTGTTTTTCCTCCATACCCAACTACCGGACGATCATACGGAATTCCGTACAGGCTGGAGGGCCGATTCGGAATCAGCTCAACCTTTCCGTCCCGCAGCTGAAAGCTGGAGTTCAGCCTAATCTCCACTTTCTCATGCTGGCGGCAGATTTCCCATGGGTCTTCATCGCGTAACCAGTTATCGGCACTCTCCTGCTGCCATCCGTTTACAAATGATTGCCGAAACATCCCGTACTCGTACCGCAAACCGTAACCCGTCGCCGGAAGCTGCATCGTGGCCATCGAATCCAGAAAGCAGGCGGCGAGCCGTCCCAGGCCGCCATTTCCCAGGCCTGCGTCCGGTTCCTGCTCAATCAATTCAAGCCAGTCAATTCCTTTTTCTTTGACGGCATGCTGGACGATGGGGTCGAGCAATAAATTCGTGACATTGTTAGCCAGCGAACGCCCAAGCAGAAACTCCATCGACAGGTAGTAAATCCGTTTCGCATTTTGTTGCTCATAGGTGGTCTTGGTTTGCACCCAGCGCTGCGCCAAAACGTCGCGCACGGAAGACGCGAACGCTTCGAAGCGTTCGCGTGCGCTGGCTACCTTCGGGTCGATCGCGCGATCGAAAACCAGGTGCCGGTCATAAAGAGCCCCTTCAGTTCCGGCAAATCGAATCAAGTTGCCGCCGTATTGATGGAGAAGCTCGGGAAGATTTTCTGGCTTTGTCGGGATGGGGACGATTTTCGAGGGTTTCGGTTGCGCTACGGTTTTTGTGCTCATTCGAGGACCTCACAATCCTGTTTCTGATATTGATTACTTACGGCAGCGAAAGGTTCCGCGGCTACCGCTCACGCTCCCACGTGGCGATCGTCATCCCACAGCCGAACCGCAGGGCGGGACAAGTTGTGTTCATAGCTAAGCGCACTGAGACTGGCGGGCCTTAGGAGAAAAAATCTGCCGCCAGCGGGTCCCACACCCAGCCAGCACGCCGCCAGCACGCGGATAAAGTGTCCGCTGGAAAAGATCAACACGTCCCCTCTGACGTTACGGATCTGTTGGACCACACGGTACGAGCGTTCGCCGATTTGCTGTGGCGATTCGCCTCCCGGACAACCATCACGAAACAGGTCCCAGTCCGGGCGCTTTTGCAATACCTGGGCCGACGTCAGTCCTTCATATTCTCCATAGTTCCACTCCACCAAATCCGGATCAGTTTCGGCGTCTCGAAATCCGGCCAGTTCGCAGGTTCGAGCAGCGCGCTGCAACGGACTGGTAATCACTCTGGCAAAGGTCAACCCCTTCAGCCGCTCTCCGAGGCGCACGGCGTTGCGCTCTCCATCTGGGGTCAAAGGCAGATCGGTGAGGCCGGTATGCTGGCCGGAATGTGTCCAGGCCGTGTTGCCATGCCTCGCTAAATAGACGACGGGAAGTTTGTCACTCTTGTTGATTCTCTCGTTTGGGCTTTCGGGCCGCCGATCGAGTGTGGCCTTACGGTCAAATTCAGATCTTAAAACTGGATCAACAATCGTCATATTTCTCCCCAATTCCGCCCGACGCGAAAAGTACTTTGTTCATCATTCGGTCACAATACTTATGCAGTCACTTCGATTGTCTAATAGTTGTGGCCGGCCTCTGGCTGATGATCGGCACTTCCTGCGATCGGCCCAAAATATCGTTGTAGGTGATGGCCTTCTTTCCGATACACACCAGGATTTCTCGGCCAGCAGCATATTTCACTGTACCTGTGCCCGATGTATCGGTGTACAGAACCAGGTAAACGGTGCCACCAACTTTGAGGGAGACGTCGTAACTCGCGGCCCCGGGTTGCGAACTATCGCCGGCAGATTGATGCGGCTTAACGTCGAGGATTGTTGCCACTTCATACTTTGCCGCCGGCTCGCCAAAAGCCGGCAAACAGACTGCACAAATGATCATCAAGAGCAACGATTTCCACATGAGGTTTACCTGTCGAAGGCTTAGCGCCCAAGTCATACACTGTCATCGCATCCACAGTGCCAAAGTCTAAGGATTCGCAGATCCGTGGAGCGGATTGGTTTTACATGCAGTTGCGGTTCACGGAACCACGGCAACCGCGGAATTATTCTGGAATGACCCGTGATGCTCCGTCACATGCCAAATGCTCGTCAGCGATACGACAGTGAAGTTGCAATTCTCGCGAAATAGCGTGGTTTCTAACGTAGCTCGCGGCCTAGAAATTGGTCTTCGGTTTGCAATAGACGGCTGCAGGTCGCGCAGTGGTCGCGACGGTAAACTTGAGTGCGATCGGAGATCAGCCATGCCGAGTTTTGAGACGTTTCCCGGCGAATCCATGTCCAGCATCATTTCGTCGATCATCAACCTGATCTGCCCGCAGTGCGGCAGCAGCATGATGGAATTCCAATGCAACGGTAAGTGCTGCAGAAACTGGTTCTCTGAATGGGAGCGGGTAAACTTCGCGACTACCATTTTGGGCCGCGGTCGCCGTAGCGCCAAACGGCAGGCCAACAATTAGGGATCGCAAGTTAGGATACTTGGGGCACGGCTGCTGTTTCTGATCCTCTAGACAAAACAATATGAATGCAGTTTTGGACTTAACGGAACTGAATCGCCGCTTTGGAATTCCCGATATCGCGCGAGTGTGTGAAGGCGATGGCGGCCTTGCGCGAGTCGACGTCACTAGCCCCCTTACGCATGGCAAGATGTACATGCACGGGGCGCACGTGACTTCCTGGCGTCCTGCTGGCAGTGAAGAAGTGCTCTTTCTCAGTTCGAAATCGCGATGGGAGGAGGGCCAGGCGATTCGCGGAGGAATTCCGATCTGCTTTCCCTGGTTTCGTGGCAAGGTAGACGATCCCCACGCTCCAGCCCACGGATTCGTGCGTACAAGATCGTGGCAACTCTATTCGATCGTCGAGACTAACGCCGGAGTCGCCGTAACCATGTTTATAGAGAGCGATGAGCAAACTCGGCGCTGGTCGCCGGCGGAGTTTCGTCTTGTGCACAGGGTCACCTTTGGTTCCGAACTCAAGCTGGAGCTCGTTTGTATTAACACAGGCAAAACACCTCTTCATTTCGAGGAAGCGCTGCACACCTACAATCGCGTTGCGGATGTCGGGACGGTGCGCTTACAGGGGCTCGACGGGACCCGCTTTCTCGACAATACCGACTCTAACAAGGAGAAGACGCAGCCCGGTGATGTGACCATCGCCTCGCAAACCGACAATGCATTCATAAATACCCAGAACGCTGTGGATTTGCTCGATCCGAAATTGCGACGTCGAATTCGGCTGCAGAAGACGAAGTCGAGCACCACAGTAGTCTGGAATCCGTGGCAAGAAGGAGCTAAGGGGCTGCGAGACCTGGGTGTGGGCGAATGGAAGCAGTTTCTGTGCGTCGAAGCGAGCAACATCATGGGTGCCGCACTCACCGTGGCTCCTGGGCAGGAGCACACAATCTCTGCGGTGCTGAGCGTGGCAAGGCTTTAACCAGATGAAGCCAGCTTAACGAGATGAAGGCACAGCGCTATTTACAGGTTCCATGCGCAAGAACCAAACGGTTTAACCCACCCGAAGCGGGTGCAATAGTTGGGCCACTCGTGCAGGAAATACCTTCTTGAGAGCAATCCAAGCTTTGCGCTCTGCGATGTGGCCGACCCTACATCGCGCAATGTGAAAGAGATTGCCCGCTCTGTCACGTGCCAACTGCTTGTCACCCCCCTCTCCAGCAAGCACGTTTGCCGAACTTCCCGGTGTCACGCGTGAGTACCTAAACGGCTCTTATGGAAGGAGATGGGCAAGTGAAAGTTATCGGCCTTTGTATGGAAGCCTGCATGCGATGACCGAACCTGAGGGAATTGGCTTTGACGCGAGAGTTAGTCACCGAAGGCGACAGCCTTGACATCACCGTGGATGACGGCGAAGAACGCGCATTTGTCCGCTTGCGCGGCCGCCTGGACATCGATTCGTCGCCAGATCTCCGCGATCGGCTTCTGGCCATCATGGGAGGAGAACTACCGAGAACCGTCATCGTGGATCTGACAAAGGTCTCCTATATTGATACCTCCGGTGTCGCCACCCTGCTTGAAGCACTCAAGATCGCGCGCAATCGTCAAGTCACGTTCTGCTTGAAGGGATTGCAAGGTCGCATAGTTCGTTTTTTCGAAGCTACGGGCCTGCTAGCGCTGTTTGAAACGATTGACTGCGAAGACGCTTCGCCGGAGTTGAGGTGAATTGATGGCAAATGTCTTGGAAGACGTCGGCAAAAGCACCATCAATCACCTCGACTACGTCGGGAGTGTCAATATTCAGTGGTGGTCCACATTGCGCGCCATGGTTAATGCGTTGCCCTTTGTAGGAAACCGTTATCGCTGGCAAGCGTCGGTGCGGCAGATGTTGCAGATCGGGGTGGACGCGCTACCTATGGTATCTCTGATGGCAATTTGCACCGGATTCATTCTCGCTATGCAAGGTGCCTCAGAACTGCGGCGTTTCGGGGCCATACAGTACGTCGTTGATCTGGTTGCGGTCGGATTTACTCGTGAACTCGGACCGCTACTCACGGCAATCGCTGTCAGTGGCCGCTCGGGCTCGGCGTTTGCCGCTGAAATCGGCACCATGAAAGTGACGGAGGAGCTCGACTCACTACGAGTCATGGCGCTGGAACCGATAGAGTTTGTGCTGGCGCCAAAGTATCTTGCCGCTCTGATCACGGTTCCTTGTCTCAGTATCCTGTCGAACTTTTGTGGCATTTTAGCTGGCGGACTATTCATGTTCTTCAGCACACACCTTTCTCCGGCGGTGTATCTGCGCGACGTGTTCCAATCTATCCAATTGCGAGACGTAATAACGGGTCTTATCAAGAGCGTGGCCTTCGCCACGATCATTGTCCAGGTGAGCTGTCTCGAAGGATTTCGCGTCCGCGGAGGACCGGATTCAGTAGGCCGTTCTACGACCAGCGCCGTGGTCAAGTCGACTTTTCTAGTGATCGTTGCCGACTCCATCTTCACCGCAATTTTCTATTTCACGGTGAAACACTGATGCCAATCATTTCGATTCACGACTTGGTGGTTGAATACGATGGTCATCGTGTGCTCGACCAGCTCAATCTCGACATCGAGCATGGAGAGACAATGGTCTTGCTGGGCGGCAGCGGTTCGGGCAAGAGTACGCTTTTGCGACAGATCCTTGGGCTGGAGCGCCCAAAGTCAGGCAGTGTGTTTGTAAAGGGGATCGACATCGCCCACTGCTCGGCGGCCGAACTCAAGAAAGTCCGCCGGTCCGTTGGAGTGGCTTTTCAAAGCGCCGCCTTGTTCAATTCACTTTCGGTCGAAGACAACGTTGCTCTGACCCTGCGGGAACACACCCGGCTCGCGCCCTCGATTATCGAACTGATGGTCTGGATGAAGTTGGCGGTGGTTGGATTGGCAGACTTCGGGAAGTTACATCCCCAGGAACTGTCAGGCGGGATGAAGAAGCGCGCCGCGGTCGCGCGTGCGCTGGCGCTGAGTCCCGAGATTCTCGTCTTAGATGAGCCATCTGCGGGACTGGACCCGATCGTGGCCGCCGAGCTCGATGAACTCATTGTGCTCCTTAAAGAAGTCTTTCAGGCGACGGTGATTGTTGTCACCCATGAGCTGCCCAGTGCGTTCCGCATCGCCGACCGGATTGCAATGCTCTACAAGGGCAAGTTCCGCTCGGTTGGTTCTAAAGACGAAATCAGAGCAAGTCAGGATCCGCGAGTGCGGCAGTTCCTGGATCGCGTTCCCGACAATATTGCACAAGCGCCCGCGGTGTCCGCTTACCTTGACAAATACCTGCAGGCTCAGGAGGCACGAGTGTGACAACCGAGGCAAAAGTCGGCGCTTTCGTACTAGGATGTTTTGCCATCCTGGCCTTCTCCGTCATCTACCTCATTAACTTGCAGATGACTGGCGGGACGGTTCCGTACAAAACTCATCTTCGTTATGCCGGTGGACTTGAGCCGGGTGCTTCGGTCCTCTTTGGTGGGATCACCGTCGGCAAGGTGAAGGCCGTTCACCCCGCCACGACTGATCCAACGACAATCGAGATCCTGCTCGACGTGAAAGAGGGCACACCTCTCAATGAGAAGTCCATCGCCAAGCTCGGTTTAGTCAGCGTTATGAGTGGCGCTGCGTTATCAATTACCACCGGCAGCAACGACGCCAAGCGCCTTCCGCCCGGATCGTTGATTCCCTCGCAAGAAGCCGCCAGCCTGGATGAGATTGCCGGCAAAATGGCCGGCGTCGCGGACAATGCAAACAGTTTGATTACCCAGGCCCGTGGAGAACTGGAAG
>Ga0307478_10001797_pt1 | contig 17905 bp, 11 predicted proteins | sample atmos_gasesECM4C_2_FD_203713 | JGI IMG/M metagenome (GOLD analysis project Ga0307478, IMG submission 203713) | Hardwood forest soil microbial communities from Morgan-Monroe State Forest, Indiana, United States - atmos_gasesECM4C_05 | ecosystem: Environmental > Terrestrial > Soil > Temperate... | reverse complement strand
CAAAGACCGATCTTGCTGTGATGGAGGAGGAGCGGGGAGGTGCCCGGTGCCTAGGTGAAGCTGCATGTGCAAAAACCGTCTACACTCGCCCGATCACTACCGTGCGATAGTCTTCTGCTAAGCGTCTGTAGCCGACGTCACCGTTATCAGGTGACGAAAGGTGTTTCTTGCACATCTACCGGATGCCAACCCCCACCGTCGTTGTTGTGCTCCTAGGAGCCGCGTCGTTCGCGCAAAGCCCGTTCGACGGAACGTGGCTGAACAAGGCTGGAGAGCAATTCCGACAGACTCCGGCCTCGTATGCACTTACCGACGAAAGGTTCAGCTGTTCGTGCGCAATCGGCGATCTTGAAGTAAGGCCCGACGGCTCCGACCATAAGACCCCCGAGACGGCCTACTGGGAAACAATCAACGTTCAGGTCGTCGATGCGTACACCGTGGAAATCATCGCCAAGAAGTCCGGACGGCCAATGTTCACGGAAATAGACTCTGTTTCCCCAGATGGAAGTACGCTCATCCAGGTGGTGAAAGATACGACCGAAGGAGAAACCGTAACCATCGAAACGACGAGCAAAAGAGTGGAGAACCGGCCCTCGGGTCCCCATGCGATCTCAGGATCATGGCGTGCATTCAAAGGAAGTCGATCGCGCAACGGGTCGCTCATCAAATACAAGTGCACGAAGGATGCATTCAGTGCCGAATCTCCGCTGGGCGAGAAATATACTGCCAAATTCGATGGCAACTTCTATGCAGTGGAGGATGATCCGGGCCACACCATGGTTTCTGCAGAATTGATTGATGCCCGGACCGTGGAACTCACAAGCAAGCGCAATGGCAAGATTGTGAGCGTTTCGCGTCTGTCCGTTGCATCTGACGGAAACACAATTCACACCGTTTTTGAGAACAAGGAATCTGGCAGCAAGACTGAGTTCGACTTCGAGAAGCAAGAACATCCTTGAACGAGAGTGAGCAGTCGCGGTCTTTACCCAAATCCCGTCATCAACGCGATCTCGGTGGCTTCCCGCACCTCTTCCGGATCGGGCGCGCTTCCGCAAGTGTGGGTAACTAAGATGAATTCCCGCCCGTTCGACAGCACCCACGCCTGAAAGCGCACCGGCGCGCCGCCTTGCACCGCAGCGGTTCCATAAATCCCGAAGTCGCACGTGCCCGATGCGGAAGCCACCTCGCGGCGCCCCCTCACGCTGCTCGTCAGCTTTTCGCACATGGCGACGAGAGTCTGCTCCGTGGCATTCGGAGCTGTGCCGTGGCGAAATTGGGCAATCGAAAACTGCAGCGCTCCGGAGTCGGTACTCGCCGAGCGCTTGTACGTGGGGATCGCGGGATTCTCCGCTGGTTGCCATCCCGGGCGGAGTCGGATTCTCAGTTTTGGCGTCATCTTGTCGGTAGTCGTCTTCTGCTATCTTTCCCCTTTTCGCGGCGAGACGCCGTCCCTTCGTCTACAAACGCAAGCGAATGATGAGGACTACGGCGGGCTCGCGTCGAATCCGCCGATACGATACTATGCCGGCACTCGTATCTCCGAGACCGCCCAGGAAATCTGTCAGGATGCCTCGAAACCACCGCCCGACCGTAATGCTGCTGTGCATCCCTTTTCTCCTTTTGGGGATGGCGCTCCTTGCCCCTGCATTCGGCCAGGCTGCCCCGCCCGCAAAGCCAACCTCACGTCCCACGCCACCGGCCCGCGATCCACACACTGCGGGATATGTCGAAGCGAAGGAATTGGCCGACGGCGCGGTTCCTCCGGCCAATGCGGACGGAAATTTCATCGTGGGCCCCACCCATTCGCCCGCGCCCGAGCTCGCCGCGCAAGACAAAGCTCTTCAGGGGACGGTAGTCGAGTTCACGATGAGCTCGTCGACGAGCCGGATTTATCCGGTCATTGCTCGCGAGAAGGATACGTTCGGCACCCCCAATCCGGTGGATCCCGCCAAGCTGGTCGTGACAACGAGCCACGCTGCGCCCTACACCCGCGATGTGGCCGTCTATGTTCCCAGGCAGTATGCGCCGGGCACGGTCGCGCCTTTTATCGTGGGCGCCGACGGCCCTGATCGCTTGCTGTTCACCGCGCTGGACAGCCTGATCGCCGAACATAAAGTTCCCGCGATCGTGGCCATCTCGATTGCCAACGGGGGTGGCGACGCGCAGGGCAGTGAGCGCGGCCTGGAGTACGACACCATGTCGGGCGCTTATGCCGAGTTTGTGGAGAGAGAAGTTCTGCCGCGGGTGGAAGCGGAGGTTCACGTAAGGCTCACGAAAGATCCCGACGGCCGGGCGACCATGGGCAACAGCTCGGGTGGCGCGTGCGCGCTCATCATGGCGTGGTATCACCCCGAGCTCTACCACCGAGTCCTCGCGTATTCCGGAACATTTGTGAACCAGCAGTGGCCATCGAGTCCGCAGACGCCGCACGGTGCCTGGGAATTTCACGAGCATCTCATCGCCAACAGTCCCGCCAAGCCGATCCGGATCTGGATGGAAGTGGGAGACCGTGACCTTCTGAATCCCAATGTAATGCGCGACAACATGCATGATTGGGTCGTCGCCAACGAGAACATGGCGAGGGTGCTGGCGGCCAAGAGTTATCACTACCAGTTCGTGTTTGCCCGCAATGCCGTTCACGTCGACCGGGCGGTGCGCGAGCAGACGCTTCCGGAAGCGCTGGAGTATCTGTGGCAAGGGTATGAGTCAGGGATGAAGAAGTAGGCCGCCGGAAAGGACGGTGTTCGGGCATCGGTGCCCGGCGGTTGGATCAGGGTTCCTGCGCGATGCCAGCCAACCAGTGTCGATGGCGACCCCGGAGGGATTTGAACCCCCAACCCTTGGTTCCGAAGACCAATGCTCTATCCAATTGAGCTACGGGGCCGTCGCATGGTATTGCAGCACGATTTCGGTGTTTGAGCAAATGCGAGGAAGAGGTTTTGTGGGCGAGGCGCTGTCGTGGTCAGGAAGCGACAAGTCCAGCTGACGGGCGACACGGGCTGCCCCCGTCGCCCTTACGCCGCGTCGTCGTTGGAGCGCTTGTTCTCCCGAGGGAGGATCAGCTCGCGCGAGGGGTGTTCGAATTCGCGCAGTTCCTCGAGGCGCTTACGGATCTCTTCGCCCCAACATTGTTGCAAACGCCCACACTTTTCACAGTCGGCGCGGTGCATTTTTGCGTATGCCAGTGCCGTGCAAAGCCAGCGTCTTACTTTCACGAACCACCATCCGGCCATGATCGAGAATCCAGACTACTTCGTTGTCGATCTATCGGCAGTGAGCTTCGTCACGCTTGACGATGAGCGTGATTGTCGATGGCGGGGCGGGAATTAGCGGGAGAGGCGAGCGCGATTGTGATCCTGCGCACCTCGTGAGCGTGACCGCCGTCACGCACATCTATGATGCCGGCCCACCGATGCTCGCGCCCGCGACGGCCACACTGCACCGATTATGAAACCGGACGCGAAGGTCCATTGCTCCCCCTGCATCACGGCCTACGGATTCCGCCGCATGGTACCGAACACAAACGGCGAATATGTGTGTCCCACGTGCGGGCACGTGGCGGAGCCCCACGATCCTGAGTTCCATTGCGCGTGCGCTCGCTGCCGAAGCATGGCGGTGAACATCGTCTACAAGGCTCCTTCGCAACTACGCCGGTAACAGACATGTGCATCCGGACAGTGTCTTTGACTGTCCGAAGGAACAAGGTTTCGGCCAAGTCGCGCAACGTTTACGGTCCCTCATTTAACCCGCTGATGCCGAGAGTCAGGGCCTCCCGCCTATCCGAAGGGATACACCCTATCTAAAGGGTTAGTGACTGGGTGTGCACAACGATCTACCTCGTAAATATCGCGACATTGAAAACAAGCAACTTGCCCCGCGCACGACCTGTGCATGCAAGTGGAACAGCAACTGCTATGCAAGAGATCAGCTGAAGTGTACGCGCAGTCTTGTGGGAGACGCGCGGCGGGTCCACCTTTCCGCACGAGTTCACCGTTTCGCTCACCCTGTTCGCGATAGGAGTGCATCATGGCGCCGAATCCCAAGGTAAATGACATCCTCTGGTGGCTTGGGAGGATCAACGTGTTGCTGGTCATGGACGGGATTGCGGGGTCGGCACACTTTGCCTCGTTTGGTTCGGGAGATCAGAATCCCAATCCCAACACCGGCGACGCATTTTTCGGACTGAGCGAATTCGTCCGCACGCTGGAGTCTGGATTTTTTCCGCGATTCAACGTGACCAAGGCGCACCGTGACACCGACGTCAACCATGCGGCCGACATTGAGAACTTCAAGTTCGATGCGGTGGATCTTTCAGCCTACGACGAGATCTGGCTGTTTGGTGTCGCCGACACTGGCGGGACCGCGAATCCTATGACCGATTCCGAGTTGGTCGCGCTGGCCACGTTCATGAATGGCGGGGGCGGTGTGTTTGCCACGGGCGATCACGCAGACCTGGGCGTGGAGTTGAATGGGCGCGTACCGCGGGTTCGGTCGATGCGCAAGTGGTGGTTTCCGAACCCGGGGCCGAACGGAGAGCCAGTGGCGCCTCCGCCGTTGGGTTCGACTCGGATCGAGACGACGCAGCTGCCTCCGGGACAAACGCAGGTGTTCTTCGACGATCAGTCGGACGATATCCCGCAGCCGTTGAACCTGCGCTGGTACGCAAATTCGTGGAGCCGGTTCATTCTGAGCCTCTATCCGCACCCGGTGATGTGCGGGGTGAAGGGACCGATCACGGTTGCGCCGGACCACATGCACGAAGGCGAAGTGATCACGCCTTGGGACCTGAATGCGACCTTGACGTTCGCCGGGCAGAATTTTGTGGAGTACCCAGCGGATGGCACGGGGCGTAAATGGCCTCCACAGATCATCGCGTGGGGGCAGGTGCTGGCAGAGACCAACGTTTCGACCGAAGGCGCGCACGTGGGCGATCCCACCGACATCGCGAATCCGCGAAGTTTCGGCGTGGTCGGGGCGTACGACGGGCAGCGCGTGGGCATCGGGCGCGTGGTAGTGGATTCCACCTGGCATCACTTCTTCGACATCAACCTGATCGGCGATCCGATTGCGCCGGCACCCAAGACGCTCGGATTCAAAGCCTCGGCGTCGGGTCAGGCGGTTCTCGCCCAGATCGAAAACTACTATCGGAATATTGCGTTCTGGATCGCGAGACCGGGTGCGCTGTGGCGTCTATTTCCGGCGATTGCATGGGCGGCGCTGAAGTCGCAGCCACTGAACATGATCGTCAACTCGCAGCACAAATACGACTACGCCGACATGCTCCGGATCGGCGCGCTTGGCCGAGACAATCTTTGCCGCTTCCTGCCTCCGTGCACGATCGTCGTCATTCTGTGGCAGTACCTGGTGGAGGGGCCGGTGCCCATCGTTCCGCCTGATCCTTGGGCGGGGCCTCCGATAAATCCCGGTGACCCGGTGTTTGTCGATCCGGTTGCGATGGTCGAGGCGACCCTGGGCGCGTCGGTGATTGCGCTCGAGGCGGAGCGCACGGCCATCGAAAAGATGTCGCCGGAAAAAGCGGCGGAAGCCATCACCCGCACGGTGAGCAAAGGCGTGGAACATGGCCTGCGGGACCTCGGACGGGATATGGCCCGATACGCCGAGGGACTCGAAAAGATTGCGCGCGCATGGACCAGCGCCGAGCGCAAATGATGTTTCATCGGGGGGCGAGCCTGCGACGCATTTGTCGCGGGAACGGCAGATGCGATTCAGGTTCGCCTCTCTCCTTATCGGGTCCGGTCCATCAAGTCCAACCTCGCGTACCGCGCTTTGTGTTCACATTTCGCCCAGGGCGAAAGGTTGTGATAAGCGCACGTTGCGATTCCTCAGCTAAACAAATGGGGAGTCCGTTACTTGCCAATGTAATCATAGCTATAAGCTAATCAAGCGAAACATCAAAAAGCGAAAATGTTCCACGTGGAACATTATGCGAGTTTGCATCGCTCTCAGAAAGACGGGCGAGGACGCCCGTCGATCCATCGCTAACCATGGGTTCGGCGCCGACTAGAACGAGACGCGTGCGCTCAGCTGGATCTCGCGGCCCGGTGTCATCGCCATGGTGATTGTGCCGAATTGCGGCTCGTTCACGTAGCGGTTCGGCGTTCCGAGATTTGCGGTGTTGAGAACGTTGAAGGCCTCGCCGCGAAACTGGAAGCTGGATCTCTCGGTGATGCGGAACGTCCGCACGAGTGCAATGTCGAGCGTGCGCAGGGGCGGCCCATACACGGAGTTGCGGCCCACGTTGCCAAACGTGTAGGCGGGCGGCGTGGAGAACGCGGCCGGGTTGAACCACATCGTAGCGGTGTGCATGCCGGGTCCGAAGATGGGCTTGCCGGTGTAGTTGGCGCGGATCGGATTCTCGCCCAGCACGGTGCCCGAGTTCGCCGTGTCGCCGAAGACGGAGATCGTGAACGGCATCCCCGACTCGAGCTGGAGGATCGTGCTGAAGTGCCAGTTCTGGGTGAGCAGGCGCGTCACGTCGTTGTGCTTGAACGCGGGAATGTCGTAGACGCTGCTGAGCGTGAGGCGGTGGCGCACGTCGCAACCGGGACCCTTTTCCGCGGCGAGGTCGTTGTTGTTCTGCGGGATCGCCGACTCGTCCATGGGCGAGCGGAAGTCGGGCGCATTGGTGAGATTCTTCGAGTACGTGTAATTCGCGAGCAGGCTCAGGCCGTGCGAGTAGCGGCGGCGCATGTTGATGTAGCCGGCGTCATACCAACTCTGCGCGGTGTCTTCCAGCAGGTTGATGGTGCTGACGGGGAAGGTTTGGCTCTGAATGATCGCGTCGGTGCTACTCGGCGTGAGGTTCGTGCCGGGAGCAAACGTGAGCGTCTTGAAGAGACGGCGCGGGCCAAGCGGACCGGGTCCGGGAGGGGCGTTGTTGATCAGGTGCGAGCGCTGCAAGTGGAAGCCGCGCGCGCCGAGATAGCCGACAGACGCGGTTGTGTTCGCCCCGAAACTTTTTTCGATTTGCGCATTCCACTGCTGGATGTATTGCGCGGGTGCGCGCGGATCGAACGCGGTGAAACTCACCGTGGTTGCCGCTAAGGTTCCGACGCCGAGGACGGGCGTACCGAAATTCAAAGTGTTTGTGTAGAGCGAGGCTGGAGGTGTGAAGTTGTCGGCCTGCTGGGTCTCGGGGAAGACATACGGGACGTTGTGGCGCTGGTTACACCAGGTGTTCTGATCGACCGGGGTGTAGAAGAGTCCATAGGCTCCACGCAGAATGATGCCGTAGCGCGGCACGTTCTTGGCGATTCCAAGGCGCGGCGCGAAGTTGTGCTTGTTGGCGTACATCAAGCCCTTGGGGTAGCCGAGTTCGCCGCCGATGAACGGGGAAGGAACACCGTTGTTGAAGATCAGGTTCGCGTTGGTGTTGTCGAGATCGTAGAGCGGGCTGGTGTACTCATATCGTAATCCGATATTTATCGTCGTCCTGGAAGTGACCTGCCAGCTGTCTTCGGCGAAGGAGTCCCATCCCCAATTACGGAGATTCATCTGCGGCACGCCGGCTTGGCGCTGTTTCACGGCGGGGAGGCTGAGGAGCATGCTGGCAAAGCCTGAGCCGCTGCCGTCGTTGAATCCGAATTGCGTGGTGTAGCCGTTGGTGAACTGGTAGTAGCCGCGGTTCTGGAAAAAACCCCACATTGGCCAGATGTAGCGGCGCGCATCGCCACCGAAGCGAAGCGCATGATGACCGTGTTGCCACGAGAAGGTGTCACGCAACTCGATGGTCGTGTCCCACGCGTGCATGGGAGTGGCGGCGAAGGTGTCGCCGATGCCCGTGTAACCCTGGGCGGCGAACCAGGGAGCGCCCCAGGCGCCAGGTCCGCCGAAGCCGATCCCCTTGATTCCGAGCTGGCTGACGATGTCGTTCACGTTGTCATTCTGCGAGGTGCGGTCCATGGAGAGGCGTGACATCGCCAAGGACGCAGTGTTCAGCTTGCTGCTCGAGAAAACGTGATTCCAGGAAATGACGGCGTGCTGGGAAAAATTGTCGAAGTTGGCGCCGAAGCCGCGAAGATTCTCGGTCGTCGAGGTCACGCCGCTGCTGGGCGAGAAGCCGTTCTCGCCACCGAGTGAGTAGCGTAGCATGAGCGTGTCGTTGTTGTCGAAGATGTGGTCGACGCGAACCGTTCCCTGGTTCTGGTAGTGCGTCTCGTTGCGGATGTCGAGGTAGTTGTTGGAGTCGGCGCCGCCCGCCATCATCGACATGTTGGGCGGGGGAACGTATTTGAGCACGAAGGCTTCGAAGTTCTGATTGATGCGGCTGCTCGGAATCATGTTTCCGGGGAACTGGCTGCGCGTGTACGGGTAGTTCGACGGGCCAACCGGCAGGGCAGGGTTGTAGTTCGGATTGGCGACGGCGGTAGTGGGATCGTAGATCTTGACGTTGCTCACGCTGAAGTCGCCGGTGAGTTCAGCCTGCGTCGGCACAGTGAGCGTCTGCGCGTCAGCCTGAGAGAGACGCAGGCCCTCGTAATTCACGAAGAAAAACGTCTTGCGTGATTTGCCGAGGAGCGGGCCGCCGAACGAAGCGCCGTAGTTGTTCTGGACGAGATGGTTGTTCCCCATGGCGGCGAAAGGACTGGCGTCGAGGGCACCATTGCGCAGGAATTCGTAAACCGTGCCGTGGTACTGATTCGTCCCCGAGCGGGTGACGATGTTGATCTGGCCGCCGCCGGCGCCGCCCATGTCGGCGGTATAGCTGCTGGTCTCGACCTGGAACTCCATGACGGCATCGGGCGAGGGGCTGAGGTTTTGCGTGTTGAAGGTCGGGTCGGTATTGGTGGCGCCATCGAGCAAAAAGAAGTTGGCGTTGGGCCGCGCGCCGCCGATCACGACGGCCGAGCGCTGACCGGGCCGCCAATAAAGAGGATTCGTTTCTCCAGTCTGCGCACCAAAGCCAACGTGAGTGCCGGGCACGGTGAGGACGAGGTCGATGAGCATGCGCCCGTTGAGCGGGAGTTCCTGGATCGATTTGGGCTCGACGACATCGCCGACGCTGGCGTCGGTAGTGCGGAGGATGTCGGCTGCGGCGTTCACCTGGACGCCTTCGCGGACAGGGCCGACTTTCAGGGGGACGTCGATCGCGTGGCGCTGTCCGACTTCCACGTGAATGGATTGGGCGACCGGGGCGAAGCCGTCAGCAGAGGTGGTGAGTTCGTAGTCGTCGGGCAGAAGCGCGGCGGCCGAAAATAGGCCACTTTCGTTCGTTGTGACGCTGCGCGTGGCGCCGGTGCTTAGAGATTTGAAGCGCACGGTGGCCTTTGCGATCGGGAGCGATTGCGCGTCGATGACTTTTCCCGTGACCACGGCGTAATTGCTTTGTGCGAGACAGGCAGAAGAGAGGACCAGGACCCACAGCAGAAAGCGTCGCATGTATCCACCAAGTTGGGAGATTCCGGGCGGCAATGGGGACACGCCGAGTGACAGCGGCGTCGTCGTGCGCTGCGAAGAGATTGCTACCCCGAGTGTCGGACACTTTAGCTACGCGATGACTGAGCGGCAATAATTGGAAAGGATTAGAGGGATAGGGTGATCTGGCGATCGGACCAGGAGAATCGGATCATCTGGTGATCGGGTCATCGGAAGAATCCTTTAACCGCACAGGGTGCGAAGAAGGTCGGCTGCGCAGGTCCGTGGCCGGAATTCCTGTTAGGGCCGGTTGTGAGTTTGAGGAACATGCGGTCCCTCGACTTCGTTCGGCTGACGCCTCACTTCGCTCAGGATGACAAAGCTAAGAAGATTCCGACGGTTAAGGTCGCGCGAAGAAAATCTTCACCACAGAGGACACAGAGGGCACAGAGAAGACCTGCGAAACGGGTGTCTGTGCTCGGGGTCATCAGGTGTGAGCGTGCGCCTCACTTCGCCCAAGATGACGAAGTAACTTGAGATCGAGTGAGTTCACGGATCCCCAGAGTGCAAGCGCGCAGAAGCTTAACAGGCCACGAATCCGTATCCACGATCCAGTAACCTTTACATCATTACCAAAAGACATAGGCCACCTGCCCGGTTGAACATGCGCTGGGCAATACTCCCGAGTGGGGCTCTGGACGCGGGTTTGGGGTTAACGTATGGGCTACGACGCGCGGTGGTGCATAGCCGTGCGTTACCGAATTCTTCGCCCAAGGCAGCCACTATGCAAAGCTCGTACGCCCCCGCTCCCCTCCGGCGCAGTTCGCGCGTGCCGGTCAACGTACCCATCCTGGTGACAAGTCTCGAGCCGGAATCCAAGTTCTCGGAAGTATGCGAGACCCTGGTGGTCAACGCGCATGGTTGTTCCATGCGATCGCCAGTCAAGCTGGATGCCGGGGTGCTTCTGCACTTCCACAGCAAAGACGGGCGCGAAACGACGGCCAAGGTGGTCTACTGCGAGCCGCTGGATTCCGACGACAAGGGTTGGCGCCTGGGTGCGCGGCTGGATCGTCCGCAGAACTTCTGGGGATTGAAGGCCGCACCGCAGGACTGGTTGCGGCTAGCAGCGCCGGCCGAGCCAAGCGGGAATGTGCTGCCGGCGAAGCTGAAGAATGTCCAGCCCATGCCGCCGGTTTCAGAGAAGATCCCGGCTTCGTTGAAGGGCATGCTCGACAGCCTGCAGAAGCAGGTTGCCGAGGAACGCTTGCGCGGATTGGTCTCGGATGCAATGCGGCCGCTGCTTTCCGAGTTGGCGGAATTGCGCGAGGCTGTGGGGCGGTCGCAACAGCCGAAAGAGCGGAGCCGGTTCGAAGTGTCGCTGTCGCACATCCCGCCAGAGTTGCAGGACCAGATTGAAGCTCGCTTGCGGAAAGAACTGAACCCGCGGGTCATGGACGAAGCGCGTTCGCAGTCGGCACAGGTCCTGGAAGCGGCGAGGACGGCGATCGAAAAGACGACCTCGGCGAGCCATACGGAGTTCCGCGAACGTGTGTCGGAAGACCTGCGTTCGGTGCAGAAAAAAGTTGAAGGTGTTTCGGCGGAGGCGGAGAGGCGAGTGCAGGGCATCTCTGCCGAGATGGAGAAGCGGGTACAGGCGGTTTCGACCGAGACAGTTGCCAGCTTGCGCGATCACCTGAAGCGCGAGATGGGCGAGTTCCATCTGCACATGACGGATGCCGGCAATCGCCTGAAGAAGTTGAGTGACGAACTTCTGCAGGTGCAGCAGCAGACCTTGAACGGAGAGCACGATGCGCACCGGCAAGAGCTGGAAGAGTTGCAGGTAACGGTGAAGTCGGAGGCGCAGCGCGTACAGGCCGAAGTCGCCGACATGGATGGCCGGATTGCCAAGCTTGATGAATCAGCCCGTGCCCTGGAGTCAGGCTTGGATATCCGCTTGTCGAAGCTCGCCACGAACACCGTGAGCAGCGCGCGCTCGCAACTGGAAAGCACCGTCGACGTGATCCTGCAGGAGTTGGGCACGCGCAGCGCGAAGGAACTTACCGAGCAGGTGGACGAGGCGGCAGTGCGTTTGGGCATCATCCAGAAGGGAATCGAGAACGCGGTTTCCGAGTCGATGAGGCTGCAGGCAGCTGGCACGCTCGAGACATTCGAGAAAAACCTGGACGATCTCTCGAAGAAGTCGGTGGAACGTTGCCGTGGCGCCCTGGCCAATGGCCTGAATTCGTTGGCGCGGAGCCTGGGCGAGCAGTTCCGGCTCGAGGATTAGCACCGAGTAGAGAGTCCGATTTTCAGAGGCGAGGTTTCGCAGCGAACAGCTGACGAGGTCTCGCCTTTTGACTTGCGCAAGTACAGCTAGGCCGCGGCAGGAAGTGGTCAGCTGAGAAACAGGTGCGATTCGGTGGAGGCTGGTGGTGGAAAGACTCTTACTTTTCCCTGGCTACCACAAAGTCCGGAGCCCACAACAGGGCGCGCTTGATTTCGCTGTCAGGGAAGGTGCAGATCGCGTTCCGGGCAACTTGCGCGTATTCAGCAGCACGAGCATTGGCGGCGTCGAGAGAGCCGTAATGATTCAGCACCGCCAGGATGTCAGCATGGGTTACGCCGTTGAAGGCGCGATCGCGTAGGACGGTCGCAATCTTCTCGCGTTCTTCGGGCGTGCAGCGCTCCAGCGCGTGAATCACGGCCATGGTGACTTTGCCCTCGCGGAGATCACTGGCCACGGGCTTGCCGAGGACGTTTTCCGAGGCGGTCAGGTCGAGCACATCGTCGACAATCTGAAACGCCATTCCCAGGTTCCGCCCGTAGGACCCTGCCGCTTCCTCCTGCTCGGGCGTGGCCCCTCCCAGAATCGCTCCCAGGCGCATGCAAACCGAAAACAGGCATGCTGTCTTGCGGAAAATCAGGTCAAAGTGCTCGTCGAGCGAGATCAGTTTCCCTAGCTTCTCCATCTGGAGAAGTTCGCCTTCCACCATTTGCTGGGTCAGTTCGATCAGCGTGTCGAGCACGCGGAAGTTGCGCTCCTGCACGGCGATCTTGAACGACTGCATGTAGAGCCAGTCGCCAGCGAGTACGCACTTGGAATTGCCCCAGCGCGTGTTGGCTGCGGGACGGCCACGCCGGGTTTGGGCTTCGTCGATGATGTCATCGTGCACGAGCGTAGCGGTGTGAATGATCTCGACCACGGCGCCCAGACGCACGGCGCCGGTGCCCTTATAGTCAAACAGCTTCGCGGAGAGCAGCAAGAGCGCCGGGCGGATGCGCTTGCCGCCACCCTCGCGGAGATACTCGCCGATCTCGGTGATGGCCGACACGTCGGAGACGGTGTCCTGCCCGAACTCTGTTTCGATGGCCAAAAGGTCCTCGTGCAGCAGTTCGAAGATTTCTTTCCCGTTAATGGCTGCTGGTGTGCTCAATCGCCTCGTTTCTTACGATGTCATGAGAATCTCTCACCACGGAGACACGGAGTCACAGAGAAACACAATGCGAAAATCTCAGGTTGGTTCTCCGTGTCTGTGTGCCTCCGTGGTGGATTCTTAGTTCGTGCGGTAATTCTCAAACTTCAAATCGATTCCGAAATCGCGCGAGCGCAGGAGGGCAATGATCTCCTGCAGGGTGTCGCGATCCTTGCCGCTCACGCGCACGAGGTCGCCCTGGATCGAGGCTTGTACCTTCTTCTTGGAGTCCTTGATCAGCTTCACGATCTCGCGCGCTTTCTCGACTGCGATCCCCTGTTGCAGAGTGATCTTCTGCTTGGCGGTGCCGCCGGCGGCGGGTTCGATCATGCCGTAGGTCAGGCCTTTGAGAGATATGCCCCGCTTGACCATCTTCTGCTGCAGAATGTCGTTGACCGCTTTCAGTTTGTAGTCATCAGCCGAGTGCAGAATGATCGCGTCCTTGCCTTCCATGGCGATCGACGACTTCGAGTCTTTCAGGTCGAAGCGCGTGGTGACCTCTTTCATGGCCTGCTGGATGGCGTTCGAGACCTCCTGCAGATCGATCTTGCTGACGACGTCGAAAGTGTTCTCGGGCATAGGTTTCCGTCTATTTAATCAGATTCTCCCACCCCGCAGAAGTCGCACGTACCAAGCTAAATGGTCGTGCTCTTTTCGTGAAGCGAAAAGAAATTCTGGAAGTTTTGCGTGGTTTGCATCCCGATTTCTTCTGCGGAAAAGCCGCGCGACTCGCCGATTTGGCGGGCTACTTCACGCACGAACGCCGGCTCGTTGCGCTTGCCGCGATGGGGGATTGGAGCCAGGAAGGGGGAGTCGGTTTCGATCAGGATGCGGTCCATCGGGACTGCGAGCGCGGCGTCGCGAATCTGCTGGGCCTTGGGGAAGGTGACATTTCCGGCGAAGGAGATCATGAAGCCCATGTCGAGGGCGCGCTTGGCCTGGGCCACATTGCCGGTGAAGCAGTGCAGGATGCCGCCGAGGCCGCTCGACGTCCACTGTTCCGAGATCATGCGCAGACAGTTGTCCCATGCGTCTTTGCTGTTGTCGGAGGGGCGGCAGTGGATGACGATGGGCAACTTGGCGGCGCGGGCGAGCTCCATCTGGGTGGCGAAGACCTGCCGCTGCAGATCGCGCGGAGAATGATCGTAATAGTAGTCGAGCCCAATCTCGCCCCAGGCAATGACTTTGGGCCGTTTTGCGATCTGTTCCATGCGGTCGTAGGCGGCATGGTCGGCAAGTTTGGCTTCGTGCGGGTGAATTCCAATGGTGGCGTAAATGAAGTCGTATTTCTCGGCCAGCAGGACGGCACAATCGAAGTTGGCGGGACCGTCGCCGTTCCCGATGCCGACGATGATTTCGATGCCGGCCTCCCGGGCGCGGGCGATGACCTGCTCGCGATCCGCGTCGTAGCGGGGTCCTTCGAGATGGGCGTGGGAGTCTACGAACATGGTCGTTGGTCGTCGGTTTTCGGTCGTCGGCACAGGTTAGGCATTGGTCATGGGAATCAGTCGTTGGTCGTTGGCAAAATCACCTTGTATCCCGCGCTACTTCATGAGAGCCAGGAAAGCCAGACTCGGACGTTGAGCAAGGGTGCAAAAGTCGGATCAATGTCCTTAGCGGACGACCAAGGACCAACAACCGACGACTGGTTTACTTCAGGCGGGCTCCGATCGGCACCTCTTCCAGAAATCCGGCCAGCACGGGTTGGCCGCCCTCGAGGGAGGCGGCCACGATCATGCCGTTCGACTCGAGGCCGCGCAGCTTCCGGGGCGCGAGGTTCGCGACGATGACCACCTTTCGGCCGACCAGCGTCTCGGGCGAATAGGCCTCGGCGATTCCGGCGACGATCTGACGGACTTCAGTTCCGATGTCGACTTCCAGTCGCAGCAGTTTGTCGGCGTTCTTTACCTTTTCAGCGATTTTCACCAGCCCGACGCGCAGCTCGACCTTGGCAAAGTCCTCGATGCCGATTTTGCCATCGGGCGTCACGGCGGCCGGCTTCGCCGCAACCGGAGGGGGCGCGGTCGGCGGCGTTTGCGGCTGTGATTCGGCCACAGCGTCAGTCGCGGGCCGTCCTTCCTCTTCCATCTTCTGCATCCTTTCTATGGCAGTTTTGTCCTTGCGCGGGAAGACCGGTTGCACCTCGCCGAGTTTGGTGCCGAGATGAAGCTGTCCCCACTTGAGTCCGGTAAGGTCGAACTTGGTGATGTCGCCGAGTCCGAGCTGGGTCCAGATTTTGGCGGTCGACTCCGGGACCACGGGATGCGCCAGCGCTGTTACGATGCGCAGGGCCTCGGCGGAGGTGTATAGCACGGTTGCGAGGCGCGCCCGGCTATCTTCATCGTGCTTCTCGCCAAGCGCCCACGGCTCGTTCTCGACGATGTACTTGTCGACGGAAGCGACCAGTCCCCAGGCCACTTCAAGGGCTTTGGAGAACTGGAACTGGTCGAACAGGGTGTTGAAGTCCGCGATGACATCCTGGGCGATCTCGGCGATTGCGTCGTCCGCTGGCCGTCGCGCGGCAGTGTGGGAAGGGTATGGAACCTCACCCTTAAAGTAACGGTTGATCATGGTCAGAGTGCGACTGGCCAGATTGCCGAGGCCATTGGCGAGGTCGGCATTGTAGCGCTGCACCAGCGCGTCGAAGGAGAACGATCCGTCGGAGCCGAAGACCACCTCGCGCAGCAAGAAATAGCGCAGCGCGTCGGCGCCGAGGACCTCGAGGATCGTTTCGGCGCGCACGATGTTGCCGCGCGACTTCGACATCTTGTTCTCTTCAAATAGCAGCCAGCCGTGCGCCATGATCCCCTTCGGCAGAGGAAGGCCGGCTGCCATCAGAAATGCCGGCCAATACACGCAGTGGAAGCGCACGATCTCCTTGCCGATCATCTGAATGTCGGCGGGCCAGTATCTTTCATACTTGCTCGGGTCGGGCGAGGCGTAGCCGAGAGCGGTGATGTAGTTGGCCAGGGCGTCGAGCCAGACGTAGATCACGTGCTTAGGATCATCGGGCACCGGGATGCCCCACGAGAACGTGCTGCGGCTGATGGAAAGATCTTTCAGGCCGCTGCGGACGAACGAAATTACTTCATTGCGGCGCGTCTCGGGTCGGATCCACTCCGATTGCTCGGTGTACAGCCGCAAGAGTTTGTCGGCGAACGCCGAGAGCTTGAAGAAGTAGTTTTCTTCGTGAACGGTCTCAGTAATGCGCCCACACTCGGGACAAGGCTCACCTGGTCCGACGTCCACATACATCTCATCCGACACGCAGTACTGCCCGGTGTAGCTGCCTTTGTAGATGTAGCCGTTGTCGCGGATCTGACGAAACAGCGCCTGCGTGCTCTTTTTATGACGCTCTTCGGTGGTGCGGATGAAGTCGTCATTGGTGAGGCGCATACCCTTCCAGAGCGCTCGAAATTCGCCGGAGACCTCGTCGGCAAACTGCTGGGGAGTTTTTCCGGCGGCGGCGGCGGCACGCTCGATTTTCTGCCCGTGCTCGTCGGTCCCGGTCAGGAAGTAGGTGTCGTCGCCCAGCATGCGATGTCGGCGGGCAATGGTGTCGCAGGCGAGCGTGGTATAGGCGTGCCCGATGTGCGGCCGGGCATTGACGTAATAGATCGGGGTCGTGATGTAGAACTTCTTGGTCATTTTTGTTTGTTCTGTAACCACAGGGGACACAGAGACCCAGAGAGAATCTGTGGGGTTTCAGTTTACATGTTTTCTTGTTGATGACGGGTTGGCAGCGGGTGTCCGCGTGTCCCCGTGCTGGCTAGTGCTTCGCGGCGGCGGTGCGCAAGTATTGCTGCACCGCCTCCTGCATCACCATCTTCAGAGGCACATGCTTGGCAGCCGCAATCTGGCGGCAGTCTTCGTACTCGGGAGCATAGTTAGTGACGGTGCCGTTCATGCTGGCGATTTTCATGCGCACATCGCCCCAGGGCGTCGCGACCTTGACCCATCGGCGCGAAAGGGCTTGTCTTTGTTCGTCCCGGCGGCGAACGCCCAACGTTGTCGTTTCCCTAAATATCAGATGCGTTAACTTATCCGCGTCTTGCGGCTTGCAAAGAACCGTCAGCAACGTTCCGGGGCGATTCTTTTTCATGTGCACCGGAATTCCGAAGGCATCGAGAGCACCCTCTTCGAGCAATCGATCCATCACGTAGCCGAAGACTTGGGGATTCAGGTCGTCGAGATTCGCCTCGAGGACGGTGACCGTCTCTGTCGTCTGCCCGACGACGCTGGGGCGATTCTCCGCGCCGGGCCGGAGGTTTTCAGAGGCAGTGGCCTCTCCGATCACCAACCGCACGACGTTCGGGTGCCCCGCAATATCACGTGACCCAGCCCCATACCCGGATATCTCGATCTTCATTGCTGGAACGTCGCCAAACCGCGTTACGAGCGTCTTCACGATGGCCGCGCCCGTCGGGGTCACCAGCTCCTTTTGAACTCCGGACGAGTAGATGGGCACGTCCTTCAACAATTCGACGGTGGCCGGCGCGGGCACCGGAAAGACGCCGTGCGCACACTTCACTGTGCCGCCTCCCACGTTCAGCGGTGAACAGGCGATCTCGTCGACGCCAAGGGCCTCTGCGCCCACTGCAGCACCTACGATGTCGACGATTGCGTCGACAGCACCAACTTCGTGGAAGTGTACCGATTCGATGTCCATGTTGTGGATTTTGGCTTCGGCTTCGCCCAGAGCCTGGAAGATTGCCGTCGCCGTCGTCTTGGCGGTTTCGGAAATCGCCGCGTTCGCGATCAGATTCTTGATTTCTTTCAGGCTGCGACCGTGCGCCTGAATGAATTCGTGATCGTGGTGGTGGCCAGGACCTTGTGCGTGCTTATACTCGCCCTCATGCTCGTGGTCGTGTGGTGCGGACACTGCTGTTCGCGAGGGCTGGGAGGAACTGTGCTGGTGCGAGTGAGTGAGTTCATGGGCATGTTCGTGCTCGTGGGTGTGGTCATGCTCCACGAAAAACTCGTCGCGCGGCAACTCCTTTTCGCCGTTCACGAAGACGTCGACCTTGGTGGCAGTGATGCCGTTGCGATTGACCTTC
>Ga0307478_10001794_pt1 | contig 17919 bp, 17 predicted proteins | sample atmos_gasesECM4C_2_FD_203713 | JGI IMG/M metagenome (GOLD analysis project Ga0307478, IMG submission 203713) | Hardwood forest soil microbial communities from Morgan-Monroe State Forest, Indiana, United States - atmos_gasesECM4C_05 | ecosystem: Environmental > Terrestrial > Soil > Temperate... | reverse complement strand
GACCGCCTAACTCCAAAACTACGGGGGTCATAGACCGCCGCTACAGAAGAGACGCTCAGTAATTCTTCGCGACCGCGTCCCAGTTCACCACGTTCCACCACGCCTTGATGTAATCGGGCCGACGGTTCTGGTAGTTGAGGTAATAAGCGTGTTCCCAGACGTCCACGCCGAGCAACGGCGTATTGCCGTCCATGAGCGGGCTGTCCTGGTTCGGCGTCGAGACGACTTCGAGCTTGCCGCTCTTGTTCTTGATAAGCCACGCCCAGCCGCTGCCGAAACGTCCGGCGCCGGCCGCCGCGAATTTTTCCTTGAACGCGTCGAAGCTGCCGAAGGTGGACTTGATGTCGTCGCCAAGTTTACCGGAAGGCTCGCCGCCGGCTTTCGGGCCCATGATTTTCCAAAAGAAGGAATGGTTCGCGTGGCCGCCACCGTTGTTGCGAACGACGGTGCGAATATCTTCCGGCACGGCGCTGAGGTCTTTGATCAAGTCCTCGACCGATTTCGCGGCCAGGTCCGGCTTGTCCTTGAGCGCGTTGTTGACGTTGGTGATGTAGGTCTGGTGATGTTTGGTGTGGTGGATCTCCATCGTGCGCGCGTCGATGTGGGGTTCGAGCGCGTCGTAGGCGTAAGGGAGTTTAGGTAGTTCGTAAGCCATAATTGGCACTGTCTCGCCGGGACGACGGCGCGTCAATTTTGGATTGGGTAGAGATCAGTCCTGTGTTGCCACGGCCCTGTGGGCCGTCTCGCATTTCGGGACGCCTCACAGGGGCGTGGCTACAACCGATAGAAACTCGGATAGTGCCCGAGGCCGCTGCGGTAATTGAGGTAAGTGGCGAGCGCGAGCAGTGGGAAATTTTGCCGGTACATGTCGTACTTCAAATAGAAGACACCCGGGAAACCGGTGCCGGTGATTTGCGGTTCGTCCCAGGCTCCATCGGGACGCTGGGTTGAAAGCAAATAACGCAGGCCGCGTTGCACACTTGGCCGATCCAGATCGCCGCACGCACAAATCCCCATGATCGCCCACGCGGTCTGCGACGCGGTGCTTTCGCCTTTGCCTTTGAGCATCGGATTCTCGTAGGAGACGCAGGTCTCGCCCCAGCCGCCGTCATCGTTCTGGCAGCTTTCCAGCCAATCGCGCCCACGCAAAATCCAATCCTGCGTCATGTTTTCGCCGATGGCGCGCAGGCCGCGGAGAACCTGCCAGGTTCCGTAAATGTAGTTCACGCCCCAGCGCCCGTACCACGAGCCGTCGTCGTCCTGGGTATCGATCAGGTATTGGACCGCATCGCGCACCGATCGCATCTTCGCGTCGAAATTGATGTAACCAAAAAGCTCGAGGGTGCGCGCCGTGAGATCGCTGCAGGTCGGGTCGAGGATCGCGTTGTGGTCCGCGAACGGCATGTCTTCGAGCCAATGCTTGGTGACTTCCTTGTCGAACGCCGCCCAGCCGCCATCGCGACACTGGAAACTCAATTGCCACGCGATCGCTCGCCGGAAAAGTGCGTCGAGCGCCGGAGCGTCGTCCGGTTTCGCAAGTCGCAGCGCCATGAGCACCATCGCGGTGTCGTCGGTGTCGGGATAATAAACGTTGTTGTATTCGAACGCCCAGCCGCTCGCTTCGGTGTGCGGGTTGTTGATGGTCCAGTCGCCGCGGATGCGAACCTCTTTTTCCACCAGCCAGGTGGCCGCTTTTTTCAGCGCCGGATGCTCGGCCGGCAAACCGGATTCCGCGAGCGCGATGACATTGATCGCCGTATCCCAGACCGGGGAGAGACAGGGCTGGATGCGAAAATCTTCCGGGTCATCGACGAAGAGACCGGCGAAATCCCTGGCGGCTTTCGCGTAAACCGGATGGGTCTGCGAATAACCGAGAGCGCGCAACGCGATCAACGCATTCAACATCGCCGGAAAGACCGCCGCGAGTCCATCGCTCCCCTCGCCGATCCGTTCCACCATCCAACGTTCGGCTTCTTCGAGCGCCCGCTTCCGCATCGGACGCCAGCCGAGTTTCGAAACGATTTTGAGCCCGTGGTCCGCGCGCAGGAAAAAATTCCGCCAGGCGAAAAAGCGGGGATCGCGCGGCAGCGTAAAATCCATGTGCTCGGTGCCGAGCGGATAAAGCTCGTGAAGCTGCTTTAGCCCGGGCAGCTCCCGCGTCGGCTTGAAGTGATTGATAATCGCGAGCGGGATCAGCATCGCCCGGCTCCAGGACGACATTTTGTAAATGTTAAAGAACGCCCAGTTCGGAAACAGGATCATCTCGACGGGAATCGAGGGCAGATATTGCCAGGGAAATTGCCCGAGCAACGCGAGATAAAGTTTGCTGAAAGTGTTCATCTTCGGAATGCCGCCGAGCCGAAGAATGTTCGCCCGTGCTTCCTGCATGAACGGCAGATCGGCCGAGTGCCCCGCCAGCTTTAAGGCGAAGTACGCCTTTACCGACGCGTTTACTTCGCTCGGGCCGTCATAATAAATATTCCAGCCGCCATCAGGGAGCTGGCGCTTGAGAATGTGGCGCACGCTGCGTTGCTGCATCGCATCATCCACTTCGCCCAGCCAATGCATGAAGAGCACATAATCGGAGCACAGCGTACTATCGACGAGCAGCTCGCCGCACCAGTGGCCATCGGGATGCTGTTGCCGCAAAAGATTTTCCTGCGCGCGATGAATCGAGTCCGCGATTTGCGGATCGTCAGCTGGGAATACGCCGGTAGCCTGGGCAGGCGCGCTCGGCAAAACGACGAGGTTCGTCGGCGAGGAAGGCATCGCGATCAGGAAGCTTGCGCGGCAACTTCGGCGCGTTTCCCGGTCAAATGTCCGTTGCCAGAAGTCACGCCGTTGAACGCGGTGATCTCGTTGCCCTTGCCCGTCGGCTTCGGTTTCGCCCCAAAGTTAAACCGGAGATTTTTCCAGGTGTCGCCGCGCTGCGCGTTGAGGCCGAGACTCGCGGTCGGCTCGTAGCCGCAATGCACCATGCAGTTCTCGCACCGGCTGTCTCGCGCCACGCCATCGACGACGCCGTACTTGTCCCATTCCACTTTTTCGAGCAGCTCCGCGTAGCTCGAATAGTGCGCGTCCGTCATCAGGTAGCATGGGCCTTTCCAGCCGCGAATGTTGCGCGTCGGGATCGCCCAGGCGGAGCAGCTCAGGTCGCGTTTGCCGGCGAGGAACTCGAAATAAATCGGCGTGCCGAAGAGCGTGTATTTCCCCATCCACTCCTCGATCTTCTTGAATTTCTCGATCGTCATCTTGCGGGTAAGAAAGAAATTCTCCGGCTGCAGGTTGAGCCGCTTGATCATGTCTTTCTTGGCCGCGTCGTACTCGTAGCCGGGCGAGATCGTGTGGCCGTCCACGCCGAGATCGGACAGGAAATCGAACATCTGCTCGACCTCGGCCATGTCGGTTTCCTTGTAGATGGTCGTGTTGGTCGCGACCTGGTAACCGAGGAGCTTCGCCATTTTCATGGCGAGAACGCATTCCTTGAAAACGCCTTCGCGCTCGACGATCAGATCGTGCGTTCGCTCCAGCCCATCGAGGTGGACGTTCCAATACATCCAGCGGCTCGGACCGATGGTGGGCTTCGCCGGATCCTTCGGACCTTGCCGGACGACTTCCGCATCTTTTTCGGAAACCAATCCTTTCGCGACCAGCTGCGCGAGTTTCGCTTCGAGCTCTTTTCGGCTGCCATTTTTCGCCGAGGCAAATTCGCCCGCCATCCACTCGCGCATCTTTTTGCGCATGAACATCGCGTTGGTGCAGACGTAAACGATCCGCTTCTGCTCGAGCAATCCTTTCACGAGCGCTTCGATCTGCGGGTAGATCAGCGGCTCGCCGCCGCAGATGGAAATCATCGGAGCGTTGCATTCTTCGGCGGCCGAGAGGCAATCTTCCAACGGCAGGATGTCTTTGAGCGACGTCGAGTATTCCCGGATCCGGCCACAACCCGTGCAGGTTAAATTACAGGTGTGCAACGGCTCGAGCTGCAGGACCGTGGCGAACTTCGGCGTCCGGCGCAGCTTTTGGGTGATAATGTAAGCGGCGATCTTCGTGGTGAGCGCCAGCGGGAATCTCATAAGAGCGAGGATAGTACAAAGGGGGCCATCGCTGTCAACATAACGACCATGGCGCGAAAGGCGACTTTTGATAAGAGGAAATCCGATTTACAGGCAATGAGCGCAGGTAGCACGGAAACCGTCGCCATCCTCGGGGCGTCGCCGAAGCCGGACCGCTACGCCTACAAAGCGTTCGAGTTACTCCGGGAATACGGACACCGGCCGATCCCGATCAATCCGGCCTTCAGCGACATCCTTGGTGAAAAATGTTATCCGAAAATTTCCGACGCGCCGGGACCGATCGACACGGTGACGCTCTACCTCGGCCCAGCGCGCTCAAATCCCCTGATCGATGAAATCCTCGAGGCCAAACCACGCCGACTCATTATGAATCCCGGTGCCGAGAATCCGGCGTTGGCCGAAAAGGCCGGGGAAGCGGGCATCGAAGTAGTCGAAGGCTGCACGCTGGTGATGCTGCGGACCGGCCAGTTCTGAGCGGCGTTCTCGGTTTAGCGGAAAAGGCTCCGCGCGTTGTAAAGCACATCGATCAGGGCGAAGCCGGAAAACAGGACTGCGAAAAATTGGTCGAACGGAATCTGTCGCCCCGCGAATGAGACCACTCGATCCCGGGCGAGGCGCAGAACCAGCAACGAACCGGCAAAGACAAACGGGAGAAAAATCGAGAGAACGAATCGAGCGTCGTTGATGATGGTGTCATACCAGGCGTACAAGAGGAAATAGCCAGCGAAGAAGAACCCGCAGAAGATCGCCGCTCCGGGATTCTGCGCGAAGAGTTCGCGCGCCTCTCGGCTGCGCCGTGCCGCGAGAATCGCGCCCGCGATGAGCAGCGCGAGCACGAATTTGGAGTAGCCAATGGCTTGTGCTTTCCGAATCGCCAGACGGACGGAGCCGCGGACGATGCGGCGAACGATCTGCGCCACCGAATGTTCCCGCCAGTATTTCGCCATCGACGGAAGCTGGTCCTCTGGCAGCGCCCGCCATTGGTCCTTGTCGCCGTGCGCGCTCAGAAATTCGTAAGCCTCCGTGGATGAATCGCACCAGATCACGAAGGTCGAATTCACGTTGTAGAAATACGCGTCGTAAATGCGTTTGCTGGTCTGGATGTAAGGAAAGACGACGGCGAGGAATGTGCCGAGCACGAGCGCGAGCATCCCGAGCCGCCAGGGAGCTCGCCGGAAACTGAAAAGAATCTGCCCCCCGAACACTACTGCCCAGATAACGAGGGCCGGCAACACGGAAGCTTTTGTCAGGTGGGCGAGGCCAGTCATCGCTCCGGCCAGGATCGCGAGCCACCACCGCGGCCTGACGAACATTCGCAAGAGCAAAACAAACGCGCAGAAACTGACGACGTAGAACAGCGGCTCCACCTGCGCGCGGTCAGCACGATACACGAATACGCCGAACGCCGTCGCGGCGAGAAGGCCCAGAGAATAGAGCGGCGGGAAAAATCGCCGAAAAATAAGGAACAACAGAAGCAGCAGAACGATCGAGAGATTGACCGCAAAGATCTGGGCGCGAACCAGGAATTCCGTTTCCGTCATTCCCGGCCGGTAGATCAGCGAGAGGAGAAACGGGTAGACCGGCATTCGGTTCCGATCTTCGACCACCGTGTAATTGCTTTCATACAAGTGCCGCGCGTAGCCGAGATACGCGCTTTGATCGCCGAGCGTCGCGGGCGTGGATTTTTCCCGACGGCGCGCGTGCGCTTCGAACCCGTAGACGGCAAGAATGAGAAGGACGAGCAGCGCAACCGTGCGTCGGCGAAGAAAAGGGGCGGCGGCTGGCACAACCATCGCGGGCGAAAGCTACGGCGTGAGCCAGCCGCGGCGAATCAGGCTGACGGCAATCGCCGCGAGCAGGAGCGAGATCAATTTCGATACGCCCTTCATCCCCTGCTTGCCCATCCAACGAGTGAAATGGCTCGCATAACGAAAACCGAATCCCACCAGAAGCAGGTTCACGAGCAGCGCGAGGACCGTAAACAGGATGCCGACCGTATCGACGAGAAGGAGCAGCGCGGTGAGCAGCGCCGGTCCGGCGATGAGCGGCATTCCGAGCGGCACGACGCCGAACGATTCGCCGGCATATTTGCCGCGTTCGCCGAGATCAAGAAGCTCACGCACCGCGATGCCGAGCAGAATAAGGCCCCCGGCCACTTGAAAATCAGAGACTGTGATTCCAAGGGCGCGAAAAATTACTTTGCCGAGAAAAATAAAGCCGATCGAGACCGCGAGGCTCGTAATCAACCCGAGAGTGCCCTCGATCTGCCGGCGCTTGGCGTCGATATGGCCGCCGAGCCCGAGAAAGATCGCGACCAGCCCGACCGGATCGATCGCGACAAAAAGCGGGATGAAGGCGAGCAGAAATTTTTCCAGATACGGTTGCATGCCGTCGCGGCGATCTCATCATGAGAGGCTGCTTTTCGCCAAGCGTGAAAGCATCGTTTGCGACGATTCTTTTCTACTGTCATTCTGAGCGGAGTTTCGCGGATGCGAAACGCAGTCGAAGAATCTCCAATGTTGTCCGGGCGAACCGCCGAAGAAAAATAAAAGATCCCTCGACGTCGCTGCGCTCCGGTCATGATGACAAATTTAAGATTATGAAACCACTATCACGCGTTCTCAGTTTTTCGTTTCTGCTGGCGTTCCCGTTATTCGCCGCCGATCCGCCGGTCGTCCCAAAAGATGCCGCCGATGCCATCACCGCCCCCGATCTTCTGAAGCACATCAAGGTTCTCGCCTCCGATGAATTCGAAGGCCGCGCGCCGGGCTCCAAGGGCGAGGAGCTTTCCGTCAAATACATCTCCGAGCAGTTCAAGTCGCTCGGCCTCAAGCCGGGAAATCCGAACGGGACCTACACGCAGGAAGTGCCGCTTGCGGGAATAGTTACCGCGCCCACAGCCTCCTTCACCGTCGGCGATAAAAAAACGGAACTGAAATTTCCGGATGATTACGTCGCCTCCTCCGCGCGGCTCCAATCGGAAATCAAAGCGGAGAACACCGACATCGTCTTTGTCGGTTACGGCGTGGTCGCGCCGGAATATGGCTGGGACGATTACAAGGACATCGATGTCCGCGGCAAAACGATCCTGATGCTGATCAACGATCCCGCGATTCCCGATCCCTCCGATCCGGCAAAGCTCGACCCGAAAATGTTCAAGGGAAACGCGATGACCTACTACGGCCGCTGGACCTACAAGTACGAAATCGCGGCGCAAAAAGGCGCGGCGGCCGCAATCATCATCCACGAGACAGTGCCGGCGGCCTATCCGTATTCCGTCGTCATGTCGAGCTGGGCCAAGGAGAACTTCGAGATCGACGCTGCCGACAAGAACATGAACGCGGTCCAGATCCGCTCCTGGATCACGCTCGATGTTGCGAAGAAATTACTGACGGATTGTGGCCAGGATTTCGACGCGTTAAAAAAGGCGGCGATCACGAAGGAGTTTCGCCCGGTCGCGTTGAACGCGAAGGCAAACTTCGACCTGAAACAAACCGTGCGGCCATTGAAGTCGCGGAACGTGGTTGGCAAGCTGGAAGGAAGCGACCCGAAACTAAAAGACGAATGGATCGTTTATACCGCGCATTGGGATCATCTTGGGCGTCACCCGGAATTGAAAGGCGACCAGATTTTCAACGGCGCGGCCGACAATGCTTCCGGCGTCGGCGGGCTCATCGAGCTGGCGACCGGTTACCTGAAATTGAAGCCGGCGCCGAAACGCTCCGTGCTTTTCATGGCCACGACGGCCGAGGAAGCAGGTCTGCTCGGCGCTAAATTTTACGCGGAGCATCCGCTTTATCCGCTCGAGAAAACCCTCGCCGATATCAATATGGATGGCCTGAGCCTCTGGGGAAGAACTCGCGATATCGAGGACATCAGCTTCGGCAATTCCGATTTGGATGACATGCTGGCCGCCGCCGCAGGACGACAAGGCCGGGTGATGAATCCAAACAGCCAGCCGGAAAAAGGCGGATTTTATCGCGCGGACAATTTCGAGTTTTCGAAGGTCGGTCTGCCGTCGCTTTATACCGGTGCGGGCAAGGATGTGATCGGGAAACCGCCGGGATTTGGCCAGCAGAAGAAGGACGAATATGTGGCGAAGCATTACCACCAGCCGTCGGACGAAGTGGATCCTGCGTGGGACCTTTCCGGAGCGGCGGAAGACTTGCGGTTGTTATTCGAGGTCGGCTATCAAGTGACGAACGGCGAAAAATTTCCCGAATGGAAACCCGGCACGGAATTCAAGGCCAAGCGGGATGCGATGATGAAGAAATGATGGATGCCAAAGAAAACGTTGTCATCCCGAGGCTGGCGCAGCGCGCCGAGGGACCTCTCAAGCGCTCTCCCGCTTCCGCGAAACATTCAGCGTCTACGTCATGCTGGTGACCGAGGATTGTTCGGTACCGCCGATTGCAACTGCGAGGTCCCTCGGCGCGCTGCGCCAGCCTCGGGATGACATGAACTCGCGCGCAATCCAGGTTTCCTTACGATGAACTTATCTGTTCCCATTATCAGCGTCATTGTGGGCGCGGCGATCTTGTTGTTCGGGCGGAAACTATTCTGGCTCTTTGTCGCGGCACTTGGGTTCGCGGTCGGGCTCGAGATCGCCGCGTATTTCATGCGCGAGCCGCCGCAGTGGATGACGCTTTTGGTTGCGCTCGGATGCGGAGTAATCGGCGCGCTCCTGGCGATCCTGCTCCAGAAACTCGCGATCGCCGTCGCCGGTTTCGTGGCGGGCGGCCGGATTGCCTGGGCCCTGGCCGCGACGTTCTATGTCGATCACATGCACTATCGCGGCATCACTTTCGTCATCGGCGGAATTCTCGGCGCGCTTCTGTTGCTGGCCTTGTTCGATTGGGTGTTGATTCTTCTTTCCTCGGTCGAAGGCGCTCATCTCATCACCAGCGGAATTACGCTTCCCGAGAAAGGCACGCTGGTTCTCTTCCTCGCTCTCTCCGTAATCGGCGTGATCGTGCAGGGATCGATGTTGCGTCGATCGCGCGGCGCGGTGGATTAGCGCTGTAGCCGCCCCGCCTTGTCGGGGCGTGTTCCGCGCGGCGACACAGCGCCGCGGCTACAGCAAAGCGTGAACTTAATGCCGGAAATGCCGGACACCGGTGAAGATCATGGCCATTTCGCGATCGTTCGCGGCGGCGATGACTTCTTCGTCGCGGACTGAACCGCCGGGCTGAATCGCGCAGGTAGCGCCGGCTTCAGCAGCGGCGAGCAAGCCGTCGGGAAAAGGAAAAAACGCGTCGCTCGCGACCGCGCTGCCTTGGAGCAGCAAGCCGGCTTCGCGCGCTTTCCAAACCGCGATGCGCGATGCGTCCACGCGAGACATTTGCCCCGCGCCGATGCCGAGCGTGCGGTCCGCCGCAGCGTAGACGATGGCGTTGGACTTCACGTGTTTCACGACGCGCCAGCCAAAAATCATCGCGGCCATTTCGTCGTCAGTCGGTTTCCGTTTCGTCACCACTTTCGTGGCGAGATCGACGAGCTGGCCGGAATCCCTGTCCTGGGCGAGCAGGCCGCCGGCGACCGAGCGAATGTCCTGCGCCGGTTTCCCGGAGCTCGGCGGCTTCAACGCCCGGATCAGTCGCAGGTTTTTCTTCTTCTGGAACAAAGACCGCGCCTCGGTCTCGAAGCTTGGCGCGATGATGACTTCGCTAAAAATTTCGCTGATCGCTTTGGCGAGCGTTTCGTTCACCGGTCGATTGCAAATGATCACGCCTCCGAAGGGCGCCTGCTTGTCGGTCGCGAATGCTTTCTCCCACGCCTCGCGCAAATCGGGATCGCTCCCCACCCCGCACGGGTTTGTATGCTTTAGGATCGCAACCGTCGGCTCGGAAAATTCCGCGATCAGATTCGCCGCCGCGCTGATGTCGAGAATGTTGTTAAACGAAAGATCCTTTCCGTGAAGCTTCTTGAAATGCTGGTCGAAATCGCCGTAGAGCGCGGCGGTTTGATGCGGATTTTCTCCGTAACGCAGGCGCGTCACGAGCGGCAGCGAGAGCGAAAAGGAGGCGTCGGTGGATTGTTCCTGGTTCAGGAAAGTGCCAATGGCCCGATCGTAATCGGAAGTCTTGATGAACGCCTTGATGGCGAGCCGCTCGCGCAATTTCAAGGTCGTCTCGCCCTCATGGTCGCGCATGTCTTCCAGGATCAAATCGTAATCGGCCGGATCGACGACGACGCTGACCGACTCGTAATTTTTCGCGGCGCTCCGGATAAGCGACGGCCCGCCGATATCGATTTGTTCGATCGCTTCCGCGAGAGTGACGCCCGGTTTCTGCACGGTCGCCTCGAACGGATAGAGATTCACGACGACGAGATCGATCGGCTGGAAGCCGCATTCCTTCGCCTGCTTTTCGTGGAGCTCGTTGCCCCGCTTGAAAAGCAAACCGCCATGGACGCGCGGGTGCAGCGTCTTCACGCGGCCTTCCAGCACTTCGGGAAAATCAGTGAAGCTCGAGATGTCGCGGACGGGCACGCCTTCTTTGCGCAAGAGATCGGCCGTGCCGCCAGTCGAAATAATATCGACGCCCTGCTTCTCGAGCGCGCGCGCGAAAGACGCCACGCCTTTCTTGTTCGAAACAGAAATGAGGGCGCGGGTGATTTTCATGGGGCGCGATCCGGGATGCGGGATCCGGGATGCGGGATGGAAGACACTGACAACAGAAGATCACGCATCCCGTATCCCGCATCTCGCGTCAGCGATCGACGATGACGTTCTTGGCCATCGGGTAGAGCACGGGGCAGCAGCCGATCGTTTCGCAAAAGGCTTTGCTGAAATGGCTCAGGCTGGCGTAACCGACTTCGGTGGCGGCCTCGGTGACATTGTAACGTCCGCTCCGCAACAGCTCCGCGGCGCGTTCCATCCGAAGCGTTCTCAAATACTGCGGAATCGTTAGGCCGACTTCGCGGGAAAAACTCCGGCTCAAATAAAACGGACTGCAGCCGACTTCGCGCCCGAGCATTTCCAACGTGGGCGGTTGGGCGAGATCGCGCGCGAGCAATTCCTTTGTCCGCTCCACCCGATCGCGCGCGACGCGTTTCTGCCGCATGCAAAAAAATTCGGGATCTTTCGGCGTGAAAAGGAAATGCGACATCAGTTCCAGCGCCTTGCTCTGATACCAGAGACTTTGCGCCGGCTTCGAGACCGGCGGGCGAAGAAGGCTGCCCACGAACTGGTGCTGCTCGGGGGTCATCGGGCGCGCCGTCGAAACGACGGACCGCTCTTTGTCCGGAAAAATCGCCGCCCGCAGCTGCGGGTCGAGGTCCGATTCGCAATCGGAGAGCTGTTGCCGCAAATGGCGGTTGGAAAATTCGACCGTGAGGAATTGATGATGGTCGCGCGCCTGGCGCGACGCTTGGATCGGCTCGTCGGCGACCGCATAATAACCGGCGCTCCTGGGAACATAATCGGCCCGATCGCCCACGGCGCCGCGACCTTCCACGTTGAGACAGAACTCGAGACTCTGCGGACGAAAACTCAGGCCCCAATCCAGGGCGCGTTCCGTCTGGAAATCGTGCCATTGCAGGCTAATGCCGAGGCGGTCGAAATCGCCCCAGAGTTGGCGCCAGCCTTTCGGCACTTCGCGCCAGGCCCCGCGCTCGGCGACCGCTTCGTTGCTCGAAAACATCGCGCGAACTTTACGGGGGTTGCCGGCGCGAATGCAAGTGAGGTTTCACCTCGACGAGCGCGGCGCGATTCCAATCACCCAGGGTGCTGGCCGCATCGTAGGTGCTGCGGGCAAAATCCAGGAGCGCCGCATCCGGCGAGTCGGCCTTTCTCATTTCGTCGTAACGCAGAACGAATTCCTTGAGCTGCGGATTGTACTTCGCGAATGACGGCTGCACTTTCGCGTCGGAAAATCCGGGAGGTTCCGGGTAGGCGTAGGAATAGAAAACCGGGTCCGGCATCATCTCGTTGCCGGGCCAGAAACCGAGGCTGCTCACTTCATGCGAGTAGGCTTCGCGCGTGATGGCGTCGGGCAAATGCGGGACGCCGCCCGGATGTTGCGGCGCGCGGCGCCCGGAGAAGCGGGTGACGGCCAGATCGAAGCTGCCCCAGAAAAAGTGGACCGGGCTGCACTTGCCGCAGAAATCGGAACGAAACTCCTTGAAGACGCGGTCGCTCTGCAAAAGAACGCGCCAGAAACGGTTCGCGTATTCCGGATCGTAGGCGGAGTCGGTTTCGTTCTGCTCGAATGGGATCGCGGGATCGACCTCGTTCGGCGTCGTGTTGATGTGCACTTCGATTCCCAAGGCGCGCAACGCCTCCATCACGCCGCGATAAAACTGCGCAACGGTCTGCGCGCGCAGTGGAATTGCCTTGAGTCCGCCGTCGCTCGTGAGCAGGCGCAATTCGTGCGACACGAAGTCGAACCGGATTTCCACAACGCGGTCCCGGAAGGGGATCGGAGAAGTCGTTAGGCCGCGCGCGGTGAGATAGAGCGTGACGTGCCAGGAGTGATTCGTCCAGGGCGCCAGGGCGAGCCGGACTTTGCCGACCACCTGCGTCCACATGTGCAGTGTCTTCGCCGTGTCTTTCCACTCGGAAAACGGCAGCGCGGGCCAAACTTCTTCGGATGGGGCCGCCATAAAATTCGAATTACCGGTCGCTGAAGAAATCGACGAAGGAACGCCGGACGCGCTGGAACATTCTTCGCGCGTCATTGGTTGTGCGCCGAAACATCCGCTTGATATCGCGCTTCACGACGTTCTCATCGGAGTCGCTGTCGACCTCGTCATCGGCCGGCGGCGGATTGTCGACCTCGTCGCCGTTCACCTCCACCTGCTCCATGTTCCGGCCCGCGTACATCCCTTCAACACGGTTCACCCGCCCATCGCTCGCACGAATGTGAATGGTGCCGACGGGCCGCCGCCCGCGATCGGCGAGCGTGACGATCCAGACCGGGTTGCCGCGATCGTCGGTGCGCAGGGTATAACTGGTGAGCGCAAAGATGACGTGCGATGTCTCAGCTGTATGGCTCGCGACGGAATAAGCGCCGGTGGAATCGAGATTCAGCTTGGAGGTGTTAATCGTCGCGCCCTGGGTGGAACCGACGACGGAACGGTTCGGCACGCGCTGGGAGGCGACTCGATTATCTTCCACCACGATCTCGCGCACGCCGCCGGTGGCGTTCTTGTCCTCGACCAAAATTTTCCAGGTGCGCGGCTGCGGATCGCCATCGATGCCGTTGACCGAGACGATGCGATCGACGAGCTGGCGATTCAGTTGCGTGCCGATAACGCGCAAGGCTTCATAGGCGCTCGGATTTTCCTGGGCAAAAACCGGGCCGGCCAGAAGGAGAGCGCCAAGGAGGAATTTCCACATGACGAAAGAGAGCTATGGTTGCACGGGCTGTCCAACGCGTTTTCGTTTGCGCATTTGAATGCTCCGGGTCATGCGTTCAGCCTTCAGCCGGTTTGATGAAAAAAAAGAAGGTCGAATTTTCCAGCCACACCGGCAACCTCGCGCCGATGCGCAAGTTCGTGAGAAAATTTCTGGACCCTTATCCATTTTCGGAACGGGAACGCATGCTCATGGTGCTGGGAGTAGACGAAGCCTGCACGAACATTATTCGCCACGCTTATCATCTGCGCGACGACCAATTGATTTGTCTCTCGCTCGAGGGATTGCGCCACTGCGTTCGGATGCGCCTGCGGGATTACGGCAAGCAAACCGAAGCGCACACGATGAAGGGGCGTTCGCACGATTTGATTCGCCCGGGTGGCCTCGGCCTCCATTTGATCCGGATGGCGTTCGACAAGGTGGATTACATTTTGAAAGCGCGCGGGACGGAATTGGTCATGACGAAGAATTTGGAGAAGGCAGCGTGAGGAGGAATCAGAATGAAATCGCCTGAGCCCGATCCCGCTTTCGAAGTTTCGCTGCGGCCGCCGATGTTCAGCGAATTCACCGGCCAGGTGAAAGTCTGCGAACGCCTCGAACTACTGGTCGAAGCGGCGAAAAAACGGGGCGACGTGCTCGAGCACATCCTTCTGAGCGGGCCGCCCGGCCTCGGCAAGACGACGCTCGCGAACATCATCGCCAATGCGATGGGCACGAACATCAAGAACACCAGCGGGCCCGTGATCGAAAAGGCGGGCGAGCTCGCCGGGTTGCTGACGAGCCTCGAAAAAGGCGATGTCCTGTTCATCGACGAAATCCATCGGCTCCAGCCGACTATCGAAGAATATCTCTATCCGGCGATGGAGGATTACCGGCTCGACATCATCATCGACCAGGGACCGCAAGCCCGCAGTCTCCGGCTCCAGTTACCGAAGTTCACGCTCATCGGCGCCACGACCCGCGCCGGCATGGTGAGCGCGCCGTTGAGGTCGCGGTTCGGAATGACCGCGAGGCTCGATTACTACCACGCCGAGGAAATGCGAAAGATCATCGCGCGCAGCGCCGGCTTGCTCGGGGTTGAAATCGACGCGGCCGGCGCCGCGGAAATCGCGACGCGAACGCGCGGGACGCCGCGCACGGCGAACAATCTTCTGCGCTGGGTGCGCGATTATGTCCAAGTGAAGGCCGACGGCAAAATCACCGCCGAACTGGCGGATCGCGCGCTGACGATGCTCGAGATCGATCGCGACGGATTCGATCAATGGGACAAACGGATTATCGAAACACTGATTCACAAATTCAACGGCGGGCCGGTCGGACTCAGTTCGCTCGCTGTCGCCGTGGGGGAGGAAGCGGGCACGCTCGAGGAAGTGAACGAGCCGTATCTCATCATGGAAGGCTACATCAAGCGCACGGCGCAAGGACGCGTGGCGATGCCGAACGCGTATCGGAAGCTCGGACTAAAAGTGCCGGTCGGGACACAGCACGAATTGTTTGGGGGCTGAGTGGAACTGACGCGCGATTTTTTCCAGCAGACCTCAAAGGTCTTCACCGTCGCCGAACTGACGCGCCAAATTCGCGGGAGTCTGGAGACAAAATTTGGCGCGGTCTGGGTGCAGGGGGAAATTTCGAATTACCGCCCGCGGCCCTCAGGCCATCGCTATTTCACCCTGAAGGATCAGCGTGCCGCGATCTCGTGCGTGATTTTTCGCAACACGCTCCCGCCCGATGCGCCGCCGATCGCCGACGGCGCGCAGGTCCAGGTCTATGGCAACGTCACCGTCTTCGAAGCGCGCGGTCAATACCAGCTCAACGTTCAGATCCTCCAGACGCGTGGGGCCGGGCTGCTCCAGGCGAAGTTCGAGGCGCTGAAGCGAAAGCTGGAAGCGGAAGGTCTTTTCGATCTCGCGCGAAAACGGGCGCTACCGAGATTTCCGAAGCGCATCGGCATCATCACGTCGCCCAGTGGCGCGGCGATCCGCGACATCTTGAACGTCCTGCGCCGGCGCGCGCCCAATGTCCAGGTGTTGATCAATCCGGTCCGAGTTCAAGGCATCGGCGCCGCGGCCGAGATCGCGACCGCGATCAGGGAATTCGCCACGCCTAACGAGCAGTGGGAACCGCTCGACCTCATCGTGATCACGCGCGGCGGCGGGAGCATCGAAGATTTGTGGGAGTTCAATGAGGAGATCGTAGCCCGGGCGATTTTCCATTCTGCGATTCCCGTCGTGAGCGCGATCGGCCACGAAATCGATTTCACGATTGCCGATTTCGTGGCCGATCTTCGGGCACCGACGCCGAGCGCGGCCGCGGAATTGATCGTGCCCGACGCGGCCGAACTCGTGCGCCGCGTCAACGATTTGGAGAACGGCCTGCAAAAATGTCTGCGGAATTTCCTCCAGCAAAGCCTCACCCGGCTCCGTTTTCTCTCCGACCGCACGCTGGCGCGCGAATTGATGCAACGGATGCGCGATGCCCAGCAGCAGCTCGACCTGACCGCGGAATCGCTCCAGCGAAAATCGAAGCAATTCGTGGCTGACGCGCGAACGGCTCTTTCGTCACGCGCGCAGTCGTTGAAATCGCGCGATCCAAGGCGCGAGCTCACGCTCTGCCGAAACCGGACTATCGATCTCCAGCGACGCATCGCCGCGCAGCCGCCGCGATTTCTCCAAAACGCGCGGCAGCGTTTTCAGCGCGTGGAAGGAATTCTGCGCGTCCTCGGTCCGGAAGCGACGCTTCACCGCGGCTACAGCATCACGACGGACGCCGCGGGCAAGGTGATCCAGACCGTCGCAGCCGCGCGTCCGAAATCGAAAATCCGCACCCGCGTGGCGGACGGCGAGTTTGAGTCGGAAGTACTTTCTACTGGGGCCCGGCCAAAACGGTAGTTCCATCGCCGGCCGTCACGCTCTCTTTGGCTGCTCCCGGCAACGCTCCGATCTCGGATTGAAATCTTTCCGGGTTGTTATCGAAGCCTTCCAGCGTCGCCTGGGCTCTTTTGTAAACCCCGGCGTCGCCGCTTTTGCGCACGACGACAAACCCCGCGTCGCCGAACGGGATCTCGTTTGAATTCAGCGCCGTGTCGTAAACGTAATTCGTGCTGGCCGCGAAAATCGTGTTCGAGGGGTCGGCGCCTTTCACTTTGTAAACCTTCAGCGCGTTTTTGCCGCTGAGGCTGACCGCCGGGCCATTCGTCGAGACGACGACACAATTCGCGCCGGGCGCGCTCAAGATTCTCTGAAGCTCGCTGGCCTTGAGATAATCCTTCTCCACCAGCTTGCCGCAATAATCCGCCAGGTTACCCGCCGGATAATCGCCCGGCCACGCCAGATTCGCGTCCGACTTCGCCGCCCCATCGGTCGCCATCCGAAACGCCGCGAGATAGAGCTCCCGCGCATTGTTCATCGTCCGCGTAAGGTCGCGCTTTGTGAGCGCGCTAGTAAAGGCGGGCCAGGCGAGCACCAGAATCACGGCGATGATCACGACAACCACCACCGCTTCTATTTTTGTAAAAGCCGCAGCCGATCCGCGGCGAACGTACGGTTTCAACAAACTCTTAGGAGATCACTGCGGCAATAACAGAGTGCTGCCGATTAACCAGCTTACCGTCGCGTCGGGAACAAAAATGTCATCGGCAGGAGCGGTTGCGCCCGTTTTGCCTGGGACCGTCGCGTCCGTCCCGACGACTTTTGTGTTTTCGACGCTCCCACTCATGTCGCATCTGATGACCACAGCCTTTTTTCCCTTCCAAACTCCGCCTTTATCGTTTTGGGCTGTGCTGTATTTAGCCAGCCCCCCTCCCGTTTTCGGCGCGTCCGCGATCAATGGGAAGCTCGGATTTGACGTTTCGGAAAGTCCCAATTCGTAAGCGAAATTATTTGTTCCAACCTCGCAGCGTTTTGCTGGAGTCGACGTGTCTTCATCCGGGACTGTGGGAGACCAGGCGGACTTAGCAAGGTAGAACAGTTTTTCAGTTGGCAGGTAGGCTGGGATCAAACAAGCAAACGCTTTGTTTGATGTGTCGCCCGCCGCGAGCGCAGTAACCGGCGGATCTGCGGCTTGACCATCTTTGTCAGGAAACAGGCCATCGTGATCTGCCGCATACAGCTTACAGGCGAGCGCGAGCTGCTTGGCGTTCGACAAGTCCTTGGTCTGGTTCCCGCGTTCCTGCACCGTCGTATAAACAGGCAACGCAATACCGGCAAGGACGGCGATAATCGAAATTACCACGAGGAGCTCGATCAGGGTGAAAGCAGGGGACGAATGTTTTTTCATGTTCATGAGAGGTAGAGGGCAGGAGAATGCCGAAATCAAACGCGGCCGGTCAAGCAGAATGAGGCGCTGAGGCATTCGGAACACAGGCTTCAAGCCTGTGCCGGCGCACGGACACTATGTCTGTGTTCCCAGCTTGAATGCCACCGTCGCCAGCGGCGGCAGGCTGATCATGAGCGAATGCGTCCGGCCCTGCCATGGGAAATCCTCGGC
>Ga0307478_10001792_pt1 | contig 17950 bp, 16 predicted proteins | sample atmos_gasesECM4C_2_FD_203713 | JGI IMG/M metagenome (GOLD analysis project Ga0307478, IMG submission 203713) | Hardwood forest soil microbial communities from Morgan-Monroe State Forest, Indiana, United States - atmos_gasesECM4C_05 | ecosystem: Environmental > Terrestrial > Soil > Temperate... | reverse complement strand
GTGGAACAAGGCGGAACCGCCGGGATCCAGCCTGGATGAATCGTTTGCCCGGGAGGAGATTGCGATTCCGGTGAAGTGCAACGTGCATCCGTGGATGCACGGTTACGTCGCGGTATTCAAGCACCCGTTTTTCGCCGTGACCGGCAAGGATGGGAGCTTCGACCTGAGCAGTCTTCCGCCTGGCACTTACACCATTAAAGCGTGGCACGAAAAGCTGGGCACGTCGACGCAGACGATCACGATCGGCGCGAATGAGACCAAAGAGATCAGTTTCGTTTTCAAGGGAATGTAGTGGGCCTCAGGGTTTCTTCGACCCCTGGAAGCCTTTGCGGCGTTGTTCGCTGTAGCGGTGCAGCGCGTCGAGGATGATGGGATACGCTTCAGAGGCAGGGCGTATCTCATCCACCTCGACGGCCTTGCCTTCGAGCTGTTTGTAATCCTGAAAGAAACGCCGCAGCATGAGCAGGCGGTGCGGCGGCATTTCCGCGGCCTCGTGGTAGGAGTTGAACTCAGGATCTTCGGTGGCGATAGCAATGATTTTGTGGTCCTGCTTGCCGGCGTCGATCATGGTCATCAGGCCGATGGTGCGGGCGTGAATGATGGTAAGGGGCACCACGGGTTCCTGGCATAGGACGAGCACATCGAGGGGATCGTCGTCTTCCGCCAGAGTCTGCGGGATGAAGCCGTAGTTTGCGGGATAGTAGACGGCGGAATAGAGAATGCGATCGAGCTTGATCAGGCCACTGGCTTTGTCGAGTTCGTACTTCACGCTTGATCCGAAGGGGATCTCGACCACGCAATCGAATTCCTGCGGGAGCTTGTCGCCGGGAGTTACGTCGTGCCAGGGATGAATCATGGGGTTTTCGTACTGATCACATTCTATCGGACGATGGGTTTCGATTTGACGAGAGTGTCCAAAATCCTTAACCACAGAGGGCATGGGGGACACAGAGTAGCCCGATTATACTTTCGGAGATGCATCTTAACTGGCCCCAATCTTGATTCTGGCTGCGGGGTCGGGTAGAGTCGTGGTGGAAGGCAGTTTCCTCCAATGGGCGGTTCCTTTATGTCCAGCCAAGGTAAGACCTATCTTAAATTCGGTGCGGCCACGGTTGTGATTTTCCTGTTGCTCGGTTACCTCGCTTACACCGGCGTGCAGGACAGCAAGAGCTATTACGTCACGATCAGCGAACTGCACAAGATGGGCAATGGCGCTTACGCCAAGCGCTTGCGGGTCGCGGGGAATGTGCAACCGGGCTCCATCAAGCGCACCGGAACGCACGTCCAGTTTGTGCTGGTGGAGCAAGACCAACTACTCAACGTGGATTACACCGGAACGGAAGCGCCTCCCGATACTTTCAAAGACGATTCGCAAGCGCTCGCCGATGGCAGCTTTGGCCATGACGGCGTTTTTCATGCCAAGGCGCTGCAGGCTAAGTGCGCTTCGAAGTACGCTCCGCAACAACCCGGCAACCAGATGCAGGCGGCGCCCGCGAAGAATGTAACGCAGGTGCAGCCGAGTGGTCAGCCTGCCACGGCTTCGAACTAGACGCAAAAACCAAGGTCCCCTTCGACGTCGCTCAGGGCAGGCTCCCGCTTCGCTCGGGATGAGATCGCATCGGGCTCCCGCGAGCTCGACTTCCCAGCCAGCTTTCGTTATCGTCTACGTTTCAACGTAATCCCATGACTTTGAGCGCCTCCGAGTCGACAGCCGCTGCGCCCATCATCACCGTCAGCAATCTCATTAAGCAGTTCGGGCGCTTTGCCGCATTGCGCGGAGTAGACGCGGAATTTGCCGCGGGCAAGTTCCACGCTATTCTCGGCGACAACGGGGCAGGGAAGACAACGCTGTTGCGCGCGCTGGCAGGATTGGCTGATCCCACGCGCGGAGCGGTCTCCATCCTTGGCAAGACGCCGCACGAAGCCTGCCGCGATATTGGCTATATGGCCCACCCATCGCTGCTTTACGACGAGATGAGCGGCATGGAAAACCTGCGCTACTTCGCGCGCCTCTATGACATCGCCGGCGATACCCGGTGTTCGGAAGTGATTCGCGCCGTGGGATTAGATCCGGAACTGACGCGGCCCGTCGGGAAGTATTCGCAAGGCATGCGGCAACGCATGTCGCTGGCGCGGGCCATCCTGCAGGATCCGAAGATTCTGTTGCTGGATGAACCATTCTCCAATGTGGATGTGAACTCGGCGCGCGAGATGGTGGGCCTGCTCAAGGGCATGCGCGATGCCGGCAAAACAATTTTTGTAGTCACGCACCAAGCCGCGCTGCTGGAAGGCGTGGCCGACGAATTTGTGTGGATGCAGGCGGGGCAGATCGTCGACCGCACTCATCATCTTGCGGCAGGCCTCAGCCAAGCGAGGGAAACGTGAGATCGTTCTGGTCGATCACACTGGCGACGCTGGCCAAAGACATTCGCCTGGAGTGGCGCTCCAAGGACGCGCTCAACGCGATGCTGTTCTTCTCGCTGCTGGTGGTGGTGATCTTTGTGTTTTCATTCGATCCCCTGGCGGAAGAATCACGCCACATTGTTGGCGGATTGGTGTGGGTGGCGTTCTTGTTCGCGGCGGTGGTGGCCCTCAACCAGACATGGGCGCGGGAGCTGCGCAATCAGGTGCTCGACGCCTACTGCGTGTCTCCCGCCCCAGCGAATGCATTGTTTTTGGCCAAAAGTGTGGGCAACTTTCTATTGGTGTGCCTGCTGGAGGCCTTGATGGCGCCGCTATTCGTGATCTTCTATAACTTACGCGTTCTCGGTCCCGCATGGCAGTTAATCCCCGTCGCGCTTCTCGGGACCTGGGCCCTGGTGGTGAACGGAACATTCTTCGCAGCCATGTCGATCCGCACTCGAAGCCGCGAGCTCATGTTGCCTTTGCTTTTGTTTCCGGTCTCGATTCCGGCGGTGCTGGGCATGGTTGCCGGCACTACGAGCATTCTTACTGGAGAGAATCCTGCCCACTTCTACATCGTATTGCTTCTCACCTACGATGTGGTGTTTACTACTGCTTGTCTGGCACTGTTTCAAACAGTCTTGCAAGCGGAATGAAGAAGGCTTTCCCCATCCTCGCAGTTCTGACGTTCATTTTGCTGGCCTATGCTTTCTATCAGGCGATGTGGGTCGCGCCCACCGACGCGCTGCAGGGCGATGTTTACCGCATCATTTACTACCACGTTCCATCTGCGTGGACGGCCTTCCTGCTTTTTTTTATTAATTTCATCGCTTCGGTGCAATATCTGGCCAGCGCCACGCCTTCAGGCGAGCGCGCCGCAAAATGGATTGTGATTGTGATTGGGATTATTGGCGCGGTTGCACCTTTTATCCCGCAAGTACGGCAGCAGCTACCGGCAGGGTTGTATCCCAGTTCGGTGGCGACGACGGTTCTGGCGATTCCCGTTTTTTATTTCCTTATCGGCAAGTATTTTCCGGGGCAGAATCTGGATGTGCTGGCGGTGACGACGGCGGAAGTTGGGGTAGTTTTCTGCACCATCGTTCTGATTACCGGGCCGATCTGGGCGCGGCCGGTGTGGGGCATCTGGTGGGCTCCGGGAGATATCCGGCTGACGTCGACTCTGGTGTTGTGGTTGATCTACGTAAGCTACCTGGTGCTGCGGCGTTTTTCCGACAGCGCGCAGACGCAGAAGCTGGCCGCGGTGCTGGCCGTGTTTGGAGCGCTCGATGTTCCGCTGGTGTATTTTTCCATCTGGTTTTTCCGCACGCAGCATCCGCAACCGGTGATTGGCGGAGGCGGTTCGATGGATCCGCGGATGTTGAATGTTCTGCTGATCAGTTGGATGGCGTTTCTTTGCTTCGGATTTCTGGTCTGCTGGTCGCGTTACGGGCTGGAGAAGCTGCGGCGCGAAGTGGAAGAAGCGGAAGCACTGGAATCGTTGGCAGAGGGTGGAGAACTGGCGGCGCAACCGTCGAGGGCGAAAATTCCTTTGAGCCGAGGGTCGCAATGAATTCCGTCAAATTCTTGTATGCGGCCTACATCGCTACCTGGCTGATCCATGGCCTGTATCTGGGGAGTCTGGTTCGCCGTTACAGCCGGTTGCGCGAGAGAATGAAGGATCTGGGGAAGTAAATTCGGCTTGCGGACGCGGCCCGTCAGTTCGAAGTTTTCCACTCTTGTTGCAGCGCGCTCAGAAAATCGGCATTCCCGCCGGAGCGCAGGAATTGATAGTCCTCGATCATAGCGGCGGTTCCGATGCGCGAAGAGGGCAGGGGAGACTCGGAGCGGATCACGCGCGCCGTGAAGCGGACTCTCACTGCGTCGGTTAGCGTGATGTGAGGCGGGAAAGTGAGAGTGACTTCGCACCGCGTTCCTTGCGGAAGGGGGCGGTCAAGATAAAAAAAAACTCCGCGCGCGCTCACGTTCTGGGTTTCGGTCTGGAATTCGTTCTCCGGATCGAGACGAACCACCGCGGGCAAGCGCATATCGAAGCGCCGCATCATCCGCCGTTCCTGAGAGTCAGGTTGCATCCGCCGTGTAGTTTCCGAAAGCATTCCTTCTATGAAAAGCCAAGCCATTACTGTACGGAATCAAACTTTCAGGCTGGGAGGGCAAGGCCTCGCCACCCACCGGCAGGGCCTGGTTGTTTCCAATGTATAGAATTGCCAGCCGTTTGCAAGAGCAAAAAGGCTCCCCCGAACTGATTCGGTAAATATTTTTCCGGGCAATGAGCCGAAAGTTGAGGCACAACTATCCAAATCTGCAGTTTCCTTCAGCCACTTTCGTGCCACCCTGCGGCATCTTTCCTTGACCTGCGGCGCATCTGACACCTCGGGGAGTGGGTGTCGAGTCGAGCATCGCTTGACTTGGCTATCCGTAGATGTTTAAGTAGTTGTTTGTTTTCCGCCAGTTCCTAGTGACACATCAGCAGCGGGCGGTTTCGCCGGCGCCGGGGTGCGGTCTCGCGCGTCGTTTCTATCTCTCTCCAAAATGATGGGCGTGAATCGGAGGAAAAGCGTAATGGGAAATGGCCGTTGGTCGGGAAGAACTTGGGGAAGCAGCGCAGTTTCGGGGCGCGCGCTTGGCGCAATGTTTATGCTGCTGGTAGCGGGTTTCGTGGTGCTTGGTTCAGGTTCGCGCCGGCACACCCTGAAGCCGGTGGCTCAGGTTGCAGCTTCCCCGATTCCACCCTTATCGCGAACTTCCCCGCTTGCCAGGCCAGACGCCCGCGCCATTTTGGGACGGCTGCCGCTGATCTTCGAGCCCAACCAAGGGCAAGTCACCGACCCTGGCGTGAAGTTTCTCGCGCGGGGCGCGGGCTACAGCCTTTTCTTAGATAACTCTGGGGCCGTCCTCGGTATGCAAAGCAGGAGTTCTGGGCGGGGCCCAAGCGAACACTTTGTCCGCATGAAACTGGTGGGCGCAAACCCTGCTGCGGTCACTGCCGGAAGCGATCCGCTGCCCGGCCACAGCAACTACTTGATAGGCAATGATCCGAGCAAATGGCATCGCGGAATTCCGCAGTTTGCCGGAGTTCGCTACGACAACGTCTATCCCGGAATCGATCTGGTGTTTTACGGAAACCAGGGCCATCTGGAATACGACTTCAAAGTCGCGCCTGGCGCCGATCCTTCCCGAGCCGAACTGCAGTTTGATGGCGCAAGCAAACTGGAGCTGAACGGCGGAGACCTGCTGCTTACAGGAAGGAACGAGGGAGACTTGCGCCTGCAAGCACCGCAGGTTTACCAGCGGGACGGCGACCGCCGCGTTCCCGTAACCGGACGTTTTGTGCTGCGCGCGGCGAATCGCGTCGGTTTCCAGATTGGCGCCTATGACCGCAGCCGCGAACTGGTCATCGACCCGGTGCTTACTTTCTCTACATACTTTGGCGGCAGCGGCTCTGAAATTTCGCCTTCAGTCGCCATTGATCCCGCGGGAAGCATTTATCTGGTTGGCACGACGCAGGGTTCGCCGGAGACTTCGACGGTGGGTTCGCCAACGAACTCCTTTCCTACTACCGGGACGATAACGTTTCTTCCTCCTACGCTCTCCCTTACTACGAGCACGCCAAGCCACGTGTTTGTTGCCAAGATCAGTCCGTCGCAGCCTCCGATCGTAGACTATGAGACATTCCTCGGCGGCGATGGTTCAGATAGCAGTGCGGGCATCGGGGTCGATGGAGGGGGCAACGCCTACATTGTCGGCAACACCACGTCCTCCAACTTCCCAACCGGGGGTATTCCTTATCAGACCGGGCCGAAGGCGAAGGGCTCGCAGTGCCCCGACCCGATCACGCTATTACCGTGCACCTCAGTTTTCGTCAGTGCGCTCAACGGGACGGGCTCGGCTCTCACTTATTCTTCCTATCTCTCCGGCAATGGCAACGACCAGGCCACGGGAATGGCCATCGATACGAACGGCGATGTCTTTCTCACCGGTACCACGACCTCGAACGACGCGCCGGCGATTGCGCCCGTTCCCGTAGAATTTCCCGCCACCTACTTGCCGGTGCCGTTCCAGGTCGCACCCAATGGACCCATCCAGTTCTTTGCGACCAAGGTGAAAACTCAGGCCCCGGGCGTGGCGAGCATCGCGTATTCCACATACTTTGGGGGCGGCGCAGTGTCGACCGGTACCGTTGCCGTGGGCGGAGGCATGGCGGTGGACGCGACCGGCAACATGTACTTCAGCGGGACGACGAATTTTTATAACAGCGGACAAGGCCAGTATGGCGACAGCGGCCAGTCGACGGATTTTCCCATACTCAACGCGTATCAACCGTGTTTGGATACGCCTCCTCCGACCGTCCTGTCCACGTCGAACCCGTGTACAGCTCCGACCATTTCAGCTCCAGACACTACCTATGCGACGGATGCGTTTGTCGCCAAGCTGAATCCCACCGCGCAAGCCGGCAGCCAGCTCCTTTTCTCCACGTACCTTGGGGGCACGGGGGATGACTCGGGCCCCGCGGTTGCGATCGACACCGGCGCCGCCAATGTCTATCTCACAGGCTCGACAAATTCGAGCGATTTCGTGCTCACGACGGGTGTAGCGCCTTTCCAGCTGTGCCTGGATACTCCGCCCGTCGTGCCAGCCAACGTGCCTCCGTGTCCAGCCATTGCCGCCCCGGCGCCGACGGATGCTTATGTGGCGCGGCTGAGCAATCCGGCACTGAGCACGACCGGAATTCCAATCGATGTAGCCCTCACTTATTTTTCCTATCTGGGCGGAACCGGGAACGATAGTGGCTTAGCCATCGCCGTGGATACGGCTGGCGATGCGCTGGTGACGGGGGCCACGAGGTCGACAAACTTTCCGGTTACCGCCGGCGCACTCCAGAGCAGCCTCGGCAACGGCGCCACCGGCGCCACTCAAAACGCTTTTATCGCCCACATTAATACGACCACCATTATCAACACGAACGGCGTGGGCTCCTATGTTACTTATTTCGGAGGCAATAGTGTGGATCGCGGTACCAGCATTGCCGTCGATCCGGTTTCGCTGAACACTTATTTTGCCGGCGATACTACTTCCACGCAGAATTTCCCAACCCAAGATGCGCTGCAGACTGCGCTGAATGGTGGCGCCAATACGACCAACAGCGACGCCTTCGTCGCCGAATTGGTTCCAGCGCCGAACGTCTGTATCACCTGCACCCTTCCAACTTATTCGACGACCGGGATACAGAGCGCCGGAAACCCGGTAACCATCACCTTCACCGTGATCAATCAAGGGCCGGACCTGGCCACCAGCGTATTTGTTAACGGTTCGGTTTCGAGCGGCGTCACGTTCGTCAGCGCCACAGCGGCTTCCGGCAGTTGTAGCACGCCCGTCAGCAATAACGTGGTTTGCACCATTCCGATTCTGCAGGCGGGTTCGACCTCGACGGTCAACTTCGTCGTGACCCCGATGGGCCCCTGCAATGCATGTTCGGCGACCGCACAGGTCATCAAAATTAACAATACGAACACGAATATTACTCCCCAGATCGCTGCCTTCCAGGCGGGTGGTTTTTCCATGAACATCAGCCCCTCCGGCCAAACCGTGGCGGCAGGCGGGGTGGCGCGATATACAGTTCAGCTGTCACCACAGCCGTCGTTTGCAGCCAACGTCTCGCTCACGTGCAGCGGTCCTCCGACCGGTGCGGCCTGCGTTTTTACCTCGAGCACACTCAGCTTGAACGGGGCTCAGTCGACCACTTTGAACCTGACCACGACTGCGCAACCAGTGACCACTATTGCCGCTGCATCCTGGCAGGGTCCACTGTATGCGTTGTGGCTGATGGTTCCGGGAATAAGTCTGTTGGGGATAGGTGCAGGAAACAAACGCCTGCGCAGGCGTTGCCTGGGCTTGCTGACGCTCTCGATGCTGTTTGCGCTGGTTCTGCTGCAACCAGGGTGCAGCGGTGGCAGCACGGTTCCACCGCCAGTAAGCGGAACTCCAACTGGGACTTACCAGATGACGGTCACGGCAACTTCCGGCTCGTTGACGGAGAGCGCGCCCTTCCAAATAACGGTGACTCCGTAAGGGGAAATGGCCTTAGCAGTTCGGGAAGAACTGAATCCGTTGATAGGCGCTCTATGCTCCGGCGGAAAGCTTGTGGTGGCCTTTGGCTTCGGCGATGCCGTATTGCCGGATCTTGTAGAGCAGAGCCTTGTAGCTGATCTGCAGAATCGCCGCTGCCTGCTTGCGGTTCCAGTTCGTCTGCTCCAGCGCCTGGCGGATGGCTTCGCCTTCAGCTTCGTCCTTGGCGGTGCGGGCCAGCGATTTCAATCCTCCGCCAGCCTCCCCGCTTTTGGCTGAATCTCCGCGGGCCGCGCCCCCATTGCCGTCATGGCGAGGCTGCAATTCGGCGGCGGCAAGATTCTCGTCGCCAAGAATCAAATAGCGCTTGAGAAAATTATTCAGCTCGCGCAAATTTCCCGGCCAGGAATGCGCCTGGCAGGCTTCAAGAAGTTGAGGTGAAAGCGGAAGCTGCGGCCGCGCATAACGCTCGGCCATGCGCGTCATGAAATGCTTCAGCAGAATCGGAATCTCTTCTTTCCGTTCGCGCAGCGGCGGCAGTTGCAAGGTGAACGCATTCAGACGATAGTAAAGATCTTCGCGCAATCGCTTGGCCGCCAATGCCTGGGGAATATCGATGTTGGTTGCCGCCAGAATGCGCACATCCACCTTAATGACGGTCCGGCTGCCCAGCCGCGAGAACTGCTGGTCCTGCAGCACATGCAGCAGCTTGGCCTGCAACTGCGGCGGCATCTCGCCGATTTCATCGAGTAGGATGGTTCCCTTGTTGCACAGCTCAAACTTGCCTGGTTTGGCGTGGGTCGCGCCGGTAAACGCTCCGGGCTCATAACCGAATAATTCACTTTCCAGCAGATCCGCAGGTACAGCCGCGCAATTCACCTTCAGGAACGTGCGGTGCGCGCGCTGGGAGAGCTTGTGAATGAGCCGCGCCAGCACTTCCTTGCCGGTGCCACTCTCGCCCAGCAGCAGGACGGGAATATCCACATGGGCCACCAGCGCCGCTTGCGATCGAATCTTCCGCATCGCCGGGCTGGCGGCAATGAAGAAGGTGTCTTCACCAACTTCCTCGACTTCTCCGCCCGGTGGTGTTTTTCCCTGACCCAGACACTGGTCAATCACCGCATCCAGTTCCGCCTTCTGAAACGGCTTCGTCAGGTAATCGTGCGCTCCCAGGCGCATGGCCTGCACGACCTTCTTGGTGTCGTTGACGCAGGAAAGCATTACGACTTTGACTCCGGGCCGTTTCTGGCGCAGCTGCTCCAGCGTTTCCAGTCCATCGATTCCCGGCATCAGAACATCGAGCAGAACGAGGTCGGGCTCCAGTCCTTTATCCACACGCAGCAGAGCTTCTTCTCCGGTCGACGCAGTTTCCACTTTGTAGTCGTCGACCTCCAGCAGCGTCCGAATGTAGCGGAGCATCGCCGGTTCGTCATCCACCAGAAGTATCTTGGCGGTCTCTCTCATCGATTCTTTCCTTTGCCGGCAGAATTCGTGGAGGGCTTGAAAGGGATGAGGAACGAGAACTTGCATCCCGCGCCGGAATCGCTTTCTACCCAAACTTTCCCGCCCATGCCCTGCACCAGCCGGCGCACGATGGCCAGGCCTAGACCCATGCCTTCCTGATTTTCATTTCCCGGCAGGCGGAAGAAATCATCGAAAACTTCCTGATGAAATTCCGCCGGGATTCCGGGACCCGTATCCGACACGCTGACCTTCACGGAGTTTGGTTGCGTTGTATCCAGCCGGCGTCTTTCCTCTGGCGCTGGGGGCTGCGCCGCGCCACGACGCTCCCACATATTTGGTTCGGCGTGCAACCAGACAGTTCCACCCTGCGGAACAAACTTGAAGGAGTTCTCCAACAAGTTGGAAATCACGCGCTGCAGCTTGGGTGAATCAAAGGGAAACGTGGGCAGCTTGTCATTTGCTAAAAAGTAAAGCGCCAAGCCTTTTTCCTGGAAGCGAGCGGACCACAGACGGCAAACATCGGAGAGGCAGTCGTTGAGGTTGCCGGTCTCGAAGCGCATCTTCAAGCCACCGGTTTCCAGCGCACTGTACGTCAGAAAATCCAGGATGAACTGTTGCAACCGTTTACCGCTTGATTCCATGTCGCCCAGCACTTCGCGCTGGCGCACATTCAATGGACCCAGTTTCTCGCTCTGCAGCAATTCCACGTATCCGTTCAGAATCGCCAAGGGCGTTTTCAGGTCGTGGGCCGCGGAGCCCAGGGCGTTCGTGGTGCGCTGGAATCGCTCCTGTAACTCGGAGTAGGCCTGCGGCAAGTCTGCCGGGCTGGGCAGACCTTCTCCCGGACCTGGAGGCAAGGGTGCGCCCGTCTTTCCTACAGCGGGTTCTGAGACACAGATATTCTTTTGCACGGTGGCCATTAGGGGCACGGCGATCTGCCGCAGAGGGGGGATGCACCTGCCTTGTCAGGCAAGATTGCTGTAACAAAATCGTATGCCAGCGTAGTTTTCCTTGTCAACCAAAAATGAAACCTGATTACCCAAGTGTAGCAAAACTCTGCACTCTATGTGTCCGCCCGGAGTGGTGCAGTCGTCGCACCAGTTGCATAGCATCTGGAGTGGAAACAGACGAAAAGCTCATGATTTGGTCACTTTAGGAGTTTCAACTCCCGGTATTAGCCCCTTCTTCCCGGATTTCACCGGGGAGGCTTGGGGAGTCTTGGCGGTAACTCTGGCTTTGGCCCCTAAGATGCTTGAAATGCTGGATTAAGACAGGAAGGGATGGCTTCGTTTGGACGGAAAGAGCCCAGCGGCTGAGCGTAGACAGTGGCCACGTCTACCTTTGGCCATCCCCGTTTTCGTCAGAAGTCAGTCCGAGACCGACAAGGAATTCCTGGAGTTTGCTACGGCCCTCAATGTCTCCGCGGGCGGAATGTTAGTGGCGGTTCGCCGCTCCATCCCATCCTCGGCTCAGGTCTTGCTTGAGATCCCCAGCGCTCCGTTAGCGGCGATGGCAGCCCTTCCGCGTGTCGCGCGCAACCTCCGTGCCAAGGTGTTGCGGATGCAGCATGGCGAGGGCTACAACCTGATCGGCCTGAAGTTTGCCCGGCCGTTAGTCCGTGGCCGCGCCCAGCCACTCAGAAGGAAGCTAGCTTCTTCCCCTGTGTGAAAATGTTTTCCTCTACTTGCGGCCCCTTGCCAGCCCTACCTTGGCTCCGGTCATTACCAGCTGTCTTCCCTTGCACCCTTTAGTAAGTTGCTTTTCTTCAATCAGATAGACTAGCCTAATGGAATACGTGTCCGATCCCCCTGGGTTTGGTTCTCCGGATGCACATCAGAGCATAAGCCTGTGCTGCGGAAGCCAGGAACACTTATGAGCACTACATCGAATCCAGTCAGCGCGTTGATCCAACCGCTTGGCGAAATGCCTCCCGACTCCGTGGTATTCGGTTCTACCGAAGCCATGCGAGCTCTTCGTGAGCGGCTGGCCAAGATAGCCGGCGCCAACGTTCCCGTACTCATCCAGGGGGAAAGCGGAACAGGCAAAGACATTATCGCGCGCATGATCCATACCGCTTCGCCGTGGAAGACGGGCCCGTGGGTCAAGGTAAATTGCCCGGCAATTCCCGGCACGCTGCTGGAAAGCGAACTCTTCGGCTATGAAAAGGGAGCCTTCACTGGCGCCTATGGCATGAAGCCGGGACGAGTCGAGATGGCGCATCGGGGCACCCTGTTTCTGGATGAAATTTCAGAACTTGATATGGCCTTGCAGTCGAAGCTGCTGCAACTGCTGCAGGATGGCCAGTTCTGCCGTATCGGAGCGCAGGAAGACAAGAAGGTGGAAGTGCGTGTAGTTTGCGCCACCAATCGAAAACTGGAAGAAGAAATCGCCAACGGCACTTTCCGCGCCGATCTTTTCTACCGCATCAACGTGGTGAACCTTCACATGCCGTCGCTGCGCGAGCGCGCCGCCGACATTCCACAACTGGTTAGCTACTTCCTCGAATATTACAACCGGAAATTCAACTCGCGCGCCATCCACCCTTCCGCCGATTTGATGAATGCTCTGAAGAAATACCACTGGCCGGGCAATGTGCGCGAGCTGGAAAATCTGATGAAGCGCTACGTGATTCTCGGCACCGAGGAATCCATCTCCGGCGATCTGCGGCCGCACGAACAAGATTTTTTCAGCGCCGACATTTCGGTCGATGGGCCGATCTCGCTGAAAAAAATCACGCGCCAAGCGGTGCGTGAACTGGAACGTAAAATCATCTTAAAAGTTCTGCAGCATCATCACTGGAACCGCAAACAGGCGGCGCGCGCGCTGAACATCAGCTACCGCGCTTTGCTTTATAAGATCCGCGACGCCGGTCTGCCTTCCAATCGCGCTCCGCGGCGCCCGCAGCCCGGCGAAGCGGTGACCCACTCCATCGCGGCCGACTAAGCGCAGCCCAGCGTTAATTGTGCCTGAAATCTAACTCCCTGGCTGCGTTTGCCCTATTCCCATTTCCTGCGCATCAGGCCATAATCATCTGCAATCGGTGAACCTCGAAAATCTTTGGCGACGACATCAAGGTGAGGCGTAGATGGCTCCCGTTCTAGTCTGGCTGATTCTGTTCCTCTGCCTGATGATCTCACTGGTCAAATACACGCTCGCACTTATCTTGAAATGGTCGGTTCCCGCAGCGACGGTCAAGAAAGACTACTCTTTCCAGCCCACGGTGAGTGTTCTCATGCCTTGTTTCAACGAGGGCAAAACGGTTTACGAAACCATTGAGAGCATCAGTAAGAGCAATTATCCCAACGACAGGTTTGAAGTGATCGCGCAAGACGACTGCTCGGTTGACGACAGCTACGAGTGGATGCTCAAGGCGCAGCGTGACTTTTCGAACATTCAAGTCCGCGTGGGACGGAACAGCGCCAACAGCGGGAAGGCCCGCACCGTCTGTAACGCTTTGCAGCACTCCGTGGCGGAGCTGATGATTTCCATCGACTCCGATTGTATTTTTCATCCGGACGCCATCCGCGAGCTGGCGGCTTGCTTCTCGGAGCCGAAGATCGGATCCGTGGGAGGCAGAGTCGGAGTAAGAAATCCTAACGACAACGCGATCACCGCGATCCAGACATTTATCTACTACGCTGCCTTTCAACTCTACAAAGTTCCCGAGAACTGGACGCGCAGCGTGGGCTGCATCAGCGGATCCCTGTTCGCCATCCGGCGCGAACTGCTGCTCGAGATCGAGCCCAAGATTCGCAGCCGGCACTGGTTCGGCATTCCGGTCAATCAGGGCGAAGACCGCTTTCTTACCCACCAGACGCTTCTGCGCGGCTACGGAACCTACATCAATAACGACGCGTTGTGCTGGACCACCGTGCCCTCCACTTTGCCGGAACTGTTCAAGCAGCAGCTGCGCTGGAAGCGCAGCATCATCCGCGATCTTTTCTATACCCTGCGAACTCTTCCCCAGCACGTCTGGACGCTGCATCCCAACACCGTGCTTACCCTGGTGTTGACGCCGCTCGGGGCGCTCCTCGGCTTGTTGGTGGTCCTCACCATGCTCTCGGGTAATCCCATGGAACTGGCCGGTCCAGGTCCGCTGATTGGCTACCTTGCGATTGCAGCAATTCTCGGTTGGGTCATCAGAAAATACAGCGTTCGGGAAACCGTCAACAACCCGCTCGCCTTCGGCGCCTATTTAGCCTGGTCGGTCGTCAGCAGTTTATTCCTTACTACCCTGGCATTGTGCACCCTGGACTCCCGTGACTGGGGCACACGCACCAAAGAACAGAATCGGGAACAGGAGGCCAGCCATGGCGACGCAAGCGCCGCCAGCCGTTAAGAAAGTGCCGGAAGAAAAGCCCTCCGTTATCCAGCCGATGATTTACAAGTCGGTGGTTACGGTCTACCGGATCTTTGCCATATTCACGCTCTACCTGGTGCTCGTTGGCGTACTGGCCTACGGCTTCGTCATGGGTTTCTATGCTCTGAGCACATCCTGGGCTGCGCCGGTAATTCTTTCTCCCGCCGACGACAAGAGCCTGGATTTCACCGAGAAACTGGTGACCAGCCGGCAGACGCTGGAAGATCTGAACGTCGACAAGAAGAAGCTCGAAGACGGCATCGGCGAAATGCAGAAGCACCGGGCGGCGCTGGAAGCCCTCGAGCCCGAACTGAAGCGCGCGATTACGCGCGAAGAGCAACACAACCAGGCCACCGGTCCACAACTGCTAAACCTCGACAAGCTGAAGCAGGCCGACATCCTCAAGACGCAAGCGGTCATGGCGCAAGTGAAAGAAGTGGAAGCCGCCATCGACAAAGATCTCGCGGCTGGCCTGATCACCAAAGGGGATGCAGCTACTCAGCGCGCGGCGCTCAATCAGGTGCAGAGTGCGTATACCGACAGCAAGATCGGCGAGATTCTTCTTACCGACAATATTCTTGAGAAAACCACGGTCGACACCAAGTCTCTTGACGTCCTCGATAAACAGGCCGAACTCATTTCCGAGATTGCCCAGCTTGATATCGCGATCAGCGTGGCGCAAAAGCAGATCTACGAAGAAACAAAACAGATTGATCGCCTGAAGGCCGCGCTCAACACGGCGAAGCAGACGCCCTATTACTTGAGCGTCTCTGGCGGAAGCGCCGTGAACTTCGCTTTTGTGCCCTATGACAACCAGACCAGCGCTTCGATCGGCGCCGCAGTTTACGATTGTTACCTGAACATGGTGCTGTGCCGGAAAGTAGGCACAGTGAAGCAGATTTTTGCCGGCGAAGAACACGCCATCCATCCCATCTTCCGCACCGACATCCGCGGCTTCCTGATCCAGATGCAACTCGATCATCCGGAATCCGCGAAATCCAAAACCGTGTTCCTGAATCGCAAACCGCTTTTCTTCTGAGGAGACCGCAGGATGCCGACGCCCCCGAGCAAACAGCCTGGAGTAAAGCCGCACCTAAAGCGCATCACGTTCAAAGCAAAATTCAGCGCAGCCTGCACAATCGCAATCCTGATCTCCGTTGCCTTCGCCGCCGACGCGAAGGATAAGGATAGGGACAAGAGTATCGACCAGCAGGCCTATTGCAGATACGTAACCGAGCAAGCCGCCGCGCAGCGCGACCTGCTGCTGATTCCGAGCGCAGTCGCCGGCATCACCCAGCCCAACACCGGCCTGCCCATGCAGGTGGTATGGGGGCTTTCTGGCAGCCTTTCCAATGTGCGTAAGTCGGTGCTCACCATGGATGCGGCGCGCAAAAACTGCGATCTTTACAGCGCGGCCTCCTCCGCCCAGCAGGATGTCCAATATGCCCTGCCCAGCCTGGAGAAGCGGGCGTTGCAACACAGATTAGAGCTGATCCAGCAAGCCTCAGAAACTCTCGACACGCTCACCGCCACAACCAGAAAGATGCTCGAGGCCCAGAATATGACCCGCCCCATGGCCTTCGTGCTGCAAACCACCAAGATCAAGTTGGACTCCGATCGCGCCGATACGCAATCGAAGATTGTTTCCCTCTACACACCGCCGCAACTCAGCGACAAGCCGGTAAAGGAACTGGTCGCCGAGAAGCAGAGCAGGGAAGTCTACGAGCAAAAGGCTCTCGACAAACTGAGTCGCCAGAATGATTGGGACGTAGCGCTTTCCGTGGGGGCGCACCAGCAAATCAGTCCGTTGGTGGATAGCAGAGGAGCCTACGGCGAGGTCACGGTCAGCTACAACCTCGCCAGTCACGGCATCAACAAACATCTCGATCAGGCTGCCGATGCCTACGACGACTGGAAGAAAGTTCAGGAAGGCGACATCGTTCGCAACGCAGACGTTCTCAAACAGCAGATCGCAGACGGGATTTCCGTGCAGGATAGCCGCCTGAAAGCGCTTCAGGAGGAGCAGCAGCAGATTGAAAGCAACCTGCAACTTGTAGGCAGCGCCGAAACCACCGCCGCCCTGGACTTCCGCAACCAGCTAACCACCGCCCAATTGCTGCTGCAGATCGAGATCGGGGATGCCACCTTCCGGCTCGACCGCCTGAGGGAATTTCTGGGAAAGAATTTCTGATCGGTGAATGGCGCGTGGTCGATCCGGCTATTTCCCGCTTGCGTCTGTTCTGAAGTACAAGGTGGGGGTGGTCCCCAACGTCTTCCGGAACATGGAAATGAATGCGCTCGGAGTGCTGTAGCCCGATTCCAGAGCGGCGTAAGTGACCTTCGCTCCTTCTGCCAAAAGCCGCATCGCATGCATGAGACGAAGCTGTTGCCGCCACTTTCCGCAGGTCATGCCAACATCTTGCTGGAAGAGCCTTTCAACGGTCCTCTTGCTTGCGCCCGCTGCTTTGCAGAGGTGAGTGAGTGGCCGCCGGTCGCTCGGGTCGGCTATAAGAGCGTTGGCGACTCGGAGCGCCCTTGGATCGGACGGATTTGGAAGCTGCAAAGCCACCATCTGGATGGCCTTCAGCTGGTCGATGATCACGTATATCAAATGACCTTGCCACTTGATCGTTTTCTTCAAGGTGGCGAATTTGCAAGCGCCAAGAATGAGCTCCCTTAGCAGCGGCGATACGTTCAGCACGCAACAGCCTCGCGGCAGAGTTCTCGCCAGCAGCGGCCTGAAGTACAGAGTTCGCATCGCAACCGTGCCTGACATCGTGATGGTGTGTGGAACCGCGGCGGGTATCCAGACCGCCCGGTGAGTGGGCACCACCCAAGTGCCCTGGCTCGTGCGCACAGTCATCACTCCCCGCGAAGCGTAGACGAGTTGATCCCGATCATGAAAATGAGACGGGATTACATACCCTGTGGAGTAGTCGTGTGCCAGGGTCGTAATCTGAGAGTGACGGTCCCCCAGGGGGACGAAGATTCCGCGTTGCCGCTTTTGCGACATTCATTGTCATAATATCGGAGGCGCGTAAACCGATCAACTTCTAAGCTAGGCCAGTCTGCAATGGTTTCGTGGAACTAGAAAAGACGGCTGACGCATTTCGAATGCCCGTGCGGAGACCAGCGCCACGGCTATGGACGAAGGAACAGAGACTAGCGTTGAGGGTTGATCGGAGGAACAACTCATGAAGCAAGAAATAGCGGTTCGAAGGTCGAAGCGGTTCAGAGGCAAGCTCATGCTTGTTCTCATTGGAGGATGGCTTTCACTGGCGGGGGCATCCGCCTTGGCTGCGGGAGATTCAGGACCGTGTTCTGCAAACTCGGAAAGCCGGCAGCTGGATTTCTGGCTCGGGGCTTGGAACGTGACATATCCCGGCATGCCGGGTAACGCCGCCAGTAAGGTCAATCTCGACCTCGACGAATGCGTGCTCACCGAAAGCTGGGACGGCGGCAAGGGCCACCGAGGCGAGAACTGGTTCGCGTACAGTTCAGATGATAAGAGCTGGCACGGAATGTTCGCGGATAACCAGGGTCGGGTGCACGTGTTCGAAGGGAAGGTTGCGCAAGGCTCCGCCGAATTTACCGGGCCCAGCCTTGGCCCAAATGGAGAGACGGTCTTGAATAGAATCA
>Ga0307478_10001791_pt1 | contig 17955 bp, 13 predicted proteins | sample atmos_gasesECM4C_2_FD_203713 | JGI IMG/M metagenome (GOLD analysis project Ga0307478, IMG submission 203713) | Hardwood forest soil microbial communities from Morgan-Monroe State Forest, Indiana, United States - atmos_gasesECM4C_05 | ecosystem: Environmental > Terrestrial > Soil > Temperate... | reverse complement strand
GCGTCAAAAAGTCGTAACCGTATAGGCGGTTTTCGCAGCGCGCTCTGAAGCTCCTCTTCGCGTCCTCTGCGGCTTTTCTCTGCGGCTCTCCGCGGCCTTTCTCTGCGCCCTCTGCGTTTCAAAATTGTTCCCGGGAAACAGCACACTACCCAAAGAGTCACCCACCACGGCCAGCATTCCACACTGCCCAGAATGTGCTGGCAGCCTGCACATCCGGAAAACCGACCAGCTTTTCGTTCCCAAGCTGCCGCCGATCCCCGTGAGGCTTTAAAATCGGGATGCGCTTATGACCCCAACCTCGGCACCCAGGCAAGCTTCCGCAATCAAGGCCCTCCTGTTTGCGTTGATTCTGTCAACATCGCTCGCCGCGTTCCCGCAAGAGGCAAAGACCGCACCCGCCGTCGTCGGCTTCTCGCTCGATTTCCCCCAGTCCAGTCCAGATCATTACGAGTTCTCGATTTCTTCCGATGGCCGCGCCAGCTACGACTCGACCGGAAAACTCACCCCGCAATCCGATGCCGGCGACCCCTTTCACACGGACTTCGCCATCTCGGCCGCAAACCTCCGCCGGATTTTCGACCTCGCCGCCAAGGCCAAGTATTTCGACGGACCGATCGATTCCGGCAAGCGCAACCTCGCATCCACCGGCGCCAAAGTTCTCAGCTACTCCAACGGCGATCGCAATACGCACGCGGAGTACAACTACTCGCTCATTCCAGCCGTGCAGGATCTCACCGCCATCTTCCAGAACATGTCGACCACACTGGAATTCGGACGCCGGCTCGAGTACTACCAGCGCCACCAGAAACTCGCCCTGGAAGACGAACTGAAGCGCATGGAGGAGATGGCCAACGAAAAGAGCCTGCAGGAGATTCAGGCTGTCGCGCCGATTCTCGAAAAGATCGTCGCCGACCGCAGCGTTCTCAACGTCAGCCGGGCACGCGCGCAAAGGCTGCTGACCGCCGCTGGCGCTCCAGGCGCGCGCTGACCGGGCAGCGAACAAGATTGTTGAGTGTTAAGTGGTTGGGCGAAGCCATCGAATGAATGACTTACAGATGCATCGTGAGGAAGAGATTACTTCCGGAACCCGCCGCCCGAACCTCTTCCCGATCCAATCGCTCTTTGACACAGAAGTTACAAAATCGTAGCAACCTCAACCTGTCAAACCATGTTCTAATGGTGCAAAGCAGAAGAGTCTCCAGGAGACAATTTATGTCGAACCGAAGCTTGGGCACGTGGCTTGCTCTCGGGGCGTTGGCGTTTGTCTGCGCTGTGGTTCCGGCATCGGCCGAGTCGCATGTTCGGATCGTTCGCCTCAGCAACGTTGAGGGCACAGTACAGGTCGACCGAAACACCGGTCAGGGGCTCGAGAAGGCCTTCCTCAACATGCCTGTGGTCGAGGGCATGAAGATGGCGACCAAAACCGACGGCCGCGCCGAAATCGAATTCGAAGATGGCAGCACGGTTCGCGTTACTCCCGATACCAAAATTGAATTCACTGCACTCTCGCTGCAGGATTCGGGCGCGCACGTTTCCACGGTGACCTTGCTGCAGGGCCTCGCCTACGTGGACTACACGGCCAAGCAGAAGAACGATGTCCTTACCCTCGCCTTCCAGAATGAGAAGGCAACGTCGACCGATGCCGTGCATTTTCGCGTCGGGCTCGCGGATGCCAACGCGGCGGTGGCAGTCTTCAATGGCGACCTGAAAGTCGACGGACCCTCCGGGCCGGTCGAACTCAGCAAGAACCGGACGGCGACCTTTGATTTCGCCGCCAACGACCGATACACCATCGCCAAGAACATCGAAGAGGATTCCTTCGATGCCTGGGATAAACAGCTCTCCAAATATCAGCGCGAATATGCCAGCAAGGGCTCCTACAAGGACTATCCCTACGGCTACGGCGTCAGCGATCTCAACTACTACGGCAACTACTACAACGTGCCAGGCTACGGCTCGATGTGGCAGCCCTACTTCGCCGGCGCGGGCTGGAGCCCGTTTGCCGACGGTTCCTGGCTGTTCTACCCCGGCATGGGCTACACCTGGGTGTCCCCATACCCGTGGGGCTGGATGCCGTATCGCTACGGCAGCTGGGGCTTCGTTCCAGGCTTCGGCTGGATGTGGGCTCCGGGTGGGTTCGGCGGAGGCTGGTACAACATCCCGCCGGTAACGAATCCGCCGCAGCGCTTTAAGACTCCGACGGCCCCCGCCCAGGGCACGGCTACGGTAGTGGTCGGGCATCCGATTCTCACGACCGGCATGCCCCATCGTCTTACGGTGCAGAACGGCAGCGCTGGCATGGGCGTGCCCCGCGGCGCCGTCAGCAATATGGCCAAGTTTTCGCATGAGGCGCAGCAGAATGGATTTGCCACCGTCCACACCATGCCCGCCGTGCGCAGCGCCATGGCGCCTTCTCCGGGCTTCAGTGGCCCGACGACCAGCAGCGGTGGAAGCCACATGAGCACAAGCAGCCATGTGAGCACCGGAGGCCACACGTCAGCGCCGCACAGGTAGAACGAAAATAGATATAACGGAAATAGATATAATGATGGGGCGACGGCCGACTTGCCCTGAGCGGCGAAGTCGGCTGTCTGCTGCAGTTAAAGCTTCCCACTACAGTCCAAAGCTTTCCCACAGTTCTCCGCGACTCCGCGGTCCAGAGCTTTTCTCTCCGACCTCCGCGGCCGTTCTCCGCGTCCTCTGCGTTAAAGTTTTTACCGTCCGTGAGGTAGATCACCGCTTCGATGATTGCGACAAAGCTTTCCTTTGCGTTCTTTGCGGCAATTCTTCGCGACCTTTGCGGTTAAAAGCAGATGGCTTGTGGCTTTCAACGCAGAGAACGCGGAGAAATTCCGCTGAGGGCGCAGAGAAGAGCATCACTGCACCGCGATTCCCGCATAGCCCACTACCATCTGCCGGTCGCCGGAAACATCCCCCGAAGTCGCATACTTGATCAGCTCCGCCGAAGTCGCGCCCAAGCGCTTCGCCGCCGTCAGCATCGCGACCCCCGGGCCGAACCCGCACATGCTGATCTCCTCATTGGTCACCGCTTCGTACAAACCCTGCGGATCAAGCGCCAGCATCCGCTCGATGGCTTTCTGATCCTTGACGCGCGTCACCGGATCGGATTCGTAGTGATTCATGTCGCTCGAAGCGATAATCAGAATTCGTTCCTTCGCCGCGGATATCGCATGGCCGATCGCCTCGCCCAACCCGGCCAGTACTTCATAGTGCCGGGTCCCGATGGCAATCGGCACGATGGTGACGTGCGGCCGCAGCACTTGAAGAAAAGGCAATTGCACTTCGATCGCATGCTCTGAAAGATGCGCGGTGGAGTCCTCGATGAGAAGCGGAAAGCCCGCCAGTAGACTCTGCGCCAATTCCTCGTCGAGAGGCACGTCTCCCAGCGGTGTTTGCCACGCCCCGTGAATCATCAGCGAAAGCGGGGTTCCCACTCCCGTGTGATTGGGACAGAGCACGATGCAGCGCGCCGGAATCTCCAGCTGCGCATACACTGCTCCAGCCACATGGCCCGAATATACGTAGCCTGCATGCGGCACCACGCAGCCCAGCGCCGGAATCGTCTGGGTTTTCGGCGAAAGATACGACTCGAGGTCAGCGATGAGCTTCCGTGGGTCTTTCGGATAGAACCGGCCGGCGACGGCCGGATGGCGAATCGCAATCGTGCCCATACGCTCTCCTTTCGGAGCCGGGCTATTTGCCGGACGACAGATTTCCGTTACCGGAAGCCAGCGCGCGGAATACGGCAGCGCTCTTCTCCAGCGACAGCGCCTCGGCGCGCACGGCCGGTTTTACTCCCGCCTTGCGCAGCGCGTCCTGCAGGGACTCAGGATCATATTCGGTCTTCAAATTGTTCCACAGCGTCTTTCGTTTCTGCCCGAAGGAAAGCTTGAGAAAGCGGACGAATCCTTCCTCTTCCACTCCCAGGCTGTCGAGCCGCGGAGCCATGGTGAGCCGCACTACCGAGGAATGCACCTTGGGCGGCGGCGAGAAATCGCCGGGCGGCAGCGTGAACAGCTTCTCGACCTTGGCATAGAGCTCCGCAGTCGCAGAGAGCAACCCATAGTCGCGGCTTCCTGGCGTGGCGGCCAGCCGGTCGGCGACCTCCTTTTGCACCATGATCACGATTGTGCTGAAACATTGGCGGAACTCGAACAAGCGTAGAAGAATCTCAGAAGTGATGTAGTAGGGAAGATTTCCCACTACCGGCACCGGGTCTGGCGCCTGCACCAGTCCGGGACGCGACGCGCCCGGCTTTGGTCCGAACAGCGTGGCGAAGTCGATGGCCAGCACGTCGCCTTCGATCACTTCGACATTGGGATACAACGCAAACTTCATGCGCAGCTGCGCCGCCAGCACTCGATCCAGTTCGATCGCGATCAGCCGCCGAACCCGCCTCGCCAGCAGGGAAGTGATTGCCCCGCGGCCCGGCCCGATTTCGAGCACCGTGCGCTGCGAGACGTCGCCCAACGCCTCCACAATACGAAGGCCGGCAGCGTCGTTTGTCAGAAAGTGCTGGCCGAGTTTTGGCTTGCGTGCGAAGCGTTTTGCGGCGCTTTTCGGCACGTTGACCCTCTTTCCCGTCCCCGGATAGACTGGCAACGCTTTCCCCAGGCTGCAGATCGGGGTTTTACCCCACTCGTTCGATCTTTATTCATCATATCCTGCGCCGGGGGTCGGCCGCTTCCAGGGAGGCTCGGCTTCATGCATATTGTCTTCGCTGCCTCGGAAGGCTTGCCCTTCTCAAAGACCGGCGGTCTGGCCGATGTGGTTGGCGCTCTGCCCCGCGCCCTCGCTGCTCAGGGACATCAGGTCAGCATTTACTTACCTCGCTACCGCCAGACCAAACTGGTCGATCCGCAGACCGTGGTCCGCAGCATTACGGTTCCTTTCGACGACCACTACCGCTTCTGCTCCGTCGTCACCCCCGGCAGCCAGGCCGGCATTCGCTACTACTTCGTCGACTATCCTAATTACTTCGATCGCGAGGCTCTTTATGGCACCGCGGTCGGAGACTATACCGACAACGCCGAGCGTTTCGCCCTGTTCTCGCGAGGCGTCATTGAGGCGTCGAAGATTGTCGGCGTGCCTGATGTTTTTCATTGTCACGACTGGCAGACCGGGCTCATTCCCGTGCTGCTGCGAACCCTGTACGCGCAAGATCCCGCCTTCCGCGACTCGACGACCGTCTTCACCATTCACAACATGGGATACCAGGGATTGTTTCCTGCCGAGATCTTGCCGCTCCTCATGTTGCCTTGGGATCTGTTCACCATCACGCGGATGGAATTCTTCGGTCAAGTCAATTTCCTGAAGGGCGCGCTGGTTTTCTCCGACTACGTGACCACGGTCAGCCGGAAGTACAGCCAGGAAATCCAGACCACCGAGTACGGGTTCGGCCTTGAAGGCGTCTTGCGCGATCGCGCCGCTACAGTCACCGGTATTCTCAACGGGGTCGATTACACCGAGTGGAGCCCGGAAGTCGACAAGCACATCGCCGCCCGGTACTCACCTGCCGATCTCTCCGGCAAAGCCGCCGACAAGGCCGACCTGCTCGCCGCCTTTGGCATCCAAAACGCCGACCCCAACCTGCCGGTGATCGGGATTGTTTCCCGCTTCGCCGCGCAGAAGGGATTCGACCTGATCTCGCAGATGATGGATCGCCTGGCCCGCGAAGACATGATCCTGGTGGTGCTGGGCACGGGCGACAAGCCCTACGAAGAAATGTTTCTCCGCATGCAGAAACAATTTCCGCAGAAGGTCGCGGTCAAGGTCGCCTACGACAACGCGCTGGCCCACAAGATCGAAGCCGGCGCCGACATGTTCCTGATGCCTTCTCGCTACGAACCCAGCGGCCTGAACCAGATTTACAGCCTGAAGTACGGTACGGTGCCGATCGTGCGTGCCACAGGAGGTCTCGATGAAACCATCGAACCCTGGGACGCGCGCACCGGCAAAGGCACCGGCTTCAAATTCCACGAGTACAACGGAGAGTCCCTGCTGCTCACGGTCAAAGCCGCATTGCAAGCCTTCCGCGATCAGGCCTCCTGGCAGGTGCTGATGCGCAACGGCATGGCGCGCGATTTCTCCTGGGCGGCCTCGGCCAAGGAGTACGTCAAGGTCTACGAGCGGGCGAGGCAAGCGCGCGCGGCGGCCGCGCCGTAAACGGACGACACTCTCCGTCAAAACTCTCCCTCAGAACTCTCCTTCAAATTGTCATCCTGAGCGAAGTGAGGCGAAAGCCGAACGCAGTCGAAGGACCCCCGCACAATGAGAATACGCCAGTGCTGCCTGGTAATTTTCCACCACGACTCTTCCTCGATTGTCATCCTGAGCGAGTGAGGCGAAAGCTGAACGCAGTCGAAAGCCTGCCATGAGCGAAGCCGAAGGGGACCCCACGCAGTTCCACCACACGCGGCCTTGAAAGGAATTTCCAAGTCTGCAGCCCGCTTTTTGGGGCACCGCTTGCTTTGGCCCCTTCGCAGTTATGGTTTTTCCCTGCGTCCTCCGCGGATGTTCTCTGCGTCCTCTGCGGTTAAAAGCTTTCAGGGGACGCTCCGCAACACCAGATCTCTTCCAGACGCATGCCAAGCTCCTCCTGCTAAAATCCTCTCATCACTTTCGCCTTCTCTTCTATGTCGGATCTCGCCAGGACGATCTTCCACGTCGACATGGACGCCTTTTTCGTCTCAGTGGAAGAGCTGTTCGATCCCTCTCTCAAAGGTAAAGCCGTCGTGGTGGGCGGCCAGCGCGACGAACGCGGGGTGGTTTCCGCCGCCTCTTATGAAGCGCGCAAGTTCGGCGTGCATTCCGCCATGCCGCTGCGCACCGCGGCGAAACTCTGTCCCCAGGCAATTTTCGTCGACGGCCATCCCGACCGCTATCGGGAATGTTCGGGCAAAGTTTTCGAAGTCCTGAACACGTTCTCGCCACTGGTCGAGATGGCTTCGATCGACGAAGCCTACCTCGACATGACCGGCACAGATCGCCTGCACGGTCCGCCGCTGCGCGCCGCACACTCGCTCCACACGAGGATGAAGACCGCGACGCAACTCAACTGCTCCATCGGCATTGGCACCTCGCGACTGGTCGCGAAAGTCGGCTCGGCGAAAGCCAAGCCCAACGGTGTGTTTTGGGTTGTCCCGGGACAGGAAGCGAAGTTCCTCGCGCCCCTCGATGTGCGCGATATCCCCGGCGTCGGCAAGGTCATGGAGCAGAACCTGCACGCCATGGGCATCCGCCAGGTCGGTGACCTCTCAAAGCTCGACGAGCACGATCTTGAAGAACGCTTCGGCAAATGGGGACTCGCCCTGGCGGGCAAGGCCCGCGGTGAAGATGCGGGTGGCTGGTTTGACTCGGAAGTCGGTGACCATGAAGATCCGAAGTCGATCAGCCACGAACACACCTTCAACCAGGACACCGCCAACCCGTCGCAGCTCGAAGCAACCCTGATGCGTCTGACCGAAATGGTCGCCCGCCGCTTGCGGGAACACGCCCTCCACGCCCGCACCATCCAACTCAAGCTTCGCTACAAGGATTTCACCACGATCACGCGCGCGCACACGCTTCCCGCGCGAACACAGCTCGATACCGAAATCTTCGAGCAGATTCGCGCGCTGTTTCGCCGTAACTGGAAGAAAGGCTTTGAGGTCCGCCTGCTCGGAGTGCACGTGTCGTCGTTCGAGGAAGCGCAACCTGGACAGCTTGATCTTCTCGACGGCGGCCGCCACCAACGCTGGCAACAAGCACTCGCCGCCGCCGACAAGTTGCGCGACCGCTTCGGCGAGGGCAGCGTCGGCTTGGCCGGCGGCATGAAAGGCGTGTTCCGCGAACGGACGCACGAAAACCCGGCCAGCCTGCCGGGAAAAGGTCCGAAGAAGAAGGGAAGCGGTTGATCGGCGCAGTAAAGGTGCCCCATCCAGGCTCTGCTTGAGTGGGGATTTTCCCACCGCATAGCGAACCGAAGAAGAAGATTCGTCTTGCCTTGTGCCTGTCGGCTCCTTATGATCCTTGCCACTCCCCTGGGGCGTTCAAGAAAATAAGTTTCATCGACATCTCATGACAAAGCTGAGGAAAGGTCTGCGCATTGGCGTGCTATCGGTGTGCGTACTATTGCTGCTGGCCATTCAATTCACCATTGGATGGCGCCCCTTTCTTGGCCCGCGCAAGCGCGCGCTCAATGACCAAAAGTTCGAAGCAACGCCCGTGCGTGTGGCGCGCGGCCAATATCTCACCCGAAATTTGCTGGGTTGTGAGATCTGCCACACGCCGAGCGATTGGACCCAGCATGGCGCGCCCATGCTGCCGGGTAAGGAGTTCGCCGGCCAGGAGTTGGCCTTTGCAGGTTTCCCAGGACTTGCCGTCGCTCCTAACCTGACTCCGGATCGCGAAACCGGCATCGCTGCCTGGACCGACGACCAACTCGCCCGCGCCATCCGAGAAGGCATCAAACACGACGACACAACGTTATTTCCGCTCATGCCCTACATGCAGTACCGGTCTTTGTCGGACGAAGATCTTGCGTCGGTAGTCGTCTATGTGCGGTCTGTGGCTCCGGTTCATAACGCGCTGCCTGCGATGAAAGTCGATTTTCCCGTCAACTACCTGGTGCGTGGCGTCCCTCAGCCGGTGACTGCGCCGGTGCCCGGCCCGAATCCTTCCGATACGATGGCCCGCGGCAAATATCTGGTGACGTTGGGCTGCGGTTGCCACGATGCAGTCGAAACTCTCCCTTTCGCCGGCGGCGAGGAACTTCGGGGGCCCTGGGGGAATGTGACCAGCGTCAATCTCACTTCCGACCCGTCCGGCATCAGCTACTACAGCGAAGCGACTTTCATCACTGCACTTCGCACCGGTTATGTCGGAGCGCGAAAGCTGAATTCCATCATGCCTTTCAGCGAGTTTAAGAACCTGACCGACGACGACATCAAAGCGATGTTCACCTACCTGAAAACGCTGAAACCGGTGCAGCACCGTGTCGATAATTCCTTGCCGCCCACAACCTGCAAACTCTGTAAGAAGAAACACGGCGCCGGGGACCAGAACTGACTCGTCTGGGCGGTGCCTGCCCCAAAACAGGCTGTGCACGCGAAGGCGTCTGCTGAGCCTCTGCGTGCACAACCGTGCCTCCTCGCTTGAGGAAACTGTTCCTTTACTCCTTGTCGGCACGGAAGAAGTAGTAATCCGCCGTGTACCCCTGGAGCTGCGTCTGTCCCACTGTGCAGGCGGTTGTCGGAACAGCGCCTCCAGCGGTATTTAGACGTTGGATGAATGTGACGTTAGCGAGCAGGTTCCCGCCCGTGGGTCCCTTCTTGTTGCCGAGCGACTGCAGCAAGAGGCATTGAATCGAGCCGCTGTTCGGGCAGCTATTGGGGTCGCTGCCGGCGTCGATCCCCGCCACCTTTACCGCCCACACCCGGCTGCTATCGAGCGAACTCTGCCACGTTGCGTTCCCGCCCAGGGGGACGGTGACGCCCGGCTTTGGGTTTGCGTTGATGCTCTGGAAGTGGGTGATGATCTGGAACTGCGCCCCGAAGAGATCCGAAAACAGCGTTGCTTCCGGGCGAGCAGTGGGATTCCAGGCAGTGCCACCGGTGGCTGTGGGCAAGCAAGTATAGCCTTGGCTGCCGAAAGCGTGGCCGACTAGGAATGCGTGGTTTCCCGCCTGTACCGCAATGGTGTCAGGAGTGCTCGGAGGCGTGACTTGCGCCCCGGCAAGGGTGATCGTACCGATGGTAAGTCCCAGCACCAGGGCAGCTCCGAAGAATCTCCGCGCGCGCTGTGCCTTGTGTTGCAGACCAAGATTGAAGCTCATCATTTTTTCTCCGAATGGTTGATTCAGGATTCGTACTGGCTGCGGTTGTTAGAGACCGGCAACGGCGAAAGCTGTCACCGCTTCTGCATGCGGGTCTTTTGTCCCCATGCGACCAGTTGCCGATCTCTGCGTCGTCAATTCCTACAAGGCATCATCGCCTCACTAAGCATCACGAGATCGAAAGGGAATTTGCTTTTTGTGGGAGTGATTTTTTAAGTAGTGCCGAAGTCTCGGCGGCCATAGCGAGGACCTGCCCTGAGCTGGTCGAAGGGGCGTCACACCCTCGCTATGAAAGCACTGGGCAAGAGCGTGCTGACAGCCGACGGGACGCCGGCGCTACCGTGGCATGCCGACTGTGCACGCTTGAAAAGTTCTGTATCCGTGCTTCAGTTATTGCCAGACAGGCTCGCCGAAGCTGCTCTGAGTAGACAAGGGAGTCGGCGTATGACTCAGATCGCGGTCTTTCATCGCAGAATGGCAGACCATGCACGACGTCTGCGTTTCGTTTCCCTCCTGCGAGACCAGGGCATAGGTCAAGCCGTGCACCGACCAGGTGACGACCTTGTAGCCATCGACCCTTCGGTAATGAAAGCTCACTTTCTTGAAATTGACTTCGACCCCGCCAGAGGCAATCGCCACCGCATCCGGCGTCACGAGCAGGCTCACCGGCCCCGTCGGCATCTTGTAAGCGATAAAGGCCGCCGTTTTGCCGCGGAGTTGAACCAGGCGCGCGCCTTCCAGCCGATAGGGTCGTCGGTCGCTCGGACCTTCGTCACGCGCCGGCAATACCACATGAAACGGCGATGCTGCGTTCAGCCACTCCCGGAGACGCGGCTCGGAATCAGACTGCAAATCCAGGGTAAGTCCGCCTCGAACATGCTGCGCGTGAGTGCTGACCGCGAATTGCGCAAGGTCTGCGCCCGTGACCGGGCCCCCCGCCGACGGCCGGGTTGTGGTCCACATGCCGACAACCACTAACAACGCTCCCACTGGAACAAATACCTTCCACTGCAAGAGTCGGCGCCACGCCGACAGAAGAGTATTCGGGCCCGCACCACCACTTATTCCCGGCTGCCGCATGGGGCAGGACGGTAGTTTCAGTTGAGCAAGGAACTCTTCTTCCGCAGGCGTCGCATTTTCGCCAACCGAGGCCGCCGCACGAAGCAGCGGTCCACAGTAGCCGCAGCGCGCCGCGTGCGCAATTAACTGTTCCGTTTTGAATTCCGGCCACAAACCAAATGCCACCTCATGCCAATCGACATCAGTGGGGCAGTCAGCCGAGGGAACTCCCTCCGAACCCTCGAGATTCGCCGATCGTTCTACGAGCTGTCGATATTGCGAGACCCTGCTTCTGCAATCGCCGCAATGCTCGAGGTGAACCATGGCCTTGCGCAAGGCCTCGGCAGAGAGTTGCCGGTGCTTGCGGCCTCTTTGGGAACACGAAGGCACAAGTGCATCCAGGTCGTCGTGATCGATGTGCCTATCGAATGGACGTTCCAAGTTCGGAGACCCCATACAATTCAATTACGAGTTTCGGAGGGAATTTGCTTTCGGGTTTGTGCTGGCCAACCTGAGCCTGCGATCGCGGCCCCGCGATTTGCTCTCGCATGCAGTGCTTTAGCCGTTCAATAACGCTGCCAACCCCCTTTGTTCCTAATCCGATCGTCGGCAAGGCGGCAATCTCCCGGGTGCTCATTCCTTGCCGGAAGTAGAGCCAGAAGATCGTCCGGTCCCGCTCCTGATCAGGGCCGCTCAAGGCACGCTTCAGGTGAACATCAATCTGATCCAGCAGGATCTGAAATGCGATTTTTTCGTGGCTTCCGTCAATCTCCGCACCCGCCTTCAGATCGACCTCGGCAGTCGAAACATGCGGCGCCTCTCCTCCCGCGGATTGGGTGTGAAGATGCTTGAAATAGTCATGCGTCATATTGACAGCGGTTTTCTTCAAATATCCCAGAATGGCGTCGGGATACTGCAAAGCGAAGTCTCGTAGCAGGCGGCAATTGTCTTCCCACAGTTTGAGGTAGGTTTGCTGGACGATATCCTCCACCGCCGACCGGGAAAGTTGCCCCCACAATGCGGTCGTGCGCATGATGGTGAGGCTGATGGGCTTTCCGACCCGGGCGACGAACTCTTCCCAGGATTCGTTGTCACAGGAGTCGGCACAGCGACACACGACGTCCTTCAGCGATGAGGACGAATATCGGGTCGGCTTTTGAGCTTTCCACACCATCCCACCTCGGTTGAGTCTGTTGGCGCCTGTCGCTTTCCGGTTCAAAAGCACAATCTGCACCGACGAATCGCGTCGGAAAAAGATCAGGACCGAGTACTTTCGCCTGCCGCAATTCGAATACACGTCTGCGCTTTCCTGTTCGATGAGTTGCTTCAGTGGACCGGCGTAAAGCTTCGGTCACGGATATGCCACGAGTCCGTGACTTTCGGTTCGTTGCTTATGCGAGTCCGAACGATTCGTTCTCAAGCAACGAAACCCGGATCGCTCCGCCCAGCGCGCGTACAAACGCCATCCACCTCTCCTTGCACCAGAATCGGTGCATACCCCAACTCCTTCTCCTTCATTGACTTGGCAGGTTCTTCCACGTAAGATTCCGCACCAATGATCGGCGAGACCATCTCGCATTACCGCGTGATCGAAAAGCTGGGCGGGGGCGGGATGGGCGTCGTCTATAAGGCCGAGGACACTGAACTCGGCCGCTTCGTTGCCCTGAAGTTTCTGCCTGACGCTCTGGCGAGCGAACCGCAAGCTCTTGAACGTTTCCGCCGCGAGGCCCGTGCCGCATCCGCTCTGAACCATCCCAACATCTGCACCATTTACGAAATCGGCAAAAGCGCTGACCGGCTGTTCATCGTGATGGAGTATCTGCAGGGCGTGACCCTGAAGCACATGGTCGGATCGAAGCTCGATCTCGATACCATTCTCACGCTCTCCATCGAAATCGCCGACGCGCTCGAGGCCGCGCACGCCAAGGGAATTGTTCATCGCGACATTAAGCCCGCGAACATCTTCGTCACCGAACGGAAGCACGCCAAGGTCCTTGATTTCGGACTCGCCAAGGTTGAGCGTTCGACATCCGACGGCGAAACCGCGGCGGGCCCGACCACCGATGGCGCGGCGGATCTCACCAGTCCTGGCAGCACAATCGGCACCGTCGCTTACATGTCGCCCGAGCAGACGCGTGCCCGCGACCTCGATGCGCGCACTGACCTGTTCTCCTTCGGTGTGGTGATCTACGAGATGTGCACCGGCCAGTTGCCCTTCCAGGGCGAGAGTTCCGCGGTGATCTCGGCGGCTGTGCTCGAGCACGATCCCATTCCCGCGAGCCGGCTGAATCCGAACCTGCCCTCGAAGCTGGAAGACATCATCAATCGCGCTCTCGAGAAAGACCGCGACATGCGTTTCCAAAGCGCCCGCGACATGCGCGTGGAACTGCAGCGCTTGAAGCGTGATCTGGACGCGCGCCGCGGGAGTTCCCCATCTGGCGTTGCCGTTCTGCCGCGAGAAAGCGGCGCCGTGCCGGCGGCGCACAACACTCCGCCACCTTCCTCCCCTACGATCCCGCCTGCCGTCGCAGCTTCCAGTTCCGCAGGCTCTGCGATATCGCCTTTAGACACCGGCAAAAGCCGTGGGCGCCTCATCGCTGGTGCGATTGTGCTGCTGCTCCTGCTGGTGGCAGGAGGACTGTACTATCGTTCGCGCACCTCGACCGCAAAGCTCACCGACAGAGATACCGTCGTACTCGCTGACTTCGACAATAAGACTGGCGACACGGCCTTCGACGACACGCTGAAGCAGGCGCTTGCTGCCGAACTGGCCCAGTCGCCGTTCCTCAGCATTCTCTCGGACGAGAAGGTCGCCAACACGCTGAAGATGATGGGCAAGGGCCAGGGCGAGCACCTGACCAAGGATGTCGCCCTGGAAGTCTGTCAGCGTTCTTCGAGCGCCAGCATGCTGTCCGGCTCTATCGGTCAAGTCGGAAGCCACTACAACCTGGTGTTGAATGCGATCAATTGTTCCACCGGAGATCTTCTGGCGACTGCGCAGACCGAAGTCAACGACAAGGACCACGTGCTGAGTGGCCTCGGCAAACTCGGCACCGAGATTCGCGAGAAGCTTGGCGAATCGTTGGTCACCATCCAGAGGTACGACAAGCCGTTGCAGCAGGTGACCACGCCTTCGTTCGAAGCTTTGAAGGCCTATACCCAGGCCGATGCAATCACCGACGATAACGGCGCCATTCCGTATTACAAGCGCGCCATCGCCCTGGATCCGAATTTCGCCAGTGCCTGGGTCGCCATGGGTGTCCGCTATTCTGGGCTGGGAGAAAATGGCCTCTCCAACGATGCCTTTTCCAAGGCATTCGAATTGCGCGATCACGTCAGCGACCGCGAGCGTTACCGCATCGAGTCTACTTACTACATGTACGTCGTCGGCGACCTGGAAAAGGCGCGCCAGACATACGATATCTTTGCCCAGGCCTATCCCAGGGAATCACGTCCCTACACCAACGGTGCTCTAGTCTTGTTTGCATACGGGCAATTCGACGATGCCCTTCGCAAAACGCTGGGCGCCCAGCGTATCGAAGCCAGCGCCGCCAGTTACGGGAACCTGATCGAGGCTTACACCTTCGTGGGCCAGTTGGATAAGGCCAAGGAGATTTCCGACGAAGCTGCGGCCAAGAGAGTCGTCACCGCCGACATGTTGCGTGGCCGTTATGCGCTGGCTTTCCTGAAGAACGATCAGGCCGGCATGGCTCAGCAGGTAGCGGACTCGGCCCAGCTGTCTGCCGAAGACATGCTGTTTTCCACCGCCTCTGACACGGAAGCCTTCTATGGCCGCCTTGCCAAAGCCCGCGAACTCTCGCAAAAGGCGGTTGCGTCTGCGCTGCGCGAGCAACGAAAAGAAACGGCTGCGCTATGGCAGCTGAATTCCGCGCAACGCGAAGCCGAGTTCGGTAATTTTGCACAGGCTCGGCGCGAAGCTGCCTCGGCATCGGCCCTGATCTCCACTCACGACGCGCAAGTCATGGCTGCCCTTGTCCTGGCTCGCGCCGGCGACCACGCTGGCGCGCAAAAGCTTGCCGAGGAGCTTGCCCGTCAATATCCCTCCGATACGCTGATCAACAATTACTGGCTGGCGGTCGTGCGTGCTTCGATTCTGGCCGCGACCAAGCCCAATGACGCCCTGCATGAGCTGGAAACGAGCGTGCGCTTCGAAATGGGGCAGGCGCTGCCGCAAACCGAGTCTGGCGCCCTGCTGTATCCGGTTTACGTTCGTGGAGAAGTTCTGCTCGCGGCGCATCGCGGCGGAGATGCCGCCCGCGAATACCAAAAAATGATCGATTCCCCCAACCTGATGCAGAACGGCCCACTCGCCCCGCTTGCCCGCCTCGGCTTGGCGCGGGCCTACGCTGCCGCCGGCGATACTCCCAAAGCCAAGGCCGCTTACCAGGACTTCTTCTCCCGCTGGAAAGACGCCGACTCCGACATTCCCGTCCTGGTGCAAGCCAAAGCGGAGTACGCGAAGCTGCCGTAAGACTCCGAATAGCGGTCTTGCTGACAACCTACGACGGAATGACCGACGGTAGCTGTCCGCTACTGAGTTCCTGTCGGCTAGCGGCTGGCGACTAGCGACTGAGGTCCATCAATCCGACTTTCCCCGGCTCGCGGGCGGAACGATCCCGTTCATGCGCAAGTATTCCACCATTTGCCCGTAATGATTGTAGGCATGCTCGACGCCGAAAAACGCCAGCCGCAGCCGGGTCGATTTGCTTTTCCCCGGCGTCTCCAGCATGTTTTCCGCGGTCAACGTGGCCGCGGCGCGATGGCCGAGCGCGAAGGAATCCGCGAGGAACTTCAGGATGTCAGCTTTCGTCTTTACGTCGTCTGGCCCGTTTCCGTCTTTCAGGTTCGCAGGTAGCGGGTCTCCTGTAATGTTCGACCAGATGAAGTAGTTCGAGGCGGCAACGTGTTTGACCTGGACGGCAAACGTGCGCACGCCTTTGTAGTCATCCCCCGGAATCTTCAAACTCTCCGGCGAGAAGTTGAACTTTTCCTCGGGCATCGCTTCGGCCGCATCCGTGACTTGCTTCTCGACGGCACTTATTTCGTGATCGATGACGGAAACCAGCGTCGCCTGCGTGGGTTGAGTTTGTGATGCGCTCGCACTGCTGTTCGTGCTCTGTCCGAGCGCGGTGATAGCGAACATCAGGACTGCTGAGGCCAAACAGATCCGCGTGTGTTTCAATCGAGTGAGCCTCCTCCTCCAGCTAAAGTACGAGTTCGCAAGACGGGTGGAACAACGGCGTAGCGCCGGCTATCGCGGGGCATTTTGCCCTCGCGCCTGCAGACGTGATGACGACTCGCCTCTTAGACGGAGCACCGCTCCCGACGTTTTGTAAATTTCCAGTCACGACGAGGAGTCGTCGTGGCTCCTGGATTGCACTATGGGAGTTCAGCCGAGAAATGCGGAATCTACGGGCTCGATCGGTCTTCATGAACTACAGGATTCATCCGACGCAGTCTGCTTAGGGTTCTTTCCCGAGAACCCAACTTTTCTTTCCTGCCTGAGCATCCATGGTTCGGGAGTACACAGCGATGAAATCCGCAAAACTATTGTTCGCGACAGTAGCCATTCTGCTGGCATCGTCGGCATGGGCGCAGACCTTGCCCAAGGACACCGAGATCAAGGTTCGCACCGATACCGCCATTCCAGCCAAACCGGAGGCGAATAGCCATTACTCTGGCAGCATCAGTAACGACGTCACCGATAGTTCCGGCAACGTAGCCATTCCCCGTGGATCACGCGCGCAACTTGTCGCCGTCCCCAACGGCAACGACACCACGCTCGACCTGCGCTCGGTCAACGTAAATGGCAAGCACTATCTGCTTACCACGCAAGACAAGAGTTCCTCTCCGGAAGGCTTGGGCGCCAATAAACGCACGGCCAAGTACGTGGGCGGAGGTGCCGCGGTGGGCGCAGTCTTAGGCGCGCTGCTGGGAGGTGGCAAGGGCGCGGCTATCGGAGCATTGGTCGGCGGCGCGGGCGGCGCCGGCGCGCAGGTCTATACCGGACGTAAGAAAGAAATTCCTGCAGAGACCGAACTCAAGTACAAGCTGGCCCAAGATCTCGAGATGCAACCAGCTTCCCGCACGAATGCTGAGGGCGAGCATTCCACGGGCGAAGAGCAGCGATGATGAGTCGCGGCAAGTGAGACGCCATTACGGGGCAGTCGCTAGTCGCCGGTCGCTAGTCGTCAGTCCTCGGATGCAGGCCACGTACTGATGCTATGGGACGGTGCACAAGTCACGGCGAAAAAGCCAACCACCAAACGACCGGTTCGAAACAGCGAAAGCCGGGACGTCCGGAATTTCTTCCGGTCCCAGCTTTCGCTTCCTTCAACGTCGGTAGTTGAGTTAGTTGGAGTTGGCGCTGGCGGCGGTGGTCGGCGCCGATGCGCTATTGGCAGCGTTGCCGCTCGCGCCGCCGTTGTCGGCCGTACCCGTGCGGGTGAGGCGCGGGAAGAACGGCGTCACTTCAAACGGCATCTTGTCGCGGGCTGACGTGATCGCCACAGGCTGCGATTTCACCAGTTCCACTTTGTCGTCCCACGGGTTCAGTTTCACGCGTCCACCCATGGGTAGAGCAGCGATCTGGTCGAGCTTGTTCCAGTCGATCTGCGGAGCCGAGGTCATCAACGCCGACATGCGGGTTACCGCGGAGCCTTCCGTCATGTTGTTGCCCAGGTGCGCGGTGAGCAGCGCGCTCAATGCGCCTGCGCGCGAGTTCAGCATTTTCAGGAACAGGCCCGCGCCATCGAGCTTTTGCGCGTAGGGCGAGTTCTTGAGCATCTCAACCGCTTTCTTGTCGGCGGCCGCCTCTTCTTCCGGAATGTGCTTGAAGCCGAGGTTCTCGTAAGTCGATTCGTCGGAGAACAGCATGCGGTCGTTGAAGGCGTACTTCGAGCCCAGGTTGTGACCCAGCACGATGTGCGCCAGTTCATGAGTCAGCGCCATCGCCAGGCTCGACTCGTCGGGAAGCACATCGATCAGGCCGCGGCTGATAATGATGGTGTTGCCCACGCTGAAGGTCTCGAGCGGCGACG
>Ga0307478_10001788_pt1 | contig 17972 bp, 19 predicted proteins | sample atmos_gasesECM4C_2_FD_203713 | JGI IMG/M metagenome (GOLD analysis project Ga0307478, IMG submission 203713) | Hardwood forest soil microbial communities from Morgan-Monroe State Forest, Indiana, United States - atmos_gasesECM4C_05 | ecosystem: Environmental > Terrestrial > Soil > Temperate... | reverse complement strand
GACTCGTGCTGAACCTTCTGGACGCGGACAAGAAGCCTGAAAAGGAGGCCCCGCTTCAAGTCGAGGATTTCCTTCTTGCCCCAACTGCGGCATAGACCAAGCTGAGTGGACTATCGCGTGGGCCGTCGTTTGACGGCTCATTTCTTTTGCAATCCGACCTAACTCTGATCGAAGGAGATCACCGATGCGCTTGACCTCAAGACAAATTCGCAGAATCAACCACTGCCTTGCAGGAGGAGGCTGGTTCTACAACGATGACAAGCCGCTCCCTCCGGCCGTGCCAGATAGAACCTACACATACATCGTGGCGGTCAACCCACGTCGTCATTAGGTTTGACCCCAGCCTCTCGAACACGCCGGGCATCCTCAGGACGCCCGGTTTTTGTTGTTCCCACTTCACATCCCACAGGAGATTACCCCAAATGGCTATGTCTGCAGCTCGAATTCGCTCTATCTACAACCGGAATCGTGTGGCCGAGGAGAAGGCATTTCCGGGTCTCCGCCGGCCAACGACTGAATTCCCGTACAACCTCAAGTCGGGCATTCCGACGCGGTTTCGGGGAGATGCAATGCAAAACGCTTTGGCCAGGGCAGGTCTGGTCTAAGCAGAATTGCAGCACAAGACGGGGGACTAAAACCGTCCCCCAAGCCTCACAATCACTGCCCGTGAGGCAAATTTGACCGAGTCTGGAACCCAGGGTACAACTTCACCACTCAGAAAGGAGGCCGCGATGGCCCCATTGGACGCAGCACTACTCGCTCCGCCATTCAAGCGCTTCCATGTGAGCTTGGAGCTGGCACAGCAATACCACGAAATATTTGTCAATCGGCAGAAATACACGCTGCAAGCGCAGAGGCCGATGATGAACGGCAAGGTTAATTGGTATGTCGCTTATATAGGAAAGGACCCGGCGACAAGAATACCCCGCAAACTCGACCCGGAGACCATTCGTCACCACATCAATGGCGACTTCACCGTTGGGTTGTACGCTCTCAATCCGGATACTCAACGTTCGAAATGGATCGCGATTGACGCTGACTACGAGTTCAAGGAATCCATCCGAGACCTCGGAACACTGCAATCTGAACTCTCCAAGGACGGAATCGATGCAGCCTTAGAACAATCTCGAAGAGGCGCGCATCTTTGGATCTTCAACGAATCTCCACTCCTCGCCTCCGAACTTCGAATCTACATCTACAACCTTGCCCTGCGCCTGGGTATTGCCATCAAAGGGGGCGGGATCAAGGTTGGCCTCGAGGTCAATCCCAAACAAGACGCGGTCGCCGCTAATGAACATGGCAACGGAATTCGCGGCCCACTCGGCATTCATCAACGAACCAAAAGACGCTACTGGTTCAACGGCGCCGGGCAAACGCCAGAGCAGCAACTGGCCTATTTACTCAAACTAAAACGCCTGGGTGAAAGTCAGCTCAAAACCCTCAATGAGGGCATGGCGATGCCGGAGGTTTACCAACCTCCGCCACCGATCGTGATTGAGCCACGCCGGGAGTATCAGCCAGGGACACGGGAAGAGTTTCGAATTCTCGAATACGTTCGACCACGACGCAAGGACAGCCGCAACTATTGGACTCAGTGTCCATCGTGCGCGCTTGCTGGGGGAGATAAGTCAAGGGACAACCTTTCGATTTCCATCCGAGAACCCTGGAAATACAAATGCTGGGCTGGATGCTCGAAGTACGACATCCGCGCAGCTTTGGGTCGACCGATTGAACTCAGACCGCTAACCGCAAGGAAATGGAGCTAACTATGGCGTCAGTCCTTCCGATCAAGAAAAGCCAATCCGTACCTCGTGAGGTGAACAACCGTTACCCACAGTACGGGTTGGCTCTGCCTAAAACCATACTTCGAGGGTTGCGCGAGCGCGGTATTTACTGTCGCCCCACTCTTACCCTCGAGTACCAGGCAAGGGCAAAGCAATATGTGCTGTGCGGAACGGAGTCGGGCGGCGCGGTCGCGGACATGGGACGATACTGCGCCTACCTTGACACGAAGGGACAGCCGCTTCCCTGGGTACTGCCTATCGACTCGCTCGGCAACAACGGCCGTCACGCTCTTATCGTTGCTACTGAGCTCGTTCGTATTGAGATGTTGAGGATCGGTCGAACCTATGAACTGATTCTTACCCATCATTCTCTCTTGGTTACGGAGGACAAGGTCCGCCCGCGGATTTCATCGCGCGTTCTCTTTCGCGGTTTTCAAGGCACACTCGCTTTGGAAACCTGGTTGCCCGCAAACAAAGAACTGCGCGGGCAGATCGCGCCCGTATTCTACACAGCTGCCGGCGAGATCCGGGAGCTTCCAACCAGGTTCGAAACAGCCATCCGTACACTGGCGGGCGCGGTCGCGTGTATTGGATGCAAACACACACATGTAGCTGCAGCACCTCGGCCGTCCGAAGAAAGGCTGCTCTCACAACCGTTGAAAGCATGAGGAGGATGTCCTCTATGACACACCGTTTGCGCCGAATATTGCTTGCCCTGTCGTGTGCTCTTCTCATAAGCGCCGCCGCAGGAAGCCTGTATCTCACGACCACATACGCGCGTACCGCGGTCGGAGTGTGGTCGGACCTAGCGCCTGCCGACATTCTGGATTTTCGCCCTGATTGGCACATTCAAAGGCCGGTGTTTCATCACTTCTGTTTTGGCTATTGTCCAGAAGGCGGGTTGTGATCGAAGGAGGATGATATTTCAATGTTCTACCGATTCCCTTTGAGACTGGGAGCACTCGGACTGCTCTTGTCTGCTATCTTCGTTCTGGTAACGCACCGTTCAGGCGCGCATCAGCTGCCAGCTACATACTTCGGCTCGGCTAATGGTGACGCCGCCAGCGATCAGCCATTCTTCTCTCCAGCTACCAATCTCGAAGAGGTAGATATTAACCTCATCGATCATGCGCAGCATTCGATCGATGTCGCAATGTACACGTTCACTGATCGGCGGATTGCACTGGCATTGCGTCGAGTTGCAGAGCGTGACGTGAAGGTTCGTGTTTACCGCGATCGGGAACAGTTCGAAGAGGAACAAAAGCGCGGTAACACCGTTGCGAGTGTTCTCTCCGGAAGTCCAAACATCTCCATCAAGATCAAGGCAAGCAATGAGTTGATGCACGAAAAGTCATTTGCCTGCGATGGAGAGGTTCTTCGCTCAGGCTCTGGCAACTGGTCTGTGTCAGCTGCGCGTTATCAGGACAACGAGATTTCTGTTACCAAGTCTCGCTCGTCTGTAGACGCGTTCCTTCAAGATTTTGCGACTATGTGGTCCCGTACCGACAACGTCACAGTGCAATGAGGAACCGAAATGGCGCACACTAACGACGACCACGCTATCTGGTTTCCGCTCGAACAAATCTTCAGTGCGCAGCAATGCGCTGAATTCATGTACATGGGAAGTGTGGGCTCGGTCAGCCAATTCAAGCATCGAGACACACGACGATACATCAACATCGACGCATCGAGTGGGGAGTTCTACCACTATGTCGATCGCGAGTACAGGAAAGTCACAAAAAGCTCAGCGATTGCGCACGTATTCGGCTAACGAGGAAGAGCCAGCCTGTCATCAAACGGCTGGTCTTCTGAGCCTGTTATCGATGTTTTTGATTCAAGATTGCGCAGCGCCAAGGCCCGACATGCTGAAGCGATAGCCCGGCGGGGTGAGAAAAGCATGTGCCGTTCGCATACTCGGCTTGGTATCGGGACAGGACGCGCCTTGAGCGGTGGATATTCGCGCAACATCCGTCAAGCGGTCGCTGCCCGTCAGCTAATCGGGAAGCACAATCGAACGACACATGCTTTTGGAAAGCAAATACACCTAAGGGAGTCACACATGGGAAAGGGAGTAAATAAGGTATTCCTCCTGGGAAACACAGGAAAGGATACAGAGACTCGTACCACCAATGGTGGCACGCTGGCTGCTTCAGTTTCGTTGGCTACAGCCGAACGAGTAAAGGATCAGCAAGGCAATTGGAGCGACCGTACCGAATGGCACAATCTCGTGGCGTTTGGAAAGCTCGCTGAAGTCTTTCGCGACTATGTCCACAAGGGATCGAAAATCAACGTCATCGGGAAGATTCAGACGCGGTCCTGGGATGATAAGAACACAGGTGTGAAGAAATACCGTACGGAGATCGTCGTACAGGACCTCACTCTGCTCGATTCTCCGCAGAATGGAAATGCACGTCAGTCCGGGTCACAGTCTGATTACGGTGGCCGCGAGACTTACTCCGATGCTGGTTCAGACTCGTCCGACGACGGCTATGGATCGATGGGCATTACTGCGGACGACATCCCATTTTGAGCCGCTTCCAATGCAGTTGTGAACAGTGCGTAGCTCGCTTGAAAAGGCTCGCTAGATATCCAATTACCTGAGCGAGCCTGCTGTTCATTCAAACGGATCAGCACAAACAAAAAGCAGGTCACTACTGGCGCTCGATGAGCGCCACCTTCATTTGTGAGGACAACATGGAACAACGGGTAATGACAGACGAAGAGCGCGCCGGCATCCTTAAACAGCTTAGTGCGCCATTCGACTTGCGTGAGATCAAGTGGCGCGTAACCAACACAACCGACCAGGGGCGGCGAGGTGCTGTGAATCCTTACGCAGACCCTCGGGCATACAAAGACAGGCTGAACAGTCTCTTCTCCCCTAACGGTTGGTCCGAGAGCTACGAGGTCACAGTCGTCGAACACTCAATTCGCCGCAAGGGCGGCCAGGCCGAGATGATCACGGGCAAGATACTCGTTACCTGTAAGGTCTCGATCCCCGGCGTTGGCGAACACAGCGGAACCGGTGAAGAGTGGTCAGATGCGGAATGTGCTATGACTAGCGCGGACGCGCAGGCTTTCAAACGGGCATGCTCCTCGTTTGGCCTGGGACGTTACCTCTACAGCATTGCCGAACAGTGGGTCAAACTCGATCAGAAGAAACGGCCGCTCGAAATCCCCAAGCTTCCTGATTGGGCGAAACCGAACAACGGAAACCGACAGACAAGTGATCGTCAATCGACAGGCCCTCAGCAAAGAGGTGAAGTGCTGCTTCCGAGCGACGATGGCCGACGCCCACCTCGAGAGAAACTCGACTCGATTGCAAGCTATCGGGAGCACTTCGGAAACGCTCTCTTCTTTTCACAAATTTCAGGCATTGCCCGCGTGAAAAATGTGAGCGACATCCGGGAGGAAGCCACCGCCGACCGCGTTCTGGCAGTGATGAACCGGACTTTCGGAGGTCTGCAAAAGGCACGGGGCCTGGCAGAAGGTATGAGCGTAGGGCAGTTCGACTACATTCTGCAGAAACTCCAGATCAGGTCTTTGGACAATATCCCAACTGTTCAGGCCCTGATTGATCTCGTGAGAGCTTTGGAAGAACCCACAACGAGGGCTGCGTAACAAGCCCACGACCCAAAGCGGGGGCAATTGCCCCCGCACAAGGAGGAACACCGTGCAACTACGCCGCAAAGTATTGATGATGCACGAAGAGGCAGACCTGGTAACTCTGCCTTTGGCAAATGCAGTGTTGTGTACCAGTTGCGAAACAGTGTCGAGTTCTCGCTACAGCCGTTGTGGTGTGTGCGGCAGTGACGCTATCCACTCTCTCGCAGGCCTGCTCAAAGGGCCGCAGGAGCCGCCGCCAGCTGCAGGAGCGGCAATTCCGGCCCTGGTACTCGTCGCCTAAAAGGACGTTCACTTTGGTTCACAACCCCTTAGAGAGGAGGCGCGAAAATGGGACCCACAGTAACATACGAAGAGGAAATCAGTCTGCTGGATGCCAGCGCCCCCGAGGTGGATGTGGCAACGACTGCGGCAACAAAGAGCGTCACTAACGCGGCAACATCGACGGCCGTGATGCCAGCGAGCCATGCTCACTGGATCGATGAGCGAGATCAACTTGTTCCTGAACTGGCAAAAGCACAGTCAGACTATCAGAGTCATCCAGGACTCAATGAGTGGAACAGCTACATCACCAGCTCCGCGTGTGCTCAACTGATAAAGAGTCTGTACACGCAACCATTTGTTGGAATTGAGAAGCGGCTCACCCGGCACTGGAATGGATTTCTCCTTGGAAAGACAGCTGCCGCATTTATGAATGCTTTCAAGGAAAAACTGCGCGCTGAAATCCTCATTCCATCCTTGATAAAGCCCAAGCAAACGGACCCACTCGAGGGCCAAGTAATTTCGCTATCTGACGGACGGGTGACAGCGAGACACGAGAAATTTGTCGACTACCTAGCGTCAGACAAGCGTTTCGAATGCGACCATCCGATCGTAGTTCTTTCCTGGGCTGATTGCAGGCCTTGGAGCCTGATCATTCCTGGGAAGGGATACATCCAGCCAGGATGGTTTCATTACACTGACGGCCATGGTAAAGTCTGGGACTCCGGAACCGTGATCTCCGAGGTTTATCTCAAATGGCTTGAGCTGGAACAACTCAAAACCAGCTTTGCTCAGCTCAAAAAGGCTTACGAAGGGATGACCTCGAATTACGCCAAGAGCTGGCAGGTCTATGCGTTGAAACAGCGGATGCAGTCTCTCGACCGCAAGATCAAAGCGTGGGCAAAAGTGTCTCTCCCAGTCAAGGCTGTAAATGAGCTTGTCCAGAGAACGGAGCTGTTTGAGAACAACGATCCCGCAGCTCCGCGCGGATTGTTGCTCGATGGACCTTCTGGCACCGGCAAGACACTCACAGCGCGGTGTATCGCTGAAGCTACCAACTGCTATTTTGAAGCGATCACGCTTGCGGACGTAAAGCAAAAAGAGCTTGGATTCAGCAGCCAAAAGGTCCGCGACCTTTGGAACCGCGCGCGGGAAAAGCAGCCCGCGATTCTCTTCTTCGACGAGTGCGAGGGAATGTTCGGACAACGTGGTGCCGCCGAGACCGATGTTGTCGCGAGCGAGATCGTTAAGACCATGCTCGCAGAATGGAATGACGATACCGTCCGTCCTCGCATTATGGTGATCGGCGCTACGAACCGTCCGGACTTGATCGATTCCGCGATCCTGTCGCGCTTTGACTGGAAGCTCACCGTGGCATTGCCTGACAAGCAGGAACGTCTGGAAATCCTCAGACGCGAAATGTCGGCCATGGACGCCAGCAGCGTAGTCCCCGATGAAATGGGGGAACTGACTCAGGGGATGAGCGGACGTGATCTGCGTAACCTGGCCAGCCAGGTGCGCACGATTGCCTATCCGAACACGCCCACCGCGGAAAGCTTCTACGGAGCAGTCAAGTCTACTCGAAAGACGAACAATACAAAGGTAGACGAGGATGCTACGTGGGATACCCTTGCGATTGATCCGGCAGCCCTGGACAAGTTGCAATTGTTTTGCCAACTGTTGCGCGACTCCGAAAGCTGGTTAGCGCAAGGAATCGAAGTGCCAAAGAGCTTATTGCTATTCGGCCCTCCGGGAACTGGCAAGACACAGATAGCAAGGACGCTGGCCAACGAATCCGGCCTCGGCTTCACTTCCGCAACATCAGCTGATGTGAAGGGAATACACCTCGGAGAAAGCGGTAACCGAGTAAAGCTGATATTCAACCGAGCCCGCGCCCAGGCTCCGGCGATCTTGTTTCTCGATGAGCTTGATATTGTTGCTCCCAGTCGTGGTTCAACAAAGGATCCTCTCACCGAGGAGATCGTCGGTCAGTTGCTGCAGGAAATGGAAGGCATAGAGGCCCACGCGAATCAGGTGTTCGTGGTCGCGGCTACGAATCGTCCTGATGCCATTGACCCGGCTATCGTTTCTCGCTTTCAAAAGCGTATCGAGGTGCCACTCCCTGACCATAGCGCGAGGCTCAAACTGCTAACCACTCGTCTGTCAAAGAAGAAACTGTCTTTTGACCTGAACGGGACGGCGCAGGCGCTTGCCGATCGGACCGATGGAAAGAGTCACCGTGATCTCATCAGCTTGATCAGTGAAGCGGAAGAGAAAGCGTTGATGCGAGCCATCCGCGATGGCGGCCCCGAACATTTCTCGCTGCAACTCGAGGACTTTAACTGAGACCCCAGGGCGGTGTTTTAACACTAAGCACGGCCCTTGAATGATCGTGCCGGCGCCGTGCCGGTGAACAAGTATCCCACCCACTCATCCGCTACACCGTCCTTTCTCGCAGCGACATATTTGCAGCCCTGCCTCACAGCCTTTGAGAGTTGAGCCTCTTTCGCACGGTTTGGCGCACTCAAAGGACGAGCCTTTCAAATAGAGGCCCCGGTCCACTGTCATCATACAAAACGGTATGAAACAACGTTGTATGAAAGAACTCTGTATGATAACTTCGAATAGCATGAAAAACCCTTTCCAATTCGGACGGGAGCTTGGGGCAGGCTCTCTTGTGGACCGCGAGGAAGAAGTTGCAGCCGTAAAACGAGCCATCCGTGACGGCAACAAGCTCTTTCTGATCGGCCCGCGGCGATTCGGCAAAACCTCTATTCTGAAAACTGCTGCCGACGAGCTCGCCGACGAATCGGGCATCATCATCCGCCTTGACGCGGAAAGCTTCTCGTCGATTGACGAGCTTGTTGCCCGAATCGTATCCGCTTCGGCCAAGGCACTTGAAGGCGACCTGCGGCGCATTGGGGAGCAGGTGCGAAAGGTGTTTTCGAGGGTTAAGCCAGAACTCGACTACAACGTGGCGGACGGTGAATGGAGCGCCAAGTTCGGCTTGGATTCCGAGAAGCTGGCCAACCCCGTCCTAATCGTCGATTCCCTCAATGGCTTCGAGAAGCTGGCGCAGGCTCAGCCGAAAAACAAGCCTGTTGGGCTGATTTTGGATGAGTTTCAGCGTGTGATTGAATTAGGCGGCAGGGACTTAGAGGGCCAGATTCGTGCGGCGATTCAGACGCACTCCAGAGCCGGTTATGTGTTTGCAGGGTCTAAAACCCGGATGCTGCATGATATGTTGATGGACAAAACCAGGCCGTTCTATCGGCTCGGGACCAACATCTTTCTGAAGCCGGTTCCGCGTCAGGACTTCGAGGTGTTCCTGATGGAGCAGTTTGCGAATAGCGGCATCCGTGCAGACGTCTCTGTGGTGAACCTCATCATGGATTTAGCTGAAGAGGTGCCCTTCAACATCCAGCAGCTCGCGCACCAGTGCTGGACGGACTTGAAGGAATCGACCAAGCCCGGAAGGCCGGTCCTTACAGACGAGTCGGTTCACGCTTCCCTTGAGGTGCTTACCCGTCAACAAGATCCCTTCTACGCGCAGATCTGGAATTCGTTGACTTCAATACAGCAGCGCACGCTCAAAGCTCTGATAACAGAGAAAGGCGCGAACATGCAGACGAATCGGGTGGTCAACTCTATCGGAAATAGCGCCCCGGCAGTGCGGCAAGCCCTGATTTCCATGTCCACTCAAACGATCTTGCGTGATGAACAGACGAGGAATCAGAAGCTCTATCGCTTTGAAGATCCATTCTTCGCAAGTTGGATTCGCCTGACAACCGGCAGATAAGCTCAATAATAAACATCTGAAACGGGAGCGATCTGCTCCCTTTTGTCATCGGCTCCCGTGACAAGCAGCGAAATTTGACCGAGTTTCGGATGGATGGCCTAATCTCTCCCAGCAAACAGTGTTCTCTGCTGGAGGCGATAGTCAGATAGTCATGGGCGCGATCCTTCCTCAACTAAAGCTGCCTTCCCCCTTACAGGAACGGCTTGAGCACCTGGCATCCTGTTTCGGAATAGACGAGGAACATGCGATGCTACGCTGCCTTGAACTGACCGAACTTTTGGTCAAGGTCAAACGCGATCACGGCGGCCAAGTTTACGTCGTGTTTGACGGACACCGATATCCAGTGGAACTCGGTAGTCCATCTATTCCTTTCTGATCAACGCTCAGATATTGGAGGCTGCATGAGACCACGTAAAGTTGTGCTACTTGCCAAGAGGAATGAAGCCCAGGCATCCATGCTGAAGTTCATGCTGGAGACGCGCGGGCCGTTTCGCGTGATCACTGCCAGCACTGAAGAGAAGGCGCTTAAGGTTTTCGATGCCTGGCGTGTAGATCTGGCCCTTCTCGAATTTTCAGCTATCGCAGAAGCGATCCGGCAGCGCGATGTTGATACGCACATAGTCTTTCTTGGCGGAACAGAACACCCATTTCTTTCTCACAACGCAGCGCCAGCTGAAGTGCTGTCCATGGTTCAGCTGCACACCGCTAGGAAGCGCGGGCCTAAGAAATTAGAGACTGCAGCGTGAAGTGAGCAAGAGGCGCTGTTCGGCACCCTTTTACCCGATAGCAGGCAGAGCACGCTAAGGAGGCTCATTCCCATGGAAAACAATACAACATTCTCAGATATGGCGATTGAGATCCTACGCGCCACGCATGATGGCGATCGTTTGGCTTCGTCTGATTTAGGACTGGTCGAGTTGGCCGTGAACGGATTTCTCAATGAAGAAGGGAAATCAGCATTCCAGCAGCTTCATCAAAATGCGACCAAGCCTGACGGATATACTCCGCCTAACTTTCTTGGTATCGAGCACCTCACCCGAGATCATGCCGGATATGTCCTCTGGAAAGGCACGGTCGTAGAGCATTTCGATCACGATGTGTGGCGGCAATCGGGATGGCAGGAACGAATAAAGACCGATGCTGAGAACGTCGCCATACGATGCAGAGAGCTCGAAGCTCGCGGGATCCAGCCGACTCTGGACACTGTTCTAAACTTTGATCCAAATGAAATCAAACTCACTTGCCACCGCGAGACTTTCGGGGTTTGAGTCACCCAATTCAACATCACACGGCGTGTCTCAATGAGCGTATTGGCGATAATGCACAAATCCAGATGCATTCCAGGCGAAATCCGCGTTTAGGGGGGTTTACGCCGGGCATCAGTTCACAGGAACCCTCTCTGCTTATCACGCGTATTCAACAAGGGGAGCCGTGAAAAATGTACTGGAGTGTAACGATGTACCTTCCGAGCCGCAGGACGATGATCGTTGCGGCAATTTGCTTCGTTCTCCTGAGCACTGCGTTTGCCCAGACAGCGGCGGAGGACAACCCGAATGCGCTACGTCATTTGAAAGGCAGGACAATCGTATCGGAGAAGTTCCCTAAGGTGCAGCTGACCATTGGGAGAGGATTCCTATTCGTGGGTAAGCAACAAGTGAATCTCCATGGAAACGCCGAGGCCGAACAGTACGTTTTTGCCAGGCCGGACCGCGAGAACATTGCGAAGCAATTCTTCCTGATCCAGTTCGAACATTTCCTGCCGACCAACAACTTTACTTATGACTATGCTTCTATGCCTACGACCCAAATCGGCAATCTTCCCGTCAACTATGACGTGAAGAGCTTGCACGATCTTGGGGCCTTGATGCTGGAAGATAAAGGATCGGACGGCGCCGCCATGGTAGAGCTGCTTGCGAAACGGCACATTTCGTTGCCGCATAACACTGCCATGGTCCGTATGTTTCATGTGCCCTCTGCGGATCGCCGGACGGAATTGATGATTATCTACGGCGAGGCTTTGCCGCAGAATTTCGCCGTTCCTGTTGAAAAGAGGGGAGACTCCCTGGATAAGGAATCCTCCAGTTCGGCACAGATGTTCCTTCAACACGCGCGCCAGGAACTTGTCGTTCAAGCGAGGTGAGAGTTCTGCCTCGCTCTCTCAGTTATCGGGATGGGCTCGGAACGTCTGGTGAAGCGCCGAGTAAAGAAAGTCCGGTTCGGAGTTCTTAGATGGTGTGACGTATAAGTCTGGAGAAGACGGCTCAGCGATGCAATCGGTTCGGGTGTCAACTATCGATAACAGGCCAACGCTCTCATTGAGATATCGATGCGGTTCATGAATACTTCGAATCTCTTCTGCAAACCACTATCGAACCATATTCATCAGTGATCATGGTCGCACTCAACCCCAGGAGGACTCGTGAGAAATGTAGCGCGCTTAAAACTCGGCTACTACCCGGTTCCAGAAGCCGAGGCACACAATCTTCGGAGGCTGCTGGTGTTCCCGGACGAAACGGCGAGTGTTGTTGATCCTTGTGCGGGCACAGGGTTCGCACTGAACCTGATAACTCAGGGTGCGGACGTAGACAAGCAGGGAATTGAGCTTGACGCTTCCCGAGCTGAAGCAGCACAAGCAAGCGGTATCCGGACCATCTACGGCAATCTCTTCAATACGATTGGCAAGGTCGAAACCTTTTCGTTGCTGTACCTCAACCCACCATACGACTCCGAGATTAGCACACTCAACAACCGGAGAATGGAGTATCTCTTTCTCGACTACACCGCGCATTGGCTGATCGAGGGCGGCGTTCTCATCATGGTGATTCCGCAAAAGCGCGTGGAACCATGCGTTTCGATTCTTGCGCACGACTTCGCCGATCTTCAGGTCTTTCGTTTGACTGACACTGAATCCGAGCGCTTCGATCAGGTCGCGGTCATAGGTATACGGAAGGCGATGCGCGGCAAGTTTTACGAAGCGAACAGGAGTGAACTCCTACGGAAGCTCTATCACCCGCAGATGCCAACACTCCAAGAGGCTTCCACACAATATCGATATCGGGTTCCGCCGTGCGAATCTACAGCCCTGGTATACCGAGGTCTGCCTCTGGATGAGATCGAAGATGTCGTTGCGGCCTCGCCAGTATGGAAGCAGGTTGAAAGCTTCCTGCTACCTCGGAATGAACAGGCAGTTGGCAAGCCGATTACGCCGCTCCACCCCGGTCACGTTGGTCTACTTTGCACAGCCGGCCTGGTCAACGGGGTATTCGCTCAGGGCAGGGAAAGGCATATCGCTCGTTGGACTTCAGTGAAAACTGAAACTGTTTATGTCGTCGAAGAGGAAAAATACACCGAGACACATAAACGTGAGGTCTTCTCGAACGAGCTCGCCCTCATCTACGAAGATGGGCGCACCCAGATACTTCGTGAAAAGAAGGCGGAAAAGAAAAAAGAGGCAGAACCCACAGCCGAGGCTGCATGACACCATCAAGCTGCATAGCCTTCCAATGAGGACCTCATGAGGAACGCATACACTCGCCTCGGGCGACTGGAATATTCCCGTTCTACGGGAAAACATGAGACGCGCATTCGAGTCCACCTCGAACGTTTCATCGGCGACGGCACGGAAACTGACGTGAAGACTGCTCACCTGCTGAGTGTGTTCGGCAATGACCAGGAGATCGGCGCAATCTCTGCCGCTGTCCACGAAAAGCACAGTTTCGAGGTGGTCTTTCCAGACGAAAGCCGAAGAACCGTCAATCTGGGCGCAGACGCATCTTGTTACCGAGGCTCGATTCATCTCAAAGGCCGGACGACAAGGTCGCTGCGCCATCTGGTAGCTGTTTCCAGCACTCTTCGCGGCAACGGGGGCGGTGGGAGCGTGATTCTGTTCAATTTGGACAATGAAAGCCGTGAACTCGCCTGGACGACAATCGTCAGCCTGCTTGGAATACCAGCCGACCCGCGGTGGGGAAGCCCGATCCTTGAAGCCCTCTACAAGGACCAGAAAATGAGGAAGCTTGAAGGCCTCAGCTGCACGCCTTATCAGGTCACGTGCAACAAAGCTGACCTTATGAAGCGACTAGGGAAAATGTTGAAAACGCATGATCTTCCTTTTCCTGCGAGGAACGGCCCAGTTCTTTGGCCGGGGTATTCCATGCACGGCCTTCTGTCGCAGATCTCCTCCTCGCAAACCTCACAAGCTCCAACCGCCGAGGAAGCTGCCTAACCCAGAAATGGGGCCTTGTCTGGGTCACCGTGCCAAGTGACCCATCAGGACCTTCTCAGGGTCATGCTGTCAACCGACCCTGCGGGACTCTCCTTGGGTCGGTTTCAGCGAAACCCAAAAGGAAATTTCCATGGCAAGACTCTCCAAGCAACAGGCAGGCCTGCATGCAAAAGGCGGGCGCATACCTGGAAAAGGACGCGCTCAGCTTTGAGGAACGGCTCTTTTTACTGGACCACTGGCAGGAACAATCCGTGTGCTGACTCGCACGTATCAATCGTATTAACGGATTGGCAGGCCTTAGGTGACAATTATCTGAAATGGAAAGCGGCGCAAAACAGGGATGGGACTATGGACCTTTACAATCGACTTGTTTCTCGCTCAGAGCTTTTAATATATTGAGACCCTTGGTATTCCCATTGGGCATATACATGATCTGGTTGAGAAAGAAGTTACCAGGTGTCTTGGAAATGAAGCCATTTAATCCAAGCGGATAACAGTCAGGCTGAAATTTCCTCTGGGTCCAGCGGATCAATTCCTCGCCGGCAAACTCAACGAGCCAGGAAAGCTCTTCGAGATGCCAGATTTGATAGTCAAAACCTGACATCCCATTAGCTGCGAGTTCATCCTTGATGATGTTTCCAACTACAGCAGCAGCGTTTGCATGCTCGGTAGAGTCATAGAGCAAGACGATCGGATAAATCTCCTGCACGTCTTGATATTTCTCCATCAAACATGCCGGTAGAGCTTTGGACCTAATAGCATCAACTTTTTTATACAGCTGAATTAGGCCCTTTCCCTTTTCACTATTGGCGAGGTTCTTACGAACGTCCTCGATGATAATGTCCGGAGCAGCTGTACGTTTAGCATTGACAAAAAATGCAGAAGTCTTGCATTCAAACAGTAATGCAACGTTACCGAAGATTACAGAGATGTCGTTCGTCTTTTTCTGCCACCCCATGGCACGTTCATCCGCTTCAGTTATAACCTCCGCCTTTGGCAGGGCTCTCCTCATCAAATTCGCAACATATCCCTCCATAGCGTCGGCGAACGGATCGAGAAATGCATTCTTCCCTTCCTCTGAAAACCTGAAGAACAGGCCGCGGGCAGCCCCATAACCGACCAGCTCCGGATAAGGCGCGTAATAATCCCGATCAATTTTGACTATCGGATACCGAAGCAGTGTGCTGATCTCATAAGGCTTTTCGATTACCAACTTCACTTCAAGCTTTTCACGTTGGAACTTCACGCGTTTGTCTCTGTCGGCAGCAAGCAGTTCCAAGGCTGGGGCCAGGTCCTTGTGAGGCTTATTCAACATGCGAAGCTGAGCCTCCGTATACGAAGAATGTCTGCGGAACGCCCGCAACAACATGAAGCTCATATCCATGATGCGCTCGCCGGTCAAGCTTGTCGAAGCCTCTACATACGCCGATACACTCGGGTGCGTCAATAGGTGACGCATTAACTCGCATGTTCTGGTGGTCCGTCTCGGATCGATGCAATAGGGAAGCTGTTGGTATATCCACCGCAACACGAAAGAGGCGATGTATTCGTCATTTGGACTATATGCGTTCTCATCTTCGGCAAGTGCCCATAACTTCTTCAACTGATTGAGGGGGACGCCTAAATCGAATTGAATGGGCAGAGCATTGTGAGCGCCATAAAGCGAAACGTAGTTCGCTATGTGCGCAAGCTCATATGGATTCTTCCAGGCTTCAGATGGGATATGGAAATTTGAGTCGGCCAGCTTTACGAATTCGCGGTGCAGGAAATCGAAACAGCCTGGATATGGCAGCTGCTTTATAGCACTCAGGTATCCTTTATATGCGCCATCGACTTTTTGAAGGCGCTCGTGCTTGTCCGTGTCGTTAATCTGCATGAAGAGCAGCCTCTAGACTGGCATGCTAAATCTACCGATTTTATCTTGGTTAATCTTATAGAAGAGCAGGACAGACACCTAGACAAATAGGACTTGGATGACTCTGCAGTCTTTTCTGCATGACCTTTCTTAGGGCACATCAGGCAACGTCGGGCACGGCTGCTCTTGGGCAAAATGATCAGGCAATTGTGAGCCACACGAGGCCATCATTCTCCCAGCCGCTGCATCGAATCATTCCAGATGCTGAGCCGATCTTAGCTGCATCTTTGTCGACGAGATGGCTAGCGAATGGAGAGGCCTCGGAGTCGATGCGTGTCTGGCGCTGATGCACATCTCTAATCTTTTCTAATAAAACCGACAACTTTCAGAACAGAGGGCAGCGAAATCGCAGCCCTTTTTGTTTTGCTCACCCATTTTCGGAGTGTCCAGTGGAAACCTACTACGACTATTTGCGGCAACACTCCCAAGAGCTCGGGGCACGTATTCTCGAACTCTATCCTCCTGTGCAGGGTCCCGATGACCCGTTAGCGCCTGAGATCGCCTCGCTGCTGCGCAAACCACTCCCCGCGCAAGCAATCACCATCAGCGGCCTCGCCAAGGCCCTCGAAAGCAGCCGCTCTGTGCGGATCGTAGGCGAGTGCGGAACCGGCAAGACGTTGATGTCGATGGGTGTGGCCCATGCCCACGCCAAAGGAAGGCCCTACTCAGCAATCTCGATGTGCCCGCCGCATCTGGTCTACAAGTGGGCTCGGGAAGTCTTTCAGACGATCCCTCGCGCACGCGTCTTTGTCATCTACGACCTCCGTAACGGCGGCGATAAGAACCGGCCTCACGGCGTTGTCGAAGTCCAGCTACAGGGCGGCGAGAAGGTCGTCAACAAAGGGCTGAAGACGACCCTCTATGACCTCCGGAAGTTGGGGCGTGACGGCTGGCACAAGCGTTACCGCGTACCCACGTTTTTCGTCGTCAGCAAGGAAACAGGCAAGCTCTCCTATTTCTGGAAGCACGCCTATTCCGTGCCTAAATCCGGACCAAACGAAGGAGCGATAACCGGCCCTGACAGCGGTCACACGCTCAACAAGGCAGAAGGAGGTATTCTCACCCGCGTCGATTTTGACGACCGCAAGGTTTTCGAACACTTCACGCGTGACCACAAGGGTAAGCACGTTTGCGGAGGCACGCAAAACTTCTGCGCACTTTGGCAGGCTGACCGGACCAAGATCCAACGAATGGCTCCACTCGGGTACATCGGGCGGTACATGAAAGGCTGGTTCGACTACGCGATCGCGGATGAACTGCACCAGCTCGCCCAGGAATCGGCTCAGGGTAACAACCTTGGCGTTCTGCATCGCTGCTCACGTAAGCTCATCGGCCTGACCGGAACTCTGATGGGCGGTTACGCAGATGACCTGTTCCATGTGTTCTACCGCATGGAACCACGCGTCATGGTCGGTGAAGGCTTCGCTGCAGGCAGCGCTGGCCGACGCGACTTTACGGAGCGGTTCGGAGTTCTCGAAACAATCGAGAAGACCGAAAAGCTCAAAAGCAGAGCCTGCACGAAGGCCGAGACAGTCACTTCACGGCAAGTCCGGAAGCCTGGCTCATCCCCTCTGGTGTTTGGCAAGTTCCTCATGGCGTCCACGGCCTTCGTGACCTTGGAGGACATCGCGGAATACCTCCCTTCGTACGAAGAGAGCGTGCTTGAAGTGGACATGGATGCCACTCTTGCCAAGGCTTACGACGGCATTGAAGAGGACATCCGGGAGGCTCTCAGGAAGCACCGCGGGAACCGCAGCCTGATGAGTCTGATGATGCACCGGCTGCTGTTGTATCCGGATCACCCGTTCGGCATCGATGCGATTTACGGTAAGGCCTTCAACCCGGAATCCAAGCAGGTAGAAGAGTTCTTCGTTACCGATTCTCCCGATCTTGATGAGAACGCCCTCTATCCCAAAGAAGTCAAACTTATCGAGGACATTCGTGAGGAAATCCGCCAGGGAAGACGCTGCCAGGTTTACGTCACGTTTACTGGCGAACATGATGTAGCGGGCCGGCTCGAACGAATTCTCGGCTATGCAGGCTTCCGCGTGTCGGTACTCCGGCCGACTGTGCCGACACTCAAGCGTGAGGACTGGTATATCAACCAGGTCCGCGCTGGAGTCGACGTTGTTATCTGCCATCCCAAATTGGTAGAGACAGGACTCGACCTCCTTGCGTTTCCTACGCTGTACTTCTACGAAACCGGCTACTCCCTCCACACTTTGCGGCAAGCCTCACGGAGGTCCTGGCGTATCGGGCAGCGCCATCCCGTCAGGGTGAAATTCCTCGTCTACAGGAAAACAACTCAAACCACCTGCCTCAAGCTGATGGGCAAAAAGATGCTCGTCGCTCTGATGCTGGAAGGGA
>Ga0307478_10001787_pt1 | contig 17976 bp, 13 predicted proteins | sample atmos_gasesECM4C_2_FD_203713 | JGI IMG/M metagenome (GOLD analysis project Ga0307478, IMG submission 203713) | Hardwood forest soil microbial communities from Morgan-Monroe State Forest, Indiana, United States - atmos_gasesECM4C_05 | ecosystem: Environmental > Terrestrial > Soil > Temperate... | reverse complement strand
CGTCTGAATCTCCTCGAATGCCTTCCGATTCTGCTCGGATTGCCCGTGCCAGTGCAGCCAGGCCTGCAGGTCCGCCTCCGGGAGGGCAGGGTCGTCGAGGCGCTGCAGCCAGTCTGCTGCGGCCTTGCGGCGCGCGTCCTCTCGTGCCTGGCTCTCAGCAATCAGCGTCATCGTTGGGAAGCTCCATGTGCTTGGAAAACTGGGCCAGTGCCTTGCGACAATGCGCCAGCGCCCGACTGATGTGGTAGCGCACCATGCGCTCGTTACAGCCGACAGCCCGGGCCGTTTCGGTGTGGCTGTAGCCCTCGACGACATTCAGAAGGAAGGCCCTCTGGCACTTGGGCGGAAGCTGCTTGAGCGCGGCGCACACAATGTCGAATTCCTCGTGCAGGATCGCGCGATGCTCGATTTCGTCAGAGTCCCCGAGCTCTTCGAACAGCTCGACCGCGGCCCGCTCGCGTGGGATGCGCGCCCGGACACTGTCGACCGACAGGTTGGCTGCAATTCGGAACAGATAGCCGCGAAGAAAGCCGATCGCGCCCGGATGATCGAGCTGCAACAGGCGCACGTACGCATCCTGAGCCAGGTCCATGGCCTCTGGTTTGCTTCGTACACGGGTCAGCAGAAAGTTCACCAGAGCGCGGTTGTGTTCGTGAAAGAGCTGCTTGACCGTGGCGCGGTACTCTGCCGCCGTCAGATCGGGCGTCGCGGACTCACCGCCGCTGTCCAGAACTGCTCGGTCCCCCGGCTTCATATGTGCCGCCATCCGATTCTCGCGTCTGGTGCCGATCCGCGATTCCCCATTAGATATGACGGACGAGGCCGTGAAAAGCGGCAATGGGAAGCACCGCCAGTCACGCGGGATCTGGCGCAAGCACTTGATTTGAAGGCCTCATGCTGCGGCGTGCCGCGTCAGCGATCGCCTGGCGGAAGCCGGCGCCCAGGTACGCAGCCGCCTCGTCCCGGCCGCGGTGGCCTCGAGGGTTTCACCCGCCTCGGCCTGCTTTTCCCCGACGCATGAATTCGGGGCCAAGGCCAAGAAGCGAAGACTCGATCCCCGTTTCGGCGCGCTGCGCCGCGATTCGCATCAGGCCCCGCTTCAAAGACCACGCCAAATGTGATGGTCGGAAATCGAATGGATTGCCTATGAAGGGGTATGGCGTGTCGGATTTATTTTGGTAAATCTATCGGGCTGCAAGTGAAAATTTTCTGGAACCAGGAGAGGAGCCACGCATGCATGCCTGCCGATTTGCCCTTCTCAGCTTTGTCTCTCTTGCATTCGCCGGTATCGCTGTCGCCAAGGAAGCCGGCAACGCCACGGATGCCCTCAATCCGCATTCGCCCCGCTACGGTCACCCCTACCGACATGGCGTCGTGCCGACGCGGGAAACGCACGAGAGCATGAAAGTCTGGGCGGCGGCCCACACCGGGGTGGTGCGGCCGGCCGATGCGGAACATAAAGAGCGTGGCAGTGGTAGCGCGACGCAGCCGGCGGTGGCTGCCGCGACGGGACCGGAGACGCTGAGCTTCGGGGGCGGCGTCGATTCGATCGGCGTGACCAGCGGCTCGCCCAGGGTGTACCTGGTGTTCTGGGGTACGCAATGGGGCACGGAGGGCACGAACTCCAGCGGCTACGCGACATTCACGGGCGACCCGAGCAACGCTGCGCCATACATCCAGGCCTGGATCAAGGGTCTGGGTACCAACGGCGAACTCTGGTCGGGCGTGATGACTCAGTATTGCGACGGGTCGCAGGTCGCGGTCGGCGCCACGTCCTGTCCGAGCGGGGCGCCGCACGTGGGCTACCCGAACGGCGCCCTGGCCGGCATCTGGTATGACAATTCGGCCGCCGCGCCGTCGCAGGCGTCGGGCAATCAGCTGGCGGCCGAAGCGGTGAAGGCGGCGGGGCATTTCGGTAATACAACGCAGGCTTCGAACCGCTATGCGCAGTACGTGATCCTGTCGCCGACGGGCACCCACCCCGACGGCTTCAACACCCCGAGCGGAGGCTTCTGCGCCTGGCATGACTACAACGGCGACACCACGCTAACGGGCGGTGCGGCACCTTCCCCGTACGGCGACATCGCACTCACGAACATGCCCTATGTGGCCGACCTGGGTGCCAGTTGCGGTGCGAACTTCGTCAGCAACTCGCTCGATGGGTTTTCCATCGTGGGTGGTCACGAGTATGCCGAGACCCTTACCGACCAGAACCCGGCGGGCGGATGGGTCAACAACACCGGCTCTTCGTTCACCGGACAGGAGAATGGGGACGAATGCGCCTGGATCAGCTCCGGCCAGGGCGCTGCGGCCTTGGTGACCTTCTCGACCGGTTCGTTCGCGATGCAGAGCACCTGGTCGAACGACACCAACCGCTGCGATATTTCACACCCGATCGTGAGCGGCAGCGGCGGAACGCCGACTGCGAATTTCACTTACAGTGCCAGCGGCCTGACGGTCGCATTCACCGACACCTCCACGGATGCGGGCGGCACCATCGGCAGCCATGCGTGGACCTTCGGTGATGGTGGCACATCGACCGCTGCCAATCCCAGCCACACTTACACGGCGGGCGGAACCTATTCGGTCACCGAAACCGTCACCGACAGCGGTAGCGGCGCTTCCAGCTCCAAGACGAGCTCCGTCACGGTCAGTGCGAGCGGCGGAACGCCTGTTGCAAACTTCACTTACACGATCAGCGGGCTGACCGTCAGCTTTACCGATACCTCCACCGACAGCGGCGGCTCGATCGGCCGGCACAGCTGGAACTTCGGCGACGGCACCACCTCGACCGCGGCGGACCCCAGCCACACGTATGCCAGTGGCGGCACCTACAGCGTCAGCGAGACCGTCACGGACAGCGTCAGCAACGCGTCCAGCACCAAGACCGCGAGTATCACCGTGAGCGCAGGCACGAGTACGCAGCTGATCGTCAACGGGGGCTTCGAAACCGGGTCCGCTGCGCCGTGGATACTGACGGCGGGAGTACTGTGCAGCGATAGCACCTGCGCGGGCGAGACCGCGCACAGCGGCTCGTGGTTTGCCTGGCTGGACGGCTACGGCTTCACGCACACCGATACCGCCACGCAGAAGGTGTCGATCCCGGCCGGCAAGACGAGTGCCACACTGGCCTTCTACCTGCACATCGATACGCAGGAAGTCGGCACGACGCCTTACGACACATTGAGGGTCCAGGTGCTCAACAGTTCCGGTTCCGTACTGGCGACGCTGGCGACCTACTCCAACGTGAATGCGGCGTCGGGTTATGCGTTGCATAGCCTGAACATGAATGCCTGGATCGGGCAAACGGTGCAGATCCGGTTCACCGGCAGGGAGGATGCGTCGCTCGCGACGTCGTTCGTGATCGACGACGTCACCTTGACCGTGCAGTAAGCCGAGCCGTGTCCTTCGGCAGCCTGCCGGCGCGACGCAAGTTCGTCGTGCAGGTTGCCGGTTTCTTGCTGGCTGCGGTGCTGGCGCCGAGGAGTGGCGTTGCCGGCGAAACTCAGCCGCCCGGGACCGAACCGGGTTCGGGGCTGCCGCGACGGCCGCGGGTGCCGCAACCGCGGCTCGCCCTTGCGCCAGCCACGATCGAAGTCGCTCCCGGCTCGCGCGTGCAGTTCATTGCCCGCGCGTCCGGCGGAGAGGCAATCCTGTTTTCAGTGAACTGGTCGATCCGCGAGGGAACGGCCGGGGGAACGATCGCGCCGGCGCCCAAGCGCCAGGACGACGGCAGCTACACGGCGGTGTATCAGGCGCCCACGGCCGGGAGTGGCCCGTTCCACGTGATCGCCACGCTGCACGAATTCCCTGCGGCGGTGGCAGAGGCGAGCGTACGAGTGCGGGCTCCCCGGTGAGAGCTCCACCAGTCCGGCGTGGTACATGGCGTCGACGATGACCGAAACGAAGTCGTCCGGCGCTCCTGCGATCCCATCGGTGGGCCGACTGCTTGGCCACGCCAACGGGGTGGCAACCAAATCAATCGGTGACGGGAGAGCGCGACTGCTCCGATGGCGACGAACGACCTGCTGGGAAATTTGGCAGCCGCTGCAATGGGGCCAGCTATTGGCGGCCACTGCAGCAGCGGTCACGACGTGAGGTAGCGTCTCACACCCAAGCTACGCACACATCACACGCACCCGCGTTACTTTGCTTTCAGATTGCGCGAAATCCGCTGCTAATAGAAATTCTTGCCAGCGCGAATAGCGGGGCTCCGCGGTGACCGGCAACCTCACCACCAGCGAGTGGGGCAACGTGTTTGGCGATCCGGTCGTCGCCACCGCCATCCTGGATTGTCTGCTGCATCAGAGTCATGCCGTGACGATCCGAGGCGACAGCTACCGGCTCCGTGAAAAACGCAAATCAAGATTGCTGAAACCGATCATGACCGAGACAATTGCAACCCAGGTGCCAGCTGCCGAAGTCGTCACGCCTTCAGAGCTCGGCAGCAGGTGAGGGAGAAAGTATGCGACCCGCCGGGGAAACAGCGAAGCACTCGAAATGGTTCTACGTGCGACTGGCGATGCTCGTGGCAACGGTTTGCGCAGCGCCCGCGTTCGACAAAGTGATGCACAGCGAGCTTCCCTTGAGCGACCCGCCTACGCTGTGGTTTGTGCTGCTGATAATTTGCTTTGGTGCATTTGCCGTTGTCTTCGTGACGTCGCTCCAGCTCATCAACCCGCTGATGAACGAAGTCTGGCGGATACCGTCATGGGAAGAAGCCCCCTTCGGCTTGAAGCAACCGTTGCTTGCCTTTCACGCCGGTGCATGGGTGTGTGTGGTGCAGGGAGCAGTCATGGCTGTCTATGCGCTCGTCCATTCATTCAACTACGCGTGGGTTCTGTTCTTAGCCTTCGGGCTTGGCGGTTTGCTCGGCGTGCGATTCGTCGTCTGGTTCTCGCGAGACAGATTCAGTCAGTGAAGGCGAGCGGAGGCGGAATGTTCGGTATATTGGCTCAATGACGGGGTGAAAAGATTCACGTCAGACAACGAGCAGATGCAGCTGATGGTCGGCTTCGAGGCATCGACCTGCGGAGGCTTGCGCATCCACATTCCGACGCCACAGTATCTGTTCGCGATGAAATGCATGGCCATGCGCCCCGAGGGCATCGATCGTTCGCACGACATCTCGGACATCAAGGCGCTTGCGGTGGCGGCCGACATCAGGAGTGCCGAGGATGCGCTCGCGCTGGTGAGCTCCTTTTATCCGGCCGCGCGCATTCCACCGAAGGTGCTGTTTGGCGTCGAAGAGATCATGGAGCAGCTCGCGGCCAGCGGCGCGTGGAAATCGGAAGAGGCGCCGGAACAGCCGAGCGCCGCCAAGAAGGAGTGCAGGTAACCAAAATTCTTTTCGAAACCCTGCTAGGGCGTGGCACGAGGTTCTTTGTCGAGGCCCGGTCCCCGCATGCAGGCCCGCACCTTAGCCTGGCTGGATCGCGTTGACTTCTATGGCCGCACCGGACTGCCTCGCAGCAAGTTGGACCGCGACAACGAAGGAGGTCATGCTTTCCCGATACCTGCGCTACCAAACGTGTATGGACCGCTCGCTGGGCCGCAATTGGTGGAAGAGGGCGCAGCTTTACTTGGGAATGAACCGTTGGGTGAACTCCGAGATGACGCAAGCCGACTACCTCAGAGCCCCTGCAGATGTGAAAGCTGCGGACGCACGTTGCCGCAGCGCCAATGAGCTCGCGGAAAAACCACGACCGATCACTCCGAACCCTTTGACACAGGAGGAAGCGTTGGAGCGCGCCCCAAGGTCAACTCGAAATAGGTGTTCTGACACTAGTGATAGCTCACCCCCTGAAAGCGGCAACTGCAGGGTCCGCTTCGCCGGCGCGGCGAAGGTGAACAACCGGCCATGAGCTGGCGTTGGCTTAAGCTGCTCGTTTCGTCGTTAGCGGACTTTCGGACACTCGGTAAGTAATTGCCGCCGCGGTCACGCTGCGCGCCTTTGCGCTCTCATTCGCTGATGGGAGTATCGCGTTACCTCTTTGCCACAGCGTTTGTTGCTGTCTGGATGGCCATCGGTTTCGGACTGAGCCCCATCCCCAAGCCGAGACAGGAGGTGGCGCCGGCGTTCCAAGCATTCGGGCTTGCGATCAGCGCCTTGACACCGATACACTGGGCCCCTACGCTTCAAGCAACCGACCCACCGATCGTTGCGGTTTCTTCGCAGATCTTCAAAAACTAGAATATCGAAGGATCCATGCTCTGCAGCAAACCCGATTTCGCTCGCCCCGGGATTCTTTTGGTCTTGTCCGCTCTTACGTTGACAGGTTGCGCCTCCATCGACAACGAGGCGATCAAGCCCACAGTTGTGGCAAAGGCCCAAAACTCGGCGAGCGTCGCGATCGCCGTCACACTGGGGCCGCGGCTGTCAGAGTCTCGAGATTTCTGCCCGACGATGTCCACCGGCTTTTACCCTAGCGGCAAACAAACGGCCGCGACGTTCAAGGCTGCACTCGCTTCCAGCATCAGTGAAACACACTTGTTTGCCTCCGTCACGAACGAAGATCAGGCCGACTATCTTTTGACCGCGAGATTCTTGAATTACTACCAAGGCAAGCCGTGGTCGATGCACGGAGATTTCTTTCGAAACACGCGTGTCGAGTGGACGCTGAAAAGACAGAAAGATCAGCAAATCGTCTACCAGGCAAGCCTGCGCTCGACTTGCGTCACCCCGCTCAGCTATTCGTTCTTCGCCGATGCGCGTGCAGCACATTCGAGAGAGTGCGCTCTAAAGGATGCCATGGAGAAGGGGCTGGGCGCTCTTGAAAATCTGCAGCTTTAGATTCCGGTCAGAGGGGCGGCCCATGCAGAACCGGCTTGTGCCGCTCGCAGCGACCGCCGCGTCGCTCATTGCGTTATTTCCGGCGGTTGCCTCCGCTGGTTATACGGAATACGGCGACGCCGCAAAAAAGGACTTCCAATCAGAGACTGAAACTGTCGCCGCCTCCGCCGCAAAGGGCGACTGCAGGGGCGTCGCACAACAATACGCGGGCTTCGTAGCCAAACTTGACCGGCTCCAGGCCGATCCGGCCGCTGAGAGTGCCTTCTACTACAACAGCCTGCTTTTCAAGGACGCTGCGGTTCGGCGCTGCGTCGCCGGTTCCGAACAATTGACACTTGTCACCTGGTCCTATCTCGCTTCGCTCTATCCGGCCCCTGAGGCAGGCGATCGGGATCCGGTTGAAGACTCTGCGAGTCCGGCGGAACTCGAAGCGGTGCTTAGTCTCTTAGACCGAGGCAAAGCGCGAGACGCTCTGCAGGTCAGAGCCTTCGAGGCCGTCGTTCGCCCGCGCCAGCAAGAGCTGTTGAAGTCCGTCCGCGAACGGGCGACCACCGCGAGCCCCAATCCGTTGGAGCAGCAGTTGGACCGATTGGCGATGACGCTGCGCGTGAACGAAATCGTCGCTGATGTGCTGGACAAGCAGGGCCTAATTTTCTACGCAAGCGTCTATCGGGCGCGTCAGGAGCGTTTGGAGGAAGAATTTGATGAGGCCTTAAATCAACTCGGTGACGAACGCACGAGCATCGCCATGGATTGGGGTGCCATCTTCTCTTTTGCCGCAAACCTTTCGAATACCGTCGGTTCCGCGTCACGCAAAGGCATGGGCCGATCAGTCAGCTCCATGAGCATGAACCAATTGCTCTCCACGACCCTTGATTCGTACAGCAAGAGCCTACAAACCGGGGGCGACGCATCGACGTCGATTTCCGACGCATTGAGTTCGGCCTTGAAGGCCTACTTGTCCTCGAAGCTTTAAACGCCGACCGGCGTTCCGACGCTCATCCGCAAAACGCCGGTATCGTGCCGGAGCTGATGCCCTGCTGCATATCCAAAGAGTGATTGTTGCAGCGATGGGTCGCGCAGAAATTCTTCAAAGCCTGCTCACAGACGCCCTTCGTCGACGTCTCGTCAACTGAGTTGGCCGAACGGCCTCCCATTGCCGGTGTTTGTGAAGAACCCAAAGCGCGATTGAGGTCGCTGATAAACGAATTGGCTGGACCGGCGCCAGCCGACTTCAGCTGAGAGGACGCCTCTTTGTTGCCAGTCTGCGCCGAAACATCGATTTTCGATAAGGAATTCTGGAGCGTCCGCTTCAATCTCTCCAGGTCCGCACCGCTCCCCATGTCCGAGGTTGCCGGTAGCGGGCTTTTCACACCCGAGCCCGAATCGGTTCGGACCAGGGAGCTTGCTGGCGAGCTGGTATCCGGCGCCACGCTGATGAAGTAATAACGGCCGGTGCATTCGCCGGTCGTGGCGTTGGTTTGCTTGCAGCGAGCCTTTTGGCAAAAGGTCTCATAACACTGCTTCATCGCGGCAAGCGCATCCTTTTCGTGCTGACAAAATTCAGCCGTTGACCCATCCGGAAGCTTCGTCGTGCCGCATAAATTCTTGACATTCCCTTCTTGGTTCTTCAATTCGGACGCCTGCGCTTCCTTATTGAAGCAATTGAGGGCATAACATTTGTAGGATTTCGTCGGATCCGTGTATTGAATTTCAATTGTCGTCGGACCCAAATCGCCGTCTGCCAGACAAGGTGCGGCCAATGCGGAGAGCAAAATACTCGCGGCGGCGAATTTGCGCATGATTTACCGCTTCTCCGGTCGGCGTGGCGATGCAACCAAACAATATCATCGCCGACAAGCGAAGGCTAATGGCGCCGCGACACTGCGCAAAAGGCTGGGGTCAAGTCTTGCGTTGGCAACTTACCAATCGGGCTTGACCGGGCAGCGCCACTACAACGAGATAGCCGTGGCTGCTCGTCGCACATCACAAGGACCGCATCCAACCGGCAATGCAGACCGTACCGCCATGCGTCGGCCGAGACTAAGCGCTTCAGCCGGTCCATATCGGCCACCTGATGGCGAGCGGATAGTTCGGAAGCGCCCGCGGCCCTAGGAATCGCACAGTCAACGCAGTATTGAACGCGCGCTCCTGTGGAGCTCGAAATACGGATCTGCGGATGTCGAAAAAGTCGCTCGCCTGAATTCCGATTCGTTGGCCGGAGTGTCGTCGCGGGGCGTTTCAGCCGTGTTTCGAGGGAATTTAAGTTTCATGCACTGAAGACGCCAAGATCTGAGGCAGACCTTTCCACTGCGGGGAGATTTGAATTCGCATAATGTGCATTATGTTAACTAATAATCCAGATTCTTAAGAGATTTTCGGACTGAGATGCCAGATACTGGGGGTAATTACCACTAACTGGCAGGCGGGGTCTTACCCGTACACTCCGCGGTGCACGGCATCCTGAACGCATTAGCGGTACACATCAAAGGGACCATGATCCGACTCCTGCTCGTCGACGACCACGCACTGTTCCGCCAAGGCCTCAAAGGGTTGTTGAGCGGCGCCCCGGATCTGAAGGTCGTCGCAGAAGCCGGCAGCTATTCGCAGGCGCTCGAGATGCTGCGAACGACCGAGGTCAACGTCGTCGTGGCGGATCTGTCGATGCCGGGCCGCGACGGGATCGATCTGATATCGCACATCAAAGTGGCCAACCCGGCCGTCGCGATCCTGGTTCTGACGATGCACGAGGACAGCGAGTACGCGACCCGTGCGTTGCGCTCCGGCGCGCTGGGATACATGACGAAGGCTGTGACGTCCGACGAACTGGTGTCGGCCATACGGCGGATCGCCAGCGGCCGAAGCTATGTGTGCCCTTCCGTTTCCGAAAACCTGATGCTCAGATTCACGCGCAGCGACTCCGATGCGCCGCCGCACGCAACACTGTCGGATCGGGAGTTCCGCATCTTCGAATTGCTGGTGCAGTGTCAGACCACCACGCGCATTGCGCGCGAACTGTCGCTCAGTGTGAAGACGGTCAGCACCCACAAGACGCGCCTGCTGAAGAAGATGGGCCTGCGGCACCAGGGCGAACTGGTGCGCTACGCCATCGAGCACAAACTCGGCGGTCACTAGGCCGTTGCGTCCACGCCTGCGCGCCGTGGCGCTTGGCCGCAGGCGCCCAGTACTTCACCCGAGGTCGGGAAGCTCCGCCCGGGGGCCGTACCCCTCCATCTCGTTCTTTCCTACACGAGGTTCGGAAGCCTCTTACTGTACGACGCTCTTCGGTCGCTTACGATGATCGGCACCGGGATGGCTATGCCCATTTGCGTCTCGGCTGGATCAAATACCTCGACGGTTGCAACGCGAGTGTCGCAATCGTCATCCGAGGGGCGCTGTAGATGGACATGCACGTCCAATTGCCGTCCGGTTTTTTTGTCGATGTCGACCTCAGGTCCCCGGCAACCGAATATGCCAGCCTGGCCGAACATCGACGGCGGGTATTTGGGCTGATCGGCGATTTCCGGCGCGCTGTCGCCCGGCCGCAGGGGTTGCAGGAGGCGCTTCGCGTCCTTAAAGCGATCCTTCCGTGTTCGGACGCCTACTTTTCCCTGATTGAATCGATGCTGGACAAGATCTCCGCAGCCGGCGCCGCGCCGCATCGGGACGATCACCGTCGCATCCTGGTTCAACTGAAGGAAACGCTCGACCGCTACTCTGCGCCGGGCTCCAAGCGGACCGCGCCCGACCTCGTTCACGCGCTCGATTCGCTGGTCATGCACGAAGCCGCGATCCGGTTGCGCGAGTTCGCGGGCGCTCCCGCAACCGCCAAGACCTGAGGCGCGTTCTGAAGTTCCGGGGCGCCCGGCCCTGAGGCCCGGCCTGCCCGTCGCCGCATATCGGTGGCCGGCTGCGCGGCGGTTCTGTCGCCGACGCGATCAAGCCGCAGCTTCCAGTTCTGCCCCACTCAAATGTCGCGCTCAGGCGTGACCGGCTCGAGGCTTGGGGTGCCCACCCCCCTTCCCCCCTGTCACGCCCTACCGCTCCAACGAGACTTATTTCCGACACCGATTAGGAATCGTCTGACATCGCCAAATCCGCGAGAGCCGCATAGTGCGTGGGCTCGCGCGTTTGCGTCATTTGATGCCGAGACCAAAGAAAGAACGTCCCGAACAAGCGCGATGGTTTCTTGATGGGGACACGTGGGCGACGTGCGCCCGCAAAAAGGACGGAGGACACATGTTGAGTTCCATTCACTTTAGCCGCTTGCTCGTTGGATCCGTGCTGTGCGTGTCCGCGTCCCTGGTGGGCGCCCAAAGCTTCCGGGTGCAGTGCCCCACCAGCACCGTCACACACCCGTCGGCTCCCGATGCAGAGCCGCCCTATATCGGCCCCACTTACACCGGCACCAGCGGATATCCGTCGACGCCCGCGAATACGAACGGCGCCATCAAGTGCCAGCAGATCTCGGGCGGCGATGGCTACGCGACGATGGGCGACGGCACGCAGACGTACATGTTCTCGTTCGGACCTCTGTCCGGACTCACGGATATCGCCAACGGCCTGCCGGGCACCGAGGTTCCGAGCGTCTTCAACACGCTGCTTCCGACTGGCGTGTATCTGGCGCCCGGAGATCCTGCCACCACGGGCCTGGGTGCCCTGCTGGATGCCGGTGGCAACCCGTACAACGGCGCCGTCGGACTGGCGATGGACATCCCGAACCTGGTGACGATTTACGACATCAGCGTCAGCGGGAGCACGGTGAGGGTGGTCGCCAATGCGCCGCTGGGCGTGAAGGTCGGCGACATGGTCACCGTCAGTGGGACCGGCACCCCCTATGACGGCACGTTCGCGGTGACCGCGGCCACTGCGGTCAACCCGTTTTTCGCGGCCAACCTTGCGTTCACGTACACCGACGCGGCCGCCGCAGGACAGGGCGAGATCACCGAGTCGACGACAGCCACCGCGGCGCTGGCGGCGCGAATCGACGGACACGTGGATCCGCGTCCGATCCTGGATGTGGGCGTGATGAACGGCAACATCCCCGCCCCGATGATGGCCATCGACGAGGACGACGAATTCTTCCTGACGCTGACCAACGTCGGGATGATCATGCGGCCGGACCTGTTCGAGCAGCACACGGTCCACTTCCACGGCTATCCGAATGCCTCCGCGTTCTACGACGGCGTGCCGGATGCGTCGGTCGCGATCAACATCGGCGCCAGTTTCACGTACTACTACCTGGCGCCGGACGCCGGCACCTATTTCTGGCACTGCCACATCACGCCGCCCGAGCACCTGCAGATGGGGATGGTGGGGCAGCTGTATGTGCGTCCGCGTCAGAACCGGGTCCCTTCGAGCACGACGCTGGGCGCCGCTCTGCTCACGCAGCAGACCGATCTGAGGACGGCCTGCCGGCGACCCAGTGATGGCGCCACCCCGGCCGTCACGACCACCCCGGATCTGCTGTGCAGCAATCCGGTTCCTGCCGTCGCGACCACCGCAACCGGCGGCGGCAAGTACGCCTACAACGACGGCGACGGCTCGACCATCTACGACGTCGAGTACCCGATCCAGATCCACGGCTTCGATCCGAACTTCCACTTCGTCGGCATGACGTTCAACCCGGAGGGCTTCTCCGACATGAAGGACAAGTACTTCCTGCTGAACGGCCGCAGCTACCCCGACACGGTCACGGCGGGCCCGCTGCAGACGGTCGCCGCCGACGGCACCAACCACTTTTCGCAGCCGCTGCCCTCCGTCATCAACATCACGGCCGGCCAGCGGGCGTTGCTGCGGATCTCCGACCTGGATGTGACCGAGTACCAGACGCTGGCCTCGCTCGGCATCCCGATGCAGGTGGTCGGCTACAACGCCAAGCTGCTGCGCGACCAGGCCGGCAACAACCTGTACTACACGACCAACTCGATCACGCTGGCCGGCGGAGAGTCGCTGGACGTGATCCTGGATACGTGTGCCGTCCGGTCGACTCTGGGGAACCCCGCTTCTTCCTGCGCGACCCCGATGGCCACGGGCAGCTATTTCCTCTACACGCCGAACCTCGATCACCTGTCGAACGACGCCGAGAACTTCGGCGGTCTGATGACAGAGGTCCATATCAATTAAGGGGCAGCAATGAGCGCGATGAACACGAAAACGGCGACTTCGATGAAGCGACTCTTTCCGCGACTGCTCTGTGTTGGGACGGCGACGGCGGCGCTGTTGCTGGCGGCGGCTGCGCAGGCCGCCGCGCCCGGGATCAAAGGAACGAGCTTCACCCTCACCGCGAAGCCGGACTACATCTCCCAGCCCGACGGACAGTCGGTCTATTCGTGGGGATATGCCTGCACCGCCGGCAATGGCAGTGCCGCTCCGTCGACGATCCCGGCGCCGTCCACGTTATGCAACGGGTCGATGCAGATCCCCGGTCCGACGCTGATCGTGACCGAAGGCGTGGCCTTCACGGTCACCCTGAACAACGGCCTTCCCGCCGCCGCCGGAAACACATCGATCCTGTTTCCGGGCCTGGCCATGACCTCGGCCCCGACGGGCGGCGCAGTTGGCCTGCTGACGACGGAGGCGACACAGAGCAGCCCGGTCACCTACCACCTCGTTGCGAATTCGCCCGGCACGCGCGCCTACTACAGCGGCACCCAGGGTGACCTGCAGGTCGAGATGGGTCTTTACGGCGCGATCATCGTGCTGCCGGCGACGGCTCAAACCGGCCCCGGCTGCCATTCCGGCGCGGTCGCGCATTACGTGGCTCCGGGCAACAGCGCCGAGGCCGACTTTCGTCTGGCCTCTTCCGCCTACGACAACCCGAGGAGCTGCTACGACCGCGAGTACCTGTTCCAGTTCTCGGAAATGGATCAGAACATCCATGAGACGGCGCTGGCCCAGGTCACGGCCAGGAGCGGGTGCGCGGCCGGCGCGGCGGGATGCAGCCTGGAAGTGCCCACCGAGCCCTACCACCCCAGCTATTTCATGATCAACGGCCGCTCGATGCCGGACGACATGGATCCGAACTATGCGACCCAGTATCCGCACCAGCCGTACAACGGCAACCCGCACATGCATCCGGGCGAGCTGGTGCTGCTGCGGATCATCGGCCAGGGACGCTGGCAGCATCCGTTCCACGAGCACGGCAACCACGTGCGGATCCTGGGACGCGACGGCAACCTGCTGCTGGCCTCGACCGCGGCCGGCGAGGCCAATCTGGCCGGCCCGCTGCTGTTTACGACCACCACGACCCCGGGTCTTGCGATGGACGGGATCTTCCAGTGGACCGGTAAGGGCCTGAACTGGGATGCGTACGGGCACAAACCGGGCTTGACCGACCCGCTGGCCAATCTGCCCTGCACTCCGGACGCCAATGGATACAACAGCGCGGTGACCGCGCTGAACTACTACGAATGGTGCCAGGACCACGACAAGCCGATGCAGGCGCTTCCGTTCGGCGACGTCGCCGGCGGCGGTCCGGTGACGCTGCCGGATCCGAACCTGTTCACGAACGGCGCCTGGTACGGCGGCAGCCCTTACCTTGGGCCGGATGCGACGGTGCGTGCCACCGGCCCGACGGGAACGACGCCGCCCTCGGGCACGATCGCCAACTCGCCGACCGGTGAGGCGGGCTTCGCCTTCATGTGGCACTCGCATAACGAGCGCGAGATCACCACCAACAACATATTCCCCGGCGGCATGCTGATGATGATGCTTGTCGATTCACGCGAATTCCAGATCGACGAGTCGAACTAGGACGAGGAGCACTCAATGCGAACCAACACCATCAAGTCGGCCCTGATCAAGTCGGGACTGGCGGCTTCCGTTCTACTGCTCGTCAGCGGCGCGGCGTATGCGCAGTCGGTCAATCTGACCGCGGGGCCGGCCACGGCCTACCTGCCCGACGGCTCGGCTGTCCCCATGTGGGGCTACAGCTGCGGCGCGGGGGCCGCGAACGCAACCTGTGCTGCGTTGAATCCGAACGCTCCGGCGGCTACGACGACGACGCTGGCCGGCTGGTCTCCGGTGGTGATCACGGTGCCCTATGTGAGCACCGGCACCAGCCTGACGATCAACCTGACCAACAGCCTGACCTTCAACGGCAATCCCATCCCGACCTCGCTCGTCATCGTGGGCCAGTTGGGCGGCGGTCTGGGAACGGTCGGCTCGGGCTGCACGGCCGGCACGACCTGCACCGCGAGCCCGGACCACACCTCCGCCCAGTCGACCGCCACGTGGCCCATCGTCAACAGCACGGTGACGGGCGGAACACCCCCGACCCAGGGCGCGCGTGTGCAGTCGTTCGGCACCGAAGTGCCGGCGGGAACGACGCCCGTGGCTCTGACCTGGACCAACCTGAAGCCGGGCACCTACCTGATCGAGTCCGGCACCCACCCCTCGATCCAGGGGCCGATGGGACTGTACGGCATGCTGGTGGTGACGACGGCTCCATCCACCACCCCCGGTTGCGCCTATCCGGGCGCGACGCCCACGGCCGCGTGCGCGGTACCCTACGGCACCGACATCGCGGTGCTGATGAGTGAGATCGACCCGGTACAGAACGCAGCCGTTGCCAAAGCGGTCGGCCTGACCGGCTTCAGCGAGACCACCGTCTGGTCGGGCCAGCCCGGCGGCTGCGGAAATCCCGCTTCAGTCAACTCCGGCAACTGCTATCCGCCGGCTGTCAATTACACGCCGCTGTACTACCTGATCAACGGCGTGGCGTTCGACAAGACGCACGGCGCCACTTCTTTGTTCGCGGCCACCACGGGCACGGCTGCGGCGCCGGCGACCGGAACCGCGCTGGTTCGGATGGTCAATGCCGGCCTGCGCATGCACGTTCCTTCGATCGTCGGGGCGCTGACCAACAGCACGAGCGGCACCACGGTGACCGCCGTTCCCGGCTTGACGATGATGGCCGAAGACGGCAACCCGCTGCCCGGCGTTCCTCGCATTCAGAGCGAAGTGTTCATGGCCGCCGGCAAGACGTACGATGTGGCGATCAACGCGCCGGCCGCCGCCAGCGCCGCGCTTCCGATCTTCGACCGCGAGCTGAGCCTGTCAGGCAACGCGATCGATCGCGATGCCGGCATGCTCGCCTACCTCGGCATCAATGGCGCCACGCTGCCGGCCAGCCCCAGTCTGGCAGCGGCCGTCGCGCGCGCCGATACCTATGGAACCTGCACGCCGACGCCGTGCACGCCGCTTCCTGGTGTGGTTCCGGGCAAGACGCTGGTCGTATCGGATCCGGCTCAAGGCGTCCTTGCCAACGACACCAATGTCTACGGCGTCACGGTCGTTGGAACCGCGCCGGCCGGCCTGACGCTGAACGCGAACGGAACCTTTACCTATACGGGTACGACCGCGGCGACCTTCACCTATTGCGGCAACGGCACAACGTCGGGGGCCGCCTGCGCGACCGTGAATCTGAATCTGGCGCCGGTCGAGGCAGGTAGCGGTATCACGGTCAACGCGGATTCCTACACTGCGACGACGACGACGAGCCTGAGCATCAAGGTGCCGGGCATCCTGGGCAACGACGTTGACGCCGCCGGTTATCCGCTGAGCGTCAACGGTGCGACGGCCACGGCGCCCCTGGCGCCGAGCGCGCCCTGCACGGGGCGCAGCGGTTCGGCCACCGTCAGCGTGGATTCCAACGGCGGTTTCAATGCGACCGCGCCGGCTGGCACGACCGCGGCGACCTGCACCTTCTCGTACGCTGCGAAAAATTCCCAGGGTACCGTCAGTTCCACGACCGCCACGGTGACGCTGAATTTCCCGGCGGCCACGCCCGGCTTCACGGTGACGGTGCTTGGAAAGAACGGTGTTACCGGCGCAACGAGCGCCCTCACCGACTACCGCTGGATCATCGAGGAAGACCGCACCTTTTATGTGAATCCCGCCTGCACGGCCAATCCGCCGCCGGTGGGCTGCCCGAGCTCGCCCCAAGGCATCGTGCCGACCTTCGGCACCAATTTCCACACCAGCTACATGCCGCTGATAGCGGCCGGCTGTACCGGGCAGCTGTCGTGTGAATCGGGCCAGAAACTGCTCGGTGTCGCCGCAGTCTGCGACATCGGCAACGGCGTGTGCCGGACCAATGCAACCCAGCAGACGGTGACGAGTCCGAACAGCGTCCACCTGGATCCGACCAAGCGCTACTACATTACCGTCTTCCCGGGCGACGCGGCCAACCCGTTCGAGGGCGGCGCCACCGGTCACGGAATGGGGGGTGCCCCGATCAGTTGCACTCCAGCGGCTGGAACGGTGGCCTGCACCGCCACGAGCGGCACCTTCACGCCCGTGACCGTGTACGCGGTCGCTACCCCGCTGCCCCCAGCCAAGCTGGCGGTATTCGTGTTCGAGGACGACTTCCCGCTGAACGGCGAGCATGACGGCGGCGGCGGCATCGACGTGCTGTCGCCGGTCGAGCCCGGCCTGGGCGGTTTCAACATCAAGCTGTTCGACGACGCCGGCGGCACCGGCGACGCGACCGGTCAGATGAGCTACGACATGTTCAACTACCCGCTGTCGAACTCGCTGGCGGGCACCATCGATCCGGCAACCGGCCTGGACGCCTGCCCGATCTCGCCGATGATCACCAATAACGTGCTCAACGGCGATGCAAGCCAGCAGGGCATCACGGGCGAGATCGTGACCTGTCCGAAGTACGAGAGCGACGGCGCGACGCTGTCGCCGATCGCGGGCCAGGCGGTCGTGGCCAACCTGATGCCCGGACGGTACGGCGTCGTGGCGACCCCCGCGGCGGACCGGATCGCCCGAGGCGAGGAATGGCTGCAGACCAACACGCTGGATGGCCAGAAGGCCCACGACTCGTTCCTGCGCGTCGGCGAGCCCAGCTTCTTCCAGGAGTACGGTCCGTCCGGCTACCACGTGTCGATCGGCTTCGCGAACCCGCAGATCATCAAGGACCGGCTGCAATACGTCTGCAACGGCACCGACGCCAACATCACCGGCACCGGCTGCACCAACACGATCACGGGCCAGGTGACGACGGAGCGGATGAGCCGCACGCCGGATGAGCGCCTGTACAGCAGCGGCACCTACGACAGCTTCTCATTCACCCAGTGCTACGTGAGCTTCGGTGATGCGGACGGCGAGGACTTCGCGTTTACCAAGTGCAATGCCGATGGCACCTTCACGCTGTCCGGACTTCCCGATGG
>Ga0307478_10001786_pt1 | contig 17976 bp, 16 predicted proteins | sample atmos_gasesECM4C_2_FD_203713 | JGI IMG/M metagenome (GOLD analysis project Ga0307478, IMG submission 203713) | Hardwood forest soil microbial communities from Morgan-Monroe State Forest, Indiana, United States - atmos_gasesECM4C_05 | ecosystem: Environmental > Terrestrial > Soil > Temperate... | reverse complement strand
CCCCCCTGAACATCAACAGCGCCACCGCAGCGGCGTTTTCCCCCGACGCCTTGAGAACCTTCATCCTCGGCAATGGTGGCAACACCTTGTACTCGTATTCCACTCTGCAATTCTTGCAGCTGTTGCTCCCCAATCCTTTGCCCACTCCCGCCACTTCAATTGTTTTCAACTCGACGGGCTCGTTCGCCCTCCTGTCCGGCGGAAGTCCCGCCGGCAGCCTCGCCATCTACAACACCTGCGACAATTCTCTGGTCACCCCATATCTGTCAGCCACGGGCCTTCTCAGCCCTCCGCAGTTCCTGAGGATGGTGCCCGCCGGCAACGTGCCCATGGGCGACGGCGCCATCCCGCTTCTTCAAACGGAAGGCCTCGACTTCTTCTTCGGCATAGACAACACCGGCATCGACATCATCGCTACCACCTCCTCTCAGGACACTTCGTTCACCACCCTTTGCCCCCAGAAGGTCGCCATCGCCCAGACCACCGCACTTACCCCATTTCCACCAACCCACCTCCCCATGAACCAGGGCACTTTCCACCCCATTAATTTCTTCCTCTCCCCTGACGCCACCCAGGCCTACATTGTTACCAGCGATCGGGCCGGCGTCCTGGTCTACAGCTTCAACACTGCCTCCACATTCAGCATCCCACTCGTCAACGACGCAACTCCCGTTGCCGCCGACATGACCGTGGACGGCTCCCTGATCTTCGTGGCCGCCTCCGACGGCCTCCTACACGAGATAAACACCGCTCTGGCCCTTGACCGGTACGATATCCCCTTCTCGCCCCTCCCCGACTCTTTCAACAGCTTCTGCTACACCGGATCCGACTGCACCCTGAACCTGGTAACGGTAAGACCCTAGGCACTCTTATGGGAGGGTTGGTCTCGAGAGAGACTTAAGTGTGGAGAGAGAGACTTAGTGCAGAGAGACCTAGCGCAAAGAGAATGTTCGTGTGGGGACGGGCGCCTCGCGAGCCCGCCCTGAGCGAAGCCGAAGGGTCCAGGCCCGGGCAAAGCCCGGCCCCATGCCGCCAGCGCTTTAGCGCAGCGCACGATTTTGCGCCACAAATGCACGACGATTTTGGGATGGTAGAGCGCCTTTAGCGCTGGATAAGCACCACAAGAAAAGCGGGCGTTAGCCCGCAGCCAGCACTCCCAGTCCTACGCTGTCTTTTCTAAATCCTTAGCCACACTATCCAGCACCCCATTGACGAACTGCACCGACTCCAAACTGGAATACTTTCTAGCAATCTCCAGAGCTTCATTGATCACCACCGCCCGCGGCGTCCCCGGATACTCCAGAAACTCCGCCACCCCCGCCCGCAACAGGTTACGATCCACCGCAGCCATGCGTTCCATGCGCCAGTGTTCCGCATGCCGCTCAATCAGTTTGTCGATTTCCGCGCTCCGGTCAGTCGCCACCCGGAACAAATCGTCCGCGAACCCCTTCACCTCGGCGCTGGCGTCGCCATGCTCCGCCCAAAACGTACGCTGTACCTGATCCACCGTCTGCTTGCCCATGTCTGCCTGAAACAGCATCTGCAGCGCCAGTTCGCGAGATTTGCGGCGAGTACCCATAGACATTTTCCGGTTGTCAGTTGCCAGTTTACTGTAGAGGAGGGATCATTTGCGGTTGGTCTTCGCGCTCTTCGTAGGTTTGTCATTCCGAGTCTCAGATTTGTCATTCCGAGCGAAGCGAGGAACCTGCTTTTTGCTGCCAGCTGATAATTGGCGGCCAGCAGTTGGCTTCCACGCGCCGGACGCCGGACGCCTGATGCCGGCCGTCAGCGAAGCCATCTCCACCGCCGCCAGCGCCGCCTCAAATCCCTTGTTCCCCATCTTCAGTCCAGCGCGGTCAATGGCCTGCTCCAGATTCTCGCAGGTAAGCACCCCAAACGCATGCGGAACCCCAGTCTCCTGCGCCGACTGCCCAATCCCCCGCGTCACCTCGTTCACGATCACGTCATAATGCGCCGTATCGCCGCGCAGCAAACAACCGAGGCAAATGATGGCCTCGTACTTCCCCGACTCCGCCAGCTTCCGCGCCGCCAACGGAATCTCAAATGCCCCCGGCACCCGCACCAGTTCAATATCTTTCTTGTCAGCGCCAGAACGCACCAAACCGTCGATCGCGCTCAGCAAAAGCCTCTCAGTGATGAAGGCATTGAAGCGTGAAACCACAACCGCAAATCGTTTGCCGGAAGCATTCAGCGCACCTTCGAGCGCAGGCAGGCCAGGCTCAGGAAGAGGCTCCAACACGAGATCCTTGGTGTTCTTCTTCTCCGTGACTCCGTGCCTCCGTGGTGGGTTCGCTTTCTTGATCCGTGCAGATCCGTGAAATCCGCGGCGAGGAATCTATTTCCCCTTGAAGACCGCCGCCCGCTTCTCCAGAAACGCGGTCGTCCCTTCCTTTTTATCTTCGGTAGCGCAAGCCACGCCGAACAGCACCGCCTCCAGATACAATCCCTCGCTCAAAGTCGTCTCCATGCCCTTGTTCACTGCCTCCATCGCATACTGCACCGCCAGCGGAGCATTCGCGATAATCTTCGCCGCAATCGCCTCCGCCCGCGGAATCAACTCCGCCGCTACCGTAACTTCATTCACCAGCCCAATGCGATGCGCTTCCTGCGCCGTAATCATCTCCCCCGTCAGCACCATCTGCATCGCAATACCTTTGCCCACCAGCCGCGGCAGCCGCTGCGTCCCGCCATATCCCGGAATAATCCCCAGCTTCACCTCCGGCTGCCCCAGCTTGGCATTCTCGCTGGCCAGCCGCATGGTGCAAGCCAGAGCAATCTCGCTTCCCCCGCCCAAAGCAAATCCATTGATGCAGGCAATCACCGGCTTCCCCAGATTTTCAATCAGATTAAGCACGTTCTGCCCGCGATGCGTATACTCTTTCCCCGAAACCGCGCCATTCTTGGCCAACTCGCCAATGTCCGCGCCCGCGATAAACGCCTTCTCGCCCGCCCCTGTGAGAATAACAACACGAATCGACGAATCATTCTTGATCTCATGAAACGCCGCCCGCAACTCCTCCATGGTGGCCATGTTCAAAGCATTCAAAACCTTAGGCCGGTTCACGGTGACGTAAGCAATCGAGTTTTTCCTTTCCAGAAGAATATTTTCGAAGTTCATAAATTCAAGCCCGCCAGGGACTTCAGCTGATTAAAACGGATTTCAAAATGTCAGTCAAAACAAGCGTTGTGATTCTGAGCGAAGCGAAGGACTATGCAACTTGCTGGCGGCGCCGGAACATTCGCCTCAGCCACTCCAGCTTCTCTGTGACTCCGTGTCTCTGTGGTGAAAAATTCTAGATCTGTGCGAAATCCGTCGCAACAAAGCTCCGGCCCTAACTCTTCCCCCGCGCCATCGCCGCCACGTCCTCCTTGCTCAAATCGCAACTGATGCAGCGCTGCGTCCACAACCGATGCCCAAACACTTTCCCGCACCGCGGACACTTCCACTCCGTCAGCCACCACCCACCCGCCAGGTACACCCCGATCCAACCCACTAAAATCGCGGAATCAGCCGGCTCTCCCAGCTTCAGCTTCGCAATCATGAAGCCCAGAAATATAAAACTGAGAAACAGCACCACCACCAGATTCCGCCGCGCCACATAGCTCCGCCACGCCCGGCGATAGGTTGCCACATCCTGCGGACTGCTTTCATCCGGCATCCGATCAGTTTTTCTGCGTTTAAACATAGTCTTGAAATCTCAAAAATGGGTGGCGTCATCCCGAGCGTAGCCGTACTTCAGGCGAAGCGAGGGATCTCCACCTACACGTAACGCGGAGTTCCACCAACACAAGCTCGCCCCTACAGCTTATTCGCCTTCGGATTATTCGGATCCGAATAATCGTAGAACCCTTTACCGGTCTTGCGACCGTACCACCCCGCCATCACCAGCCGCCTCAGCAGCGGAGGCGAGGCAAACCGCCGCTCCTTGAACTCGTCAAACATCACCTGAGTAATATAATAAGTAGTGTCGAGCCCCACAAAATCCAGCAAAGTAAACGGCCCCATGGGATACCCGCACCCCAGCTTCATCGCATTATCAATATCTTCAATCGACCCAACACCTTCCTCATAAGCCCGGATCGCATCCAGCAAATAAGGCACCAGCAGCCGGTTCACAATGAACCCGGTCTTGTCCGAAGTCCGCACCGGAACCTTGCCCAGCTTTTTCGCAAACTCGTAGGCGGTCTGGTAAACATCGTCGGCAGTAGCAATGGTCCGCACCACTTCCACCAGCTTCATCAGCGGCACCGGATTAAAAAAGTGCAGCCCAACAAACCGCTCCGGCCGCTTCACGGAAGTCAAAAGCTCAGTCACCGAAATCGAAGAAGTATTCGAAGCAAAAATCGCATCTTTCTTCACCACCCCATCAATCGACGCATACATCTTCTTCTTCTCGTCCACATTCTCAATGATGGCCTCAAAAACAATGTCGCAATCAGCCAGGTCCGCCTTGTTAGTAGTCCCCTTAAGCCGCGCCCGGATCGCATCCTTCTGCGCCGCCGTAATCCCGCCCTTCTCGACAGGACGCTCGGCAAACTTAGCCAAAGATTTCTCAATCCCGGAAAACCCCTTATCTAGAAACTTCTGCTCCACTTCGAGCACAGTCACATCAAATCCAGCAGTAGCACAAACCTGCGCAATGCCAGACCCCATTAAGCCGCAACCGAGAACGCCGACTTTCCTGATTTCCATTTCCAATCACCTAATTAGTGTGCAATGTATCCGAATCCGATATTCGCGTCATCTTTCGGTAAAGTTCCCAGCCCATAAAGATTAAGCCCGTATCAATCGCAACACTGATAAGTGCAGCGAGAAGAGCCGGGACCACAATCTGATCTAGCGAAGAAAGGTTCCCCGCTTTCTCAAACAATCCCTTAGTCATGAACCAACCCGGAGCGAGCGGTATCCCCAGAAGATCAAGAAAGAGTGCAGATATACCTGAACTCATGCCGTTCGCTTGATTTTCCGAAAACCCAACAATGAGAACCGCTCCCGCGCTCGCGATCACCGCCACGACTGCACAGAAACAGGAGCGCTTGAGTCGACCGGTTGAAGTCATAACCTGATTCAGCTTCCACGGCACCAGTCCACAACCACCGCAAACTTCGGCGAGAATGGATTTTCCGTACCTAAAAATTCAGCAGCGTCTCCACAATCATCGCAATCCCCTGCCCGCCGCCGATGCAAGCCGTAGCCAGCCCGTACTTCTTCTTCCGCCGCCGCAACTCATACAGCAAAGTAATCACCAGCCGAGTCCCAGTCGCCCCCAGCGGGTGCCCCAACGCAATCGCTCCGCCATTCACATTCACCTTCTCGCGATCCAAACCCAATTCTTTTTCCACGCCCAGATACTGCGCCGCAAACGCCTCATTCACTTCAATCAAATCAATGTAGTCCAAAGAAAGCCCAGCCTTCTGCAACGCAATCTTAGTAGCCGGCACCGGGCCCCGCCCCATCACCTTAGGCTCAACTCCAGCCACGCCCCAACTGACAATCCGCCCGAGCGGCATCAGATTCCGCTTCCGCGCCTCCTCCATCGACATCAGCACCACCGCCGCGCCGCCATCGACAATCCCGCTAGCGTTCCCAGCCGTCACCGTTCCATTGCGACCGAACGCAGTCTTCAACTTCGCTAGCCCTTCCAACGTAGTCTGCGGCCGCCTGTGATCATCTTCGGTAAATGATTCCCCGGTAGCCTCGCCCTTCGAATTCTTCAGCGGAACCGGAACCAGTTCTTCCTGAATGCGTCCTTCTTTATAAGCCGCATCCGCCTTCTGCTGCGAGCGCAAAGCAAATTCGTCCTGCATCTCGCGCGTAATTCCATGCTCCGACCCGTACAACTCAGCCGTATTCGCCATGTACGACCCGCAATAACTATCCAGCAGCGCCACCATCAGCGAATCCTCGAGCTTCCCGCCAGGAGCCAACGTAAATCCATCCCGCCCGCGAATCACAAATGGAGCCTGCGACATGGCCTCCATCCCGCCCGCCAGCACAATCTTCGCCTCGTCGACCATAATCATCTGCGCCGCCGAAACAATCGCCTGCATCCCCGATCCGCACAGCCGGTTCACCGTCAGCGCCGGAACCTCAATCGGCAGCCCCGCCCGCAACCCCACATGCCGCGCCCCATACAAAGCATCGCCCGAAGTCTGCTGCGCATTGCCAAACACAACGTGATCAAATTCCTTGGCATCAACCCCAGCCCGCTCCATCGCCCCCTTGGCCGCAACCGCGCCCAACTCCTGCGCGGTAAAATCTTTCAACTTCCCGCAATAGCGCCCAAAAGGCGTGCGCGCCCCACTGACAATCGCGATATCACCGGTCTTCAACATGATTTTCCTGAAAACACCGCTCAGAACGCCTCAAAAGTGGTAGTCAAACTGGTTAGTGTAGCAGCGCAGAAGCAGATTTGACCACAGGCGAGAATCGACCATGGAGACACGGAATAACGAGAAAACAAAGTCAGGAAAGATCCATTCGCAGAATTTTCAGAGGATACAAGATCCTACCCGGCTTTTCCCCGCGACGGAGCCCGCCCTGCGCGCAGCCAAAGAGTGTCCCCGTGGTGGATTATGGTTTACGCCACGGCTCCCGCGGCCCGCGCCGCCCCGAGCGCCACGATCTTCCCGTGCCCCTGCCCCAGCGAAGTAGCCAGCGCATGCTCAGCCCGGTTAATCACTTCCGTCACAATGTCCACCGGATCATAGCTCTCTTTCACCACCGCTTCAGCCAGCCCCGCCGAGAATTCCATGGCATGGCCTTTCGCCGACCCTTCCTTGGCAGGAAGATGCACTCCCGCGATGATCTTCCGCAGCTTCTCGACAGCCATCATCGCTTCTTTCTCCGCCGTATCCCCCAGAATGATCGCGATGGTTGTAGTGTCATAGCGAAACGCCAGGTCATTAGTCCGGATGTTGGCCGCGAACTGTTGCCCAATCTTTTCCATCGCGCCTTCCACCGCAGACTCACCATATTCCTTGATCAGCGCCGCGCTCCGTCCGAACTGCATCAGCAGCACCGAAAGCGGCGCGGCATTTTGCACCGCCCGCTTGCTCTCCGCCAGCAGCAGATCAAGATAAGATCCACGCTTCAGCAATCCCGACTTCTCCTCCGTCACCGAGAGATTCTTCACCAGCCGCCGCAACCCGGCATTATTCAGCGCAATCACCATCTGATCGGCCAGCGTCTTCAGCACCACGGCATCGGTATGCGGCCAGGTTCGCGGCCGGTTGTGCATCAGCGCCAGCATACCCACCGAATCCTCGCCATTGCTCAGCGGCAACGCCAATATCGCCGTCGTTCCCAGTTCCGCCAGCGCCTTGCGCGAGGTCTGCAGCTCCGGACCCTTCTGCGCGTCGGCAATAATAATGGGCTCGACCGAAGCCATATCCTGCAGCGCACACAGTACTTCCTTGATCGCCCCGGAACTTCCCGGCTTCACTCCCCGGCCCCAGAACTCCTGCACCGCCGTCGGCGGCGATCCAGGTGTGCGCATCAACGCCACACAGCGTGATACGTCCCAATGCCCGCCAATCTCGTTAACCGCCGTGGTCAGCACCGCCGGAGCCGTACTCTGGTGATAAAGTTTGCGCGTGATCTCCGCCACCCGCGTAACATTGCGCATCTCCGCCGCCGGATCGGGCGCAGGCGCCGATGCCCCTGCCGCTGGTGCCGAGGCTGCGGCCGTAGCCGCCGCCGGCAGCGGCATCGACCCGGCATAGCTCGGAGTCATCCCCGCCGCCAGGTACAGCCGCTGCAAATCCTCGTTGCGCTCTTCCTCGCGCGGAAACAGTTCCTGAATCCTCTGCAGTCTTTCGACCGCTTTGTTCCGCATTCCGTACTGCACCAGGATCTCCGCCTGCAGCATCAGATCCTGCAGCGTCGAGGCCCCTAGCGTAGCCTCTTGCGCCTGAACGGACTCCGCCGGCGTGTTGCCCTGGGTGAACCGCGCCGCTATCGCTTTAAACTTGCTCTCGTCAACTTTCCCCTTCAACATCTCCAGCCGTTTCTTATGGCCGGATTCATATGGATCCACTTCCGCCGCCCGGTCCAGGCATTCTGCCGCCTTCGCGAAGTCGCCCGTTCCGCAGTACACATCAAACAGCTTCAACAGCGTCTGGCAGTAGTCGCCCTCCCGGTTTGAAGCGTTGAACAGTTCGCCCAGAAACTCCAACATCTCCGGCGACGCCTTCCGCGCCGCTGTAACTTCCTGCATCACTGCCACAAACTGCCGTCGCTCGCCCCGTTTCGCCTGGAACTGTCCCAGCTTGCGCGCCAGCGCCACCGCCGCCTCATCCTGTTCCGCGTCCGCCAACTGCCCTATCAGCGCCGTCACCTGCGGCATGCGGTTAGGATTCTCTTCAAACAGTTGCCACACCAGCGGCTCCGCCTCGGCATAACGCCCTGCCGCAAGCAAAGCCTCGCTGTAGATCTCCCGCAGTTGCGGCGAATTCTTCCCCGCATTCACCTGCGCCTCAAGAATAAAAATCGCAGCTCCCACCTGCCCTTGCACCAGCAGGCTCTTGCCATAGGCCAAAGTTATTTCCTCATCCGAGGAATCTTCCTGATAAGCGCGCTCATACCACTGCGCCGGATCACCACCCGCCGTCGCAGCCAGTTGCGCCATGTGCTTGAACGCTCCCGCGGCAGCCCTGCTGTCGCCGAGTTCCGATGACAGTTCCGCAACCCGTAGAAAATTCGCCTGGATCGGCTCCAGCGCTACCATGCGAGCCAGCACCTCCAGAGCACCCTTCTTGTTCTCCAGCTTCGCCAGATCGCTCAGAGCGGATTCATAAGTGCCCACCGCCAGCTTCTTGTTCGATCCCTCCAGCAACTGCCCGAAGCGGAATTTCTGCTCCCAGGTCGGACTCCCATGCCGCGCCAGCTTCTTGTAAGTCAGGCTGGCACGCGTAGCGTCTCCGGCATTTACCTGCCGCTCGAACAATTCCCCCAGCAGACGCACCGCATCGTGGGTCCGGTTCTGCGACAGGCACAAATCGGCGGCCAGTTGCCGCACCGTGTCGTTTTCCGGATCCTCACGCAATGCCACCAGATATTCTTCCAGCGCTTCGGCAGCCTTCCCCTTCTGCAGAAGTTTCTCCGCGCGCTCGATGCGCTTCGCTAGCTCGGCTCGGTCAGGACGTTTTGTGCTCTCGGGCATGGGTCAGTTCTGGGCAGAGTACTGCTCCCTCGATTCTAGGAGCCGCTATCCACCCCAGCAATCCGTAAGCCCCGCCCGCGATTACGAAAGTCACTGAAGATGAGATTGGTTCTTCCGTGCACAGCGGCGCTGCCAGTTCTCACTGACCAGTGGTCAGCGACCAGAAGGATCGAGTCTGCACACTGGCCAGTTGTTTCCTCATTTGATATCGTGCCCCATGCCTCCACCCCCGGACCGCGTCCATGAACAAGGTCTCCACCATCAACTCAGCGCCGGCCAAATGACCATGGTTGCCGTCGGTGGCTCAATCGGCACGGGCCTTCTATTAGGCTCCGCCGCAGCCCTCGAAATCGCCGGCCCCAGCGTAATCCTCAGCTACATCGTCGCCGCTTTCATCGCCTACACCGTCGCCATGGCTCTCGGCGAACTGGCCAGCGTGCACCCCGCTGCCGGATCCTTCGGCGTTTACGGCGAACTCTACCTCAATCCCTATCTCGGATTTCTCTGCCGCGCCGGATACTGGGCCTCCATCGCCTTCTCCATCGGAGCCGAACTCACCGCCTCCGCAACCTATATGACCCACTGGTTTCCCACCGTGCCCGGAGTAGTTTGGGTCTTCGTATTCTCAGCCGTACTTGTTCTAGTCAACCTGCGCAGCGTGCTCGCCTTCGGACGCTTCGAATTCTGGTTCTCCATGATCAAGTTCGCCACCATCGTAGCCTTCATCCTTGCCGGCACATCGCTGCTTGTCAGCGGTCGCGTAGCTCCGCAATACACCGCTCAAGGTGGATTCTTTCCCAAAGGCCCAATCGCCCCTCTACTCGCCGTATTCCTCGCCATCTACGCTTTCGGCGGCGTAGAGATGCTCGCCGTCACCACCGGCGAATCCCGTTCCTCGAAAGACATCCCACGCGCCGCGCGCCTGACTTTCTTCTCCCTAGCCGCTCTCTACCTCGGTGCCATCATCGTCCTCGTCGGCGTCATGCCATGGAACCACGCCGGCGCCTCCGAGAGTCCATTCGTCAGCGTGCTCACCATCGCCCGGGTTCCAGCCGCAGCCCACTTCATGAATTTCGTAGTCTTGACCGCCGCGCTCTCCGGAGCCAATGCCAAACTCTACGTATCGTCCCGCCTGCTCTTTTCCATGGGCCGTTCCGGATGGGCTCCCGCGAGCATGGGCAAACTAAATGCCTCGGGCTCGCCCCGTTTAGCGCTGCTAGTCTCTTCCTACGGAATCGTGACCGCGCTCATCATCGAAAACTGGGCCCCGCAACAAGCCTTCCTCTACATCATGGGAGCCGCATTCTCCGGCTTGATCTTCTCCTGGGTAGTCTCCCTGGCAGCCCACGTAAGCTTCCGCCGCCGCCTCACCTCACAGCAGCTTGCAGCCCTGCCCATGCGCTCTCCGCTGGGAGCTTGGGGATCAATGCTAGGCTTCGTCCTAGCTTCCATCACAGTCCTCCACACTTTCTTCGCCACCCGCATAAACGCCCTGGGCGGATCAGTCTTCTTCACTGCCCTAACCGCCGCCTACTTCCTGCTAAGACGCCGACGCCAAGCGTAGCGAAAGCGCCACAACGTGCCCAGGTGGGGACCAGTGAGGACTATGTGGGACGACGTGGTGACGATCTAGAACAATGTGGGGACGGCCGCCTCGGCCGTCCAGACAAGCACAGCGAGTCGCAGCAGCGCCCAACTCGAATCCCGCGTACGATTTTTGGGTTGGCGTGGGACTCTAAGGGGCCGTTGGATTCTAGCTGACGTACGATTTTGACTAGCCTGGGATTTCAGTGGCGCAGCGCTTCCAGCGCTGCGATAAGCCCCCACTCAGATGAGGGGCTTCAGCCCCCGAGGTACCCGAATGAGACCCCATTACCAACGTAAGACACTAAACAACTTTCCGTTGCAACCACTCCTCCGCTCCGCTAGCCTCGATAAGGCTAAACCGTGACCATCTCAACCCTGCTGCTCCGTTCCTCAAACCCCGGCGGATTCCTAGTCTGGTGCCTCCTCGGAATCTGCACCGGAATCTACCTGTTCGTCCAAGGCTTCCGCCTGCTACAGCGGCGCCAGCTCATCCTTAACACTCCAGCCTCAAAAATTCGCAGCGCATCCATGGGCATGGTCGAACTCAACGGCCTGGCCGTCGGACCTTACACCATGGTCGCGCCCGTCACGGCGCGCCCCTGCTACTGCTACCGCACTTTCGTCTGGGAGTGGAGGCAGTCCGGCAAAAACAAGCGGTGGGTCAAGGTAGCTTCCGAGTGCATGCACGTGCCTTTCTTTCTCGACGACAACACCGGCAAGGTCATGGTCGACCCCCGCGGCGCCGATCTCGACCTGCATCAGGATTTCCACCAGGAATTCTGCGATGGGTTCTTTACCACCAAACAAGAAGCTCCACCAAACGTCCGCAGCTTCCTCTCGCGCCACGGCATAAGCACGACCAACAAAATCAAAGTGGAAGAGTTCTGCATCAAGCCCAAGAACGCGCTCTTCCTGCTCGGCACGCTCGACGAAAATCCCGGCCTGGATCTCACTCCCGACCCGATTCATGACGCCGAGGCCACGCAGCTCATCGTCGGCAATGCGCTTTCGTTCTCCCTGAACATTGAAGTAGTACGAAACGCTCTATCGCCCATGATCGGAGGCACCAACGGCTTCAGCGGCTTATCTCTCTCGGGTGGCCTGCAGCATGATCCCGCCTTCGATTCGATTTACGACAAAGCGATCTCCACAACCCGAGTAGCACACCCTTCGCCAGCTCCAGGCTCCACCAAACCAGCGGACGGCGCCGCAGTCGCTGCCGCGCTTCTGAAGGCAGGCATCTCCAGCCCGGCAGCCTGGGCGGCTGCCCGAGTAACCCCCACTGCCGGAACCACACCGGCCACACCGCTCGAAGGTTTCGACCAGCATCCTTCAGTTGTGTTGATGAAGGGCAAGAACAACCCAACCTTCCTGATATCCTGGCGGAGCCAGCGCGACCTGGCCCGCTCCCTCGGCTGGAAATGCACTCTGATGATCTGGGGCGGCCCCGCATTAGCTCTACTAAGCCTCTACCTCCTGCTGGCCATAACGCACCTGCTCTAGCACCCCAGAATGATTCTTGTCATTCCGAGCAAAGCAAGGAATCTGCTTTCGGCGTCCATCTCATCCACTCTTGCTACGATCGGATACGCCTCCAACTGGTGCAGCCCCGAAGCGAGTAGAACCAGGTACCTGTATGTCCCGCACCACGCCTCTAACCGCGAGCCGCCGACCGCTCAAGCACGCTCTAGTACAATGACCAACGTGAGCAATGCCGTTCGCATCGGAATCCTCGGTGACTTCAACCCTAAATTCCGTTCCCATCCCGCCACCACCGAAGCCCTGCAGCACGCCGCTCACAAACTCGATCTGAAACTCGAATCCGAGTGGATCCCCACACCGTCGCTAACCGCTCCAGGCGCGGAAAAGATTCTCGAAAGCTTCGACGGCCTCTGGGCTTCGCCGGGCAGCCCCTACAAGAATTTCGACGGCATGCTGAAAGGAATCGAGTTCGCCCGCCGCCGCGACTGGCCGTTTCTAGGCACCTGCGGCGGATTTCAGTACGCTCTAATCGAGTTCGCCCGCAACGTCCTAAGCATTCCCGACGCCGACACTGCAGAAAATAATTCCGGATCCAAAAACATCGTGATCTACCCCGTAGCCTGCGCCGTCACCGGCATCAAAGGCGACGCGCCAAAGCTATCCGGCAAAGTCCCCGAGATTCGCCTGCGCCCAGGCTCCTACCTGCAGTCGTTCTACGGCAAAGAGGAAGAAGTCGTAACCGAAGAGTTCTTCTGCAACTTCGAAGTCAACCCCGAATACGAATGGGCCACCATGGAGGCCGGCTTCCCGGTAGTAGCACGAGGCGCCGAAGGCGAAATCCGCGCCATCGAATCGCCCACCCACCGCTTCTTCATAGCCACCCTGTTCCAGCCCCAACTCTCCTCCACAGAAAAGAATCCCCATCCCGTGGTCCTCGCCTTCGTTCAGGCCGCAGCCGACTGGGGCCGTAAAAAGCTAGACGACAGCGTCCTCGAATAGCCTGTGCAAAGCGGACGCACCGTCTGCTGCCCTTGACGTTGATTTTGCGTTCGACTTGGATTCCGTGTCGAACTAGACAGCCCCGTACTGTTCTCGTTAATGTCCCACCCTGTGTCCCTCTGTGTCCTCTCTGTTAAAAGGCTTTTCCACAGTTACCAAAGTATCTCCATCCAAGAAATCTAGCCCCAGCACTATGCGCATCTAGAGTCCCTACTGCCGTCTAAGTAGACTCTTCTAAAGCCCGAAAAGAACTAGGCCAAAGCAGGAGGCGAAGACGAGTCCTCCAGCAGCCCTCCCTTTTGATTTAGACCCGCGCCCCGTGCGCACCGAGGAGCCAAAAGCGATTATGCCCGTGACCTGGATCGGTTCGTTCCGCATGTCGTTCACTACGCTGGTCAGCTACATTCCGATCATCGCGACCATCGTGACTTGCCTGTTCAGCGTGATCCTCGCCCGCGCCACCCTGCGCTACGTGGAAGCCACCGACAAAGGACTGGCCCTGGCCCGCGAAGAATTCGAGCGCGAATGGTCGCCCGATCTGCACGTCAAACTCGAGCGCGTATCTAACACCGAAGCCAAGGTCGTAGTCACCAACCTGGCCAAGAGTTCCGTGCTGCTGCAATTGCTGCAACTGCGCAAAATCTCGCACGCCGTTCCCTTCGAACGCTGCCGCCTCAACGATCCCCTGGTCGGCGGCACGACCTGGACCGAGGAGATGGGCAAACGCATCCTGGCCTGCACCGGAAAAGAATTCGAAGGTCCAATCGCCGCCAGCATCACCTTCTATTGCGCCGGACGAATGTTCCGCACCGACTGGTTTCGCTCGCACATACAAGTACGCGACGGCCGAATCCTCAGCCTCGAACCCAGCAACATGCCGGCCCGCCGCGTGCGCGTGATTGATCGCAAAGGCCCGGAACGCCGCCGCGACTTCGTTCAGGACATCACCGCCGACGCAGCCCCCGATAATCCTGACACTAAGCCCGAAGAAAACTTCTTCGTAACGGGTGCGTGAAACCGTTCTCGCGCATGGGCCAGTTTTGGGAGGGTGGAGCAGGCAAGAATTGCTTTCTTCAATTTGAAGACCCAGTCGACGGTGTTAGAGATAGCTAACCAGGTCCCCCTCGACTAAAGCTTCTCAGGACACCGCCGATCTTTCCCCATATGGTCAACCCAATCACCTCCAACATCAGCCACGCCAGCGAAGCCGCCAAACCGGCCGCTCCGAAACCTCAGCCGACGCAGCAGAAAAGCAGCCCGCAACCTTCGGACACCGTCACACTAAAAAGCACGAAGAGCGCAGGCGACGTCGATCACGACGGCGACAGTGCCTAACCTAACAGTTGAATCAAGAAAAAAATGGAGTGACGGGCACACGGCCCATCACTCCATTTTTTTCCCCAGAAGGGATCGCCTTCGCCTGTCCCGTAACCCTAAGCCGCTTTCACAAACCGCAGCGACGCCGAATTCATGCAGTACCGTAGCCCAGTCGGTTGCGGACCGTCGTCAAACACATGCCCTAGGTGCGCATCGCATTCCGTGCATGCTACCGCAGTCCGCATCATGCCGATCGAGTTGTCCCGTATCTCCCGCACATTCTCTGACGCAATCGGCTCCCAGAAGCTCGGCCACCCGGTCCCCGATTCAAACTTCGTCGAGGAACTAAACAGCGCGTTGTCGCAGCAGATGCAGCGATAAATCCCCTTGTCGTGCAGATTCCAATATTTCCCCGTATAGGCAAATTCAGTGTCCGCGTGCCGGGTAATCTCAAATGCTCCCGAGGGCAGCTGCTTCCGCCACTCGTCTTCCGACTTCACCACCTTCGCAATCTTCACCTTGGCCAGCCGCTTGCCCTCATCGGAGAATTGCACAATCGTCACTTCGCCCGGCTCCGTCTTCGCCGCCGCCGCAATCACGTAAGGCTTCCGCCACTTCCACAAGAGCGCCCCACCCAGCGCCGCACCCAGGCTAGCGAGAAACGCACGCCGCCCCAAATTAGTTTCACCACGATCTGCCCGACTCACCGATTCAAACATGACTCCCTCCAACGCTTGTCATCCTGAGCGAGACGCTTTTTGTCTCGCGAAGGATCTGGGCGCGCCGCGCGAATCGCCCGCGTTCTTTGCAGGCGAATAACTCGCGCGTTCGGCGCGCTTCCATATTACTTGCCGTAGAGCTCCGGAAACTCCTTCCGCAAGTTCGCCACCTTGGGAGCATCGTTATAAACAATGTAAGGATCGCTCGGATGCATCTCAAAATAATTCTGATGATAGCCTTCCGCTTCATAAAACGCCTGTAGCGGAACCACCTGCGTGGCAATCCTCTTCGAAAACACTTTCGCCTGATCAAGCTGCGCAATGTAAGCCTCCGCAATCCGCTTCTGCTCATCATTGCTGTAGAAGATCACCGACCGGTACTGCGTGCCCGTATCCGGCCCCTGCCGGTTCACCTCCGTCGGATCGAGCGCCACCGAGAAGAACACCCGCAGCAACTCTCCATAACTAACCTTCGACGGATCGTAAACAATCTTCACCGACTCCGCATGCCCGGTCCGCCCGCTGCTCACCGTCTCATAATCGGGATCCTTCACCGTCCCACCCGAATATCCCGAAGTAGCGCTGTGCACACCCTTCACATGCGAAAACACCGCCTGGATTCCCCAAAAGCATCCCCCGGCAACCACCGCTGTCTCGTTCCCCTTGGCGGCAGCCTTATCCTCATCCACCACCGGCGCGGGCACCGCCGCACTCGCTCCACTTCCCGCCCGGCAAGCCAGCGTCGCCGCCAGTACCGTCAACATCATCGCCACCATCCGCACCGAAACTCTGGACATATGTTTTCCTCCCGGCCGAACTCGCCGCTTCCTCACCCCATTAGAGTTACGAGTCAAAAGGAAGTTTCGGATGTCTTTCACACGAAAGTGTCGGCACGTCACTGGGCCAACGCACGTGGGAGAGCCGCCTCGGCTGTCCAAGGAGCGAAGCGACGCCGGTGTGGAGCGGGGACTCTTGCCCGCTGCCTTAGACTTTGATTCTGTCCTCAAGCGCGAGAGGCCACCGACCGACTCTCCGCGCTCTCAAACAGACGCGCCGTGGCAGCCCCAAAAATGAAGCCTCCCACGTGCGCCAGATACGCCACTCCACCAGTCTGCGCGTGCGCCACCTGGCCGGCATTGAAGAGCTGTGTAAGGAACCAGAAGCCGATCAAAAGCGCGGCCGGAATGAATGTGACCTTCACAAATATAAAGATCACCAGAATCGACTTAATCCGGTCGCGAGGATAAGTAACCAGAAACCCGCCCATTACCGCTGCAATCGCCCCGCTGGCGCCCAGGTTGGGCACGGTAGAGTGCGGACTGGCTGCGACCTGGGCCAGCATGGCCACCACCCCGCCGACCAGATAGAAAACCAGATACCGCCCGCGCCCCATCGCGTCTTCGATCTCCGGCCCAAACGCCCACAAAAAGATCATGTTGCCGATGATGTGCGACCAGCTGGCGTGCATGAACATGGCCGTCAGAATCGTAATCCAGCCATGCCCGGAAAAAATCTGCGCCGGAATCGCCGACCACTGAGTCACGAACGCCTCGCCGCCCCTCAACTCCAGTACAAAAACAAAGGCATTCACCAGAATGATAAGGATCGTGACGACCGGAACCCGCACCGGCCGGCGCGACGCATCGCTCAGCGGGATCAGTCCTCCCATCTAGTCCTCCATGTGGGGACAGCCGCCTGTCTGCGGGGCGAGGCGACGCCCGTCTAGAACAGACACTCCCTTCGGCTTCGCTCAGGGCAGGCTCTGTCCGTTGCCGTTGACTTTGCTTCTGATCTTGCGGTTACTTTCGACCTTGCGTCACTCTGCTAAGCCGCCAGCGACGACGGCGGCGCGATCGTCCCCGCGGCCTTGCGCACCGCCAGCGACATCATCACGCGCGCCACTCCGCTGAAGATCATGCTGATCCCGACCAGCGTTCCAATCGCCCACGCCGAACTCGACGGCCACTGCATGTAAATCAGCAGCCCCAGCAGCAGGGTGACGATCCCATCCACCAGCACCCAGCTCGACCCGTGCATCGGACGCATCTTCACAAACAAAACAATGTCCAGGATGCCTTCAATCACAAACAGCGATGCCAGCAGCAACGTAAGCGACGCCACGCCCAGCAATGGATGCGCGATCACGTATCCGCCGAAGCACAAATAAGCGACGCCCACCAGAAGCTTCCAGATCATGCTCCCCGCGCCATGCGCCCGAAAGCCCAACACCAGGTGAACCACGCCCGCCAGAATAATCAGCCACCCGACGAGCGCATTCACCGCCACTGCCGCCAGCAACGGCTGAGCCACTGCCACCATCCCAAATACAATCAACAAAACTCCCCACAAAACCGAAACCGTCGAAGCCTGCTTCACCACGTCAACCGGTGTGTTCTGTGCCATAAAGCCCTCCTTAACGGGCGGCATAAGCCTACCTCAAAAACCCCTCGAATTGAAGCCCAAGCTCGATTGGGTGAACCCAGAAGTAGGTCTGTGGATTTCTCCCGTGAAAAAACTTCCGAACGATCATCCGACGGGACGGGGTCGGAATGGGAAAACCATTGCGTTTAGAGGTATCCCCCCTCCCCCCCACCCTCGGAATGGCTTGCTGGGCGCGGGGCTCGCAAAAAGTGTCTGCAAAATCTTCATTGCAGACGGTTTAGAGGTCAAAATCTCGGAATTATCCA
>Ga0307478_10001784_pt1 | contig 17979 bp, 16 predicted proteins | sample atmos_gasesECM4C_2_FD_203713 | JGI IMG/M metagenome (GOLD analysis project Ga0307478, IMG submission 203713) | Hardwood forest soil microbial communities from Morgan-Monroe State Forest, Indiana, United States - atmos_gasesECM4C_05 | ecosystem: Environmental > Terrestrial > Soil > Temperate... | reverse complement strand
GAGATGGTTGAGCGCATCACTGGCATCCCAAAAGATCAATTCCTGAAGGCTGCTGATCTGTTCACGTCCGTCCGCAAAGACGGCGACATGAAGAAAGTTTCCACGATTATTTATGCCGTCGGATGGACGCAGCATAGCTTTGGCACGCAGATCATCCGCACCGCGGCGATGCTGCAGTTGCTGATGGGCAATATCGGCCGCGCCGGCGGCGGAGTCAATGCCCTGCGCGGGCACTCGAACATTCAGGGCGCCACCGATATGGCTGGAGTGTTCGACATTCTGCCGGGCTACCTGAAAGTGCCGAGTCCCGGGGACACGGATTTCGCGACCTATCTCAAGCGAATCACCCCGACTTCGGCGAAGCCGGATCCGTGGGACTCGTTCAACTACTGGTCGAACACGCCGAAGTTCGCGGTGTCGTTCCTCAAGGCGATGTACGGATCGGCCGCGACCAAGGAGAACGACTGGGCTTTCCATTATCTGCCCAAGGTCGATCGCAATTACTCCTGGGTAAATCTGTGGAACGACATGTATGAAGGCAAGATCAAGGGCTTGTTTGCCTTCGGCATGAACGGAGTAATGATCGGGCCTGACTCCGAGAAGAACATCAACGCGCTGAAGAAAGCCGACTGGCTGGTGGTATGCGAGATTTATCCGGATGAAACCAGCGAATTCTGGCGTGCACCGGGCATCTCGGCCGACGAGCAGAAACAAATTAACACCACCGTATATCGATTGCCCGGCGCAGGATTTGCCGAAAAAGATGGGACCTTCGTGAATTCGGCGCGCTGGCTGCAGTGGAAGAACGTCGCACTGCCGCCGCCGGGGCAGGCGAAGCTCGATCAGGAAATTCTGGCGACGATCTTCTTGAAAGTGCGCGAGCTGTATCAGAAGGAAGGCGGCAAGTTTGCCGATCCGATTCTGAACGCGTCGTTCGCTTATACGACTCCATACAATCCGTCGCTGGCGGAAGTGGCGAAAGAGATCAACGGAAAGGCGCTGGCGGACCTGACCGATCCCAAGACGAATGTCTCGATCAAAGCCGGCCAGCAGCTTCCCGGATTCGCCTGGCTCAAGGACGATGGCACAACTCTCTCGGGCAACTGGCTGTATTGCGGGTCATGGACAGAAGCCGGCGCCCTGACGCAGCGCCGTGGCACCGATGATCCTTCGGGGCTCGGCATTTATCCCAACTGGGCGTGGTCGTGGCCGGCGAACCGGCGCGTGCTCTACAACCGCGCGTCGTGCGACCTCAACGGCAAGCCCTGGGATCCCTCGCGACGGCAGGTCTGGTGGGATGAGGCGAAGCAGTCTTGGGTGGGCAACGATGTGCCGGACTTCAAGCCGGACTCCCAGCCTAAAGACCACATGGGACCGTTCATCATGAATCCCGAGGGCGTTGGGCGAATTTTTGTTCCGCTGGGGGCGATGGCGGACGGGCCATTTCCGGAATACTACGAGCCGATTGAAAGCCCGATTGCCAACGTGCTTCATCCGAATCAGTCCACCAACCCGGTGGTCAAGAAATACAAGACCGACGCGGATAAATATGGCACGGCCGATCAGGGATACAACGTGATCTGCACCACCTACCGGCTCACCGAGCACTATCACTATTGGACGAAAAACAATCCGATGAACGTCCAACTGGTGCCGGAACCGTTCGTGGAAGTTCCGGCGGAATTGGCCGATCGCATGGGCATTCGCGGCGGCGAAAAAATAAAAGTCACCAGCGCGCGCAGCCATTACATCGCCAAGGCCATGGTTACCCGGCGAATCCGGCCGATGAGGATCGATGGCAAAGAGACATTCCAGATCGGCATTCCGATTCACTGGGGGTTCCGCGGAATTGCCGAAGACGAGGGCAAGACGGCAAAAACTCTCGCGAATCAGTTAACGCCGACGGTGATCGATCCGAATGCGTACACGCCCGAGTTCAAGGGATTTCTGGTGAAGATCGAAAAAGTGTAAGAACGTGAGCGAACCGGCATGAGCGACCGCAAAACACTTCAGATCAAGCAGATATCGGGCCACTCCGGGAACGCGCCAGGATATGGCGTGCAGCGCGACGCCGAGGTCTGCAAACTGGTTGATACGACCATCTGCATCGGCTGCAAGGCCTGCGAGGTGGCGTGCGTCGAGTGGAACGACATGCCGTTCGCTACGACCATGTTCGACAACACCTACCAGACGATGCCGGAGACGCGCTGGAACTTCTGGAACCTGATCAAGTTCAATGAACATCCGCGTGAAGACGGCACGGTGCAGTGGCTCATGCGCAAGGATCAGTGCATGCACTGCGCCGATCCCGGCTGCCTGCGCGCGTGTCCGGCCGATGGTGCGATAGTGCAGTACGCGAACGGCATCGTCGATTTCCAGCAGGAGAATTGCATCGGCTGCGAGTTCTGCGTCTCGGGATGCCCATTCGATATTCCGAAGTTCAATCCAGCGACGAAGAAGGTATACAAGTGCACGCTGTGCTCGGACCGCGTTGGACAAGGATTGGAGCCGGCGTGCATCAAAGCATGTCCGACCGGGTGCCTGAAATTTGGCACTAAGGACGACATGAAGTACGTCGCGGAGGAACGTGCCAAGCAATTGCGTGAGAACTTCGGATTTGAGAAAGCTGGCGTGTACGATCCGCAATCCATCGGCGGAACCCACGTGGTGTACGTGCTGCATGATGCCAGCGATCCGGAACGCTACGGCGGCCTGCCTGCCAACCCGGTAATTCCGTGGAGCTACACGATCTGGAAGTGGCTATTCAAGCCGGTCCTGGGAACCTTTGCGCTGTTTGGGCTGGTGGGGGTGCTGTTCCACTACGTCACGGTAGGGCCGCGCCGGGCGCAGCCAGAGCCACCGCTGAAGGAGGAAGGCGATGTCCACCGCGGTTGAGCGGTTCGATGATAAAGCCCGGGAAACCTTCGACCGGATTGGACACACAGAGGTTCACGTCGGCGAGTTGCTGCGGCATCGCGTGTACACGCGGTTCCTGCACTGGATGGTGGCTCTCTTCTTCTTCCTGGCGCTGTTCTCAGGATTTGGAATTTACCTGCCCTGGCTGTTCCGCTGGTTCACCCCGATTTTCGGAGGCGGGCCTCTGGCTCGAGCGATGCATCCGTGGTTCGGGCTGGGATTTGTGATTTTCTTTGGCCTGCAGGCACTGAACTGGATCAAGCCGATGACCTGGACTCAGGCGGACTCGCGCTGGATGCGAAACATCAAGCAGACGGTCGGAGGAAAAGAGAAGATGGATCCGCCGGATACCGGCTTCTTCAATGGCGGCCAGAAACTGCAGTTCTGGGAGATTGTTGCTGGGTCCATCCTTTACCTCATCACGGGAATCATTCTTTGGATTGGTGCCGACACCTTCGGGCGCTGGGCGGTGGCCGTCAGCTATGTGCTTCACGACCTTTCGGCGCTGGTCATGCTGGGCGGCATCTTCATCCATATTTATCTCAGCACGATTGGCGAGCCGGGAACTTTCCATGCGATGACGCGCGGCACAGTCAGCGAAGCGTGGGCTTGGACCTTTCACCCGGCGTGGTACAAGGAAATTACTGGACGCAATCCGGAACAGGCTTGCGAAGACGCTCGCAGGCGGGGAGAGTTCTCCAAGTAGATACCGAAGTCCGGTGGCCGGTGCATTCTTCCCTTCCTTCCCGTCTTTTCCCAATTGCCTCCTGTCGCGGCACTTGTGCGAGAGTCGTTTACTTCATCCGCGATTAGCTGATATCCCACCTTTGGCCTAAAATGCATGGACGCGCTTTTTGGGGAATCCCTCGGAATCATGGCAGCCACGATCCCAGTGAATTCAGCCAGCGAGATGGAACTCGCGGGAAAGGCAGCGGGGCCTTGCGTCTTCGTGCTTTTTGGCGCCGCCGGAGACCTGACCAAGCGGAAACTGATTCCCGCTCTTTTCAATCTGGTCCACGCAAAACTGATGCCCAACAACTTTGCCGTTATGGGCGTGTCGGTCGACGATCTGACAGTCGAAAACTTCCGGCATCAGGTGAGTGAATTCCTGCCGTCCAGCGATGGGAATGCTGATGTCTTGGGTTGGCTACAGCAGCGGCTCCTCTATGAACGGGGGGATTTCGGCGATCCTGGGACGTTTACCACGCTCCGTCAGCGGCTGGCGGACGTGGACCAAGAGTTCAAGACCCAGGGGAATTACCTCTTTTATCTGGCGACGGCTCCAAAGTTTTTTGCGCCGATTGTTCGTCAACTCGGAGAAGCCGGATTATCGAGGCAGGAGAATGGGTGCTGGCGCCGGGTCGTCATCGAAAAACCCTTTGGGCAGGACCTGGATTCCGCCCGCGCCTTGAATCGCGACATTAAGAGCGTGCTGCAGGAAAACCAGATCTTTCGCATCGATCATTACCTGGGCAAAGAAACCGTGCAGAACATCATGGTCTTCCGTTTCGATAACGCCATTTTCGAGCCGATCTGGAATCGCCGCTACATCGACCACGTGCAGATTACCAACGCGGAGACCGTCGGCGTGGAGCGGCGTGGCGCTTATTTCGACAATGCGGGAACGCTGCGCGATATGGTTCCGAATCATGTGATGCAGTTGCTTAGCCTCACCGCGATGGAGTCGCCGGTCTCTTTTCAGGCCGATGCGGTGCGCAACGAGCAGGCCAAGGTCCTGCACTCGATTCAGCCGCTCAACTCGGAAGATGTGCTGCAGCGTAGCGTTCGCGGGCAATACGGGCCGGGAAAGGTGGGCGATGAAGTTGTGCCGGGATATCGCTCGGAGCCGGGGGTCGCGCCCGAATCCCGCACCGAAACGTTCGTCGCCCTGAAACTCAGTATCGACAACTGGCGGTGGGCGGGCGTGCCATTTTATCTGCGCACCGGCAAGCGATTGACCAAGCGTCACACCGAGATCGCGATTCAGTTTAAGCGCATGCCATTCGAGTTGTTCAGGAATGCTCCGTTTCACAAGCTGCATACGAATACGCTGGTGATCCAGATCCAGCCGTCGGAAGGAATCTCGTTGAGCTTCGGCGCCAAGATTCCCGGCCCACTTTTGCGGGTTGGTTCGGTGGATATGAGTTTTGATTATTCGCAATACTTCGGAGCGGACGCCTATACGGGTTACGAAGTTTTGTTGTACGACTGCATGATTGGCGACGCGACGTTGTTTCAGCGCGCAGATATGGTGGAAGCCGGGTGGAAAGTGGTCGATCCCGTGCTCGACGTGTGGAGGGCGCTGCCGCCCCGCAAATTTCCCAACTATGCGTCGGGCAACTGGGGACCGGCGGAGGCTGACCAGTTGCTGGAAGTCGATGGACGTCAATGGAGGACAATCGGATGATCCTGGTTGGCGATATTGGTGCGACTCGCACGCGGCTGGCCGCTTACCAAGCCGAAGGCACGCGGTTGGATTGCGTAGTTCAGAAAACCTACGCCAGCCAGGAGTACGGCGGATTAGCCGATATTCTGCCGCTGTTCATCCGGGGCGAAGGCATCGCCGTGCACAGCGCTTGCTTTGGGGTTGCTGGTCCAGTGCGAGCGGGGCGGAGCAAGATTTCGAACCTGCCGTGGACGATTGATTCGCGGGAACTGGCCAAGCAACTCAAGCTTAACTCGGTTGGACTGCTGAATGATCTGGAGGCCTACGCGTACGGAATCGATGCACTGGAATCGAAGGATTTTGTCGCCATCAGCGAGGGCTCTGAAGATGCTGAGGGCAATCGCGCCGTGATATCGGCGCGCACCGGCCTTGGCGTGGCAGGGCTGTATTGGGACGGATTCCGGCATCATCCCTTTGCCTGCGAAGGCGGCCACGCGGATTTCGCCCCCACCAATGATCTGCAGACGGAATTGCGGGCATATCTTCAAAAGAAGTACGGGCGCGTCAGTTGCGAGCGGATTTTGTCCGGGCCTGGGATCCGGAACATCTACGAATTCTTGCGAGACACTCGAAAGGCAGAGGAACCGGAATGGCTGCGGGATCAACTGCATGCCGCACATGATCCGTCGCCTGTGATTTCGCAGCTTGGCTTGGAAGGCAAGGCTGCCATCTGCGAACAAACCCTTGCCCTGTTCGTCAGCATCTTTGGCGCGGAAACTGGAAACTGCGCGCTGCGTTACATGACTGGCGGAGGCATCTTTATCGGAGGAATCATCGCGGCGAAGCTGGTAAGTAAGATGAAGGGCTCCACGTTTATGGAAGCATTTCTCGACAAGGGTCGCATGGAAGCTCTGCTGAAGGACATGCCAGTCAAAATTATTCTGAACGATGATTGCGGGCTGATCGGGGCGGCCCGATATACGCTTGTGCAGAAAGCTTTCGGGACACAGACTCGCATGGTCGGATAACTTCGGGAATGAGCGGCGATTCAGGCCGGCATTAATCCGCGATAGATTGCCATTCCAACCACGGCATCGACGCCGATCGCGTCGAGTGCATCGACTTCCTTCTGGCTGCGGATGCCTCCGGCCGCGATCAATTGCCGAGAGGTAGCGCCGCGCAACTCCCGCACGACCTCTGGCGGAATCCCTTGCAGCAGACCCTCGGTGTCGATATGGGTGTAGAGGTAGGCACTGCAATGCGGCTCAAGGGCGCGCATCATGTCGATCGCGCTGATTTCGGTAGCTTCCTGCCAGCCCTTTATGGCGATCCGCCCGCCTTTGCAATCGGCCGCGAAGACCAGCTTGTCTTCGCCGAGCTGAACGGCCGCCTGGCGAGCGAAAGCTTCATTGATTTTGCCATCAGAGATCAGGGCTGAGCCGAAGATCACGCGTTTCGCGCCCAGCTCGAGCATTTCCTCGCCAGTGTCGATCGAGCGGATTCCTCCTCCAACCTGACACGGCAGCTGGCGCGCCAGGTTACGCACGAGTTCGCGATTGTGGCCGCGGCCCATCGCTGCATCCAGATCGATGACTTGCACCAGTGGATACTTCGAGAAACGATCGCTCCACTCCTGAACATTATCGAACTCGAGCGCCTTGCGACGCCCTTGCACGAGCTGAACGACCTTGCCACCCATCAAGTCGATTGACGGAATCAGCACGGCCACCTCACCGGGATTCCCTGCGCACCAAGTTCCTTCTTCAGATCCAACAACCGCGTGAAACCGTAGTGAAAGATTGAGGCGGCGAGAGCGGCGTCGGCATGGCCTTCGTGGAATACTTCGACAAAATGCTGTGCGCCGCCAGCGCCGCCAGAAGCAATCACCGGGATGCGCACCGAATCGGCGATGGTTTTGGTCAGCTCGCAATCGAAGCCGGCAGCCGTGCCGTCACGATCCATCGAGGTCAGCAGGATTTCTCCTGCGCCTCGCGACTCCGCGTCTCGCGCCCATTCCAGGGCATCGCGCCCCGATGGTGTGCGGCCGCCGTGGGTAAACGCCTCCCAGCTTCCCTTGCCGCTTCGCTTCGCATCGATAGCCACAACAACTGCCTGGGAACCAAAACGCTCAGCGATGCTGGGGATGAGACCGGGGTTGGCGAGGGCGGCAGAGTTAATGCTGATCTTGTCGGCTCCGGCGGAAAAGACCGCCGCAGCATCCTCCAGAGTACGAATCCCGCCGCCGACCGTGAATGGAATAAAAAGTTTAACCGCGGACCGGCGCACAGTATCGAGAAGAGTAGCGCGCCGCTGGTGCGCCGCGGAAATGTCGAGCAGAACGATTTCGTCGGCTCCAGACTCGCTGTGCGCCTTGGCCAGTTCAGCCGGATCACCTGCGTCGCGCAGATTTTCGAACTGCACGCCTTTGACCACGCGGCCATTGTCCACGTCGAGGCAGGCGATGATGCGTTTAGTCAACATGTTCACAGTTCACAGAAGTTGCGAAGCAGTTGCAGCCCTACTTCTCCGGATTTCTCGGGATGAAACTGCACGCCGAAAAGATTGTCCCGTTCAACTGCAGCGGAAAAGCTGCCCCCGTAGTCACAACAAGCCGTGGTGGTCTCGACAATTGGCGCGCGAAAAGAATGGGTAAAGTAGACGAATGGCGACTCGCCGATGCCGCGGAGCAGTCTCGATGATTGAGACAGGCGGAGACTGTTCCAACCCACGTGCGGCGATTTGACACTGGCGGGAAAGCGCTCGCATTCGCCGTGAAAAAGTGCCAGCCCCGGCGTCTCCGCGGATTCCTGACTCCGTTGGAACATCCACTGCATGCCGACGCAAATGCCGAGGAATGGAACACCTCGTTCGATTGCATCCGAGATGGCGTCTTGCAATCCCGAACTCCGAAGTGCGGAGGTGGACGCAAAGTGCCCGACGCCGGGCAGGACAATCTTCGCGGCGTCTGAGACCCGAGCCGGATCAGACGTGATTGCAGATTCCTCACCCAGCCAGTCCAGGGCTTTTTTCACCGAAACCAGATTCCCGGCGCCGTAATCGACGATGGCAATCATTACAGGACTCCTTTGGTGCTAGGCAGAAGACGAGCCATGCGTCGATCGCGCCAGCAGGCCGCCCGCAAGGCTCGGGCAAAGGCTTTGAAGAGCGCCTCGATTTTGTGGTGGCTTGATCGACCATAGAGCACCCGCACGTGGACATTGGCGCGTGCGCCACGCGCAAAACCTTCGAAGAAATCGTAGACCAGTTCCGACTGGAGATCGCCGACCAGCCGAGTTCGCACTTTCAGGTCGACGACGGCGGCGGTCCGTCCGCAGAAGTCAACCGCCGCCATCCCCATGGTTTCATCCATCGGCATCAGGAAATAGCCGGCGCGGAGGATGCCGCGCTTGCTGCCCAGCGCTTTATCGAATGCCTGACCTAAAACGATGCCGACGTCTTCGACTGTGTGATGCTGGTCGACATCGAGATCGCCACGCGCTTTGAGCTTGAGATCAAATCCGCCATGATGCGCGAACAGTTCCAGCATGTGATCGAAGAAGCGGATGCCGGTGGAAATCTGGTAGCGTCCCTTGCCGTCAATAGCTAGAGAGGCCTGAATTTGCGTCTCTTTGCTGATGCGAGTGATGCTGCCCTTTCTCATGCGCGGGTTGCCCCCTGAGTGAGGCCTAGTTCCTCGACGCTTTCGTGCAATGCAACAAGCAAACGGTCCGTGTGTTCGCGAGATCCGACTGTGATGCGCACGCACCCTTCGCAACCGTGATCGCCGGAGCGGTCGCGAACCAGAATGCCGCGCTGCCGCATGCAGTCGACAAAGGCCGAAGAGAGGACATGCGTAGAACCTACGCGCAGCAGAACGAAGTTCGCCTGGCTCGGCCAGAATCGAATGCAGCATTCCTGGAGCGCTTGTTCCAGCCGGCTGCGGGAGTCGCGCACCTCAGACACATATTCCCGGACGTAATCCTGGTCGGCGAGCGCCTCGGGCAGGCAGGCAAGGGCCACGGCATTCACGTTGTAAGGGGAGGCGACGCGGCGAACGGTCGCCATCTGCTCGGCGTCGCCAACCAGCACACCAACGCGTAGCCCGGCCATCCCGTAGGTTTTGGAGAAGGTACGCGCGACGAAAAGATTGGGACACTCGCCGCGAGTGGAAAGGAGACTTTCACCGTAGAACTCAAAGTAGGCTTCGTCGACGAGCAGCGCCGCCTCAGCCGCAGAGCGAGCAATCGAGAGCAAGTCTTGTTGTGCGGCCACTGTTCCAGTCGGATTATTCGGATTGGCGACGGCGATCAGACGCGTACGAGGCGAGACACACGCCAACAGGTCTTGAACCGGGAACTCAAAGTCAGGCCCGGAGGAAACGCTCAACACATTCGCCCCCGCTGCCGTCATGTAATTCCGGTACATGGAGTAGGTCGGCTGGACAATCAATGCTTCGTCGCCTGGTCCGAGATACGTCTGGCATAGCAGGTGAATGGCTTCGTCCACACCATTGGTCAACAGCAATTCGGAAGGGCTCACTCCTAAGAATTCAGCAAGCTTGCGCTCTACAGGTTCGCGCTCGGGATAGCGCGCCAGATCCTCACCAGTGAAGGTGCGCAGGCGCGCAAGAACGCGCGGTGAGCAGCCGACCGTGTTTTCGTTGAAATCGAGACGAAGACCTTCCCGCCCCGCGAGTGGAGGATGGTACGCGGGTACGGATCGAATTGCCGCTCGCGGGCTAAGCATGGTTGCACCTCACGCGAACGGATTCCGCATGCGCCAGCAGGCCCTCGGTCTCGGCGAGAGACTCTATAGTTCTCGAGAGTTTGCGCAATCCCGGCCGAGAGACTTCCTGCACGGTTACGAGCTTTACAAAGTCGAGCACGCTGAGACCTCCGCGAAATCGGGCTTGGCCGGAGGTGGGAAGAACGTGGTTGGGGCCGGAGGCGTAATCTCCCGCAGCTTGAGCAGAGTAATCTCCGACGAAAACGGAACCGGCATTCTCGATGAATGCAAGGTCGTCTTTCGCAATCGTGATGTGTTCTGGGGCCAGGAGGTTCGCCCAAACTCGTGCTTCCTCACTAGACGATGCCAACAGGATGGTCCCTCGACGGCGTAGCGACTCCCGGGCGGTCGGATTCTTCTCCGCCAATCGCTCTAATGTTTGCGCGACCGGTTGTGCTAGCCCTCGAGACGTGGTTATCAAAATCGCCAAGGCGTCGGGATCGTGTTCCGCTTGCGAGAGCAGATCGGCAGCAATGAACTCCGGATTGCCCGAATGAGCCAATATGACCGCTTCGGTCGGACCGGCCAGAAAATCAATCGCGCAATCGAATGCGACCAGCTTTTTGGCAACCGCAACGTACGCGTTTCCCGGACCGACAATCTTGTCTACGCGTGGCACGGTAGCCGTACCGTAGGCTAATGCCGCGATGGCTTGCGCACCTCCGGCCCGGTAGAACTCATTCACACCCAACATCGCCGCCGCGCCAAGTACCTCTTTTGAAGGCTTGGGAGAAACGACGCGGATGTTCTTTACCCCGGCCACCTGCGCGGGAATCACGGTCATCAGCAGGGTCGAAACCAACGGATACCGGCCTCCGGGCACGTAGCAGCCGACTGATTCCAGCGGACGCACCAGTTGACCAAGAGAGATACCATCCCGAGTACGGGACCATGGGACAGGTTTCTGCCACTCGCAGAATCGGCGGATGTTGGCAGCGGCCCGCTGCAGTGAGCTTCGCAGTTCTGTGCTGAGTGACTTCCCTGCAGCATCGATCTCTTTGGCAGGCACTTGCAGCGACTGGTTTCGGGCCAGACCATCCCAACGCTCGGCGTAGCGGCGAAGGGCGCGATCGCCGCCGCCGCGAATATCGTTCACGATGCGACGAACCCGCGGCTCGAGCTTGGCCAGGTCCGAGCCACGCTGCTGCAGGCGTTCTACCGCTTTCGCGGCTTCCCGGCCTTTGAGAATCGGTATCACAAGACCACCTTGTTCAGCGGATATTCAACGATGCCTTCCGCCTGCGCTTCTTTCAGGCGCGGGATCACTTCCCAGGCTGCCGACTCGTCGATCACCGTGTTGACCGCCAGCCAGTCTTCGTCGCTCAGATGAGAAATGGTTGGCTTCTGGAGTGCGGGCAACACGGCGAGGACGCCCGAAAGATTTTCTTTCCGGACGTTGAGCATCAGACCGACACGGTCCTGGGCTTCCATTGCTCCGCGGAGCATGAGAGCAAGGTTGTCGATTTTGCGCCGCTTCTCGCGATCGGCGTACGAACAGCGATTAGCGATCAATTGTGTGTTCGATTCCAGTACAGTCTCCAGAATGCGCAGGCGATTGGCTTTCAGCGAGCTGCCGGTCTCTGTGACCTCCACAATTGCATCGGCCAGCATGGGGGGCTTGACTTCGGTCGCGCCCCATGAAAACTCGACCTTCACGTCAATGCTTTTCTTTCGAAAATATTCGCGCGTGACATTCACTAGCTCGGTGGCGATGATGCACTCCGATAAATCTTCGGCCCGTTGATAAGAAGAATCTTCAGGCACTGCCAGCACCCAGCGCACTTTCCCACGGCTGCGCTTGGCATAGATCAGGTCCGTCACCGTCCGGACTTCCAGTCCGCTCTCGATGATCCAGTCCAGTCCGGTCAGGCCGGCGTCAATGGCGCCATGCTCGACGTAGCGCGCCATTTCCTGCGCCCGGATGAGCATGCAATCGATCTCAGGGTCGGCCGTGGTTGCGAAATAAGAACGGCCGTTGGTGTAGGCGGGAAGTCCAGCGCGCGCGAAGAGCTGCAAAGTGGCCTCTTGCAAGCTGCCCTTGGGAATGCCGATCCGCAGCTTCATCGCTCCTCCGTGCTAACCGCTGTTGCCGCGGGCGCGACCGGCAACGAGATGGGGTCGGTAAAGCAGGATCGCGTACCACGATGGCAGACCAATCCTGCGCCCTCGACCTGGACGCGCAGGAGCAACGTGTCCCGATCGCAGTCGGTGTGTGCGGAAATGACTCGCAGACGGTTACCGGAGCTCTCCCCTTTGGTCCAGAGCTGATTGCGGGTTCGGCTGAAGAAGGTGACATAGCCCCGTTCGAAGGTGCTTTCTACAGCCTGGCGGTCCATGAAGCCGACCATCAGCACTTCGCCGTCGAACGCGTCCTGCACTACCGCGGGGACGAGCCCGTTCATCTTTTCGAAGTCGAATGAAGTGTTATCCATAATTCCTCGCGAAAACAAAAAGCCCGCTGAACGATTTGCGCGTCAGCGGGCCGGAGTCTCTATGAGTGCTGGTTATCTCAGGTGCACCCCCGCCGCCACGCGATGCGCGTGGTGATGATGGCGGTGATGGACATGAGGCAACATGCTGCCGAAAGAATACGAGCACCACCCGTCGCGGTCAATGAGAATGGAGCGTGGCAGCAGTGATTTTTTCCATGTGAAGCATCGAGATTTTGAATCACCGAGGCTCGTGCAAGGCAAGACCAACATTCCTAAGCCATTATCCAGGGTGAATCGCAGGCCAACGAAGGCAGATCACCTCATCGAGTGATGCCCGTCACTTCGTGGACTGAAACTCTGTGATTTTTCCCCGCCCGGAAGTGAACTCGGCAAGGGTACGCATGAGTTTTCCCAGCAATCCCTCTTCAGCCGAGATTAAGCGCGCACGAAGTCGATATATCCCTTCTGCGGATCGGTGCGCACCAGCTTGGCGCGAATCTTGTCGCCAACGTCGAGGCCTTGCTGGCCCTGTGCCAGCATTCCCTCAATGTGAGGCTGGAGGACGCGCACAAATGTGCCGTGGTCCGTTACTCCCGTGACGATGGCATCGAACACTTCGCCGATTCGATTCTGCATAGCAACCGCCGCCAGACGCTTCGACATCTCGCGCTCGACTTTCCTTGCGGCGTCCTCTTTCTGCGTACAGTTCGCGGCGATAGCAGTGAGTTCGTCATCCGAATAAGGATTCGGTTGGCCGGCCAGCATGGCTTTGATCAGACGCTGCGTGACAACGTCGGCGAAGCGGCGGTTCGGCGCAGTCGAGTGCGTATAATCCTGCACGGCCAGTCCGAAGTGACCGGGTGCGGGCTCCCCGGGACGCTCCAGGACGTACTCTCCCGGCCCGATAAGCTTGATCACCGCCAGCGACACGTCCGCAAAATCATCCGGATCTGCCGCCTTTCGTCGGAGCAGGAAATCGTTCAGCGCTTTTGAGTCAGGCTGCGCCGGAAGTTTTTCTCCCTTGGTCGCGGCAAGCTGAACGATACGATCCCAGCGCTCCGGCGTACGCACGATTCGCCGCAGCGAAGAGACGCCCTCCAGCTTTCGGGCTACGACTCCGTTGGCAGCGATCATGAAGTCTTCGATGAGTTCGGTAGCTCGGTTCTTCTGCTGCTTCACCAAATCAATGACCTTGTCGTTCAACACCAACGGACGCACTTCCTCGGTCTGCAGATTGAGGGCGCCATTCACCTGACGCTGTTGTTTCAGTTTCTGCGCAACCTCATCTTGAAGCTTCAGTTGTGCTTGTAAATCTGCAGATGCATTGACTTTGGGAGGCGATGACGACTTACCTTCCAGCCATGCTCCAACAGAGTTGTATTGGAGCTGGGCCTGGTTGCGGACAATTGCACGGTAGAGGTCAGCGGATCGCGACGCGCCGGAGGAATCAATGACAAATTCGATGACTACGGCTAGACGGTCCTGATTTTCCAGCAGCGAGGTCTGTCCCGTGGAAAGTTCTTCCGGCAGCATGGGGAAATTTCGGACTCCGGTATAGACGGTAGTCGTCTCTTTAGCCGCGTGGTCATCAATCGGTGTCCTCTGGGGCACGAATGCGTCCACGTCGGCGATGCCGACCATCACCTTCACGTCGCCGTTCGTGAGGCGCTCCGCCACTTCGATCTGGTCGAGATCCCGGGAGGTGTCGTTATCGATTGACGACCAGAGCAGATTTCTCAGATCGCGCACGTCGCGAGAGGGTGCAATCTGGGGCGGGCGGCTTTTCAGATTGGCCAATTGCTGCGGCACCTGCGGCGGAAAATCCGGCTCGAAACCATGTTCGATCATGATTTCCTTGGCGGTAGCCTGCAGATCGAGCTGCGAAGGATGCGAGTTGGGCATGCGTTTGGAGTTCGCCAGGAAGCCCTTCAGCCTATCACGGCATAACGTCGCGAACATTCTTCGGGCATCTCAGCCCCCAAAGCTGCGGACTGGTACGGTGCTCACCTCAACGATGGAGGCCACTCAGAGAGACTAGCGCCCGTGCAGGCGATCGAGGTCGCTGTTGGTATAGGTGCGCGGTGCGTGGCCCTTGTGCGCTTTCCAGTAGGCCGCGATGTCGCCCAGGGATGACCCGTACCCGCGCTCGCGGAGGAACTGGCTGTCCGCGGTCCCGGTCACACCAAAGTCAAACAAACTTGCGGGCAAGTTGGCGGGAAGCTGAGCGGAAGTGATCTCGACGACGCTGGGCGCTGCGGGAACCTCGGCAGGAGGTGCGGAGGTGGTTGCCGATGCATTCGCAACCAGATTCGCGACCTCATTCATATACAAGGCTGTTTCGGAGGGAGTCATGCTGGGGGTCTCCAAACGCCGTCCGACAATTTCGGCCCTGTTGTGCTCTCCCCAATAGACGCTCCCCAGAAACGTTTTGCTGGGCGCCGGTGGCGTCGGGGCAATCTCCGTTTCGCCGATATACACGGGGGCCGGCGTTTCACCAAAGGACAAAGAAGGCGGAACGATCGGATGAAGAAGCATCGGGGAGCCGGTGGTGATCAGGTATTGCGGGCCGACCTGAAAGTTTGTGTCTTGCGCGGCACAAATGCCAGCCAACATCAGCAGCAGAGAATACCGCCGAAACAGTCGCATACAGCCTCCAAATAGGCAATCCCGAAGCCAATTATGAATCTCCGCGAGGCAAATTCGCCAGAGTCGTTAGACTCCACTCCCGGTGTCTGGCGCGGGTTTCAACTGCTTTTCCTGGAGGCAGTGAGCGCGTTTTCCCTTTCCCGCCGGTTGGAGAGAATTACATGCAGCATGTACAGGATAATCGCTATATTTCCGAGAAAAAGAGAGAGGCGGAGCACGGTCAAACCACGAAGCAATTCGCGCACTTCCAGGGGCAGGAGCAGCGTCCCGGAAAGAAAGGCCACCCATTCCGCCCAGGGGCGGGCACGCCATAACCCATAAGCCTCGGTGAAACGTAGCGCGCCATAGGCAAAGGCGATCCGGGCCGCGGCCCATAGTCGCGCATCAGTCACGTTGTCGGCAAAGTCAAGAAAGCGCTGCGCCCATTGATGATCGGTGTCGATATGAAAGAAGGCGAGAAGGCTTTCCGCAACCACCCACAAATCTTTATGCAGCAGCGCCAGAGCGCAGAAACCCATGATTACAACGAAGACGCCCTTGGCGAACTCGAGGGAGGCGACCGCGCGGAGCAAGCGTCTCTGGCGGCGCTGACGATCAGAGTGGATTCCCAGCGCTAGCATGACCCTGACATTGACTTACGGAGAGTAACACGGCCTTCATCCACGAGGCATGGGCAGCGGATAGGAACTGTGCTGGGAGAATCCAGTAGCGCCCTTTCTTACCTCCGTAACTGGAGCGTTACCGCCAACGATGTCACGATCACAGACGGAGCTAACCATGCGCAAGGCCATCATTTCCGTTACCATCTCGATCCTCTGCGGCAGTTCCCTGCCGGCGCAACAGTCCGCCGCCTCGACACAAACGGCGCGACAAGCGCTGATGGAAATGTTCTTCAGTAAAACGCTGGGAACTTTTATAAAACATTTGCCCGCCGTGACGCGCGCGGCGCTGGAGAAATCCGGCGTTCTTGCAGGCCTCCAACAGTATTCACTTCTGGCCACGCAAATTCAGACCCAGCAACAGAATGTTCAGACATTTGAGACGGGGTCAGTAATGCTGTCGGGAGAAGATCCGAAGACGGGGCAGAAAGTCGAGATCATTGTCGAGAATGATGCGCTCCGTGGAGATCAGGACGACATCGGCTTGTCCTTTCAGGTGTACAAGAACGGACAGGTCCAGCGCACACCGTTCATGCCGCAGCTGACGTTTTCGATGAAGAAGGAGGCGCAGTTGTGGACTTTGAGCGAAATCTCGCTCACGCTGCACCTGCCTTTGGCCGATCCGGACCTGCTGAAAGCCGTCACAGAAAAGTTGCAGCCACAGGCGAATACCTCCGTGACCTTTACTCCACGCGTGGAAACTTCTGTTGCGAGCCATGTAGAGACTCCAGCGCAGTCGGCCGCTACAGATGCACAGGTCGTGTCGGCAATGCGGACGATTCTTACGGCCGAGGTCACCTACGCCACAACATATCCGACGGTGGGCTTCACCTGCATGCTTTCGGACCTCGACGGATTTGGTGGTGGCGAACGGAATGAGCATCAGGCGATGCTCATCAACAGCGGTCTGGCCAGCGGAAAGAAATATGGATTCGTCTTCATGCTCTCGGAATGCACCGGCGCCCCCGCGCGCGGATTTCATCTCACCGCTGCTCCGAGCGGGTACTCGTATGGACGCAAAGCCTTCTGTTCGGACCAGTCTGGAGTGATTCGATCCCCCCAGGACGGAAACTCGGCAACTTGCCTGGCGAGCGGTACGCCGATTCCGTAAGACTCGACCGAAAACGCGTTTTCCAGGTTAGGGGATTACGGCCCACGCGAGGCCATCCGGCTCCAGGCCGACGTCGATGTGTCCGGTTACTTCGAGAGATTTGAGATCGATCACGGAGACATAATTATCCGGCGAGCACGCGACGAAGGCGCGTGCGCCATGCTGCATCAGTATTCCTGCAGATCCCTGGCCGATTGCAATTCGCTTGATTGTTTTGCGAGTGCTGGCATCGAGAACGACTAAGTCGGGATTCCGCAGGCTCGATACCAGAACTCGAGAGCCATCCGGTGTGAACTTGAGGCGATTCGCGCCGCGCACATCAGCGTCAAGCGTATCGCTCACCTTCCTCGCGGCGAAGTCGATGATCGAGATTGTGCCATCCTGAGCGTTGGCGACCCAGATCTCCTTCCCATCGGGAGACACGTCGAATCCTTCTGAACCGTTGCCCACCTTCACAACGGTTTCATCCCAGTCGCCTGCGGGAGGCCCCATCGGACCGCCCGGCGGGTGAGGTGCAGTCTTGTCAATGATGCTTACGGTCCCAGAGCTGACGTTCGAAGTAACAATCTGCTGCACATTTGGCGAGACCCAGATCATGTGAGTTCGGTTCTGGCCTGTTCCCAGAATCCAGTCGATCTTGCCGGTTGCCGGATCGTAACTGCCAATTGCCTTGGCTGCCTCCGCCGTAAACCACACTTTTCCGGCGACGAAATCCACCCCATGCGGCCCGCGTAAGGCGCCGAGATCCACTGCAGAAAGCGGCCTCCGGGCTACCAGATCCACTACCGCCAGCGTGTTGTAAGCCCCGCCACCGTAGTTCGAAACATAAGCGGTCTTGCCATCGGTGGATGCGATCACTTCATGAGGATCGTTACCGACCGGAACTTTGGCGAGGATCTTCAGGCTGACAGGATCAACGATCGCCAATGTGTGGTCACGCTTGCTGAGCGCCAGCAGCGTCGCGCGAGGAGTGGTCTGCGCATTCAGGCCAGGCGCAAACGCAAATGCCACCAAGAAAATAAATCCTGATCTGTTCCACATGAT
>Ga0307478_10001782_pt1 | contig 18000 bp, 12 predicted proteins | sample atmos_gasesECM4C_2_FD_203713 | JGI IMG/M metagenome (GOLD analysis project Ga0307478, IMG submission 203713) | Hardwood forest soil microbial communities from Morgan-Monroe State Forest, Indiana, United States - atmos_gasesECM4C_05 | ecosystem: Environmental > Terrestrial > Soil > Temperate... | reverse complement strand
ATATCTGGCAGCAGTCTTCCTCATTCCAGCGATTTCGCGGAGAAGAATGGATGCCGGAGCCTTGCCGCAGTTGCAATCAGCGCGCGCAAGATTTTGGTGGATGCCGCTGCCAGGCTCTTCTGTTAACTGGAAACGCCGAGGCCACCGATCCCGTTTGCTCTCTTGCCCCCGCGCATCACATCGTCGAGACGGCATTGGCCGAAGCTAACTCGAGGACTAGCGTTTCGGAACCAATTCCCGCTTCGTCATTCGTGCAATTACAGCAGCGAACGGAAAATCTCTGGAACTACCGCAAAAATCCTGTGTAGCCGCTTCTACCAGCGGACGCCGATGGTGATCGGCCTTACATCCGTCGTAATACCGTTACTTGATCCGTGCGTGAAACGATACTCCGCATAAATCTGCACGCCGCTAGGCATCTTGCGCGTCACTCCGCCGCCGAAGTTGTAGCCGAATTGGTTCTGGCTGGAGTCAGTGAACTTCCCACTCAGTGGCAGGCTGGAATTGAAGCAGGTGCCCCACCAAACAAAGAACGAGTTGCAGGGCGACCCCGGAACGGTGGTATCCGAATCCAGACTGCCGGAGCGATGATAGAACCCGCCACCAAACAGAACGTACCCTCCATACTTGCTGGTCACGGGAATGTTGATGATGGGATCGAGTGTGACGCCGAGCATGTAACTTTTATCCCCGGTAGCCTGCGCCGCCTGCAGCGTGGAGTCGCGCAGCGGCAGGTCGGCAAAAATAAAGTCAGCGCGCAGCCCCAGATATTTATTCGCGTTGCGCGCCACGCCAGCCGTGCCTACAATGCCTCCGCCTCTCACAAACTGCTTCGTCGTGCCGCTATCCACGTTGGCGCCAACGCCAACGTTGTAATTCCAGGTTTTGTAATCGTGAATTTTCTTTCGTCGCGACGTGGATTCTTCATCCGCCGGTTCCTGACCGCTGGCCGGTGGTTGTGCGGGGGCTTGCGCCGCAGGGGATTGCGGGCCAGAAGCCGGCGCCGCGGGGGTCTGCCCAGCGGGGGCTGTCTGACCGAATGCTGGCTTCCCCAACATAATGAATAGAACTAACAGCGCACTCGCAGTCGCGAACTTTCCAATCATCCATTCTCCTCCCATAACCGGGGCGTGGTGGCGGACCGCAGCGCTCGGCATGGAAAGGCGCCGTTTTCCTAGGGGTTCCGCTTGTGATTCGTCGCAGGAAGGTACTGGGACTCCGCTGCGGCGGGATCGCATCATCTTACCAACTTTGATGCTGACTGTGTCCGGCAAGCCGCCTGAGGCTCCCAACCACTCTCACTTCGGGCGGGCGCAAGCAGTACGTATGATAAAAATGAAGCTTGATTTTTTCGGGAGTGAACTTTGCCCAACAGATCGCCAAAACGGCCGCAAGACGCCAACCCCGCCTCCCGGGACAGCGCTCCCTCGCGCCGCGTCGCCTTGATTGGTTTCGGCACTGTGGGCCGTGCCGTCACTAAGATTCTGTGTGAGCGCACCGATGGCGCGCTCCGCCTGACGCACATCTACAATCGCGACGTCGCGCGCAAGAAACAGTCGTGGATTCCGAGCGACGTAACTTGGACTGAAGACTTTGACACGATTCTCACTTCCGGCGTCGACATCGTGATCGAGCTGATCGGCGGCCTAGCGCCGGCGGAAGACTTTGTCCGCAGCGCCTTGCAGGCAGGCAAGTCAGTCGTAACCGCCAACAAGCAACTCATCGCGCGTCATGGCCCGGATTTGCTGCAACTGGCGAGCGCCCACGGCTGTCAGCTTGAGTTTGGAGCCTCCGTCGCCGGCGGCGTTCCCGTTCTGCCCGCGCTGCGCACTGGACTCTCCGGCGATCGTCTGCACGGCATCGCGGGCATTCTCAACGGCACCTGCAACTACATTCTCAGCCGCCTGGAGAGCGATCGCATCCCTTTCAGCGAAGCGCTCGAAGAAGCACAGGCCCGCGGCTACGCCGAAGCCGACGCCAGCGAAGACCTTGACGGCGGTGACGCTCGCGCGAAACTCTCGATTCTGGCGTTGGCCGGACTGCAGGCTCGCGTTTCTCCCGCGGACATTCGCGCCCGCACCATTCGCACCATCGACGCAGTCGATTTCGATTACGCCGCGGAGTTAGGCTGTACCATCCGTCAAATTTCCCGCGCCGATTTGAAAGGCACAACACTGTTCGCGGAGGTTGGCCCCAGTCTGGTTCCCGCTTCGTCGCCGTTCGGGCGCGTGCAACGCAATTTGAACCTGGTTTTAACTTCCGGGGAATACAGCGGCGATATGGCCTTCCTGGGCGCCGGCGCAGGGGGAGATCCCACAGCGGTTGCGGTCGTCTCAGACCTGATGTTTGTGGCGGAAAGCCTATCCGCCGGCCCACGTCCGCACCGTACGCTGCAACTTGCGTCGCCGCAGATAAGCTGCGACTTCGAAACCCCCTGGTACTTGCGCTTCTGGGTGAAAGATCAGCCGGGCATCATCGCAAGTCTGGCTGCAATCTTGTCGTCTCATCAACTGAACATCGACGCGGTGTTGCAAAAACCCGGCTTCGACAAGAGCGCACTACCGTTCGTTATTACCCTGGAACCCTGCCGCGACTCGCACCTTCATCCCGCCATCCAGCAAATGACTGCGCAGCCCTTCGCGCTGCGCCCGGTCGTGAGCCTGCCCATCCTCCGCTAGCATCGCAGGTTTCGTAGGGACGATAACTTGTTACGTCTTTCCTGCCGCCTGCAATCCGGTTAGTTGCGGCACACTGCCGCAAGCGCGTGTCGCAACGAGTTGCTGTAAATCGACGCTGTATCGAAAAAAAAGAGACGTTGCAAGCAACGTCTCTACGAACGACTTGATCTTTTGATTTAATCCCGCGATGTCGCTTAGGGTCCGGTCTCTACTTCCAGAAAGGGTTCTTCAACCCGGCGGGGGCAAGCGCGCTATTGGTCTTGGTTTCCGTGCCTGAGTCGTCCGAAATTTTCTCGTCCAGCAAGCGAGACGAAGGTGCCTTCATCTCATCGTCGCGGTATTGGGTCTTCGAAGGATTAGGGTAGTCTGAGTTCATTGGTACCTCCACAGTGTTTATGATCTAGGTTCATTGAAACACCGCGAGGCCCCCGCCGAGCCCGCAAAATCTCGATGCGTCGCATCGAAAAATCAGCATTAGGAAAATTGGCTGGATTGGCGTCATTTCTAGCGTTTCCGCTAAAACTGCTAGGATGTCAGGGTCACAAGCCTGCAGAAATTCAATACGTATTAAGGAAGACATTCATGAAATACCGCAAGCTGGGACGCACCGGCTTTGAAGTCAGCGACATCGCCTACGGACTCTGGGGCATGAGCGGCTGGACTGGATCTGACGACAAGCAGTCGTTCGATTCCCTTCAACTCTCCGTCGATGCAGGCTGCAACTTCTTCGATACCGCATGGGCCTACGGCGAGGGCAAAAGCGACGCTCTGCTCGGCGAAACCATGGCGCGCAATAAGAAGCGTTTGTACGCGGCCTCGAAAATTCCTCCCGCTAACGACAAGTGGCCCGCGCTTCCAACGTACAAATACCACGACGTCTTTTCCGCCGACCACGTCATGAAGTATGCCGACCTGATTCGCAAGAAACTTCGGGTCGACGCCATCGACGTGCTGCAGTTCCATGTCTGGGATGACAGCTGGACGAATGATCCGGAATTTCGTTCGACCGTCGAGAAGCTGAAAGACGGCGGCTGGATTCGCCATTTCGGACTCAGCCTGAACCGCTGGGAACCGGAGAACGGCATTAAAGCGCTGCACACCGGATTAGTCGATGTGGTGCAGGTGATTTACAACATCTTCGATCAGGCGCCCGAGGACAAACTGTTTCCGCTCTGCCAGGAACTCAACGTGGGGGTTATCGCGCGCGTGCCTCTCGACGAAGGCAGCCTCGGCGGCAAGATGACCCTTGAAACCCGCTTCCCGAAAAGCGATTGGCGTTCCGGCTACTTCGGACCGGAGAATTTGGCGAACACGGTTAAGCGAGTCGACAAGCTTAAGACGATTCTGCCCGCGGGCATGACGCTTCCAGAAATGTCCCTGCGCTTCATCCTGTCGCATCCAGCGGTGAGCACGACGATCGTGGGTATGCGCAGCCCGGAGCATGTGCGTCAGAACGTCGCGGCCAGTGACGCCGGCCCGCTCGACTCCGGCTTGCTCGCGGAGTTGAAAAAACATCGCTGGGACCGCAAGCCGCAGCGCTGGTCCGATTGACGAAATCACGCACTACAAATCCTGTCACTCGTGCCCTCCAGAGTCAGGAAACCTTCGGACACTACACCCGGACCAACGGTTTCTGGTAGTAGCCCTTGCCCCAGTCTAGTCTCGCTTCTGTTCGCTCTATGGAATACAGGTCGCGTGACATCGCCTTCGCCTTGACCCTGATCGCCCTTCTGCTGGCTGCGACCGCTCACGCCCAAAACCCGACCGGATCGTTGCGAGGCACCGTGCAAGACACCACTGGCGCACGTGTTCCCTCCGCCAGAATCGCAGTGCGGTCGTCGGGCTCCGGCGTGCAGCGCGAGGGCATCAGCGAAGACCGGGGCGAGTTCCGGCTCGATGATCTTCCGCCTGGCAACTATCGCATCACCATCACCGCACTCGGTTTCGACCCGGCGCAGACAAATGTATCCATCGCCGTCGCCACCGTGCGTGATATTTCCGTCACGATGAAGCCGTCCTCCGTAGAGGAGACTGTAAAGGTTCAGGCCGGAACTTCCTCGGTCACTACGCAAGCCATCGATCTGGCCAGCGCGGTTCACCAAGGGGTGGTGACCGGCGCAGATCTGGAGACTTTCCCGCTCGCCGCCCGCAGCTTCGCCAACATCGCTTACTTAGTTCCCGGCACCGAACCGGTCGAACCTTCCGACCCTACGAAGGCGCGCATCACAGCAGTCTCCACCGGCGGAAGCTCTGGCTTGAACAACGAACTTTCGGTGGATGGCGCCGACAACTCGGACGACTGGATTGGCGGCTTTCTGCAAAACTTCTCTCCCGATGCCATCCAGGAATTCGCCGTCCGCACTGCCAATGAAGACGCCGATACCGGCGGCACTACTGCCGGCTCGGTGGTAATCACGACGCGGCACGGCACTAACCAGTGGCACGGTGGCGGCGGCTTTTACGAGCGCGCATCGGCGCTGAACGCGCGATTCCCTATCGAGAATCCCGCGCACACATGTACCGCGGGGGTTTGCACGAGCAATCCCAAACAGCCCTTCTCTCGCCAGAACTATGTGGCCACATTGGGCGGTCCTCTGAAGAGAGATAAGATCTGGTTCTTTTCCAGCCTCGAATATGTCCACGAAAACGCCAGCATTGCGTACAGTCCCAGCAGCACGGCGCAGTTCGATGCGCTGGCGCAACTGGCATCCAATGGTCTGATTCCGGGCGTCCCATCGATTGCCGTGCCCCAGAACGTTCCCATTCCTTTCCGCGACTACATGGGATCGCTGCGCTTGGACTGGTCGCAAACATCGAAGTCGCAATGGTTCGTGCGAACCTCTGAGGACAACTACATCACCCATAATGCGCTGGTGCAGCAAGGCACTTTGCCTTCCACCGGGCTCACTACCCACAATAACTACTGGAACACGGTCATCAGCAACACCTACGCCTTCAATTCCAGATGGCTCGGCACGTTGATATTCGATGCCAGTGAGCTGCATCTCACGCAAACGCGCAACTCGACTATGGGCTTCGCCTTGGCGTTTCCTTTCAGCTCAACGTCGGTGACCGTTTCCGGCTTCGAAACTTTCGGCGACAATCAATTCGCCACTCCCATCACGCTCTTCCCTGACTTGCGAAATCAAGAAAAGTATCAGCTGCGTTACGACGTGAGCCATCAACTTCGCGACCACGCCCTCAAGTTCGGCGTCAATCTCATTCACGAGCCCGTGCTCAACGGTGCGTTCCCAGGGAACCAGGAAACGCTTTACACCTTCCCCAACGATCCTGTTTTCTATCTGAGCGATCCGGCTCAGTTCGCGTTAGACTATGCGGCGGGCGCTTCCACCAAGCCCGCAAGTGACGGAAGTTTCTCGCAAAACGTACAGCGCCTCGCACTCTACGCCGAAGATTCCTGGCGCGTGACGCGGCACCTTACTCTCACCTATGGTCTGCGCTACCAGGCCACATTCGGTCTCTTCATGGCTTCGGGCCGTAGCCAGGCAGAGAATCCTTCCTATCTGCTGCTTCCATCGCTCGGATTTCCGTTAAGCACGCCGCACGACGATCGCAGGCAATTTGGCCCGCGTGTAGGAATCGCATACTCTCCGGGAAGCAGCGGTAGAACGGTGCTCCGCGCCGGCTTCGGCCTGTTCTACAACGATCTCGCTCAGAACGGCTGGGCTAGCGCATTTCAAGCTGTAAACGGAGGGCCCAACCCCTCTGCCGCTCTGATTGATCCCAATTACAAAACTCCCTACGCGCTGCACGCGACCACGGGAATACAGCACGCGTTCAATGCGAATTGGACTTTCAGTGCCGATTACACACACGAGGAAGGCAATCACGCTTATCGCGCCTACCCCTACGCCAGCGCCATGGTTTTCAGATCGGACAATCGCTCAAGCTATAACGCGCTCATGCTGCATCTGCAAGGAAATGTAAGCCACCGCTTCAACCTGACAGCAAACTACACGCTTGCCAAGGCCCAGACCTGGGGCTGTGTGCTCGGCGAACTATTTGATTACGTGAATGGAGTGTGCGATCCGCAGAATGCGTTCGCGCCCGGAGATTACGGACCCTCCGGTGAAGATGTTCGTCATCGCTTCGTTCTCGCTGGAACCCTTCATCTTCCCGGCGGCTTCGAGCTAACCACGCTCACGCAAGCCGAGAGTGCACGGCCTTTCACCATCACCACCATCAACAACAGCAACCGGATTTCCGTGAATGGAGTGAGGACCCCGCTCGACGCCTTCCGCGGAACACCTTACATCCAGGCGGACCTACGCGTGAGCCGCCCAATCAAGCTTCGCGACCGCTGGGAAATTCTGCCGTTCGTTGAGTTCTTCAATCTGTTCAACCGCAACAATCCTGGCGCGAACTATGTGGCAAACGTGGGTGCGCTTGCGATGGTTCCCTCCGCTGAAGCGCAAGCAGGAGACGTCACCGACCTGTGCACCAACCCAGCTTGCACCACCATGCAGCCCATCACCAGCCCGAATCAGTTGCGCATGCCCAGCGGCGCCTTGGGAGATTTCTTTGGCCCTGGCACAACGGTGGGCATTCCCTTCGCCGCGCAATTGGGCGTTCGTGTGACCTTCTAGTAGCACCCCGGCAGTTGTAAACGGAGACGGAGCGCGCCGCGGCGAGCAGTGATTTCAGAAAGAGCAAGCTTCCAGTGCGGCATCAGATTGCGCAGGAGACCGGAGGACTAATCCCAGCGGGGCGCCTCTTACCGCACCAGCCACTCAGTTGCCGTATGCATCCGAGCCAGCAGTGCGCTGTAAGTGACAGCTAGAGTAACGACGGCCGCAGCCGCGGCGTACAACACATATCTGGAGGAATATCCGCTGGACACGGCCTGCCGCCGTTCCTTCCAAGCGATCAAGCGTGCGACGCGCGTGTTCACGGAGCCCGCCGGGCTGTGAACCAAAGCCGTGGTCAACTCAGTGGGAGGCTGCAGCGAGGCCAGCCGCGATAATTTAATTACCGCTGCGGCCAGGTCCAGTGCCTCGGAAATGCTGGAGACAGCGGCATCATCGGCCGCCATTTCCGTGGTCTCACGCCATACGTTTTCCAGTGCCGCCATCCCCGGAAATGCCGTCAGCCGCAGCAGCAGTTTTCTCAGATTATCCCGCCGCCGCACATGGGCCGATTCATGCCGCAGCGCGCTTTGCAATTCCCGTTCGGTCAACACAAATTCCGCCGCCCACGACAACCACACGTTGGGCCGGCGAATGCCAGCCGTAATCAGTGGCGGCGCAGCCTTCGAACTCCGTAGCACAGAAACCGAATTCTTCGAGTCGACCGGGCACGACCCGATTGCCGTCGCTTCCGTTGACCAACGGGCAACAGTTCGCGAAACCCGCATCAATGCCGCCGCTGCATTCCACATTCCCGCCAACAGCACGGCGATCCCGCAGAAGCCCAACCACGCCGCAGGTCCGCCCATGGCCTCATTCACGGCGTGGGGCTCAAGCAGCAGGAAGGAAGGCACCGCCAGGACGAGGGTAACTCCCATTGCACTTACCAACGGAGCCATCCGCAGGGCAAAGAGCAGGTCGGCACAACTCTTGGCCGAGTACCGCCGCCCCCGCAACCATATCCTGCGCCACGCACAGCAAACCATCAGCGACAAAACGCAGTAGACCAGAACGAAGATCGCCAGGGAAACGGCAATGCCGCGCATGGCAAACATCACAGTTTCTCCTTCTTGCCGGGTTCGCGTTGGCCCGGCTCTCGTTGACCCTTCTCACGTTGGCCCAGTTCACGTTGGCCCAGTTCCTGGCGCTTGCGTTCCACCAACTCGCGCAAGTCATCCAGCAATTGCGCGTCGCGTTCACCTAGAATTTCGACCAAAAACGAAAGCGGCAAAGACGATGCCGGACTGGCATCCAGCAGATGACGCAAGGCCTGCGCCGCCGCCTCGCGCCGCAACTCGTTACTGCTGAAGCGAGGAGCGTAGCGGAAAGCTCTGCCTTCCTCGGAGCGCGTCAGCAAGCCCTTCTTGAACAGACGGTCCAGTGTGGTCATTACCGTGGTGTACGCCAGTTCCGGACAAGCATGTTCGATCAGTTCGCGGACGGTGGCGTTGCCTCGGGCCCACAACCGCTCGAGCAAGCGCTGCTCCAGCGGACCAAGCTGCCGCGCAGAGCTGCGAAATGGAGAAAAGATCCGCTTCATCCCGTTCTCACAGAACCTCGCACTCTACCATGAGCCATCCGCTGACACCAGCGGACTTTCTTCTCACTTTCTTTTTGGGGCTATGGGCTCACTCCGGGGCCGGTGGTTCTTGGCCAATGAAAGAGTGGGGCAAGGGGTTGGTGCGGGCCGAGGTCTTCTTATGCGGCTCCTTCCCCGCTTTTCTCGGTGACGTCCTCAATCGCCAGCAGGATGAAAGGGTGGCCTTGCTGCAACTCGACGCGGCGGGCGTTGAGCTGCATTTCTCGCGATCCGATGTGCGGGAACTCATGGCTCATTTCGAAATCATCCACGCGCGAATTTTGCGGAATGATTTCCTCCAGCAGCTCGCGCAATTTTGGAATATTCCATTGCCCGTCGCCAAGTTCATAAATCAAGCGGCCTTCCGTGTCTGCGGAGGACACATCAAAAGTGCGATAGAACGCTGGATTCGCGGCTGTAACTTGCAGGTTGGCATCGAGCACCAGGATCGGTTCGCGGGCGCTTTCGACAATCGTGTCTGCGTATTCGCGCGTCTGGTCCAATGAGCGCTTGAGAGCGTCAACATCCTGCAAACTGATTACCGCACCTTCAATGCGATTGTCCCAGGTCTTGTAGGGACGCACATGCAGCACCTGCCATTCGCCTTCGGTAGTGCGCACTTGGCGCTCCTGCGGACTCGCCCGCCGGATGGATTCGCGGGCTAACCCCTCCAAATCTTCTACTTCGAGATTCGGCCGGATCTCCCCCAGACGTCGCCCAATATCCCCGGGTAACAGGTTCAGCAGTTTCTGCGCGGCGGGCGTGAAGCGGCGAATGCGCAAGTCGTTGCTTACCATGACAACCGGAATGTCCACATGGCCCAGCAAATTGAGCAGATCGTTATTGGCCGATCCCAATTCCGTGTTGCGGTTCTGCATTTCTTCATTGAGGGTTGTGAGTTCCTCATTGGTGGATTGCAATTCTTCCTTGGAGGTCTCAAGTTCTTCGTTGGTGCTCTGCAATTCTTCGTTAGCCGACAACACTTCTTCGTGGGCCGCTTTGAACTCTTCCACGGTGGTTTCATGCTCGCAGATGAGCAATCGCAACTGCTCGCGCAACCGGTCGGCTTCGCCCTTCAGGAGATCGGTCTCCCGAGCTGGAGAGCGGAGAGCCTTCTGAGTCTTGCTTCCCTTGTTTGTACGCTCCGGAACCGCCGGTTTGGGAACCGGTTCCTCAAACACAACCACGTAGAGCCGCTCCTGGGCGGAAGGTCCTCGCAAAGGCAACACCTCCAGGTTCACCTGCCGCGTGCCTGCTTCTGACCGAATCTGCAGACCTTCCTTCCGCACCATTCCATTGGTTTTCTTGGCGGTGTCCAGTGCGCTGCGCAAGTCAACCAGCAAACCTTCGCGGGCCATTTTTGCCACGCTGAAGCTCGGTTGGCCCAGCGGCGGCTCAAGATAAGCACCAGTCTTCCCGTGGAACTGCACAATTTCCAATTGATCGTTCACCACAATGCTGGCCGGAATAAAACGGTTCACCAGCAGATGTTCGACCTCATGTTCCACCGTAAATGGAGCCGGCAAGTCCCGCGCCAGCTTTGCGTCCGCGGTACGGAGCGGCAAGTAGTCCGCATTGGCGAAGTAAGTAGTCAGCCGCGCCGAGGTCTTTCTTTTTTGATAAATCTTGTCTTTCTTGTCGACCAGTCCAAAGTGCTCGGCAAACCCTCCCAGGTTCTCCGACGTTCCCAGCATCAGAAAGCCACCAGGTTTCAAGGAGTAATGCAAGGCAGGAATGACCCTCCGCTGCAAAACCGGGCCCAGGTAAATCAGCAGATTTCGGCAACTCACCAGATCGAGGTTGGAGAAAGGTGGATCTTTGACCAGGTTTTGCTTGGCGAAAATGCACATATCCCGAATCGACTTGGTGATCTGAAATCCGCCATCCAGCCTGACGAAAAAACGTTTCAGGCGCTCTGCCGAAATCTCTGAGAGTGCAGCCTCGGTGTAAAGGCCGGTGCGCGCCCGGTCCAGGGCGGTGTCGCTGATATCGGTGGCAAAAATCTGGATGGCAGTGGCCGCCTGTGAAATATTCCGGCTGTGCACCCACATGTACTCCAGCAGCGTGATGGCAATGGAGTACACTTCTTCGCCCGTCGAGCAGCCCGCGACCCAAATGCGAATCGGATTATCCGGCTTGCGACCCTCGAACAGTTTCGGGTAAACATTCTTGCGCAGCGCCAGAAATGTTTCCGGCTCGCGAAAAAATCCGGTCACATGGATCAGCAGGTCGCGGTAAAGATCGTCCAGTTCTTCCGGCTTTTTCCCGATGAAGAGCAGATAGTCCTTCAGCGTTTCGACCTTGTGCACTACCATGCGCCGCCGGATGCGCCGCTGCAGCGTGGCGTGCTTGTAGTTGGTGAAATCCACTCCGCTCGAGTCTCGCAGGAGCCCAAAGAGCGCATTCAGTTCGCTGCCCACCATCCCTTGAACCACTTCCATCTCACCAGCTGCTGCTCGCGCTACGTAAGGATGCTGGCTGAATCCACCCAGTTCCCGGGCAATGTCTTTGGGCGGCAGGATGAAGTCGATGCAGCCGGCATTCACCGCGCTGCGCGGCATGCTGTCAAATTTCGCCGACTCTTCATCCTGGGCAAATGTGATTCCTCCTGCCGCCTTGATAGCGCGGCATCCCTCGGTGCCGTCCGAAGCCGTGCCCGATAAGATCACTCCGATCGCCTGCTGCCCCGCGCTTTCCGCCAGGGAGCGAAAAAAAACGTCGATCGGCATGTGTTGTCCCCGGGTGAGCAGGCGCGATCCCAGTCGCAGCGTGCCGTTCTTCATGGTCATGTTCGTGTTCGCGGGAATCACATAAGCGTGATTCGGCTGCACAACCGCACCCTGAGTAACTTCGACGAGGGGAATCTTGGTTGTCCGGGCCAGGATTTCCTGCAGTGCGCTGTCATGTTTGGGATCCAGATGCTGCACCAGCACAAAAGCCATGCCGGTTTTTTCCGGCAAGTAACGCAGCAATTCGGAGAACGCCTCCAGACCGCCCGCGGAAGCCCCAATACCCACGATAGGGAACAATCCTGGCGATGCCTTGGCATCAATCGCAATTGGGGCTTTGCGAGTTGATTTGACTTGCTTTCTCGGAGCACTCTTCATTGAAGCTCCTCCTAAAAATGGGAACGACTAAGGAGCCGAACCGGAAACTTTACCGCCGCTTCGTCGCGCCTGAAAGGCACAACACAAGGGAAGATTCGAGCGAATTCTAGTATGGTCGGTTCGCAGGGTCAACGAATGTTGCGAAGAAACAGCGAGCAGGCCCGCTCGGATTTCCCATTATGGAAAGGGCAAGGCGAGGGATGGCTTAGAAACGCACGTTGCTGCGGGTTGCCGGCAGCGACAGAACGTCGCAAGCACCGTCTCTCGACCAGAAAGAGTTTGCGCGGCGCAGGAGAAAATCTGGGAGGGAAATCTGGGGTGGGAAACGGGAATCGAACCCGCAACCGTCGGAGCCACAGTCCGGTGCTCTACCAGTTGAGCTATTCCCACCGCCACGTCGATTATACAACCGAAAAGAAGCTCTTAGCTTTTAGCCTTTAGCTCGTAGCTCAAGACCAGCCGAGAGTTCGCAGGGAGCGAGCAGACGGATATCTCGAACCTTTCATCCCTTTTGATTTTGGCTTTTGATTTTGAGCTAAAGGCTAAGAGCTAACGGCCAAAAGCTAAAACCCACCGGATGCTTGCTTGGGGCGTGCTCGGGTCAGCATCCGATGGGCTACCGTTTCTCCTTACTCACCCTGTTGTTTTCAGGAGTATGTGAAATCATTTAACCGCAGAACCGGATCAAGTTCCGTCTAATTTTGTAAAACTTTGTAATTCTGTTGCCGTACTCTGCACTAAGGGAAAAACCTCAATTCGCTAGTCCGGGATGCCGGGAGTCTTCGAGGCCATGAGTTCCGTGAAGCGCGGACTCTTTCTCAATTCGGCGAAGTCCGTGTCTTTGTACACATTCTTCAAGTCCTTATAGCCAGCTTCCATCGCCCTCCTCAAATACTCGAGTGATTGCTCCGACAATCCCATCTTGGCGTACAACTTGGCGACGGTGTAGTTGTAACGGGCGCGGTCTTCAGGACTCGGCAGTTGCGCTTGCACTCCCGATCGGGAAGATCGCGCAAACACTTCAGGATCCAATTCCAACGCATGCTGATAGGCAGCCACCGCCGGCTCGAATTCCCGCTTGGAGAAATAAGCCGCGCCCAGATTGCTGAAGAACGAGGCCGAAGTGTTGTCCTTGTCGATTGCCTTCTGATACTGCTTTACGGCTGTGCCGTATTTTTTGGCCTCGTAGTAAACCACGCCCAGATTGTTGTAGGCGTCGGCAAATGTGCGATCGAAGCGAATAGAGCGCTCGAAGGATTTCTTCGCTTCTTTGTAGTGTTGCATCAGCAGTTCGGTGATGCCGATCTTATTCAGCAAGTGCGGGTCATTTACTTTCTTAGCCAGGGCAGCCCGGTAATAATCGAGCGCATCCAGATAGAGCTTCTCCCCGCGCAACTGGTCGGCTTGCAGTTCCAAAGCCGCTGCAGTTGCCTCGGGAGCGGGCGGATCGATGGCTCGCACTAATGGCGGCGCGATCTGCACTTGTTCGGGATGAGAGACTTGCGCCAGTGTGGCAGTGGAGGAAATCAGCAGGAGAATCAGGCAGGCTTTCCGGTAGGACATACACACCCCCAGACGACCAGTTCTGCAAGCCATTCTGCCACAGTTTTGGCCGGTCGGCGAAGAAATCTGGTGGAACTGGCTTCCCCGAAAGCCAATTTGGACGCCCGTGTCAGTTTGGCGGAGCTTGGCCGTCATCTGCAGGCTTAGACACCGGAGACCGAGGATTTGTCATCCATCGAGGGCGGCGGTGAAATCTTTGGCCCTGCCCGGAACCGGCACAAAAATCGCGGAATCCCCCGGGTCTAGCTGGATCGGCGGGTTGGGTCAGTTCCCCGTAAAATACTTATCCTAAATAACTTAGCTCTTGAGCGGCGCATGGTCAGATGTCACCGCGGAGTTGTGAATTTCTCTGGGATCGCGTTGGCGCTCACAAGGCTGCGCCGGAGAGCGCAGTACAGGGCCCGGCTTGTCGTGCCCGCCGTTCGGCACAGATCCCTACGACGATTTCTTCTCTTCGGTCGCGCTTGATTTATCGGCAGGCTTGCTCTGGGGCTCTTTCCGTTTTTCTTCGGTATCCACGGCAAACAGCATGTAGTGATCGAAAGTGTGGCGCCGGTAGTAGCGGCGGCGGCGGAAGTCAAAATAAATTTCCGCGCTCTTGGGTAACCATAGAGTCGTGTTCTTCCTGGCAAACGGGATGGGCCCATACTCCACGACTTGATGCTCGCTGAGAAGCTGGATTTCAGGCATGGGGCTAACCAGTTCCGCTTCGATGCGCACAATCTGAAATTTCCCGGCCGTGATCCAGGCGCGTCCTTTCAATTTGACCGAGTGAACCTGGGTTCCCACTTTGTAGCTATGAATCCGGCTGGGGCGGTCGTCGCGCTGCTGGAAGCGTACGAGCCAAGTGGGCTGTCCGCGCCAATCTCCCAGTCCTTCGCATTCCATGTCGAAGTTGTCGCGCATGTGGGGATGGAACACCAGCGCTAGCGCAGCGAATCCGGTGCTGGCGATCTGGTCGGGATAGCCGGCCAGTTCTAACTTGTCGGAGCGGTATTCATCGACCGAAAGAAACCCTGGCTGCTGTTCGGAAATCGAGGCGACATAATTAAACTTGCGGGTTTCGGTGCGAATGGGAAGCCCGTAGGCATCGAGCCTCTGGTGAAACAGGTCTTCCACGGCGGCGAAGCGGGTCACGTCTTCCACCAATTCCTGCACCCGCTTCCCAGATTCGGCGATCACTTGCCCGGTGGGGCAGGCCATGCCCGCAGCGACGTTGAGTTTGACATCGTCGATGCCCGGCGGCTGCCACGACTTCACCGAAAGTACGGGGGCACCAAGAGCTTGCAGCGGGTCGACTCCGATCAACTTGGGCGGACCTGTATCCTCCGAAACCGCCGTTGCGGGTTTCGCAGCATGTTCTTCAATTTGGGCGATCAGGCCGCGCACTCGTCCGGCCATGGGATGAAGGGGCGACTCGTCCAAGAAACGGTTCAAGGCTTCGACACCTTCCTCGTCGTGACCCAAATTCACCAACGCTTCTCCCAGCACCAGCTCGGCTGGACTGGCATGAGCTTTGCCTTTTTCGATAGCTACCCGCGCCTCGTCGCGGGCCTGGACATAGTTGCCCTGATGCAGATAGGTATCGGCCAGCAAATTGTGGGGCTGCCAGTTATCAGCGTCTTGCTTCACCGCCAGCTCCAGCGCCGAGCGCGCCGCGGGATAGTCCAGTCGCTGCAATCCCGCTTGTCCCAACAGGGTTAGCGCCTGCGCGTTTCCGGGATTGATATTGGTAGCAGCACGCAGGAAATCCGCCGCACGCCCGTAGTCGGTCTTCTCGTAATACAAATAGCCCAGCAGGAAATTCACGTCCGAACTCGATGGATCAGACCTATATGCGGCGCCTAATTGTCTTTCTGCTTCCTTCAGATTATTCGACTTGAGCGCGGAAACGCCGCGCTTCACTTCTTTCCGCGCCTTGGCGGAGATCGCCGCGTCTGGGACATCAAGGTTGATGGCCTCCGGATCTCGCTTCAAGGTGAACTTCAGTTGTACGGGACTCCAGGAATTTACCACTTGCAGCTGACGGCGCTCGCTCAGATACCCCACGGCGCTGACTTCAATGTCGTATTCTCCGTAAGCGACGTTGGTAAACACGCCTTGCGAAACCTGATCCTGAAACGCTCCTTGCGCAATATCGTTCGTGGTCTGCCACGTCGCTGTTTGGTTCGACCGGTTTAGCAATTGCAGCAACGCTTGACGATCAAGGTGAACGTTCTTTTTTTCGGCCGAGATGGTTGCGACCACAATGCCTGTTCCGGGAGCCGTGGTATATAACGAGGCGTAATCGCGCAAGCCACTGTCTGTGGTTGGACCTACTCCTTGCGCCAGAGTGGCGACAGCACAGCAGACGAGCAGGAACGATAATGTCAGGCAATCGCGAGCGAGGACCAGAAGGGCAAAGCGGCGCATGAAATGAAACATCCGGCAGAAGTGTGGCACAGGGAGCTTGCCTCGTCAAACCAGAGGGCGCTGGCACAGTTTTCATTTTCTGATTGCCATGCATCATCACAGACTCTGGCCCATGCTTTATCATGAGCCTTATTCCTCGAACCACAGGCATGCATCGGTCCAAGGCACAAACGGCGCTTTTGGCGGCAGGCTTCGGCGGGGTTGTGTTTGTGCTGACATTTCTCGTGCTGGGAATGATGGCTCCGGGGTACGACCCACTGCGTGAGACCATCAGCGCCCTCGAATTCACCAGCTTGGGGTTGGCACAGCGGATTAATTTTTTTGTCTTTGGTGTGATCTTGATGGCGTTTGCCTTAGCCCTGCGCAGAGAGCTGGGCGAAGGACGCGGCGCAGTCCTGATTCCAACCTTTCAATTTCTGTCGGGAGTCGGCGTGGCTGGCGATGCGATTTTCATTCACGAACCTCTGCATCTGGTGTGCGATTTGATCACCTTCAATTCAGCGCTGCTGGTCCTGTTCCTGTTCGCCTGGCGATTTTCGGGCGATCACCGATGGAAAGGCTGGACGGCTTATTCGATTTTGACCGGGTTGCTGATGATGGCGTTTCTGACAGCCTTCGGAGTGGCCAACCACCTTGGTGGCCCGGCTGGAGCTTTTGAGAAACTCGCGTCGCTCACGCGCACATCCTGGTCGGCGCTATTGGTCTGGAAGCTATATTGCGGACGACTCCTCATGGAAACGGGAAGACGACCCGGCGCCTGAAGGCGCGGGGATAACGCAGCGATTGTGGCACGCATGAATACGAGCCCTGATACGCATCTCGCGGGTTGATGGACTTTATCGCAGCGCTGAAGACGCGCGCGCCGCGCAAAATCAAATCTCACTTGCGCCGATGGACTGCGAGCTCAGTGAGGGGCGGTCTGGGTGGTGTCTGGGGGCTTGGGCGGAGGCGTCGACGCTTTGTCGTCCTTGAAAATTCCGGCGATTTTGCCGAAGAGCCCCTTCTTTTTCTGGGGATCGGTATTTTGCGGGTCTTGCCCGTTGGCGGAGTCTGGAGGCGGCAAAACCTTGGGACCGCCGCCGAAGAAACGGTTGAAGAACCCGACCACACCAGTTTGCTGATCACAGGTCTCGCGGGGCTCGGTGCCAGCGACGAACGCGGCTACGTAATCATCGGGACAGGTGGGAGTGGCCAGCCGGTTCGTAGCCTTATCGAGTTGTACATCGACCACGCCGGTGGGCTGCGAGAACGCTTTCATCCCGGAGTACTGGGGCAGAACCGACGCCTTTTTCATGAACTCGGTCCAGATGGGAGCGGCGGTCATGGCGCCACTGAGTCGAAGATCGCTATAGTCGTCGTAGCCCACCCAAACGATGCAGAGCAAGTTGGAGGTATATCCGGCGAACCAGCCGTCGTGCGAGCTTCCGGTCTTGCCCGCCGCCGGAGGAGTAAATCCGCGCACGCGGACCGCCGTGTAGCCCAGCCCATTATTGATCACGCTTTCCATCATCGTGGTCATGATGTAGGCGATGCGCGGGTCGAGCACTTGCCGCTGGTCGGTCTTGAAGTTCGCCACAACGTCGCCCTTGGCGTTGCGCACAGAGTTCACCAAAATCGGCGAAAGCCGGGTACCGCTATTGGCGAACGATGTGTACGCGCCCGCCATATCGAGCGGCGGCGCATCGTAGGATCCCAGAGCCATGGCCGGTGTGGCTTTTACGGAAGTGATTCCAGCCAACTTGGCCAGATCTGCCACTTTGTCGTAGCCGACTTCTTCAGCCACTTTCACGGTTGCGTTGTTGAGTGACATAGCGAGCGCGTAGCGCAAGGTTACTTCCCCGTGGTACTCCTCTTTGTAATTGCGGGGCTCGTAGATTTGATCTCCGTAGGCGAAGCTGGAAGGCGCGTCCGTCACCATGGAAGCTGGCGTGATCACGGTTTGCGAACCGTCGAGAGCGGTATTCATTGCCGCGGCGTACACGAAAGGCTTGAAGATCGAACCCGTGGGCCGCTTT
>Ga0307478_10001781_pt1 | contig 18001 bp, 17 predicted proteins | sample atmos_gasesECM4C_2_FD_203713 | JGI IMG/M metagenome (GOLD analysis project Ga0307478, IMG submission 203713) | Hardwood forest soil microbial communities from Morgan-Monroe State Forest, Indiana, United States - atmos_gasesECM4C_05 | ecosystem: Environmental > Terrestrial > Soil > Temperate... | reverse complement strand
GCCTGGCGAAACGCACGCTCTGGCCGCTGCTCTTTCGATTGGCCGACCAGGTGATTGCCCCCTCGTCTGCCACGCGGGATCTGATGCTTTCCCTGGGTATTCCCGACGATCGCGTTACCCTCACGCCTTACGTCGTCGACAATGACTGGTGGACCTCCGGCTCCGCTGCGGTTGACCGCGCCTCCGTGCGAGCTTCCTGGGGAGCAACGCCTGCGGATACGGTCGTCCTTTTCTGCGCGAAGCTGCAACCCTGGAAGCGCCCGCTCGATCTCTTGCGCGCCTTCGCCAAAGCCAGCCTTCCCAACGCAATTTTGATTTTCGCCGGCGAAGGCCCGCTGCGTCCGCAGCTCGAATCGGAAGTCACTGCGTTGGGCATCACTAGACGCGTCCGCTTTCTCGGTTTTGTCAATCAATCGCAACTTCCCGCGGTCTACACCGCCTCGGACGTCATGGTGCTGCCGTCGGAATACGAGCCTTTCGCCGTCGTCGTGAACGAAGCAATGTGCTGCGGCTGCCCGGCAATTGTGAGTGACCGCGTAGGGGCCGCTCAAGACTTGATCGCACCTGTGAATCCCGACTTTATTTTTCGTTGCGGCGACACAGACGCATTAGCCTCGCTTCTGACGAGACTTGCAGCCGATCCAGTCTCGCTCAGAACGCTCGGCCGGCGATGCCTGGCCCACATACAAACCTGGGCCCCTCAGCGCAATGTCTCCGCCACGATTGACGCCATTAAACGCGCCGTCACGCACACCCGCAGCCCAGAGCCGACGACCGGTCCACGTAGAAATGCAGATCCTGAGCAAGCTATCTCCCAGAAAAGTCCAAACGGAAGCGGCGCCTTCTCGAAATTGTTTTCGCGGAAAAGTCACCCTGAATGAAGCTGCTTGTTTATTCTCATTTCTTTGCCCCCAGCGTTGGCGGCGTTGAAAACATTGTCTTATCGCTCGCGCGGGGCCTTGCGGACTTGCGTTTGGCCGATGGCCGGCCAGAATTCGACTTGACCGTCATCACACAAACGCCCGCGTCAGGCTTCGATGACAAATCCCTGCCGTTCGCCGTGGTGCGTCAGCCAACCCTCAATCGCCTGTGGTCGATGACTCGCGGATGCGACGCCGTTCATGTCGCAGGTCCGGCCTTAGTACCCTTGCTGTTCGCGAGACTTGCACGCAAACCGGCGATTGTCGAACATCATGGTTACCAAGCTGGGTGTCCGAACGGGCTGCTCTTTCATCATCCAACTCAATCGGCTTGTCCGGGGCACTTCCAGTTGCGTAACTACCGGGAATGCTTTCGTTGTAATCAGCAGAATGAGGGTTCATGGAACAGTCTTCGACTCCTTATTCTGACGTTCCTACGCCGGCATCTGTCCGTCGGCGCCGTCGCCAACATTTCTCCAACGAACCATGTCGCCCGCCGCAACCAACTGCCAAGATCAACAGTCGTCTCTCACGGAATTGAGAACCTGGATCATTCTCTTCGGTCGAAGGTATTTAATCCTGCCTTGTTCGCTTATCTCGGCCGCCTGGTCCGGGAAAAAGGTCTGCCGGTGCTCCTGGAGGCGGTGCGCCTTTTACGCCGAGATGGTTGCCATCCCCTTGTTAAGATCATTGGTGACGGTCCCGAACGCATCAATTTGCAACAACAGATAGCTGTCTTAGGTCTTGAGGAAAACTTCCGCCTGACCGGGCTCCTTCTAGGTGCTCAGCTTAATACTGCCTTGGATGACGTCGGAACTGTGATAATGCCCACGCTTATGGAAGAAACTGCCGGCTTAGCAGTCATGGAACAGATGATGCGGGGACGATTGGTAATCGTCTCCGATATCGGTGGCTTGGCGGAGGTTGTGGGGTCGGCGGGTCTGCGATTCCGGCCCGGCGACGCGCCGGCCCTGGCCGAGTGCATGAAAAAGGTCATGCTACATTCGGAGGTCATCAATGCGATGGGAAGCAAGGCTCGCGAGCGCGCGCAAGTTGTTTTCGCCCGGCCAACCATGATCGCGGAACATGCAGCCATCTACAGAACGCTCGTTCCCTGCGCCAGGCACGGCGAAACGAATCGCCCAGTCTAGTGGTTCTTTCGTGCTAACATTTTGATTCGTGCTCGACTTGCTGGTCTCCAATATTCTCAGACAGGTGCCGGCGCCCTGGCGACGTAGAATCATTGGCCGTTCTGACCATCCGTCCTTTGTCGCCACGCTCGCGCACCGCATCCTGAACAAAATATCCGATGGGAATTCTCGCAGTTATGCCTGCACTGGAACTCTTGACGGCTATCAAATGTATGTAGATTGGAGCCAATTTCGCGGTTTTGTTTACGACACTTGGGAGCCGGAAGTTGTCCGCAGGATTGTTTCGACCGTCCGGCCAGGGATGACCGTCGTGGATGTCGGCGCCCACGTCGGCTATTACACGCTCGTTTTTGCGAAATACGTCGGGGCCACTGGCCGCGTAATATCGTTTGAGCCATTGCCGGAAAATTTTGCTCTGCTTAAGAAAAATGTCGAGCTAAATCAGCTAAAGCACGTTGACCTTTTCGCTTCCGCTATTTTCTCCCACAGCGGAAACCTGACCATCAGCATTCCCGATGATTCCAACTCGGGTGGAGCTTCCGTGATGCCGTTGCCGGGCGGCAAGCACCGGCGCGTACAAGCGACCACGCTCGATCTCGTCTCTTCGGATTTAAATTTGAAACCAGACTTCATAAAGATCGACGTGGAAGGTTGCGAGTTCGATGTCCTAAACGGATCGCGCGAGACTATCCGGCGATGTCGCCCGCAGATGTTGATCGAGTTGCACCATTTTGACGGCAATCTGGCCGGCCATCCGGTGCCCGATCAATTAGCTGGCCTGGGCTATGACGTCGACTGGATCGAGCGCTCCGACTGGACCAGCCACATTTTCGCGTCACCGCGAAGCGAGACCCTCGGCTCTGCATCCTAGCGCCATGAGAACTTTTCCGTTGGATATAGCGAGGAGCTTCAGTCGCAACCGGTTGCTCACGCCTCTTCTCTTCGTCGTTGGCCTCGCAGTTGCCTACCTCTCCGCCGGTTACATTGTATCCGGTGATTTTACTTCGCTCGCCTTTGTGGCCATGACTGCCACGGGAGCGGTCGCGGCGGCAATTATTCTGGGGAATTGGCGCAATGGCACCTACTTTTTCCTGGCCTGGCTGTTGTTCGAGGACTTTGCTCGAAAATTTCTTGGCAACAATATGGCCGTATATTTCGCCAAAGATGTACTCGTTTTGCTTGTATATCTCTCTTTTTTTGCGGCCTATCGCCGCAAAGACCTCGATCTCCAGACCTTTCGCCCGCCTTTCCTTTCCGCCCTTCTGGTTTTTCTCTGGTTTGGCGTCATGCAGGTGTTCAACCCCGCCTCCACCAGCATTTTTTACGGCCTCCTCGGCATCAAGCTCTATTTTTACTACATACCACTGGTCCTGGTTGGCTATGCGATGATCAATTCGGAAGCCGAACTTCGCAAATTTTTTTATATCAACCTTGGACTGATGCTCATCATCGCCGCGCTCGGCATCGTTCAATCCATAGCCGGTCCCCGCTTCCTGAATCCGGAAGTCATTGCCGACGACATTCGTCAGTTGAGCGAGACGTATCGAGTTGCCCCCATATCCGGTGCCCGTGTCTACCGTCCTACCTCCGTATTTGTCAGCACCGGTCGATTTGGAGACTTACTCATCGTCGCCTGGCTTTTGGTCTTTGGTTTCGGCGGCTATCTCTTGCTGCGGTGCCGGCGGGGAAGAACTTTTGGCTTTCTGGCCCTCGCGGTCACCGCCGCGGCTTGCGTCATGTCCTCATCCCGGGGCGTCTTCATGTGGAGTTCCTGCAGCGCCCTGGTCGGCGCCGCCGCTTTTCTTTGGGGCGCTCCGTGGCGTCAAGGAGAAGTATTGCGCGTCCTTCGCCAACTGCAGCGAGTCGTACTTGGGGTGGCCCTCGCTGTGGTACTCATGCTCCTGACGTATCCACAAGCTTTCGGCGATCGGCTTGCCGTGTTCTCAGAGACCCTTGATCCCCGAAGTCCGGCCAGCGAATTGGTACATCGCACTCGCGACTATCCACTCAAGAATTTCCTGGCGGCGTTCGATTATCCACGATGGCCGTATGGCTATGGGATTGGCACGCTCTCTCTTGGTGGGCAGTATGTTTCTCGGTTTTTCAATGCCCGGCCCACGGCTAGCCCCGTGGAGAGCGGCTGGGGATGCATTATCATCGAAATGGGGATTGCTGGCTTGATCCTCTGGCTGGTCATGGCTGTAACTGTAGTTCTGTCAGCTTGGAAAGTTGTCCGCGAGTTGAAAGGCTCGCCCTGGTTTCCCTTGGGGTTTGTTATTTTCTTGTATTCCTTCGTGCTTCTTTTCCCCATGACATTCAATGGCATACAGCCTTACCAGGATTTCATTTTGAACGCCTACCTCTGGCTCTTACTTGGCGTGCTATTCCGCCTGCCCACGCTCGCTCTCTCCCCGCAATTTACGAGCGCTGCTGCGCCGCCATCGGGCAGCCGCTGGATCCGCTGATTTGCGCCTCGCAGTTGTGTCGCCATTTCTGGATCGCCGCCATGGAACGGAGCGCTGCATTTCCGAACAACTTGAACGCTTCGTGAAATATCCCGATGCGGAGATCCATCTTTATGCTCAACGTGTCGAGGACCTTGCGAACGTGGTCCGCCATCCCGCCCGGGCGACCGGCTGCATCGTTTGGCACAAGGTACCGCGCCTTCCCGGGCCACATCTTTTTGGCTATATCTGGTGGTTCCTGGTCAATCACCTGCAACGTTGGTGGGACGAAAAGGTCAGTGGCCTCAAATTCGACTTACTCTATTCGCCAGGGATCAACGCGTTTGACGCCGATGCAATTTCGGTCCATGTCATCTTTACAGAGTTCTATTCCCGTGTGCGTCCCCGGTTAGTGCGCAGCTACAGTCTCAAAAATGTACATCGAAGGCTTTACTACAACTTGATCTGCCTGCTCGAGACGGTCATTTACAGGCGCCGAAACTTTCTGACAACGATCTCGGCGCATTCCTCCGCGTGCCTGCTGAAATACTTCGATCGCAGCGACATACCTGTCATTCGGTACGGAGTCGACACCGACACATTTACCCCCTCTGTTCGCAGCAAGCGTCGCGATTCCGAGCGTGCTCGCCTGGGCATCCCAGCAACGGAGTTCTGCCTGCTAATGGTCGGTAATGATTGGAAAAACAAGGGTCTGGACACTCTTTTAAACGCGCTCGGGGACTGCCATGAAATTGCTTTTACTCTCTTGGTTGTGGGCTCCGACGATTCGCGTTCCTACAACGATCAGATTCGGCGGCTCCGCTTGGAATCCAAAGTCCGATTTCCCGGCTCCTCCCCGGACGTGATGCGATTCTACGCAGCCGCCGACGCTTACGTTGCCCCTTCGCTGGAGGACGCTTACGGTTTGCCAATCTTGGAGGCCATGGCGTGCGGACTGCCGGTCATTGCCAGCAGCCGAGCGGGCGCTAGTGAAATAGTCCTAGACGGCCAAAATGGATTTGTGCTTCAGGACCCCGAGGATCCGCGTGAATTAGCAGGGTTACTTCACAAGATCCATTCCGATTCTTCGCTGCGCGCAAAAATCGCCAACGAAGCTGCGCGCAGTGCCGCCGAGCACACTTGGGACCGCAATGCAGCCGCCACTTGGGAATTTCTCACCGCTACTTTGGCGCAGAAGCAGTTGAGCCAGCCGAACTAACCGCCTTGCGCGTCGCGTCCAGTGTAAATGTCAGCGTCTCTTTGGGGATGCTGGTCACGAACGGCCCTATCAGCCATCCCAGTCCAGCAGGAATATCGCGCGTCAGCGATACGACTTCGCTCTGCACGTAAACTCCGCCGTCACGTTCGTCCAGGCGCCACCACGTCTCCATGCGCCACAAAAATCCGCCGTCCTCGCCGGGTGGTTTCTCCCGCTCGTTGGGCTTCCCTGGGTTTTCCACTTCCGCGATGTGCACTGCTGAGCTGCGGCTATGCTCTCGCGTTTCGGAATCGCGAAAGTAGCGCACATCGTGCTCCGTGTTCAGGACCACGGTGATCACTTTGTGTCTACGAAAACGCAGGAACACCCGGAAATGGTCGCCATCGCGCGATTCGATTTTCGACTGCTCAACATCCGGTGCGTAATATTGCGAGTGATGGTCGTAGTCTTGCAGCACTCGCAGGACGTCCTGCAGTCTTGCCCCGGGAATGAACGCCACGCCTGCCCAGTGGTGGATCATGCCGCCGGGACAGCGGATTCTTTGTCCGTTCTCCCGCGTCTCTAACCTCGTCATTTTGACTTCGCCGCGCTTCACCGCCGCATAGGCCTCTGCCCGCTCGCTGTCCTTCAGCCCATCAATCCACAGCAGATTTGTTCCCTGCTGCAGTTCCGCCGCGTTACGCGATTCGGTCAGCTTCACATAATCATCGAACGCGGCCATCGTGTCCGGCTTTAAGGCAATTGCGGGCGGATCGGCGGCTCCGGCAAGCAGCGGCTGCGCCCCGAAGGGCTGAAGCGCGCCGAGGAAAAACAAACCAACGCTCACCATGCCCGCCGCGGGCGTCAACTGTCTCAGAATTCGGTCACTTGACGCGAACAGGGTGCCTCGCAAGTCGCTGAAAATGCCACGCATAGGATTTCCGGAGCAAGCTCCAACCCATCCGAAGCGCACTTCGCGTTCCTATTTTTTCATGGATTTATGAACGGTCCCGCCGCCCGCTGTTTCTATCGACGGTGTCTAGCGCTCCCAATGTCTTGCTCGCAAAAAAGTGGCTGCCGTGAGCATACTCCCTTTGCTTAGCTCGTTATTTGGACGCAAGCAAGCGTCTCAGATGCCGGTGTACCAGGCGTAACCTGCCTCTGAAGCCGCAGAGCCGACGCCTTTACCAAACTTTTTCAGACTGTCCGTGACGGTCAGGCGAGTGATGAATTTTATGTTCTTGTAGCCCAGTTGGCGAGGGAGCCGCATGCGAAGCGGCCCACCGTGGACCACCGGAAGCTCATTGCCATTCATTCCGTAACAGAGAAACGTCTGCGGATGCAGAGCATCGGCCATATCTATGCTGTCCCACGTATCGGGTTCCATTGAGACGTATACAACATATCTGGCTTGCGGGTGAACCCCCACGAGATGCAAGACATGTGAGAGAGGCACGCCGATCCACTCGGCTATGTAGGACCAGCCTTCTTCACAGACGACTTCGGTTATGTGACTGCGAGACGGATAGCTCTTGAGTTCGCTTATCGAAAACGATGCAGGCTGGGCGACCATGCCATCGACGGAGAGCCGCCACTCGGCGAAACCTCCGGCCTGAAGACGCTTAAAGTCTTCCGTGAGGGGCGCGAGCTCGTTCGGAAATGGACGCGGCGAGATCTGGCTGCGCGGGAATTCTCGTGCCAATGAATGACGCGTCAGCAGCCGCTGCGAGGCATAAGTCAGCGTTTCGCCGAGGCCGTAGATTCCGCCATGATCGGGAGGCACCAATCCATACTTCTGCGCAAGGCGCGCGGCCACTGCCAATCCCGATGCACCCGCCGCGGCCCCGAGCCCAGTTAAGATCAGTTTCCGGCGTGAAAGGTCGATCATGATTGCTCCTTGCGGACCGCGGTGCGGCCCGTGATCATCGCGCCTGTGCGGCTCCTGAATCCGGCAAGACAAACCATCGCGACGTGAACGAGCAAGAACAGCACAAGAGCGACAGAGACAAAGAAATGAATCGTGCGCGCCGATTGGCGGCCACCGAGCAGAGTAACTGATGCCGGAAAGGCAGAGATAAAAGCAGGCGACAGCGCCAAGCCTGTCCAGATAACCAACGGAAAGAGGACGAAAATCACAAACACATAAGTGAGGCGCTGAAGCACGTTGTACGATGAGGCCTCTGCCTCACTCGGCCGTTCAAAACGCAAGGGTTTTGCAATTGAGCTCCACAGCGCCCGCCAGGAAAGATCGGCCCGCCTGGGGAGCAAGTCTTTCCGGAAATGCCCTGTAAACAGACCGGAGATTGCATACAGCAAGCCTGTGAGCACCGCAATCCAGGCAGCTTCAAAATGCAGCGCGCGGCTCCAGCCATTCTGGTCCGGCAGCACGTACCCGTAACCCGTCGGCACCAGTTTTCTCGAGGAAGGGATGTGCAGTTGGAACAACGGAGCAGTCAACACGTTGCCGGTTTCGCCCCAGTAGAAGCGGGGGTGAGAGATCAGAATTTCCACACCAGTGAGGAGCAGGGCGAAAAAGCAGAGAGTCATGATCCAGTGAGTGACGCGGACGAGGACAGAGTGCCTCGGCGCAAGCGTTGTCACCGGGGCAGTCGCAACAGAGCCTGATACCACCGGTACCTGCGCGGATTCCAGTGCCGCCATTTTTGGCCTCCGGTCGGCCCTCCGACCTGACTCGACGGGATGGGGTTATGCTACCACCCTACAGGAACTGAGACGGACCAATCACGTCGATGTAATCGACTGGGAACTGTTTTGACTTGATCGGTCAGTCGCTCACCGAACGAAAAGGGACGAACCATAATGACTCGTATTTCAGCAATTTACAGTCGTCTTTCGTCAAGACACCACGCACTTCAGCAACCTAGATTCTCATTATTTGATTTCTGATGTATGGAGCCGTGCGCCTGGGGGCCTAGTCTGCTAGCTTATTGGATGTTAGCGTTCGCGGGAAGAAACTTGGCGGGTTGGGTAGCTCGCACACGACCCCTTGCGGGGCCGCTGTCCCCGCGCGGCCCCCAACCCGTTCTTCGCACATTACGGGTCGGACCTGTATTGCTCAATGGGCCAGCGGAGCCACCCGGCGGGGTACGCGGGTCGTGGTACCAGCGCTCTACTAGTCCTTCGGACAGCCCTGTTAATTGCTGATAATAAGCAGTTTATCGCTTTTCAGCTTCCGTTTACTCCGCTCAGAAAGCCCCCGAGGTGCCCAGTCAATCCGATCGCGGCCATCGCAATGCCTTCCAGGACCCACACGAATTCCGGCGTTGCCTCGCTTCGCCGCCGCGCCCGGAAGTTCAGCCACCACACCGACCAAATCAGCAGGCTCGATGTCCAGGCCAGGACCAGATGAAACAGGAGAATTCCTTTGAGCTTTTGCCCTTCCAGCTGAAACCGCCAAGCGAGAATGCCCGTCGCCATGACCGGGACCGTGAAGACCGCCGCGATCAGAAAATTGTAGTAGCCAGCCTCCCCCAACGCTCTTCGCCGTGTCCACCGGCCTGCCCAGGCAAACGCTACGCCGGTAATGAACAGCGCGATCGGAAAGTGCACCAACACCACATGCTGGGCGTGCTTGGCCAGCAGCACTGTCTCCGGGTCGAACGCTTTTGCTATGCCGCTCACTGCACTACCACTTTGCCGGTCATCTTGGGATGGATCGAGCAGAAGTACGGGTATGTGCCCGGCTTGGTGAAGGTGAACGAGAATTTCTCGTCGGTGTCCAGTACCTTGGATTTAAAGAATTTGTCGTCGCTGACCACGGTATGCGGGATGTCGTCACGATTGGTCCAAGTCACCGTGGTCCCTACCGCCACGGTTAGTGTTGCCGGCCCAAAGCTGAAGTTGTCGATCTTCACTTCCACGCTGGCTGCCTGCGCTTGTCCCGCCGTCGCCGCCAGACTTCTCGAACCTGCCAGCAGCGCGGAGGCCGCAACCACTGACGTCGCTAAGACTAAGATCCACACACTGCTCCTCATAATGTTTCTTCCTCTCATTTTTTTGTCCGCTAAGAGATTGGCCTATGTGTCTTCGCCGCTTTAAGCCAGCGAAGAGTCGACCACCGCGAGGGCATGTTGCCCGCGAACGTAGTTCACGTCCGTAATTCCCAGAATGCCGCGCAACTGCTCTGCGGGCACCTTCATTGGCCCTGGCGAATCCGCCTTACCCGGTTGAGGCTGCGGAAATGCAGTCGATGCCGCGGTGTGAAAGGTCACGTTGCCCTCCACCTTCTGCATGATCTGGTGAATGTGGCCGTTCAACACGGTCACCGAACCGAATTTCTTCAAGTATGCCAAGGCTTGGGCGCTGTCTTCGGTGCCCCAGCCCCACTCGGGATAAACGGACCACAGCGGAATGTGCGCGAACACCACGATCGGTGTGCTGCTCTTCAAGTGCTTCACGTCATCTTCGAGCCATTCGAGTTGATCGTGACCCAGGGTGCCCAGGCCGCCAGCCTTCAAATTCATAACGTTCACCAGCCCGACGAAATGCACACCCTTCTTGTCGAAGCTGTACCATCCGCTGCCCTTTGTTCCTTTGCCGTAGCGCTCGTGAAATTGCGCGCCGTCATCGTTCAAAACGTCGTGTTCGCCGGGCACGAAGAAGACTTCTTTGCCGGTGGCCTTCAGGATCTGGTCCACCGTGTCGAACTCCTCCGGCTTCGACAAATGGCTGATATCGCCGGTGTGCAGCAGGAATTCAGGCGCGGTCTGCAGCGCATTGATTTTGTCCACCGCAGCCTTCAGCGTTCCTGCAACATCGGGATTTGCCGGCTTGTTGAATCCCATGTGGCTATCGCTGATCTGCACAAAGCTCAATTCGCCCGCCGCTGCTGCGCTTGCTCCCAAATCGGAAAGGCGGCTCAAGCTGTACGACTTCAACACGCCGCCCTGCATCACGCAGAGGGCGCCGGTCCCCGCCCACGCCATGCACTTCAGAAATCCGCGACGATCGATGCCGTCCTGGTTATGATCGTGCAAAATCTCATCCTTGGCCTTTATCGACATTTTCTTCTTCTCCTAAGAGTCTCTCGCTGGTAGCGCGTCGCTTTATATACAGAGCGGCGCGAGGTGCGTTTTACGCCTGGGTGCCCGCGCCGCTCTGGGACGTGTTTCGTTCATCCAGACCGTGCGGGCCTGGCCCTTATTCCAATCCTCGAGATTTTTTATTTATCCGCGAAACGGCCCTTTAGGGAATAAAATCGCAGGGCAGGCAGTTCCCTCTATGAATGCGGGTGGCGAAGGGGAAGGTTTGGACGTGTTGGATCCGCAGGAACGGGTGCGCTTTGAGCAGCTAGTGCTACCGCACTTGGATGCCGCTTTTAACCTATCGCGCTGGCTGTTGCACGGCCGGGCCGACGCGGAGGATGTTGCGCAGGAAGCGATGATGCGCGCGTTTCGCTTTTTCCGCGGTTTTCATGGTGGCGACGCGCGCGCTTGGCTTTTGCAGATCGTCCGCAATACCTGTTACACGTGGCTGGAGAAAAATCGCTCCGTGGACCTAAGCACTGAATTCGACGAGGAGCTGCACGCGCAGCCCAGCCTGACACCTGAAGCGCTGGCGATTGCGGGCGATAATCGCGAGCGCTTGACCCGCGCGCTCGAGGAGCTGCCCGTCCGTTTTCGCGAAGTGTTGATCCTGCGTGAACTGGAAGGCTGTTCGTATAAGGAGATTGCCACTATCACTTCCGCTCCCATCGGCACAGTAATGTCTTCGCTTGCGCGCGCCCGTCAGAGGCTGCAACGCGTTCTGACCCAGCCCGCTACGCAACAGAGACAGGAGGCCGGCCGTGGCCTGTGAGCTTACGCAAACGGTTCTTCACGGTTATATGGATGGTGAACTGGACGCCGCGCGCGCTGCCGATTTCGAGCGCCACCTGATTTCCTGCGCCGAGTGCGTGTCCGTTCTGGAGGCTAATGAAAGCGTGCGCTCCTCCATCCAGCGTGCTGGCTTGTATGAGCGGGCGCCTCGGGCGCTGCGCCAAAGGATCCAGGCGGAACTTAACGGGACCGCGAAACCTTCTGTTATGCCGATTCGTACCCCGGCTCCGTGGCGCTGGCTAGCCATCGCGGCTACGGTTCTGCTGGCGTTGTTCCTGGGCTGGCGCCTACCGTCGTTGTTGCCTGGCCGGGGCGAAAGCACGCTGGCTTCGGCGATCGTGGATGCGCACCTTCGGTCGCTGCAGCCGGGACATCTCGAGGATGTGGTGTCGACCGATCAGCACACGGTGAAGCCGTGGTTCGATGGGAAGCTGGATTTCGCGCCGCCGGTCCAAGATTTTGTGAACCAGGGATTTCCGCTGCAGGGTGGCCGCCTGGATGTGGTTCGGGGCCGTACGGTTGCTGTGCTGGTCTACGCGCGGCGCAAGCACCTGGTGAATGTTTTCGTGTGGCCGACCACGGAGGCTGACTCCGAGCCGATTTCCGGCGCCCAGCTCGGGTATCACTGGATAAATTGGCGCAAAGGCGGCATGGAGATGTGCGCCGTCTCCGACGTGAGTCGCAACGACCTCGGCGAACTCCAGCGTCTCTTAGCGCAATAGCTTGAATTAGAGTTTCCCGCTGAGCCATGCTAGCACTACGGGAATGAGGCTAACGACGGACAGCCAGAAATGGCTGTCCCACTAATTAGCAGCCGCAGCCGCCGCCACAGCAGGATCCGCCGCCACCGAAGGACGAATTCGAGGATTTCGCGGACGCTCCGTTGCTGCCGCCGTTTGTGGTGGCGAAGACGGAAAGCTGGATACTGGCTTTCTTGCTGGCGCACTTGGGGCAGGCGATTTCTTGCTGCTTGTTGATGACAATCTTCTCGAAGCGGGTTTCGCACTCTTCGCAAAGGTATTCGTAGATGGGCATGGCAGCTATTCCTTTGTTCTCAGCTAGTTCGTAGCTTCACGCTGATTATAGCAGGCGGTGATTGTAATTTTCGGGAGGTACCCCCTCCCCCCGGGGGTTTGACGTAAGTGCACATTCTAAAGGAGTTAGCAATCGAACAGCTCGGATCTGTTCATTCTAAAGGTGCTTAGTATCGACATCTCAGCTAAAAACGGTGAGAGACGGAAGTCGCTCTTAGATGCGAAATTGAAAGACTCACAAACATTCGCAATTGAACGACACGCGGGAGACGGTGAAACGAAATGTCGGGGAACACAGGACATAGAACTCTACACAAAGATTATACCACGCGAGTCAAGCAGGAGCGCGAAAGCTCTTTTCCTTGGAATATAAAGTGGATTTCTTAAATGGCTATTTCGCCCAAGCTGACGCCGAAAAAGAAGAGCAATCCGAACGCTCCGAGTAGTAAGTACCTTCTAACGGGGCTCTCCGCGAATGCGCACAGAACGACCAAGCCGACAGATCCCCAACGACCAATGGTCGCCGTCAATGCGTCATACGAGTAGTTGCCCCACGAGTCTCGCAAGACGGCATAAACCCAAAGAGCTAATCCAAGCCCGAGCAGCACAAGACTGATTTCAGAAATCCTTCGTCGCCAGACCTTGGCAAGCGAAGTGTCTCCTCTCTTAATCGATTCACGACAAGACAAAATAAAGGCAGGGACGGGAATCAGGAACCCGCCAAACCAGAGGATCACGTTCAGGCCGAGCAGAAATCCCATTGCGCTTGGATTGTGACAGTTGGGGCGGAAAAATAAACTAAGAAAAAAGCCCGCCTCGGAAGGCGGGCGCTACACTTACATTGGAAATTGTTCCGAGATGGGGCGCAGCGGTGCTGCGCCCCTACGGTTGGAACTTAGTCGCCGGCTACGGCTTCGGCGGCTTCTTCTTTCTTGGTGGCGACGTGGCCGTTGCCATTGCCGTTGCCATTACCGTTGACGTGACCATTGCCGGTGGCGGGGGCGATGCTTACTGGCTTGCCCGCGTTGGCAAAATTGGCCGGGACGGATTTGGCTATGTCGCTTACCGAGCCGATCTGGACTACCGTGGGCTGGGCCTTCTTCAGGACTAGCTCTTCGTAGATGGCGCGGACCTTGGCTTGTTCCTCATAGGCCTTCTTGCGACGGGCGCGATCTTCTTCCGCGGCAGTTAGCGGAATGTCGTGCTCCAAGTGGCGGACACGCGCTGCGTCTTCGGCGTCGATCTTCAACGAATGCTCGTACGTGTTGAGGTCGACCTTCTTGCCCTTGGCGTAGATTTCGTGTTTGCCATGGGTCTTGTACCACTCGGCGACGGTCGCGTTCTTGTGCATGTTCTCGATGATTTTGCGCCAGCCTACGCCGGTGTTGTACGCGCAGAAGGAAATCTCACCTTGTTGCGTGGCGTAGGGGATGATGCACATCTCGGTCCGGCGGAAATCGTAGTTGAACAAATCCTGGAACCACATGCCGGCGATGAAGAGGAAGTTCCACGGGTCAGTCTGGCGGCGCTTCATGGCGTCTTCGTAGGTGCGATCCGGAGAGGTCTTGCCGTATTTCTTCTCGGAATCCTTAGTGAGCGCCCAAGTCTTATCGAACTTCTTGAAGAGATCGTAGAGTGTGAGCCCCTTCGGCCCCTGGAAGGCCTTGTAATTCTTGAGGAGCGCGAGAGCCATCATGAAGTTGGAGAAGGCCTTGCCGCGCGCGGCGTCGGTGATGGCGGTGACGTCCTTGACAAGCTGCTGCGCGTCGAGGAAGCGCGGAACCGGCGCCCATTCCTTGGTTTCTTTGTTGATCATGATCGCGGTGCCGACGCCGCAATTGGGGTGGCAGCCGCAAGAGAGCGCGCCCCACTGCGATTCGGGACCGTGGACGAGGTCGGAGAATCCAGCAAAGGTAGCGATGAATGAAATGGGGAACCAGTCGCGGGTCGGTTCAACCTTGCCGACCTGGCGGCTGACGTCTTGGGCAAGATGCGAAAGGGTGTAGCGCTGGCGGAGGCGGCGTTCCGGAGTAATGTCTTCGTCGCGGCCGGTGAAAGAAACCGGCTGGAAGCTGACGAAGGCGATCTTCTTTGGGTTTTCCATCGCGAATTTGACGATGGCGCCGACCTGATCGTTGTTAACGTTGTTAACGATGGTGACGACGAGCACGATTTCGATGCCGGCTTCGTGCATGTTTTCGATGGCGCGAAGTTTTACATCGAAGAGGTTGCCGACCTGGCGGTGGCCGTTGGCGTCGTTGCCGATGCCATCGAACTGCAGGTACGCGTAGCGCATGCCGGCTTCAAAAGCCTTCTTGCAGAATTCCTTGCTCTTGGCGAATTCGATGCCGTTGGTGGCGGCTTGCACGCTGTTGTAGCCAATCTTGCGCGCGTAGGCGACGGCGTCGAGGAAGTACGGGCTCATGGTGGGCTCGCCGCCAGAAAACTGCACGGACATCTGCCGACGCGGCTTGATGCGCAGGGCATTGTCGAGGATTTCCTGAATTTCGTCCCAGCCGAGCTCATGGACGTAGCCAACTTGGTTGGCGTCCATGAAGCAGGGATCGCACATCATGTTGCAACGGTTGGTGAGATCGACGGTGAGAACGGAGCCGCGGCCGTAGCGGACGGTGCTGGACCCGTGTTTGTGGAGATCTTCGTCGTTATGCGCCGGAATGTCGCGGCCGGGGAACTGCTTTTCGATGTGGTCGAGGAACTTGGCGTCGATGGCCATCATGTCTTCGTAATGGCCGTGGATCGGGCAGTCTTTGATCATCCACACTTCGCCGTCGCGTTCGACGATTTGCGCCTTGATCTCGCCGACCTTCTCGTTCATCAGGTCGCGCCAATCCTTCTTGCCGTGAATAATGGCTTCGCGCGCTTCCTTGACGCAATCGGGACAGAGCGAATCGGTCTGCCGCGGCCAGCCGAGGGTCGGCTTGGTCTTTTCCCAGGACTTTAGAAGCGGCTTATCCGACCACTTTGGGGTAAACGATGGATTCGGATTGCGCTTGTTGAAAAATTGGATCGTATCGAAGGTGACGCCAGCTGCTTTGCAGACCGCAGCGTCGACCGCTCGCATAACTTGAGTGCCTACTCGATTCGGCATAAACCTCTACCCTCCAAAATCGCCAGATAAAATTAAAATTTCTTGATGCGTTTGAGAAGCCCGCCCAAACGCCGCGAAGATCGCGACGATTGCCCCCGGGCTTCCAAATACCGTACCACGCCGGGTAGAAACGCCCAATAAGTCTTTGGACTTGTATAGTTTAACGGTTACTGGGGAGGAAGCCAGCGGCTTGCATTGAATGGCGAAAAATGGGGGTCGAATGGGGAAAAACAGGGGTTGAACGGGGATTGGAACAGCGGTTACTCGCAGGGCCCAATGCGAAAATTGAGGGTAAAGCGCGCTGACCTAGTTGGGCGGTGACGCATTTTGGCGGAGCCAAAATCAGTCGTTGAGCGTGGGGCGGAGGACGGCGGTGACGAAGTGCGCGAAATGCGAAGCGCCTTCGTCGAGTTGGAGATAGCGCACGACACAGTGGTCGGCGAGATATTTTGTGACGCGAGTTTCGGCGATGCCGAGATGCTCGGCGAGGCGTGGCTTGATCGAGTCCGCGCCTCGGCGACTACCGGCTCCGCGCAGGAAACTGCCAATGGCAATGCGCAAAGTCTGGCAGGGTTCGACATAGTAGTTGGTGGACAGATCGGAATCGCTGAGAAGAAGGACACCTGGACCGACGGGGGCGTGATCGGCTTCGTTGAGCTTCAGCGGAGCGCAAGTCAGCAAACGCCGGAACTGCATTTCCAGCAAGGACAGGCGCGAGGAAAGACCGGGATCGCCGTACCGGCCGCGGACGGAGGTGGGCGTATCCGGGGGCAGTTCTGCAGGAAGACGGGGCGGAGAAATCGATTCGGCGACCCTGCCGAAGCGAGGTTCAGGGGCCTCGTCCACCGGGGGAGGGGCGTGCTGCGCTAGGCGCGGGAGTTCCGAGGCCGACGCGGACGGGAGCGCCGGCTCCCTGGAAGCAGCGCCAGGCTTGCGGCGATTGCGGCCGCCGCGACGACCGCGGCGGCGTGTACCGCGCCGGGGTGCCTGCTCGGAGAGTGCGCCTCCGGAGGCCTCGGTTGCGGGGGCGACAATCGTTTCAAAGGCGACTGCGGTTTGTTCAAATGGCAAGCCGGGTTCGGGGACAGAAACAATTTGGGGTGATGACTGCAAGTCTTCAGATTGCGCCACAGGCTCCGGAGCCGAAGTGTCTGCGCCAAGACGAACAGCGGCTTCCTGGGCCTTGGTTTTCCAGTCGGAGCGACGAAAGCGCTCAGCGGCGGTGGAATACCATTTGGCCGCTTCGTTGTTTTGGCCGGCGGTCTCAAAAAACTTGGCGAGTTCAAAAGCCACCATAGCATCCCGCGTCTTTTGGTAAAGATTGGAGAGCTGCGTGGCGGGGTCTTTTCCAGTGCGAGCGCGGCGGATACGAGCGGTAATCTGTTTCCAGTCGGCCATACAGTAAGGGCATTGTAACAGTGACGGAACAATGCCACCAGTCCGGGGTCCAAAAGTCCCAATCACGAGGTACAGGGGTACCAGCGCGTGCATACAGAGGATGCTGTAGGATTGCGACTTTGAGAACGTAGGTGGTGTTTACGGGATTGACGGCTTGCAGGGCGGCCGTTATTCTGAACGTGCCCTCTTGGAGACGAAGATGCCGCGCGCGCGCGGGAGCCTGTCGATTAGCTTATCTATAATGTTATCAGTAAGTTTGCTGGCTACGCCACTTTGGGGAGGTTCGGCCTTAGGCTTGGGAACAGTGGTGTCCGCAGACCGCGCCCATGTGGGAACTGCAGCGGCCTCCGCAGGGTCTACCGTGTTCGCGGGGGACAAGTTGGATACGGAGCGAGCCGGCAGCCTGCAAATCCGGGCGGGAGCCGCTCGTTTGGTGCTCACGGGCTCAAGCGGGGTGATCTGGGGGGCGGATGACGGCGCGCCGAGCGCGACGCTGACCGGGGGAACGGCGGCCTTTTCCACGGCGAATGCCAAGGCGTTTGTGCTGCATGCGGGAACAGCGATTTTCCGTCCGCGGGATAATGAGCCGACCGTGGCCAACGTGACTTTGCTGAATGCGAAGGAGCTGGTGGTACGGTGTTCGCGTGGGGCGCTGCTCATCGGCGTTGACGACGATGTTCGCGTTATCCCGGAAGGTACTGCTTATCATGTGATACTCGATCCGGACGCGGCGATGCCCGCAGGCGCTACCCCGGCGCCGGCCGCCTCGGCATCGTGGGGCCAACACCAGCCGATTAAGGCTGGAAAAAGCAAGTTCATCTGGTATGCCATCGCATTCACCGCGGTGGTGACCGCGTTTGCGATCTCGGAAGCTTCCGAAAGTCCCGATAGGCCTTAGAGGACTTACGTT
>Ga0307478_10001780_pt1 | contig 18007 bp, 10 predicted proteins | sample atmos_gasesECM4C_2_FD_203713 | JGI IMG/M metagenome (GOLD analysis project Ga0307478, IMG submission 203713) | Hardwood forest soil microbial communities from Morgan-Monroe State Forest, Indiana, United States - atmos_gasesECM4C_05 | ecosystem: Environmental > Terrestrial > Soil > Temperate... | reverse complement strand
GTAGTTATCCCACTCGGCGCGCAGCAGCGGTTTCAGCTCGGCGGGCAGCGCGTCGATAAGCGCCTCCGCGTGTTCAAGATCGGGCGCCGACACGCCGATCGCCACCAGCAGCGATTGAAGCAGCGCCTGCATCACCTGCTTTTCCGAGTGGCCGGCAAGGACCGCCTGGATTTGGTGGAACGGGTCCGTGCTGTCGCTCATCGCTTCAAACTCCAAGAGGACATCATTATGGGACGCCAGGAACTGCACAGCGACAAGCTGCCGATCGAGCAGCGTCCTATTCCCCCCGATCCGGACACGTATGACGGCGACGTCATCCTGGTCGATGCTGCGCTCGCCACCAAGGATTACAAGGACGCGCTCGCGTTCATGGAGGAGCCGGTCACGATCCGGCTGGAGCCGTCTGCTGACCGCAACGCCATCTCGCGGTTCGCTGTGTGGGTGAATGGCCAGAAAGCGGAGATTTTTCAGAACGGCAAATGGTTCGCGATTGGCTGGCTGCCGGTAGGCCAGCCGATCATCATCAAGCGCAAATATCTCGAAGTGATCGTCCGCACGAAACTCGACACGGTCCACACCGAGGTGCGGAATCCGGACAGCGAACACCCGTTCAACACGGAACAGCGGTTCACCTCTGCGGTGCACTCGTTCTCGATCATCGAGGACAAGAACCCAAAGGGCGTGGCGTGGCTCACTGAAATGCGTCGGCGCAACTACTGAGGCGCCGCAGTGAACTTCCTCTCCCTTGCCCAACGCGCCGCGGTCGAATGCGGCGTGTCCGGTACGTTGACCACGACTGCAAACCAGATCGGCAGTCTGGGGCGCATCGTCAATTGGGTCGGCGATTCCTGGAACGAACTTCAGACCGAGCACGATGATTGGGATTGGATGCGCGCGAGCAGCATCCTTGGCTCAGGCGTGAGCTTCGCGCCCGCGTCAGGCCAGTTCACCACACCGCTTGGCACCGGCCCAGGCCAGGTCGGCATTGCCGTGGACAGCTTTGGCAAGTGGGACTGCGAGACCTTCCGCTGCTACACAACCAGCGTGTTCGCGGCCAGCGGCTTCCCGCTGGACGAGACATTCCTCGACGACATTCCGTTCGACACCTGGCGCGACAGCTACATGCTTGGCGCAATGCGCTCGGTGACGACGCGGCCGTACGTGGTCGCCGTCGGTCCCGATCAGTCACTCAATCTCGGGCCGCCGCCGAACGGGCTCTACACCATCACGGGCGATTACTGGATGGCGCCCTCGCTGATGGCGGCCGACACTGACCTGCCCGCAGGCCTGCCGACGCGATGGCACATGGTCATCGTCTACCGCGCGATGAAAAAATACGGCTTCTACGAGGCTGCCGCTGACGTTCTGCAACGCGCGGAGGCCGAGTTCGGCGCGATGGATCGCCAGCTCCTCGCTGCGCGCCTGCCCGCCATGGGCTTCGGCGGCTCGCTGGCATGAGCAACCGCACCGCCAATCTGCCGGCGGTCAAGTATTCCGTCACCCCGTTGGGTGGTGGCGTCACGCCGACCGGCGTCTCGTTCCCTGGCGGTTTGGACCAGGTCACGCCGTCGCTGCGGCTGCAACCTGGCGCGGTGCGCGACGGGGTGAATTTCGAGTGCGCGCAGTCCGGTGGCTATGGCCGGATCGTCGGATACGAACGGGTCGACGGGCGCGCAGCGCCGAGTTCCGCAAGCTACCTGCTGGTCCAGGTGGCGAGCTTCACCAATGTGCCGACCGTCGGCCAGGTCGTCACGCAAGCCGTGACGGGCGCTACAGGCACGATCTTCGAAGTGGTGGCCGGGGCAGCCCCGTATATCGCGGTCACGCAGGTCAGCGGCGATTTTGACCAGGCCAGCGCCCTGACGACACCCGGCCCCGTCACGGTCGGGAACGCAGCTCCGCTCACCGTTGCGATCAGCCCGCAGACCGACGCGATCTACACGGCCGGCGCGGCGGATGTTTATCGGGCGCTGATCGGTGCGGTGCCCGGCAGCGGCCCGGTCTATCCGGTGGGGATGATCTTCAACGGCGTAGACAACCTCTACGCCTTCCGCGCGAATGCTGGTGGCACCGCGGTCCTGCTCTACAAGACAACGGCCTCCGGCTGGACGCTGGTGCCGTTCTTCAATCTGGTGAACTGGACCGGCGGTTCGGCGCAGCCATCGGACGGTGACACGCTCACGCAGGGCGGCGTCACGGCGACGATCCAGCGCGTCATGTGGCAGTCCGGGTCGTTTTCCGGGTCCAGCGCCGTCGGCGCCTTCGTGGTCACCAACCCCACGGGCGGCAACTTCACATCGGGTGCGGCGACGACATCGAGCGGCGGCGCAATCACGCTGTCCGGCGTTCAAACCCCGATCACACTGTTGCCGGGTGGCAAGTACGAATTCGTCAAATGCAACTTCTCCGGCCAGTTGGTCACGCGCCGCATCTACGGCTGCGATGGGGTCAACAAGTGCTTCGAGTTCGATGGCACAACGTACGCCCCGATCGCGACCGGCCTGTCACCTGACGCGCCGTCGCACATCACATTCCACAAGAACTATCTGGTCATTTCGCAGGCTTCATCGCTGTTCTATTGCGGTGTCGGCACGCCGTTCAAGTGGGACGCGGTCGATGGCGGCGGCGAGATCGCGACCGGCGATACCGTAACCGCGATGCTGACGCTGCCGGGCAGCCAGACCACGGCGACGCTCGGCGTCTACCTGGAAAGCAACACGGCGTTCCTCTACGGGACCGATCCGACCACGTTCAATTACGTGACGTTCAACACCGGCCTCGGCGCACTGCCGCGCTCGGTGCAAAATCTGTTCGACACCTTCGTGCTCGACACGCTCGGGGTGGTGACGCTGCGCACCACGCTGAACTGGGGCAACTTCCTCCCGACCACGCTCACCAAGAACATGCTGCCGTTCATCATCCAGGAACGCAGCAAGCTGGCGGCGTCCTGCATCTTCCGTGAAAAGAGTTCGTATCGGCTGTTCTTTTCGGATGGCTACGGCCTCTGGTTGACGATGATCAACCAGCAGTACCTCGGGGGTCTCCCGGTGCTGTTTCCCAATCCGGTGTGCTCCTGCGATCAGGGCGTCACGACGCTCGATGACGAAGTGATCTACTTCGGCTCATCCGATGGCCTCGGGTATGTCTACCAGCTTGAGCGCGGCACCAGTTTTGATGGTGGCCCGATCGATGCCTACCTGGAGTTGGCCTGGGACGCGCTCAAGTCGCCTCGCATCCTGAAGCGGTTCCGCGCCGGTTCGGTCGAAGCGCAGGGCGACGGCTACGCCACGTTCCAGTTCGGCTACCAGCTTGGCTACGACTCGAGCCTGGTCGGACAGCCGGCGTCGACGACCTATTCCACCGGATTCTCTCCAGCGCCGCATTGGGACTCTTTCACCTGGGATGCTTTCACCTGGGACGGCACGACGCTGCTGCCGACTGATGTCGACATGACCGGCACGGCTGAAAACGTGCAGGTCATCATAACGACCGGCGGCAATTACACGAGCGCGTTCACGCTCAACTCGATGATCTACCACTACTCGATGGGCCGCGGGATCCGCGTATGAGCAATCCGTATTATAACGTGAGTGGCACGCCGGCGACCGGCTCTCCCGGATCGTCCGCGCCGCAGCGGGGCGAGTTTGCGGCGATCGCCGCGGGCTTTGCGATGCTGCCGCCGGTGCTCACGGCCAACGCTCCTGTGGTCGTCAATTCGGGCGGCACGGGAATGACTGTGTCGACCACGACCGGCTCCGGTGCCTTCGTGCTTGCCACGTCAGGGACGCTGCAAACACCGACGCTGGTAAGTGCGACGCTGCAAAGCCCGACGTTGGTAACGCCCGCCTTGGGTACTCCGGCCAGCGGCGTACTCACCAACGCGACCGGCCTTCCGGTTGCGACGGGCATCAGTGGCCTCGCGGCTGGCGTGGCGTCGGCACTCGCGGCCGGTGTGACTGGCAGCGGCAATGTCGTGCTGTCCAGCGGGGCGACCTTGGCGGCGCCAAATCTGGGCAATGTGGCCAGTGGCAACCTGGCGAACACCACGGGCTACGTTGCCTCGAATCTCAGCGGTCTCGGCGGCGGTGTGGCGCTCGCGCTTGCGACCGGTACTACCGGGACGAACAACATCGTCCTGTCGATCGGGCCGACCTTGACGCTGCTCCACGCGACTGGCCTTCCGGTTTCGACTGGTATCGCGGGCCTTGGGACCGGCGTCGCAACTGCGCTTGCGGCCGGCGTGACGGGTACCGGCAACCTTGTGCTTGTCACATCACCGACCCTGGTGACGCCCATCCTGGGCACGCCATCGAGCGTGACGCTGACGAACGCCACGGGACTGCCGGTCTCCTCGGGTATCAGTGGTCTCGGCACTGGCGTCGCCGCAGCGATGGCAAACGGCGTGGACTCGAGCGGCGGTCTCGCGACATACGGCACTTACCTGCCGCTGGCTGGTGGCACCGTCACCGGCGGCACGACATTCTCCTCATCTGGCGTCGGCCTGGCGGTCACCAACAACGCGACGGTTGGCGGCACGACCACAACGACCGGCACAACCTTCTTCGGCACTGGCGGCGCCTGCCTCATCAACCCGAACAATGGCGGCAACCAGGTCCTCCAGCTCGCGAGCGGGGAATTCCTTCAATACAACACCGGCGCGAACCTGACGCTGACCAGCACGTACGTGCTGAAACTGACCGGCAGCAGCGTGACCATCAACGGCAGCACCGCGGTCACGAACAACGGGGGCACCTACAGCATCAACGTCACGGGTAACGCCGGCGGCGTCCCGTGGAGCGGCATTTCTGGCCTGCCCTACGCCTTCAACCAGGATGTCGACTCGGGGTCGAACATCACGTGGGGAAGCATCCAGGCGAACGGCACCATCAATGCGTCGGGCGGAGGCGGAGCGAGTGGCAGCGGCGCGATCTGGAACGGCGCCGGCACGACGATCAGCGGCGGCCCATGGAGCGTGGCCGCCAGCATCGTAGGCTCAAACTGGATCGTCGCGGCCAACGGGTTCGCCAACACGTCCGACAAGCGAAAGAAAACCAAGATCGATTACATCGCGCCGGAGAGCGGCGCCACGTGGGTGAGGAACGGCAAGCCGTGCACGTTTGTCATGGATGGCCAAAAGCGCGCGGGATTCCTGGCGCAGGACGACCTCGACAACGGCCGCGGCGAGGCGATCGGCTTCATCGCTGACACTGACCCTCGCGTTGCCAAGAGCGACGGATACGCGCCGGAAGGCCATCGGCTGACGCGCGATTATCTGCACGAGATCGCCTACCTGACTGCCGCGCTGCAAGCAGCCTTCACCCGCATCGAAGCGCTGGAAGCGCGCGCTTGATGTCCGCAAGCATCACCCCGGGCGTCAACGCACCGACCCAACCGCCGACCACTGCCGGGCTGATCAACAGCGTCCCCGGCCAGCCGGCGCCCGTCAGCCCCGGCACGTCGCAGATACCCGCAGTCAGCACCGCTCCGACAGCCGCACCGACAGCGGCGTCCTACAATCCGCAGGCCGCGCAATCGTCGAGCGCCACCACGACCGGCATCACGCCAAACAGCTTCACGGTCACGCCGAACCAGACCGTTTCCGGGCAAATATCGAACATCATCGCGTCCGGCTCGCCGCTGATGCAGCAGGCGGAAGCCAACGCGAGCATGCAGATGAATCAGCGCGGGCTGATCAATTCCTCGGATGCCGTCACCGCGGATCAAGCCGCGCTCTATACGGCGGCCGAGCCGATCGCCGCGGCCGACGCCAACACCTACGCCACGGCAGCCACCAACACGACGACCGCGCAAAACACCGCCCTGGCCGCGAAGGCGGCGGCCGACAACGCGGCATCAACAGCCAACGCGACGCTTGAGACGCAGAACAGCCAGTTCAATGCGGGCGCGGCCAACACGGCAGGTGCTGCGACAGCGTCCGCTCAGAACACCCTGATCGGCAACATGCAGACGATCGCGGGATCGACCAACATCGCCGACATTCAGACCGCGAGTTCGGAGGCGATCGCCAACATTCAGTCGAATACGAGCCTGTCCGTCGCGCAGCAGAACAACGCGATGTCGGAAATTCTCGCCAACATCCAGTCGAACACCAGCCTGTCGGTCGAGCAGCAGCAGACCGCATCGGCCCAGGTGATCGCGGCGATGAACAACACCAGCGCGATGGACATAGCGAACGCCAACAACCAGGCGGCGCTCGCCAACATCGCGGCGAACGGGGCGGTGAACACCCAAATTCAGAACCTCACCGACCAGAACAAGACGCTGCTGCAAACCTCCTCCTCGGCCGCGCAGATCTACACGCAGACGCTGACCAACCTGTCGAACATCATCACCAACCCCGACCTTTCCACCGACCAGCAGACCCAGGCGATGAACGACCAGGTGGCGGCCCTCCAGGACTCCCTGCAAGCGATCGAGGGCATCGCCAATAACGAACAGGTCAGTTCAACCCTCAACTTCACCGGATGAGCGCGTTCGTCGTCTTCGCGCTCCCGAAAAGCCGCACCTTCTGGCTTTCTGGCTTTCTGTCCTATGGCGGTTGGGTGTGCGGCCACGACGAGTTGCAGCGCATGCAGTCGCTCGATGACATCGCGACGTGGTTCACCCAACGCAGCATCGGCAGCGTCGAAACTGCCGCAGCGCCGTTCTGGCGCCTGCTGGTGCGCGATCAACCATCGGCACGGATCGTGGTGGTGCGCCGGCCGGTCGATGACGTGCTGGCAAGTCTCGCGCGGGAAGGCTTTGCGGGAGATACGGTCGCGGCATTGATCAGGGCTTCCGACCGGAAGCTGGAGCAGATCGAGCGCCGCGTTCCTGGCGTGCTTTCGGTGCGGTTCGATGACCTGGTGCGGGAGGACGTGTGCGCCGCTGTCTTCGAGCACTGCCTCGGATGTCGGCACGACCCGTCATGGTGGCGCGCGTGGGACGCGAAACACGTGTCCGGCAATCTCGCCGCCCAGGTCCGCTACTGCCACGCCTATCTGCCGCAGCTCCTGAAACTGGCGCGGGCGGCGCGGCAGCGCAGCCTGGTCATCATGTCGCGGCCAACGACGCCGCCGGAGGGGTTCACCTTCCAGGAGGAAGATTTCGACACGTGGTTCCGCGATGCGAAGCCGCTCATTCGTGAGCATATGATCGCAACCGGCCAGGACGTGGACGACTACAAAGCGAAGAACATCCCGCTGCTGCGCAAGCTCGATGCGATGGGCGCGATGCAGATCGTGACCGCGCGCAGCAACGGTCGGATGTTCGGTTACCTCATGTCGGTCATTGGTCCATCACTGGATGCAGCGGACCGCATCGAGGTGCTGCATTTGCCGTTTTTCGTATCGCGAGAGTGCCCCGGTGGTCTCGGCATGAAGCTGCAACGCGCGGCGATCGACAGGCTGCGCGGGAAGGGGCTGACCGATGTGTTCGCCCGCGCCGGCATCCGCGGCGCCGGGCCGCGGCTCGGCATCATGTATCGGCGATTGGGCTACGAGGAGCTGGGCACGATGTACCGGCTCGATCTCACCGTGAAGGCTTGAGCAATGGGACTCGTTGCCGCAATCGGCACAGCAGTCGCAGCCGTCGCAGCCGACGTGGGCATAGCGGTCACAGCGACAGCTTTGACGGTGGGCTTTGAAACCATCGCTGCCGTCGGAGCCGGACTCGGTGTCATCGGCGCGGTGACCGGCGACAAGGCATTGTCGTATGCCGGCCTGGCGCTCGGCGTGGTCGGCGGCGTTGGCGCACTGGCATCGAGCGCCGGTGTGCTCGGGGCTGACGCGGCATCCGACATTTCTTCGGCGCCAGCGACTGCGGCATCAACCTCGGATGCTGCTGCGGCGACAGGCAGCGGTGATGTGGTGGACAGCATCGCAGGAAGCGGGGACCCACTTGGCTTGGCCAATACCGCCGAGGCCACCGGCGGGGCGGCGGGCGCTGGTGATCCGCTCGGCCTCGATGTCGCCGACACGGGCACGGCTACAGCAGAACCAACGGCCGCAGCAGCAGCATCCGGCGTGCCGCCGCCCACGGGCGCGAACGGGTCTGATATCAGTCTCAATGCCACGGCGTCGGAACCCGCAGCGTCCGGTGACACGACGGTCACCAATCCTACGACCGGACAGCCCACCGCCGCGCCCACCGCCAACGCAGTGACGCAGATGCCCCCTTCCACGGTAACGCCCGCAGCGGGCGGTGTGGAGACAAGCCCCGGCGTTGTCGACACCGGCGAGCTAGACACGACGACGCCGTCAAGTTCCGGGGGCGCGTTCAAGGGGTTGCTCGACTTCGTCAACGGGAACCCAACGATCTCCTACGCCGGAATTTCGGGTGCGCTGCAAGCGGGCGGTTCGCTGCTCTCCAGTGCGTTCAGCTCGCTGACGCCGGCACAGGTCAGCGCGTTTCAAGCGCAGGCTGCACAAAATCAGGCGGCGGCGAACATGTTGCAGTTCCAGCAGAGCAACCTGGAGCAACCAAAGACGGTCGCCAGCAACACGCCTGTGACCGGGACACCTGCTCCATTGGTGGCTCCGGTGCCGGGCATGATCAACACGGCTCCAGCCGCGCCGCAGGTCAACGTCACAGGTGCACCGACATGAGCGGCATGATCAACGCAGGCCAGGATGATTCAGGGAGCCAGTTGAGCAATCCCCTACTGCAACAGGCGGAGGAGAAACTCGAAGCCGGCCTCGATCCGGCCAACCGGGCCAATTACATGAAGGTCGTTGTTGCCGGCATGGCAGCGGCGTTCCAGGGCGGCCCTAACAGCATATTCGCGAGGCTGAAAAAAAACCCGGACCCGGTGAAGGGTGTGGCACGCGGTGCTGTGGCGCTGGTGCTCATCCTGCGGCGTGAAACCAAAAAGGGCGTCATGCCGATCAAGGCGATGGTGCCGGCCGGACTGACGCTGATGTTCCACGGCCTCGATCTCATCGAGCGCATGGGACTGGCAAAGATCGGCACAGCCGAGCTGGTGCGCGCCAGCCATATCTTCACCAACGACATGTTCGGTGCGTTCAAGATCACGCCGCCGATGCTGCAACGAGCCGCTGCACAGGTTCACGCCATCATGCAGGACCCGGTGAAGATGCAGGCGGTTAATCTCAAAGCTGGTGTCGTCAAACATCCAAATGCTTTGGAGCCGACCATCGCGCCGGGAGCGGCGACGCCTGCCACGCAGGGAACGCCGTAATGCCCTTCAGCCTCATGAACGGGATCTCCGGCCTGGGCGCCGGCATGGCGAGCTTTGCGCAAAACACCCTCAGCCCCATCGCGCTCGAACAGCAGAAGTCCGACCTGGCGAAGCAGGGCATCGTGCTGGCGGACCAGCTCGCGACCGCGCGCGAGCAGAACGTGACGCAACCCTTCGAGGCCAGCCAGCAGACGGCGCTTTTGAAAGGCCAAGGCGAGAACGCGGCGAAGGTCGCCACCATCTCGGGCCAATATGAATTGCAGGGGCGCCAGGCCGAAGCTGGCGCGATGGTCGGTGCGGCGAGCGTCGCCGCAGCAGCATCGAAATACAGCGCTGACATTCAGAGCAAGGATGTCTACGCGCAACTGGCCGCCGCTGAACCGGAACGACAGGCTGTCATCCTTCAGCAGCAACAGCAGACCGCACTGGCGGCCGTCAACGCTCAGAACGCCAGCGACTTGCGGGATGCGCACGCCGCACTGCAAGCAGATCCCGGGAATTCGAAGCTGATCGACAAAGTGACAGCGTTGGAAGCCTCCGCCGGCACGCAGGCGACCATCTTGCAAGCTGCGGCGGCCATGTACCGCACCGACCTCGACAACGTGACGCAATTGAACACGCGCCTCGTGGCGGCCACGGCGGCGTACAACTCGCCGGAGCAATCGGATACGGCCAAGGCACAGCAGCAGGGCGTCATCAACGACCTCAAAACCCAACTGATCGGTGCACAGCGCGCGCTCGAGTACTCGGGCAGCCTGGTGCACGGCCGCATCGCTGCGGCGACCAACACCGCGCCTCCGGGAACGCCAGCGCCCAACGCGCCGCCGCTCAGTCAGATCCTGAAGACACCAGGCGCGAACGCCGCGCCAGGCGCCGCACCGACGCCGATGCCGGGCGCCGCACCGACGCCGATGCCGGGCGCGGGAATACTCAATTCCGGCAGTGGACCGTAGATGGCCGATACCACTCCCCAGACCCAGGCAGCATCCGACCCTTACAACATCGGTGCCGCGCTGACCGCTGGCTACAGCCCGACTGCGATCGCCGATTATCTCGGCGCGCATGCCGGGGTGAACATCGGCGACGCGCGCGCCGCAGGCTACTCGGACAGCGAGATTGTCAATTTCCTCGCACCGCCCCCTGCCCCAGCAGCTCCAGCGCCGCCGCCGTCCAGCATGCTCGCTGGCGTCGGGAAGGCCGCGGCGCAAATCCCGACCGATGTTGCTGGGTCGATCCTCAATGGCACGGGCGCCATGGTGTCGAGTGCGGGCGGCGTCCTCAAAAGCACCGCAGAGAACGCCGAAGCCTTCGCGCGCGCTCAGTTCGGTGTGATGGACCAGATCGATGCCGGCAATCCTGTTGCGCCGACGGATGACCCGCTCGGCTATGCCGATGCCTCACCAGACCAGCGGGCGACAATCAGGGCCGACCTGGAGAAGTCCATCGCCGAAACGCCGCCGCCGGAGGATCTACCGCTCGGCGAAGCCGGCGGCGCGCTGCAGGCGGCTGGCGGTGCTGTGCATGGCGCTGGCGCTGCTGTCACCGCTTACGGGGAAGCCGCGCACCCGCTGACCGACGAAGAACAGCAACGGTACTCGGTGCAGGCCGTGAAAGCGGTTGGCGGCCTGATCCCTTATGTCGGCGCGGCCCTCGCCGGCGGGTTGCCCGCAGTGATCGGGCTGGCCGGGGTTCAAGGCTTCGGCCAAGGGTATGACGCTGCAAAGGCCGCGGGTGCCTCGGACGAGATGGCGGCCACGCGCGGCACGCTGGAAGGTCTGGCGAGCGCCGGGCTTATGACGGTGCCGATCGCCAAGGCGATGGATGTCGCGGCGTCGGTCCCCGCCATGTTCAAGGGCCAGTTCCTGAAGGTGCTGCTGGAGAGCGTCAAATCCGGCGCGACACTGACTGCGTTCTCCCAGATTCAAACGATCGCCGACAACGCCGTGGCGAAGGTCACGACAGAGCCGGATCAGAGTCTCACCGCCGGCGTCGGGCAGAATCTTGTGCCCACCTTCCTCGCCGGCGCGGTGATCCCGGCATTTGGCGCTGGGTTCCAGGCAGCAGCGCGTCTCGCGCGCCCCGCGGTTCGAGATGTGCTGAAGGCCGGCAACGTGGATCAGGCGATCGCCGCCGCCCGGGCCGTCGCCTCCGCCAACGCCCCGCTCGATGTCGCGACGACCGCGGCAACGCTCGATGCCAGCGAGGATCCCACCGATCAGCAGCAGGCGAAGCTGCTGCGCATGTTCGGCAACGCGGGCGCCGGCACTCTCGAACAGGCGCCGGACGGCACGCACGCACTGCGCACGCCCGATGGGGCGACCGTGCCGATCCAGGTGTGGAACCCGGACGAGCCAACGGGGGAATTTGCCCAAACCGGCCCAACGATCCCGCCAGAGACCGCGCAGGCGATCCGCGATCACTACGCCGCGGCCGGCGTCGACACGGTGTTCTACCAGGACCATCCCGCCATTCCCTTCGATGGATCGGCAGACCCGCAACAGCCCGACACCATTTTCGTCAGCAACAACCCGCAGCGCGCGGTGGCGCAGGTTGCCGGGCATGAATTTACCCATGTGCTGGCCGACACCACGCTGCCGAACGGGACCAGTCTTGGTGATTTGCTCAACCAGCAAATCGCGGCCGGACTGACACCGGAGGGCCAGCGCTACGCCGAGGGACTGTTCGGGGCGACCGCGCCGCAGCGTGCCGCGTTCCCTACCGGGCCCGAGGGCGACGCCACGCACGCCGCGGCGGTCCAGGCCCACCTGGTCAACGAGCTGGGCGCGGACATCGGCGCGGAGGCACCGAAGTTCCAGAGCTTCCTGCCGCGGGTGATTGACTCCGTCCAGCAGCGGTTCGGCAATTCGGTCGCGGCCGATGTGCTGGGCAAGCTGATCAGCGGCCTGAAGACTGCGCTGGATACCGTGCGCGGGCTGTTCGGCGACACTCCGACGGTGTCTCAGAATTGGGTTTCAAACATCGGCGACATCCACGACACGTTGGCGAAGATGTACGCCGAGCGGTTCGGCTCGCCGGTTGAGCGTGAGCAGGCGGCGCTTGATGCGATGCGGGACCAGGGAGCGCGGGACCGCTTCGTGCGCGAGGCTGGGCTGCAATCCGCCCTGGCGCAGATGCCGGCACCCGCAGAGGTTCCCCCCGAGGCAACTGCCGCGGCCGAACATCTGGCTCGCGTGCGCGCAGTCGAGCAGCAGCTCGCCAATCCCGACCTTGGCGCGGCCGATCGCCGGCAGCTTTCGACGCGGCGCGACGAGCTGCTGGCCGACACGACGCCGGAGCAGCTCGAAGCGGCGGCGCGCCCGATCGAAGACGCACGCCGGCGCGCGGCCGTAGAGAGCCAACTAGCCGACATCGGGACTGAGCGCACACAGGCACGCGCCGATCTCACCTTGGGACCGCAGCCGATCACGCCCGAGGCAGCATCGCAGATCGCAGCCGGAACAGCGGAACGTGGTGCGGACCTGCGAGCGAAGGCATTGACCTACCGGCGATGGTTGACCGGCATGGGTGAGGAGCAGGCACAAGCCGCCGCAGCGACCGCGCAGGCCACGCTGCTGCGCCAGACCGAGGCGGCAATCCTGCGGCCCGTAGGAGGCGATGCAGACCGCCTAGCGCCAGCCCCGGCCATCCGGCTTGCCGATGTGCGCGCGCGCCTGGACGCTGCCCTACGGCCCGCTGGCGACACGCCCGAGATGGCAGCCGTGAGGAACGAGATCGGCGCGACGCGTGAGGCGATGGCAGCGGAGCCGGAACTGGAGCCGTTGCAGGAACCTGCAACCGAAGCCCCACACTCCCAGCTCGAGTCGATTCCCGCCGGCTATAGCCGGATCGTCGGATACGAACGGGTCGACACCGAAGCCCCACACTCCCAGCTCGAGTCGATCGACCCGCGCACCGCGCGCGTGGACGCCGCCCGCTTCCAGTTCAAATCCAACGGCGACGAACACGGCGTCACCGATCGCCTTCAAGGCGTTTCAACCTGGGATGAGCGGCTTGCGGGCCTCGCAATGGTGTGGCGCGACCCGGACGGGCAGGTGTGGGTAGTCGACGGCCACCAGCGCTTCGCCCTGGCAAATCGCCTGATGGATGCCGGACACCCGCCGATCCACGTCAACGCCTTCGTGCTCGATGCAGCCGACGGCATCACCGAAGGCGAAGCGCGATTCTACGCCGCAGCCAAGAACATCGCGGAGGGCACCGGCTCGCCGATCGACGCCGCCAAGGTGTTCCGCGAGGCGACGCGGACAGGCGTCGAGCTGCCGGAGATGCCGCCGCGTTCGGTACTCGCGCGCGACGGACAGGCACTCGCCCGACTCGGCGACGATGCGTTCGGCATGGCGGTGAACGACGTGGTGCCGACCAATCAGGCCGCCCTGGTCGGGCGTCTGGTGAACGATCCCGCCGAGCAGGTCGAGGCGATGCGCGTGCTTGCCGAGGCGAAGCCGGAGAACGCGCGCCAGGCGGAGATCATGATCCGCGACATGCTGGCGAGCGGCATGGAACACGGCACCACGCAAGCCGGCCTGTTCGGTGAAGAAGCGTTCGCCTCCAGCGTGACATTGGAACGTGCGAAGATCCTCGACGAAGCAGCGCGCCAGCTCGCCCGCGACAGGTCGACATTCCAAACACTGGTCGCTGAATCCGACCGCATCGAGGCGCATGGTGCGAACGCGCTTGACGCCGCCGCTAACCGGGAGCGATTGTCAGCCGATGAGCAAGCGTCCCAAGTTATCACTGGTCTCGCCACCCGCCGCGGCCCAGTCAGCGACGCCCTCACCGGGATCGCACGACGGTTCAAGTCAGGCGATCTCCCAAGAGCCGCAGCCGCAAGAGAATTCCTGGGGGCTGTCCGCGCAGCAGTTGCGGGACGGCTGGATCAAGGGGCAGACGCTGGCGGCGCTGTCGCTGGCGAAGCAGGACGGGTAGCGCTCTCTCCCCGTAGGCTTCCCCTTCCCCTCCAAGCCGGAACCGATCTGCTCGGCCGCGAAACGCCCGAAGCACAACCACGCGCCGAACGCGAGCCGACGATCCGCGGCGACGCGCGCCAGGTCGATATGTTCGGACGCGGCGACGCAGCGGTGCAGGCGCAGGCGGCACGCGACCAGGCCGGACGTGGCGGCATCAATCCGCGTGGTGAAGTGAAGCCAGCGGATGAGGGATTGTTCAGACCACCAGAGACACCGCAACGGCCGCTGTTCTCTCCCCGCATCACCGGCGCGGACCGCGAGATCGCCCCCTACACCCCGGACGAGCTCGCGGCCTACGAACGCGTTGGTCGCATCAATGACGAGCCCAGCTTCCGCCTGCGCCTGCAGATGGCCACGGCGGACCTCTGGCGGCGCACGCTGCGCTACACGCTGGACCCCTATATCGGCGTCAAGGAGTCTGATCCGGCCGGCTACATGGCACTCCGCAACGCCAACACCACGGCCGGCGCGACTGAGATGTTCCTGACCGACGGCACGCTGAAGTTCAACGGCTCGGCGTACGCGATGGCCGACCGCAACGGCGGCGTGGAACATCTCCTGGTGCGTCCGCTGCATGGCGAGCAAGACCGCTTCCTGTGGTGGGTTGCAGCGAACCGTGCCGAGCGCCTCACTGCCGAAGACCGGGAAAACCTCTGGTCACCCGAGGACATCGCGGCGATCAAGGGCACCAACCGCGGCCAGGTCGAGTTCGACTACACTTTGCCGAACGGGAGCGTCACGCACTCCCGGGAAGCGATCTACGCCGATTCGCTGCGCAAGCTGGACCTTTTCAACCGCAACGTGCTTGACCTCGCGAGTGAGTCGGGCCTGCTGGAAAAGGGCCACGCCAACGCGCTGCTGGCCAACCCATTCTACGTGCCGTTCTACCGGCAGGCCGAGGGTGACGCACATTTCGCCGGGGCGCGGATTTCCTCCGGCTTCGTCAAGCAGAACGCCTTCAAGGCGCTGAAGGGCGGCACGGAAAAGCTCAACCACGACCTATGGCAGAATGCGATCGGCAACTGGTCGCACATGATCGACGCGTCGCTGCGTAACCGGGCGGCGCGTGGTGTGCTGGATACAGCGGCCACCAATGGTGCTGCGCGTGAAGTGACGGCGCAGGATGTCCAGCACCTGATGACGAACCGCGACAGCCAGGGCGTTGTGTGGGTGATGGACGGCGGCGAGAAACGCTACTTTCAGATCACCGATCCGATGCTCCACACCGCCATCACGGCGCTCGATTTCAGTGGCTTCCGCAATGGCCCTATGCGGGCCATGACCAAGTTCAAGACGTGGCTCACGATCGGTGTCACCGCTGATCCGCGCTTCCTTTTGCGGCTTTCGATCCGCGACGCGGAGCAGGCGATCGCCACGGCGCCGATGTCCTACAACATGGTGGGCAACGTCATAACCGGCTTTCGGATGGGGGACTTCCGCGGTGCACTGGGGAACCTCGCTCGATCGGTCGCTGGCGCGGAGTTGAACCGGCTCAAGCTCTCAGATGCGTCGGCCGACGTGATCGCCGGCGGCGGCACGATGCGGCTTGGCTCCGGCCATGACACCGGCGTGCGCACCACTGACCTTGCCACCATGCTGGACTCGCCGAATGCAATCAAGGCGTTCTGGAACCGCGTCGGCACTTTCGCGCGGGCCTACAAGGAAATGTCTGCGCAGGGCGAGGACGTGCAGCGGTTCGCGCTGTACAAGAAACTGATCGCCGAGGGCGTGCCGCACGATGCGGCTTCCTTTGCTGCGCGCGACCTGGAGGATTTCACCTTGAGGGGCGCCGGTACGATCGTACGCGGCCTGACGCAGATGGTGCCGTTCATGAACGCCTGGGCGCAGGGCCTGTACAAAGTAGGACGCTCGGCAGCCGATTCAGACCGCAATGTAAGCGTCGCGGTCGGGATGCGCGTTGCGTCATCAGCCACCCGCAGGGTCATCACGGTACTCGGCGCGACCACGCTAGCCACCCTCGCGCTGGATTCGATCTATCAGGACGACGAAGACTACAAAAAGCGCGACGAGAACGATCGCAATTCAAACTTCTGGTTCAAGTTCGGCGGCGTGCAGTTCCACATCCCAATGGGCTTTGAAGTCGCAGCACTGTCGCGCATCGCGGCCAATGGTGTGGAGGCATTCTTCAACCAGGAGATGACCGCGCGCCGGTTCATCCACAGCGTCGGATCGATCTTCCTCACCACCATGGCGATGGACCCGATTCCCCAGATAGTTCGGCCACTGCTGGACCTCGCGGAAAACCAAACCGGCACCGGCTCACCGATCGTGCCAGAGGGCATGAAGGACCTGCGGCCGGAGGCTCAGTACAACTCCGGCACCACGTTGCTGGCGCGCGGGATCAGCTCTGCGGGGAACGCGGCGGCTCGTGCGATCGCTGGGCCGCAGGGGAGATTCCTCGCGCCGATGCAGATCGACTACCTGGTGAACGGCTATTTCGGCTGGCTCGGATCGATGATCGCCGGGACGGCTGATCGGTTCGCACGCAATTTCGCCGACGTGCCGACGCGCCCCGCCATGGATCTGTGGAACTTCGCAACCGGCGGCATGGTGTCGACGCAGACGACGCCGCAAAGCCGCTACGTCGATTTGCTCTACGAGCAGGCGGACGGCATCAACCGGGCGTTCAACACCTACCGCTACCTGTTGACCACCGGTCGTCAGCAGGAGGCTTCGGACTTCTACGCCGAGAACAAAGCGCTGATTGCCCGGCATCCCCTGGTGGCCGATGTGCAGCGCTTCGAGGCGACACAGAACCAGATGGCGCGGCGCATCGAGAACGACCCGAACCGCAGCGCCGAGTCAAAGCGCGTCGGACTGATGGCGATCGACGCCGCGCGGAACCGGATGGCCGAGAGAGCGTTCGGCGGCGCCAACACGCCGTAAAGCCTGCCCGCACCGTCGTGATGACGGCGCTTCCCAGAGACGGAGTTTTCCCACATGCGCAGATTGAATCTCGCGGCTTGCCTGTTGGCGTTGCTGCTGTCGTGCGGTGTGTCGCGGGGGGACACCACGACGGCGGCGGCGCCGTTTGGCTACGGCGGCGGTCTCAACATCCACGCAGTCCCGCGCGCCTATGGGCCGGAGGACTTCAGTTCGTTCGGCGACGGCCAGGAGGCCGTTTTCCCGATCACCTACAATGGGACCACCACCGTGGTGTTCCCGCAGCCCCAGGTCTTCGTCGGCACAGTGACGGCGGGCAACAGCGGCGGTCCGACGCAGTGGTCTAACATGATCACGTTGTCCGGCACGGGATCGGCCTTTTGCCAGCTCAACATGGCCGGTCAGCCAATCTCGATCACCGGAGCCGGGCCGGGGGGAACCACTCTATACACCACGATTATCGATTGCGCTGGCGGTGCTGCTCCGGCGCCCCAGATCGCGGTGTTGGCTCCCGTCGGCGCCGCGGTCAGCGGCACACAAACAGTCACGGTTGGCCCGAGCTTCTCGGCGCTTGATATCTCAAAGTCGATCTATCTCGGCCAAGCACTCGACAAAATAAACGGCTTCGTCACGACGATCGCCGGCGTGACCAATCCCTACACCATCACCGTCGCGCGCGCGCCGTCGGTCTCGCTCACCCTCACTCCAGCGACCGTTATCTGGGGACATGACGACAGCACCGCCGTGTGCAAAGCGGCGACAGCGACGCTCAACAGTCCGTCGCCCACGCTGGCGGCTGCCGGCTTGCGTTACATGACAGCGAACGGCACCTATTTCGTGCCCAATCTTTATGCCTGTCTTGCGATCACCGAGGTGGTGCCGATCGGTTCGGGGCGGTTTCTTGAGACTGAGGCGGGCA